>Ga0315549_1001729_pt1 | contig 22088 bp, 16 predicted proteins | sample SalMarSW160200MG_FD_203101 | JGI IMG/M metagenome (GOLD analysis project Ga0315549, IMG submission 203101) | Salt marsh sediment microbial communities from the Plum Island Ecosystem LTER, Massachusetts, United States - Salt Marsh Sediment SW1601-200 ... | reverse complement strand
GCCCAGAAATCTACCACAACTGGCGACTTCGATTGCAAAACAACATTTTGAAAGTTATCCTCACCTGCTATTGCATGTATCATAGAACTGACCTCCTTATTTAAAATACTATATCTAAAGAAAAGAAATTAATGGCATTTCTCGTTGTCTGTTCAGCAATTGTAGCTTCAGCAATTCCTTTAAGTTGGGACACAGCCTCCAGGCCTCTTACAATATCAGCGGGCTGGGACTCATACCGTGCTGTCCTTCCATAAGTGACAGGACAATCTGTCTCCAGAAGTAATCTCTGCAGAGGTGCTTCTTTGACTGCCCTTCTGTGCTCTTCATGATACTCCGTAGCTGGCGTGGCAGAAATAAAATAGCCACCGTCAATTATACCCCTAAGAACACTGGAAAAGCCAGTGAACCAGTGAAAAACGGCTTTATCCATGCCGGCATCCTGAATCAGGTGTAGCGCATCCTTCCAAGCATATCTGCTATGAATTATTGCTGGCTTAGCATATTTCTTAGCTATATTCAGAAGCCGAGCAAGAACCTCTTTCTGCAATTCCTTGGACGCTGCCTTCAACACTCTCTTGTCATAGTCCAGACCTATTTCACCAACAGCAACCGCTGAAGCAATATTTTGCTCAATAAATCGCAAATTGTCATCTATACCAAAGGTTCCAAGATTACCTAACTCCCAGGGATGTAAACCTAAAGCAGGATAGACAAAACGGCGATGTTTTTGCGATATTTCCAATGTTTTTATGTTCGATTGGTGGTTCGACCCCACAGCTACTATGGCAATAATGCCTGCTTTTTTAGCTTCCTCGAGAATCAAATCGAGATTTTTCAGTTCGTCAAGATGGGCATGAGTATCGATGAGCTTGTACACTAGATTTTCTTCTCTTTAAGCATGGCCTTGTAATACTTAAGCCCCGCCTCAGTCGGCTTGTAGACATAGAGGGCAAACCTGTCTTCTGGTTCTTTGGTAATTAAATTTGCCGATACCAATGCCCGTAACATTGCCTCACCAAAGTACCCAGCCAAATTAAGGTGATGGTCAGGAACTGCTTTGTTAGTCGCTTCATACTCTCGGCAAATAGCGGCCAAGAGCTTCGCCGGCTCCTTCTCCAGGTTCTGGAGGAGAGCTTGCATAGTCTCTGTCTGCTTTATTGCGTCAACAAAATCTTCGAAAGCACCCATGTCCGCTAACTCCTAATTCTAAGCCGGATGTCCCAAAAGGTTTCTTCATGTATAAAGCAGGACTTTTGTGTTGATTGGTAAAACCCTATCCTAATAAGTTTATTTTACCAAAACACCAGTTTCTTAGCGAGACTAATTACTCATTTAGGAAAATATTTTTGACTTAAGAAGTAAACGACTGGTACTTACGATAAGCTGACATTATATGTGTGGTCTCGTTATATAAACTAGGCGAACAACTATTTCGTGCCACAGTCCCTGGCACACTTGATAGGATATAATACAGCCGGGACAAGTGCATGAATATAGGTAATCGCGAAAATATATCTACGATAAATGAGTATGAAACCCAGCTTTCTGGTTTGTACGAGGAGTACTATGACAAGATTGCGCGTTATGTTTACGTTCATATCGGCAACAAAGAAGAAGCCGAAGATATTGCGGGGGAGGTTTTTTTGAAAGCACTGAAGTCTCTGAAGTCGTATCGGGAGCAGGGCGTTCCGATGCAGGGATGGCTGTTCCGTATTGCACATAACCTCACTGTAGACTATCTCAGAAAAATGGGTAAGCGCAGGACAGTACCCATTGACTCAGTAGCGTTACCGGGAAATGATAATCCCGCAGATACTGCTGAGAAAAACATCGAGTTTGAGCGGGTTATCGAGGCTATGAAGCAGCTTACCACAGAACAGAGAGAGGTCATAAACCTTCGTTTCTTTGGGGAACTCACTTCCAAAGAAGTCAGTAGTATTTTAGGCAAGAGTGATGGTGCAGTGCGCGAAATGCAGAGAGCAGCTATAGAAAAACTGCGTGGGATCATGGGAGTAGAGAGATGATGGCTGAAGATTTTGATCGAATACTGGATGAATGTATAGATCGCATTAACCGGGGGGATAATCTGGTAGATTGTCTGTCCGATTACCCAGCATATTCAGAAAAGCTAAAACCTCTGCTCCAGTCTATGCATGATGTTCAGAAGACCTACACTTTCACGCCGTCGGCTGATACCAAGAGAGCAACCAGACAGAAGTTCCACGCAGCTCTGGGCAAACGGCGGCAAATGACACCAGTTTTATCATTCTTTAAGGTAATTTCCCGGCCTGCAGTCTGGGCGACAGTTGCAGTATTAGTCCTGGCTATCGTAGGTACTCTGGTGATACGACCTCTACTCAACCCACCAACACTGATACCCAGCCCTGAGGGTAATTTTGCTTTCCTCATCAGTGATGAGCCCAACGATATCGGTGACTTTGAAAGCCTTAACGTCACAATTTCCAGAGTGGAACTGCAGGCTGCGGGTTCAGGGAAACGGCTCGAGTTTACGCCAGAGATAAAAACTGTGGACCTTACTCAGCTTCAAGGAGAACAGTCCCAGGAAATCTGGCGGGGTAATGTACCAGCAGGGCAGTATTCACATGTATACATCTATGTGAGCGAAGTCAAGGGCAGGCTAGAGTTAACAGGGCAAACCGTAGACGTGAAGCTGCCAAGCGGCAAACTGCATATATCAATGCCGTTCGAGGTTACAGCTGATACGGTTACCAGCTTCACTTTCGATATTACCGTGGTGGCGAAGGGTAATACCGGAGAATACAACCTCAAACCCCAGATCGGTGAGAGTGGAGCTCAGCAGGAGCAAAAGCCGCTCGAGTAAAAGCCAGACGAAGGCAAAAAGATAAACACGAGGCAGTGTTTTCCGGCTATCCCGAGCCTGCATCTCACACTCGCAATCGATCCCACCTGACACTTTTCTTGTCCTTTCGTTATTTATATTTAGAAGGAGGAACAAACAATGAAAATCGGCATTCTAATTGCAGCAATAGTGGCAGCTCTGGCCATGGTGGTAATGCTGGTAGGCGGCTATGCCGCACCTGAAACTGCGCAAGCCAAAGGAACTCTACAGATAATGATTACTGACGCCCCACCTGAAGAAGAGGTCACCAGCATAATGGTCACGGTAGAAAGTGTTGAAGTACATAAGGCTGCAGCTGAACAGGAACAGGAGCAGGAGCAAGAACAACAGCAAGAGCAAGGACAAGGGCAGAATCAAGAACAAGAACAGGAGCAGGAACAACAGCAGTCAGCTACTAACTCCACGGATGAAGAAGCAGGCTGGCTGCCATTGGATATTCTTGAGGGAAAGGAAACCTTCGACCTTCTTCAAATCCAGGGAATTGAAGAAGTCCTGGCGGTCACTGAGCTTGAAGCTGGTAACTATACTCAAATCAAGATGACGATAAGCAATGTGCAGGTCAAACTGGGTGACGGAGATCTTCAGGATGTTACCCTCCCGAGTGGCAAGCTGAAGTTCATCCGTCCTTTCGATATTGTCGAAGGCCAGACAACGGCGCTCCTCTTTGATTTCGATGCTGAGAAATCAGTCAATGTAACTGGTTCTGGTAAAATCATCGTCAAACCCGTGATTAAGTTGAGTGTGACGAAACCCCAGACAATTGAGCCAGGTACAGCACATGTAAAGATCGCGACACCATCTCTACCAAACGGCGCTGTTGGTGTTTCCTACAATGCTACGCTTACGGCTGATGGGGGAGCCACTCCCTACACATGGAGCATCAACAAAGGGACTTTACCAGCAGGGTTAAGTCTGGATTCAGGCACCGGAATTATTTCCGGAGTGCCAACGGTTGGCGGTAATTTCACCTTTACTGCAAAAGTATCTGATAACTCAACACCGGTGAAAAGCGATACCAAGCACTTCACTATTACCGTTGCCGCCAGCGGGGCTTTGATCATTACCACTATGAACATGGCGGATGGAGTAGAGGAGACTGCCTATAATGCCACGGTTCTGGCGTTGGGTGGTACACCACCATATACATGGAGTATTGCCAGTGGCAACTTACCCGATGGGCTCATAATAGACACTGCAAGTGGAGTCATATCGGGGACTCCAACCAAGAAAGGCAACTACAACTTCACTGTACAGGTAAGTGACAATGCCACACCGGCAAATACCGATACCCAGCGACTACGTATCCGTATTGCCAGAGACTGATGACTTAAATACGGTAAGAGTCACCGCCGCGGCGTTCAAATAGACAAGGGGGCTGAACATTATGTTGTTTAGCCCCTTCTGCTAGTCAGAGTTCTTACAGGAGGATAGTAACATGGCGAATGATAGATGGAAGGAAGTCACAGGTAAAGCTAAAGAAATGGCCGAGGCAGCCTCAGAGGTAACTATGCAATTTTGTTTCCATATGCCGGCTAGTATCACAGGTCTCAGTTCCAGACAAGAGTTTTCATGGGCTCAATCTGGGAAGAAAACGAACGTAAAGGGGGTTTACAAAATGAAAATACTGATAGCTGGCCTACAAGGTGTCTTCTTCAACGATTTGAGGCATACCTTGCCAGCCTTATGGCTGCTACGAGATGCTAAGCCAAAGGTTATCTCTGAAGCCCTGGGATATTCCAGCGTAACCTTTACTATGGACACTCACAGCCACATAATTGAGGGGATGCAATCAGATGCTATGGCTTTGCTGGACGGAGTTTTACCACCTAGCGAAAATGGCATTTCTGGAAAAATAACGCCAATTTAACGTCAAAAACAGACATAAAGTTAAGCAGACACCAAAAATTAGCTTTGTGAACCGCTATCTCAACCGATAGAACCGCTAATTCTTAGTTTTAACAGTAATGAAGAGGTCACCGGGAGTCTTCCCTTCCAATCCCATCCCCCTCAGTCTTATCCTCGTGCCCTGGGTAACTCCTGGGGGGACTTTGACTATAAGTTTTTTCTTTTCCTTGCCTCTCTTATATTTTATTTTCTTATCAACACCGGATGCAGCCTCTTCCTGAGAGAGATAGATTTCGTGGTACAAATCCTCTCCCTTGCTCTGCCAGGAGAGTTCCTGTACACCTAGCATTCTCTTAAGAGTAAACCTGATGATCTTGCCGAAAAGCCGTAATAATAAAGGTGGTCTATACTCCGAAGTCGCTGTGGACCGATCTCTTTCTGATGGTTGACCTGAGGAGGTGAAAATAAAACCTCTGCCACCGAAGAACAAATTGTCCACAAATCTTTCATCAAACCTCAAACCAGCTTCCTGAAACATCCTTGCCAACTCTTGAAATAAATAGGGATTGGTAAAGGCATCCGCAAACACCCGCTCTTGGCTGTAATAGCGCCCACCAGTATATTGAGCCCCATATCCAGCAAAACCGGCCTGTCTCATCCTATCATATTCCTGCCGCTTCACTTCATCGCCTAACACGGCATAGGCCTCGTTGATTTCCTTAAATTTTTCCCCGGCCCACTTCTCATTTCCCAAATTCTTGTCGGGATGATATTTCATAGCAAGCTTCCTGAAAGCACGTCTTATTTCCTCATGACTAGCCTTCTCAGAAACACCAAGAATAGAGTAATAATCTTTCGTGCCGCGATACATTTGCCTGAAAAGGTATTTTAGCGATTAGAACTCACTACGGCAACTAAAACAAGGCCAGCATCGTCACTGGTAATGCGGAGGCTGAGATACATGGGTAACACTCATGGTATGGTTAGTGATGATACTGACTCACCGTGAGGAGTTACCGAGATGAGAAAGCCGGCCAGCTTTTACTTCTTTAAAAGAAAGCCCATTGTCCAAAAGGATAGATATGAATGCTGGAGGGAAGTGGCAAATCTCCTGGGCTTTACAACCCAGGAGAGACTGAGAGTGGAATGGATGGTCTTCTATTATACAGTGGGTAAAGATAACGCCACCCTCACCGCTCAGCACTTCGGTATCTCAAGAAAGACCTTTTATAAATGGTTCAAGCGTTTTAAGAACTCTAAATACAATGTCCAGAGCCTAGCTGATCAATCTAAAGCCCCCTGTCATAAGAGGAACTGGGAGGTAACCCTCACCCAGGAGGAAAGGATAAGGCGGTTAAGAAAGAGATATCCTTACTATGGCAAGAGGAAATTGAAGGTCATTTATGAGAAAGAATATTCTGAGGAGATCTCCACCTAGAAGATTGAGAGGGTGATTCGAAGGCATAAACTCTATCCTGATGCAAAGAAGGCAGAGAAGACCGCCAGAAAGAGAGCCAGAGCTCGTCAGGTTTTTTTTCAGACGATCACGACTGTTTTCTGGACCTCCTTCGGGTTATTGAAAAAATAATTCCAAGTCGGTGTGTAAACGTGTATCTAACAATGACTTCTCCTCTTTTTTATCCTATAATTATGGCTACTTAAGTAAATGGCAGGTGGATATGACAGGTAAGGTGAGCGCAGTATACCCATCACAGTATGAAACCGACGTTCTTTTGAAAGACGGCTCAAGAATTCTATTGAGGCCGATCAAGATAGAAGACACTGAGCGCTGGCTTACGTTTGTTAATGGACTTAGCCCCCACACTAGGTACCTTCGCTTCCATGGCACAATGCCAAAGATGGGATTAGAAGAAGCCATTCGGTTCTGTACGGTCGATTATACCAATACCTTCGCCTTTGTCGCCGAAGTCGTGAAGGAGCAGCGCAGAGACATAGTAGCCATCGGGCGCTACTATCGGTTGCCCAACAAGCACTCGGCAGAGGTAGCCTTTGCTATCGAGGATGCTTACCATGGAAAGGGTATCGGTACCAAGCTCATGGAATGGCTGGCTAATGTGGCTCGTGACAACAGTATTACTAATTTTGAAGCTGATGTATTGGCTGAAAATGACCAGATGATGACTGTTTTTAGGGACTACGGATTTCATGTTAGTAGCGATCTTAAGTGGGGTGTATATCACGTCACATTTCCCATAGCCAGTACCAGAGGGATACTAAAGAAAGAAGAGGAGAGGGAACGTATCTCAACGCTGACCTCACTTCGCTCCATCTTATACCCGCGGTCAGTAGCAGTGATAGGTGCTTCCAGAGAGCCGGGGGCTATTGGCCAACTCGTTTTTCAGTCTATAATGCAAAACGTATTTTCCGGAGTCGTTTATCCAGTGAACCCGAATGCTGATGTGATAATGTCGGTGAAAGCATATCCTTCAGTATTGGATGTCCCGGGTGATATTGACCTGACAATTATCGTGGTGCCAGCCAGACTTGTGGCCAGAGTGACCGACGAGTGCGGGCGTAAGGGAGTACGTGCCATAGTTGTTATTTCTGACGGGTTCAAGGAAAGAGGAGAAGAAGGAGCTTCTCGGGAAAGGGAACTGCGAGAGATTACTCTGGGATATGGCATGCGTCTGGTGGGGCCAAACTGCATGGGTGTCATTAACACTGACCCAAAAGTAAGGCTAAACGCGACCTTCTCACGGGTCTACCCGCTGCGAGGCAACGTTGCTTTTCTTTCCCAGAGTGGAGCAATGGGATTAGTTGTCCTAGAATATGCTAATAACCTTAACATGGGTATTTCCTCCTTTGTCAGTGTGGGCAATCGCGCTGATATCTCGTCCAATGACCTTCTACAATATTGGGAGCAAGACCCGGCGACAAAAGTCATTCTGCTCTACCTGGAATCGTTCGGGAACCCGCGTAAATTCAGCCGCATTGCCCGGAGAGTATCAGCAACCAAACCAATATTGGCAGTCAAGAGTGGCAGCACTCCTGCAGGTTCACGCGCTGCCTCGTCTCACACAGGGGCACTAGCGACTCCAGACGTAGTATCTGACGCTCTTTTCCGGCAAGCTGGCATTATCAGGGTAAACTCTGTGGCGGAGCTTTTCGACGTGGCCACTCTGCTCTCTAACCAGCCAGTGCCTAGAGGTAAAAGGTTGGTGATAGTTACCAACGGTGGTGGCCCGGGCATAATAGCTGCCGATGCTTGCGTACACCACGGGCTGGTATTACCAGAGCTATCCCCAGAAACGATAAACGAACTGAGAACGATTATGAAGCGGGATATCGGACTTAACAACCCACTTGACTTGACTGCTGGTACTACAGCAGAAGAGTTTGAGGGTACATTGAAGTTGTTGGCCAATGACAAAGATAATGATGCTGTCCTTGCTATATTCATACCACCTACAGCCGTGGACCCAAGCGCTATGGAAAATACCGTACGGCGAGTAATTCCTGTTTTTCAACGGCGTAAAAAACCTCTGCTTGCTTGTTTTATGGGCCAAAGGGGTATTCATGGAAAACTGGGCTCTGGGGGTAAATTCGTGCCGGGCTATCTTTTCCCCGAGGACGCTATCTCGGCGCTGGCTAAGGCAGTTGACTACTCAGAGTTAGCCCGAAAACCCAAGGGTACTATTCCCAAGATCCACGGCATTAGACGGGAAAGAGGACGAAAAATAATCGAAATGGCAATGACCCGGAGTGCACAGAGACCGCTCTGGCTTTCAGCCAAGGAGATATCCGAGTTGCTCGACTGCTATGGCATACGCACTGTAGAGACATTGGTAGCCAAGACAGCGATTGAGGCAGCTGACCTAGCTTCAAAGATAGGTTTTCCGGTGGTAGTTAAGCTTAATTCATCCACCATCGTACACAAGACTGATGTTGGCGGCGTCACACTTGACCTTAAATCAGAAAAAGAGGTAGAGGGAGCTTTCGGCGATATCAAGGCCAGGCTCACCGAAATCGGTCGTGAGCACGAGATGGAAGGGGTCATTGTGCAGCGCATGGTGACAGGAGGAATAGAAGCCATCGTTGGCGTGACACAGGATCCATCCTTCGGGCCAATCATAATGTTTGGCGTCGGAGGAACCTACGCCGAACTACTCAATGACGTAGCCCTAAGATTGCACCCGCTCACTGACGTGGATGCCAGAGAGCTGATCAGCTCTATCAAGATGGCGAAATTATTTGAGGGATATAGAGGTTCACCGCCCAGTGATACGAAAGCGCTAGAGGAGCTGCTGCTCAGGCTTTCGGCGCTAGTTGAAGATGTACCAGAGATTGCAGAGCTGGACTTAAACCCGGTCAAGGTGATGCCGCAAGGGGAAGGTTATTGGGTGGTAGACGCTAGGATTATGATGAGATAATAGCCAGAAACGAGGGTGAGTATGCAGAGGCTTGAGATACATGGGTAACACTCATGGTATGGTTAGCAATGATACTAAGTTACCCTGAGGAGTTACCAGATGAGAAAGCCAGCCAGCTTCTACTTCTTTAAAAGAAAGCCCATTGTCCTGAAGGATAGATATGAATGCTGGAGGGAAGTGGCAAATCTCCTGGGCTTTACAACCCAGGAGAGACTGAGAGTAGAATGGATAGTCTTCTACTATACAGCGGGAAAAGAGAATGTTAGCCTCACTGCCCAACACTTCGGCATCTCAAGGAAGACCTTTCACAAGTGGTTCAAGCGCTTTAAGGACTCTGAATACAATGTCCATAGCCTGGCTGATAGGTCTAGAACTCCCCATCGTAAGAGGCACTGGGAAGTGACCCTCGTCCAGGAGGAAAGGATAAGGCGCTTGAGAAAGAGATATCCTTACTATGGCAAGAAGAGGATCACCCAGCTAGTGAAAGAGGGGAGGCCATGCTTCTTGTTTCAGCTTGATACCATTGTTATCTACTGGAATGGCCTTAAAAGATATATCTTGACTGCCGCAGACCATGCCACTAAGTTAGGCTATGCCCTGATGTACAAAAATAAGAGTTCAAGGTGTGCAGCAGATTTTCTTTATCGTCTCCGCTACCTTGTTGGTCAGCCGATAGAAAACTTGCAGACGGATAATGGGAGTGAGTTTGCCTGGGAATTTGAACGGGCTAGCGCCGCATTAGGTATTCAAAGGTACTTCTCCAGAGTCAAAACCCCCAAGGATAACTCTGAGATAGAGAGATTCAACCAGACTCTGGAGTATGAATGGCTCTATAACTTTAATCTGTCTTTAGACCCTGAAGAGCTAAATCCCCGGCTAACCGAATGGCTTATTGAGTATAACTTCAACCGCCCGCACCAATCTCTTGCCTATCTTGCTCCTGTAGAGTATATTGAAAAAGAACTTGCTAAAATCCGTAGTCCAGTGTTACCCATGTGGTCAGCCAGCACATGCTATTGACACCTTGGTTAAGCAATGCTATAGTGAAAGAAAAGCTAACATACTGAATGAGGTGCAAGGATGAACTATGGGCGTGAGCTATTGAAGGGAAACACCGATTCTTTACTGCTCTGCTTAATTAGTCGTCAGCCTACCTATGGCTACCAAATAGTAAAGGAACTGGAGAAAAGGAGTAATGGGTATTTTCAGTTTAAAGAAGGTACTCTTTATCCCGCTCTCCACCGCTTAGAGCGAGACAACCTTATCAATGGCAAATGGCAGATACTGCCTAATGGACAACAAAGACGTTATTACTACATAACTGAAAGGGGGCAGCAAGTCCTAGCTAATAGGTTAGCTACATGGCAGGATTTTTCTACGGCAGTTAAATCAGTTATACAAGCGGAAACAACCTAGGGCTAAAATGGTAAGTAGCATAAGCCATTATTTAAACAGATTTAAAGATTGCCTCCACATCGACCAGACTATAAAGGACGGCGTGGCTGAGGAGCTTTACACACATCTCGAAGATAAAACTCAGGAGCTAGAAGAAAATGGGCTAAGCAGAGAGGAGGCAAGCAAAATTGCGGTACAATCCCTGGGCTCCCCTGAATTAATTGCCCAGCAAATCTATGAAGCACATGCTCAAGGTAGCTGGAAAGAAGCGCTTTTCAGTGCCTTGCCCCACTTTCTGGTTGCTCTGCTCTTTACTTCATATTACTGGCAAAATATCGTCTACGTGTCAATTATATTAGCGCTAACCGTTGGCATAGCAATTTATGGTTGGCATCGAGGTAAGCCAATATGGCTCTTCCCTTGGTTAGGATACTATCTTATGCCAGTAGTAATTACCGGGATATTGCTTCTTTCCCTTCCCCAAGGTTGGGGCTGGATAGCAGCGCTCATCTATATCCCCTTGGCTCTTTTTGTCTTTATCCATATAGTGAGACAAACTGCAAGGCGGGATTGGCTATACGCGTCACTGATGCTAGCCCCTATGCTTGTGACATTCAGTTGGTTTTCATCCCTGGGCACAGGAACTGAGCTTTTGGCAAGCGACTGGATAGCACGTTTGCAAACAAATGCACTTGGGATAGTTATTAGTTTTATTGCTTTGGCAGGAGCAACTATCGCCTTCATCCGCCTCAAGCCGCGCAGGCATAAAATTATTAGTTTATTAATTCCACCTCTTGTAATCTTACTCTCGGTAACAATGGCAAGCCGAGGGAACATTAATTCCTGGGGTTGGCTGATATTGCTCTTTTCGTTATTCGCCTTTGCCATCCCGGTATGGATGCAAGCCAGAGCATACCAATAGTCATCCCTGAAAAACTTCATTCTTCAGTATCCCCAAAATTTACCCAGTGGCATTTCAGGGGTTCCATGAAATCCATCCGCAAAATCAAAGATTTTGCGGGGGCAAGGGAGCGAAGTGGATTTTCCGTGGGGTACTAAATAGCCGAAGATTAACTCTGTTCCTGACTCCACAAGCCAGGCTGGGGCTGAATATCCCTTTTGTAAGACAGCCCCAGGTGTTCATAAGCTAGCCTGGCGGCTACTCTGCCACGAGGTGTCCGTTCCAGAAAACCTAACTGAAGAAGATACGGTTCGTAAACATCCATAATAGTATCAGCATCCTCGTTAATAGAAGCAGCAATGGTATCTAGACCTACAGGACCACCGTCAAATTTGTCAATTATTGTATGCAACACTCTATGATCTATGTCATCCAAGCCCACAGAATCTATCTCCAGCTTTGAAAGTCCTTCCAGAGCTACTTCCTTGGTGACCACTCCATTTGCCATGACCTGAGCATAATCTCTTATTCTCTTTAAGAGACGATTGGCCACTCGAGGAGTACCTCTAGCACGCTGGGCAATCGGGACAAGCCCCTCTCTCTCTGCTTTCACCTTGAGGATAGTTGTTGACCTCTCCAAAATCGTCTGTACTGCTGACTCGTCGTAGAAATCAAGATGATATGTCACCCCAAATCTATCGCGAAGGGGAGGACTCAGTAGAGCAAAGCGCGTAGTAGCCCCGATTAAGGTAAAGCGGGGCAAATTCAACCGTAAATTTCTAGCAGATGGACCTTTCCCTAAAAAGATGTCAAAAACAAAATCCTCCATTGCCGGATAGAGTTTTTCTTCTATTGTATGGCTAAGCCTGTGTATCTCGTCAATAAAAAGGATATCCCCCTCATGCAGATTAGTAAGAATAGCTGCTAAGTCTCCAGTGCGTTCTATCGCCGGCCCGGAACTAACCTTAATATTAACTCCCATCTCAGCAGCGATGATGTAGGCAAGGGTAGTCTTTCCCAAACCGGGAGAACCATAAAGAATGATATGATCTAGTGGCTCGCCTCTTTTTTGAGCAGCGAGAATAGCTATTCGTAGATTATCTTTAACTTTTTCTTGACCTATGAATTCACTAAGGCGTCTAGGACGAAGGTCAAAGTCAATAAAGCCATCCTCGGTTGCTGTTTTACCTGAAATAAGCCTCATCGCCAACCTTTGGAAGCTAAAATTTTACTAGCTCTCTAATTCTAAATTCGTAGTCTCCACTTCATCAAGACCTCCCCACTTCAACCTTTTCTCATCATCAGGACTCAGAGAGAGGACCCGAGATGGGATAAGCTTACCGAGAATAACATTCTCCTTGAGACCACGAAGCCCGTCCACCTTGCCTTTGATCGCGGCATCAACAAGAACACGGCCGGTTTCCTGGAAAGAAGCAGCTGATAGCCAACTGTCCTTGCTTAAGCTAGCTCTGGTTATCCCGAGAAACGCAGCTTGAGCCGTTGCTGGCTCACCTCCCTCAGCCAACACCTTGGCATTTATATCCTCATAGGCAAATCGACCAACTAACTCACCAGGCAGAAGCTTCGTATCTCCTGAGGAAATAATCCTCACGTTGCTCAACATCTGCCGAACAATGACGGCAATATGTTTATCATGTATAGTCACCCCTTGTGTGCGATATACTTTTTGTATTTCATCAATCAGATATTGCTGGACTGCATCCTTGCCCATAACACGCAAGATATCATGAGGGTCAACGAGACCTCTAGTAAGCCTATCGCCCGCTTTGACCTTATCTCCTGATTGAACAAGCAAATATGTACCATGGGGGACGCTATATTCCCGCTCCTCCCTCTCTTCATATCTAACATAAACACGGTCATCCTCAATGATGACTTGACCAGCTACTCTAGCTACTAAAGATGGAGATTGCCCTGCTTCACCATAGCTAACAGCTGGTAATTTCTTGCTAGTCTTCTTTGGCAGAGAAAATAGGATGCTACCGGCATCCACCAATTGCCCACCAGTTACAGCTAGCTTAGCTCTCGGCAGCATTGGGTATTCATCCAAATAGAATTCAGAGCTAATGACCTTGACTATGCTTGTTCCATCAGTATAGGTTACTTCAACAGTACCATCAATCTCAGAAATGATGGCACTGCCACCTGGTGTTCTAGCCTCGAAAAGCTCTTCTACACGAGGCAGTCCAGTGGTAATATCAACACCTACTACACCCCCTGTATGAAAAGTGCGCAGAGTGAGCTGAGTTCCGGGTTCACCGATGCTCTGGGCAGCAATGACTCCTACAGCGGTGCCAATCTTCACTAATTGCTTCTTCCCCAAGTCCCTTCCATAGCAGTTCCGACAAATGCCAAATCGAGAACGGCAAGTAAGAGGCGACCTCACGTGTACCCGGGTAATGCCGGTCCCGATAATTTGTCGCACTTTATCTTCGTCAATTTCTTCATTACGATCAACAATGACTTCATTTGTACCTGGATCAACAATCTTGCTGGCCGCTAAGTAGCCAGTAATCCGGTTTTCAAACGGGGGAAGGGACACATCTGTAGTTTCCCGGGATATCCAAACCCCCTCGGTGGTACCACAATCTGTTTTAGTTACAATGACATCTTGGGCTATGTCGACAAGGCGCCTGGTAAGATAACCGCTATCTGATGTCCTCAAGGCAGTATCGGCTAACCCTTTACGAGCACCATGGGTAGAAATGAAATACTCCATGGGTGTCAGCCCATCACGCAGACTCGATTTAATGGGAAAATCTATTATCCTTCCTGAGGGATCGGTCATCAACCCGCGCATCCCTGCCATTTGTCTAATTTGAGAAATATTCCCCTTGGCACCCGACGTAGCCATCATGTAAACAGTACCATAAGGGTCTAGCGCCCGGGATATATCTTCAGCAATCTTGTCTGAAGCCTCCATCCACACTTGAACCGTGCTTTCATACTTTTCACCCTCAGTAATCAAGCCATGGTTAAGTTGATCCTCAATAAGGCCGACTTTCTCATCGGCTTCTTTAAGAAGCTTGAACCTCTCTGGAGGCTCTTCAATATCATTCATAGAGATGGAAACGCCCGACTTTGTAGCATAGTCAAACCCTAATTCCTTAAGTCTATCGAGGACGCTCGCAGTCCCTTCATTACCCAATAGACGAATGCAATCAGAGACTAATGTTCGTAAGGAAGCCTTATCTACTATTCTGTTGTAAAAGCGAAGTTGCGGAGGCAAGGCATCACTAAATATAATTCTGCCCACTGTAGTATTTATCCTCCCCCCATCTGAATGAAGCGAAGGATCTCCCACAACAATTTCGGCACCAAGTTCGATAATGCCAAGTTCGTAAGCTAACTTAGCCTCATCAAAACTGCTGAAAATTTTCCCTTCCCCTCGGGCTCCAGGCCTCGAAATGGTAAGATAATAGCAGCCCAGAACCATATCTAGGGTGGGTGTTGTCGCAGGCTCACCAGAACTTGGTAGCAACATATTATAAGGACTAAGCATGTGCTCCCTGGCTTCCTTTACCGCAGCCTTGGACAATGGCACATGAACTGCCATCTGGTCGCCATCAAAATCGGCATTAAAGGCGGTACAAACTAAGGGGTGGAGCTGAAAAGCATTGCCGTCGATTAACACGGGTTCAAAGGCTTGAATGCCAAGCCGATGCAATGTGGGAGCACGATTAAGCAATACAGGGCGCTCTTTAACTACGCCATACAGTGCATCCCAAACCTCGGGGCTACCTTTTTCCACCAAGCGCCGGGCACTCTTAAGGTTATTGGCATACCCATTCATTATGAGTTTGTGCATAACCGAAGGCTTAAATAGCTCCAAAGCAACATAGCGTGGCAAACCACATTGATGAAGTTTGAGCTTAGGACCAACAACAATGACCGAGCGACCGCTGTAGTCTACTCGCTTACCGAGAAGATTTTGCCGAAACCGTCCTTGCTTGCCCTTCAGGATGTCAGAAAGAGATTTCAAGGCATGCTTATTACCAGTGGTAACTGCGCGCCCTCTTCGCCCATTGTCAATAAGAGCATCAACGGCTTCCTGCAACATGCGTTTCTCATTTCGGATAATTATTTCCGGCGCACCTAACTTCATAAGACGGCGGAGACGGTTGTTACGATTAATAACCCTCCGATAGAGGTCGTTAAGATCGCTAATAACAAAGCGACCGCCATCTAACTGAACTATAGGACGAAGCGCCGGAGGTAATACAGGAAGCACAGTTACAACCATCCACTCAGGCTTATTCCCACTGAGCTTAAAAGCTTCAACTAATTGCAGCCGTTGACTGACCCTTTTACGGTATCCTCCCGAGGTGCTACGGATTTGGTCACGAAGCTCCTGGTGCAAAGCATCCATATCAATTTGCTTCAACACCTGTAGGATAGCCTCAGCTCCCATGCCAGCTTCAAAAATATCGCCATACTTATCTTTAAGTTTCCTGTATCCTTCTTCGTTAAGCAATTTTAGCCGCTGAAGACCTTCTATCTCTGCAATACTTGCCTTTAGCTCTTCTTTAAGTTTTTCCCTCTCTTCTACAAATCTGGCACGAAGCTGGTTTACCTCCTGTATCTTAAGCTCTTCCTCCAGGCCTTTGGCTTCTAATTCTTCGATTTTCTTGTTCAGGCATTCCTCTTGCTCAGCAATTTTTTGAACCACCTCTTCCTTAACTTGGCGAACCTTCTTCTGTTTGGCCTCCTCATCAACAGAGATGATTATATACCGAGCAAAATAGATGACGCCCTCCAAGTCTCGTGGAGAAAGATCAAGGAGCAGCCCGAGCCGACTAGGTACTAACTTAACAAACCAGATATGGGTAACTGGCGCAGCTAGTTCTATATGTCCTGCGCGTTCCCGGCGTACACTGGAATGAGCTACTTCAACACCACATTTATCACAAATAACTCCTTTATACCTTGCCTTTTTATATTTGCCACAGTGGCATTCAAAATCTTTAACAGGGCCGAAAATCTTCTCACAAAATAGACCATCTCTCTCTGGCTTCAAAGTGCGGTAATTTATCGTCTCCGCCTTAGTTATCTCACCATGAGACCAGCTCCTGATTTGTTCCGGTGAGGCAAGACTTATTCGAATACCATTAATGCCATCAAATTGAGACATTTTCCCCCTCGCTAAGTAGTTCAACAGCAAAACCTAAACTACGTAGCTCCATAAACAAAACCTTGGTCGATTCTGGAATACCGAGTTGTTGAATATCCTCGCCTTTAACAAGAGACTCATAAGCTTTAGCCCGTCCCATCACATCATCTGACTTTATCGTGAGCATCTCTTGAAGTGTATGAGCGGCGCCATGCCCTTCCAATGCCCATACTTCCATCTCACCAAACCTTTGACCACCAAACTGAGCTTTTCCTCCCAATGGTTGCTGGGTGATGAGCGAGTATGGACCCGTGGAACGAGCATGTACCTTATCACCAACAAGATGAATCAGTTTCATTATATATACATTGCCCACAGTTACCGGCTTGTCGAACAGTTCGCCAGTTCTCCCGTCTCGAAGTTCCATTTTGCCAAAAATAGGAGGATAGAGCTTTCGCTCTTTATAAACCTTTTGTACTGTCTGCTCTAAATCTTCATCACCGAGAGTTCTAAGTTGATGACTATCAGCTATGCCCAGTTCCTCAAGCCACAGACAGAGAGAGGCTTTCCTGGCCACACCTTTATGCTCTTCATCCATTATTTCCTTGGCATCAAAACCATGACGAGAAAGCCATTCTCCGACCTTTTCTAGATCGGTCCTGGCACTTCCGGGGTCTTCAGGGCTAAAGTTAACAGCACCAGCTTTCCAAGCTATCCAGGCCCTGGCTAAGGCATCCTCGATAGTCAGGGCATCAGCTCCGTCAAAAATAGGATTAATAGCCTTAAAACCTAGTGTCTGAGCTGCCCAACCCAAATGAGCCTCCAAAACCTGCCCAATATTCATACGGGAGGGAACACCGAGAGGATTAAGGATAATATCTACGGGCGTGCCATCCGGCAAAAATGGCATGTCTTCCTCAGGCAATATGATAGAAATGACCCCTTTATTGCCGTGTCTCCCTGACATTTTATCTCCCACCGAGATTTTGCGCTTTTGAGCAACCCACACTTGTACGAGATTGTTCACCCCAGCAGGTAATTCATCATGGTTGTCACGAGAAAAGACTTTAGTCCGGATCACCCTTCCCCACTCTCCTGATGGCATTCTGAGAGAGCTATCTTTCACCTCCCGTGTTTTTTCACCAAAAATAGCCCGTAACAATTTTTCTTCCGCTGAAGGTTCAGTTTCACCTTTAGGAGTAATCTTCCCAACCAGAATGTCGTTGGGCTTCACCTCAGCTCCGATATGTACAATACCTATTTCATCAAGGTTAGCGAGGCTCTCTTCGTTTACATTAGGTATATCTCTGGTGATTTCTTCAGGACCAAGCTTAGTATCACGCTCCTCTATATCATATTTTTCAATGTGAACGGAAGTATAGGCATCATCCTTGACCAGCCTTCTGCTGATGATAATGGCATCCTCAAAGTTATACCCCCCCCAGCTCATAAAAGCACAAATAACATTTTGTCCCAAAGCGAGGTTTCCACCATCTAGAGAAAAACTATCTACCAACACCTGCCCTTTCTTAACCTTGTCACCTTTGTTTACAATAGGATGCTGATTGATGCACGTCCCTTGATTAGTTCTGGCAAACTTGATTAAATCGAACGATTGCTCTTCGCCTCCTCCATTTTTGATTACTATTCTTGAGCTTGTTGCCGAAGTAACTACAGCATCATCAGGGGCGAATATTACCTGCCCACTATATTTAGCCACCTCTCTTTCCATACCCGTGGCCACCAAAGGACACTCGGGACGTAATAATGGCACTGCTTGTCGTTGCATATTGCAGCCCATTAAAGCCCGATTAGCATCATCATGCTCAAGAAAGGGGATAAGACAAGCAGCTATACTAAACAGCTGTTTTGGTGAAACATCGATAAAGTTTACTTTGTCTATTGATTCCTTGAAATATCTGTCCCCCCTCTTAACCTCAACCTTGTCATAAACAAACTCATTCCTTTTATTAAGGAGAGCATTAGCTTGGGCAATGGCATATTGACCTTCTTCGTCGGCTGTCAGGTAAGCAATCTGGCTGGAAACAAAAGGAACTACCTTAATATTCCGAGCCGGAAGAGAAGATAACCTTTGCGCAAGCTTCTTCGTGATTAATGTTCCAACCTTGGCCACAAGTTCGCCCTCACTATCTATATCCTCCCCGATTGTTCTTCCCACCAACTCTTCCATATTATTGGGAACTTCGTAGATAACTCTGAGGTATGGTGTCTCTATAAAACCATATGCATTAACCGAAGCGTAAGTAGCTAGAGAGCCAATAAGACCAATGTTTGGCCCCTCAGGGGTTTCTATAGGACAAATCCTACCATAATGAGAATGATGTACATCACGAACCTCAAATCCAGCCTGTTTTCTTGAGAGGCCTCCAGGTCCCATGGCAGAAAGACGACGCTTGTGAGTCAGCTCAGCTAGTGGATTAGTTTGATCCATGAATTGAGATAGCTGTGACCGGCCAAAGAACTCCCTTACAGCAACTGCTACAGGGCGAATGTTGATCAAAGCAGCAGGAGTTGCCACCTCGGGGCCAAGAATACTCATCCGCTCTTTAATAGCTCTCTCCAACCTTAATAAGCCAATACGAAATTGTTTTTGTATTAGAAAACCTACTGCCTGGGCCCTTCTATTGCCTAAATGATCAATGTCATCAGGAGTTTCCTCGCCAATGTTAACTGAAATAATACGGCGAACTATTTGCACCAAATCTTCAGGGGTTAAGCCAGTACAATTCCCAGGGATATCAAGACCTAACTTTTTATTAAGCTTGTAACGACCAACTTTGCCCAGGCTATAGCGACGAGGATTAAATAGGAAATTATTCAGCAATGCTTGGGCACTACTAAGACTAGGAGCTTCACCAGAAGATAATTTCCTATAAATATCGAACAGGGCATCAGCCTTGCTTTTGCTCAAGGGATCTCGCTCTATTGTAGAGCGGATGAAAGCATGCTCAGGCGAGTTATCTACATCTTGAAAAAGAGAAAGCAACGTCTCATCGCCCTCAAAGCCTATGGCACGCAACAAAGTAGTAACCGGTATCTTCCGTTTGCCACTAATCTTGACCGAAATTACGTCTCGATTAGAAGTGTCAAAATCAAGCCATGCCCCATGTTCAGCAACAAGCTTAGCAACACACAATTCCCGCCCACTTGAAGGATCCCTTGCTAACGTGAAATAAACGCCAGGAAAACGAGTTAACTGATTGACTACTACCCGCTCTACTCCAGAAATAATAAAAGTGCCGGCATCCGTCATTAAAGGGAAATCACTAAAGTATAATTCCTGTTGCTTGATCTCCCCCGTCTCCTTGACCACTAGTTGTGCAGTGACATGAATAGGAGAGGAATAAGTCAGCCCCCGCTCAAGACACTCAGAAATAGAATGCAGGGGCTCTCGAAACTCATAACCAACGAAGTGTAATTCTAGCCTTTTGCCAGTATAATCTTGAATCGGTGAGATTTCCTCAAACAGCTCCCTCAAACCTTCTTCTTGAAACCAGCGAAAGGAATCACGCTGACCCTGAATAAGGTCAGGTATTTCTAAAGTCTCGGGCAATTTAGCGAAAGACTTCAGTAACTTATGTTTAAGCATAGAAGAAACGACCCTGCTTTTTCTTCAAAACAATATCTTGAAGACTCTAACTAGGAAAATTTAAAGGTGACAAGACTAAAAGAGAATGGAGACATAACCCAAACTGTCAAGTATAACATCATCATTAAATTTTGTCAATAGCCGATTCAAATCGCCTAATCTTTAACCGAATTCAGCTCTTGTACAAGTGTTGTCAGAGAGAAGAGATTTGGATTCACCAGGGCAAGGAGCCTTCCTATCTGGCAAAACTAAAGCCCTAGCCCACTGGCTATCACTTCCCTGTGCAAGTCAGTATCGCCGGCAGCAAACTGTGCCGCCTTGACACGACGGTAATAGAGACCAATATCATGGTCCAGGGTATATCCGATAGCCCCATGAGCAGCAATAGCTTCAATGCAAATTCGCTGGTAAGCTTCATTGGCTTTAGCTTTGGCTGCGGAAATCTGCCAGGGCAACGGTGAACCAACGCTTATTCCCCACGCTGCCTGATAAAGTAAATACTGAACCGCCTCCACATCAATCAACATATCAGCCAGTTTGTGCTGCACCGCCTGAAAAGAGCCGATCGGCCGGTCAAACTGAATCCGTTCCTTGGCATAGCTGCTGGTTATGTCCAAAACAGCCTGACATGCTCCGGACATCTCGGCACACTTCAGCACAGCAGCCCGCTGTAATATAAAGCCCACTATATCCCAGCCATTGCTTATCTTGCCCAGGATATTATCTTTTGGCACCGCTACCCTATCAAAGCTGACTTTGAAATGCCTGTCACCGCCTATAGTCGGGATCGCCTCCATCTTCACATTTGGTTCCCTGGCATCCACCATAAACAATGTGATTCCGTCCTCGGGTCTTTCACCCTCTCCGGTCCTGCCCACTACCAGGATATAATCAGCTACATGGGCATCGGTAACAAAGATCTTGTACCCCTGGAGAACATAATTTGTCCCCTCCAATACAGCACGAAGTTTTACCTCAGAAGCTTTATATCTGCCTGACGACTCTGCTAAAGCGAAAGTCCAGATAGCCTCGCCTTTAGCTATCCGTGGCAGAAACTTAATTTTTTGCTCACTGCTTCCATATTCAAGTAGAGGCAGAGCACAAAGGGCGATGGTGGAGAAGAAGGGACTGGGCAGGATATTCCTTCCCATCTCCTCCATCAAGATGACCAGGTCCATAAAGCTGGCACCCATGCCGCCATATTCTTCTGGAAAGATGAGCCCTATCCAGCCCAGTTCCGCCATACTGTGCCACATCTGTGGGTCACAGCCTCTTTCATCTTTAGCTATCTCCCTGACTTTAGCTTTGGGGCATTCCTTTGCCAGAAAATCTCTGGCTAAAATCCGCAGCATGTCCTGCTCTTCTGTAAAACTGAAGTCCATGATAATCCCTTTAAAAAGTCTACCTTTTTATCACCCTGAACATAGTGGAGAGTTTAGATTCTTCGCTCTACTCACAACGACAGGGACATGCTATTAATTAAACTCTTAAAAACTTCAATATGATTTGGGTAATCCCAGTCTAAATTGCGCAATGATGCTTTTTTCGATTTCAACAGTGCCCGCCGCGATTGCCTGACCGGGAAATCCCAGATATGCACCTTGTATGACGCCGTTGAGTTTAGCCCATTCGGAATCCGGGTCAACCTGAGAATATATTCCTAAAATCTCCGCCCCGGTGATAGCCCCCCGTTTCATCAAATCATCACCCATTATCTTATTCCTTGAGGACTCATAGACCGGAATTTGACCCTGACTTATCCGCCAGGCAATCTGGAAGGCGCACATCTTCAGCACTTCCAGGTCGATAGCCAGGTCAGCTAGCTTGGCACGAACCACAGGATTTTGAGACAATAGCTGGCCCTCATACTCGGTTTGACCAGCATACCTGGCTAGCTCTTCTAAAATCCACTTTAAACTACCGTAGGTGGTGGG
>Ga0315549_1001728_pt1 | contig 22091 bp, 19 predicted proteins | sample SalMarSW160200MG_FD_203101 | JGI IMG/M metagenome (GOLD analysis project Ga0315549, IMG submission 203101) | Salt marsh sediment microbial communities from the Plum Island Ecosystem LTER, Massachusetts, United States - Salt Marsh Sediment SW1601-200 ... | reverse complement strand
GTAAACCAGTCAAAAAAAGCTGGACACGGGGAATAGAATTTGTCATATTAAGATGTGTGTACAGAAAGATGTAATATCCGCAAAGAATATCAAGAATTAAAGATCAGGATTAACACGTTAAATTCAGACGTACAATACTGGCGGAGTCGTTTCAAGGATCGCATAGGTAGAGAAGAAGCGCTAAAAGAGAAGATCAAAGAGCTTCAGGCAAAATTAAAATATAGAGAGAGTCAACTTTTTGGGAAGAAACGTGAAAAGCGATCAGGCATAGATTGCTATGCGGGTAACAATAACGGTAATAAACAAGAGTCAAAAAAGCGAGGTCGGCGTAAAGGCTCACCGGGTCATGGTCGTAAGAGTTATGACAATTTAGATGTAGAGATAGTTGAACACGCTTTATCGGATGAAGATAAAAAATGTCCTGTTTGCGGAAAGCCTTTCAGAGAACTTACAATAACCGAAGAATCGGAAGAGATAGAATGGGAGGTAAATGTTTATCGTAAGCGTCACAAACGGAAGCGATATGCAAGATGTTGTGATTGTCCCCAAACGCCTTCTATTATTACCGCTCCGGTTCCGGATAAATTGATACCGAAGGGTCTATTCAGTGTGGGATTTTGGACAAAGTTGTTAATTTTGAAATACCTTTTCCAATTACCTTTGAGCCGAATTATCCAAAAATTATCATTGCAGGGATTAGAGATATCCCCGGGAACAGTTACCGGCGGGTTGCAAAAGATACAAATGATGATGACGCCTTTATACGATAGGATTGTTGAGTCGGTTCGCCAGGTTTCTCATTTGCACATAGATGAGAGCCGTTGGTATGTTTTTGAGGAGATAGCCGGTAAAGACAGTTACCAATGGTGGATATGGGTATTTTCCACATCAAACGCCGTTGTTTATGTTATAGACCCATCCAGATCATCTTCGGTTCCCGTAGAATATGTTGGGCAAGGCGAAGGAATAATACTCAGTGTAGATAGATACAGCGCCTATAAGAAATTGGCAAGGGAACATTCCAACGGATTACTTCTAGCCTTTTGCTGGAGTCATGTACGTCGAGATTTTTTTAATGTGATGAAGAGTTGGAAAGAATTGGAAAATTGGTCATTTAAATGGATTGATCGTATTGGGGAATTATATAAAATCAACAAAGAGCGTCTAAGTTACAGTCAGGATAGTGAAGATTATATCAAGTCGGACGAGCAATTACGTGTGGCTATAAATAAGATGGAGGAAGTTAGAGATCAAGAGTTATCAGAAGACAATCTTCATCCTGCCGGGAAAAAAGTATTAATAAGTCTTGAGAATCATTGGGAAGGTCTGACTCTTTTTGTAGATCATCCTCATATCCCTATGGATAATTCCGAAGGAACTCCTACGGAGTAATGAAGCAGAGCATTGTTTGCGGAATCCGATATTAGGCAGAAAGAATTATTATGGAAGTGGTTCAGTGTGGAGCGCCGAATTTAGCGCTATGATGTTTACCGTTTTACAGACAGTTCGTAAAAATGGTATAAATCCCGAAAAATATTTGCGGAGCTACCTGAAACATTGTGCGGCGAATGGAGGAAATGCACCAGAGGATTTAGGTAAGTTTTTATCATGGGATTCAGATTTATGGAATGATTCTTCGTAAAAAAATGGAGATTAATAAAGCATATCGATATTGTGGTCGTGATTTTACTGTAGATGAGATGGAAATTATTCGCCGGATTACAGAGATGGAACTATCCCGTAATAGGATGTCTCAAGAGGTTTGTCGTCAATTACAATGGTTCAAACCAGACGGGAAGTTGAAAGAGATGAGTTGTCGTGTAGCGATGCTTCTGATGGAAAAAGATGCTCTGATTAGTTTGCCTCCTCCCAGGAACAAGAATAATAATGGCAAACCATATCCGCCTGTTACCTCCCTGTCAAATCCGTTACCTCCTATTCACAAACCAGCCGATGAGCTGAAGAAAATTCATCTTAGACTTGTTACAACAAGGGAACAATCAAAATTATGGAATGAATATATAGAGCGTTATCACTATCTGGGCTATAAGCCTTTGCCGGGAGCACAATTAAGATATTTTGTTGAATGCGAAGAAGGATTTCTTGCTTGTTTGGGATTTGCAGCATCAGCCTGGAAAGTGGCTCCAAGAGACCAATGGATTGGCTGGACAGGACAGCAACGTAAGAAAAATCTACACTTGATTGTAAATAATGCCCGCTTTCTAATCTTACCCTGGGTTCGATCTGGAAATTTGGCTTCAAAGATTCTAAGTATGGTATCTAAACAAATCTCATCGGATTGGAAAAAACGTTATAATTATCAGCCAGTCCTCCTTGAAACATTTGTGCAGAAAGATCGATTCGAGGGAACGTGCTATAAAGCCGCTAACTGGATTCTATTAGGTAAAACTAAAGGAAGAGGAAAATTGGATAGGGACAGACTACAGACTTTACCTATAAAATATATTTTTGTGTATCCTTTACATCAGCAATTTATAACTATTTTATTAAGTTGACAGGTTTACTGAATATTTACTTTCGTCCAGACACTATTTACCTCCAAACTGGAATTCTTTTGATTTAGAGAGTTTTTCAAAGAGCAAGAGACTTTGGGATTATCAGCAAAAAGCATCAAAAAACGCTATAACAGTCTTATGGAAGTATTACGAAGATTTTATTGATTATCAGGGTGGTGAAAGATCAGAAAGAAATCGGGAGAGAAAACAAAGGTTTTTCAACTGGTACAAAGACAACGGATTATCCGAAGGATCCTTTGGAGAGAAAAATTTGGATATTAAATTAGATAAGAGAAAAAGAAATATTTATAGCCTTCTTACTGAGTATTATCCCAAAGAAGATAGAAAAATCTCCTATGAGCATTTTATTAACCGTATGTGCTTCTGGATGTCAACAGGAAGTGGAAAAACCCTCGTCATTATTAAACTTATTCAGGTCTTAAAAGATTTAATTAAGCGTAGAGAAATTCCAGCTTATGATATTTTGGTTTTAACTCATAGAGATGACCTGATAGAACAACTTAAAAAGCATGTGGATGAATTTAACTATACAAGTGAAACAAAAATAATTTTAAAAGAACTAAGGGAGTGCCCTGAGGTTAAAAGACAACCACTGTTATTTGGGATTCCAGTATTTTATTACCGTTCTGATAATCTGAGCGATGAGCAAAAAGAGAAAATTATTGATTTCGGGAACTATGATAATGACGGGAAGTGGTATATCTTTTTGGATGAAGCACACAAAGGAGATAGGGAAGACTCTAAAAGACAGCATATTTATTCTATACTTTCAAGAAATGGTTTCTTATTCAACTCCTCTGCAACCTTTGTGGATCCAAGGGATGTCATAACCTGTGCTTTTGAATTTAATCTTTCAAGTTTTATAAATGCAGGATATGGGAAACACATTAATATATTAAAACAAGAGATAAGGGCATTCAGAGATAATTCACCCCGTGAAATAGCTTGCGACATCTCACGGAGTAAAGATTATAGTGGTGAAGAAAAACAGAAGATTGTCTTGAAATCATTGATTCTTTTGGCTTATGTGAAAAAGTTTCACAATGAAATAACAAAAATTCAGCAGGGGTTACCTGACTGTCGTCAGGCAAGTTATCATAAACCACTGCTTTTAACTCTGGTTAATTCTGTTAATACTGAAGATGCTGGGCACTTTGTAGTTGTTTCGCAACCCTGCACTATGGTACATTGCTCCCTTCGGTCGAAACGTCGTATATGATTTTAGCGTTAAACGAAATTGTTGTATGTCATAAAATGCAAATTTGCTCAAACTGCAAATATAAATTTCACTATTGGAGAATAATGCGGTCTTTATTCCTAGGCTATCGGAATTTGACATGTCCATCATGTAGCACTCAATATAAAGCACATATTAATACCCCTCTAATTACCTCACAATTTGTAGTTGTTGTTCCTATGTTCCTTTGTTTAACTCTTAGGAATGTATTTGAAATAAAGGTAAGGGTTTTGTTATCATTATATTTATTATTTGCTTTTTTGTTGTTTTCATTGACGCCTTTTGTAGCGTATTATGTGAAAAGTGAACAAACGAGATGAATGATTTGAACATTCAACAGCGCCTGAAACTTTGAAAAAATTCATGACCCCCAATTACTTAGGTACGGGTGCACGTTATCTTAATATTTATTCTTTAATGACTTCAAAAGGTATATATGAAGGACAGTGGTCAATAACAGATAAAAAACGCGTATTTATCTTAACAAGATCCGCCTTTGCTGGAAAGTAGAAACATGCTGCCGCTGCCTGGTCCGGAGATATAGTTGGTTCTTGGCCAACATTACGTAGACAAATTGCAGCAGGTATAAACTTTTGTATTTCAGGGATGCCATATTAGACAACAGATATAGGCGGTTTTTTTGTAGATCATCCTGGTGGTTATAAAAATGCTGAATATAAGGAACTATTCACGTGGTGGTTTCAATACGGAGCATTTTGCCCGCTTTTTAGAGTTCATGGAACATCAACGCCAGGAGAAATGTATTTTTTCGGAAAACCAGGCTCACATTATTTTGATGCTCAGTTGGAATTTGACATACTCAGATATCTTCTCTTGCCATATATATTCTTTGGCGGTAGCAGTTACTTTCAATGGATTTACAATTATGCGCGGTCATGTAATAGAGTTTTCCAATGACCAGAATGTTTTTAATATTGTAGATCAATTTATGTTCGGGAATGCTATAATGGTATGTCCTATGACAGAATATAGTGCAAAAAGATGAAATGTCTATCTTCCAGATTAATGTAAATGGTATGACTTTTGGACAGGTGATATATATGAAGGTGGAAGGAATATTAAGAAAGACACACCGATTGATATAATGCAAGTATACATAGGAGGGGGATCAATTTTAGCAATGGGGCCGAAAAAACAATATGCAATGGAAAAATCGGATGGCCCGATTGAATTGAGAATCTTTCCTGGAGCTAATGGCTAATTTTTGCTTTATGAGGATGAAGGAGATAATTATAATTACGAACATGGTAATTATACATTAATCCCAATTAAATGGATTGATAATCAATGAACTCTTTTTATCGATAAACACTGAAGGAACTTATCCCGGGATGGTAGAGGAAAAAACATTAGCTATTGTGATGGTGGATAACAATCATGGTATTGGAATTAATGTTTGTAAAAAACCAGATAAAATAATAAAATACAAAGGGGATGAAATTAAAATAAAATTTTAAAGGTGATTTATAATGAACTATAGACAATTAATTATATTTTTGATTGGATGTATGTATATACTGACTACTTCTTTAAATGCCGGGGATTACAAAGATCCATCTCTGCCGGTAGAAATAAGAGCAAGAGACCTGATCTCGAGGATGACGCTGGAAGAAAAAATTTCACAAATGATGTCAGACGCACCGGCTATAGAGCGGCTGAATGTTAAAAAATATTATTGGTGGAATGAATGCCTGCATGGCGTTGCCAGAAATGGAATAGCTACTGTTTTCCCCCAGGCAATTGGATTAGCAGCCACATGGGATCCCGAATCAATTTTACAGGTCGCAAATGTAATTTCCACAGAAGCCCGTGCAAAATATAAGGAGGCGGTACAAAAGGAAAGTCGGGATATAAATCAGGGACTTACTATGTGGTCACCTAATATAAATCTTTTCCGTGATCCTCGTTGGGGCAGAGGACAGGAAACCTATGGCGAAGATCCCTGGCTTATTTCCAGGATTGCAATAGCCTTTGTAAAAGGATTGCAGGGAGATCATCCGAAATATTTTAAGGTAATTTCTACGCCCAAACACTATGCTGTCCACAGTGGCCCTGAAAATTTGCGTCATTCCTTTGATGCTGTTGTATCGAAAAAAGATCTATTTGATACCTATTTGCCTGCTTTTGAATCCTGTATCAGGGAAGCAGAAGCCTGGTCTGTGATGGGTGCATATAATCAAACTAACGGTGAACCCTGCTGTGCAAGTCCTTATCTTTTACAAAAAATACTAAGAGATAAATGGGGCTTTAAAGGGTATGTAGTTTCTGATTGTGGCGCAATTGGGGATATTTTTTATCATCATAAAAAAACAGCGGATTTACCAGAAGCCTCTGCTATGGCAGTAAAAGCAGGATGTGATTTAGATTGCGGAAGTGAGTATACTTTTCTGGTTGATGCTGTCGAAGGTGGATTAATTTCAGAAGAAGAGATAGATCAGGCTGTAATTCGTCTGATGACTGCGAGGTTTAAGCTCGGCATGTTCGACCCGGATGAAATGGTTCCTTATACGAGAATTCCTGTTGAAATGAATGACACACCTGAACATAATCAACTGGCTCTGAAAGCCGCAAGGGAGAGTATTGTATTATTGAAAAATCAAAAATCGCTCTTGCCTTTTGATAAATCTATAAAAACTATTTCGGTGATCGGGCCATATGCGGACAATGTTAATGTGTTACTTGGAAATTATAATGGCACGCCGTCAAACCCTGTAACTTTTTTACAGGGGATAAAAAATAAAGTTAGTAATAAGGCTAGAGTGATATATGCAAAAGGGGTAAAGCTCCTGGAAGGAGCCGGAGAATTCAAAGTTATCGATGCAAATTATTTATCACCTGATAAATCCTGCCGGCAACATGGATTGCTGGGCGAATACTTTGATAATGCTGAACTTCGAGGTGAGCCGATTTTTAAGAAAGTTGACAAAAAAATGGATTCTTATTGGGATTTGGTTTCACCTCGTGAAGGAATACCTTCTGATAGTTTTTCCGTTCGGTGGACAGGATTTTTAGAAGTAAAAGAATTAGGCGAATATGAATTGGGTATTGTAACTGATGATAAGGGGAGGCTTTATTTTGATGGTAAATTGTTGGTGGATAACTGGGAGCCTTTTGAGATCAATATTTTTAAATATAGAAAAGTTTTTCTTAAAGAAGGTAAGAATTATCCTATTCGGATGGAATATGCTGATTTGGGCGATTATGCAGGTATACGCTTAAAATGGCGGAAAATCCCTGCTCACGAAGAAGAAGTAAAACTCACTGCAGAAGCGGTGAAAGTAGCTGAAAAGTCGGATGTTGTGATCTTTGTTGGTGGTATTTCTTCTCAATTGGAGGGCGAAGAAATGCCAATTAATATTGATGGTTTCAAAGGAGGTGACAGAACCAATCTGAAACTTCCTGGAAATCAGAGACAATTATTGAAGAAATTGTATCAAACGGGAAAGCCTATTGTATTAGTGTTAACTGGCGGCAGTGCTTTGGCTGTTAACTGGGCGGAAGAAAATATTCCTGCAATTTTAATGGCATGGTATCCAGGACAGCGCGGAGGTGACGCAATAGCTGATATACTTTTCGGTGATTATAATCCTGCTGGACGGCTTCCGGTGACATTTTACTATTCTGTTGATGACTTGCCACCCTTTGAAGATTATAGCATGAAAGGCAGGACTTATCGCTATTACGATGGAAAGGTGTTGTATCCTTTTGGGTTTGGTCTGAGTTTTACAAATTTTGAATATCAAAAACTGAAAGTGCCTAATGATGAAATTAAAAGCGAAGATAAGATCAAGATTTATGTTACTGTAGAAAATACAGGGAGTTATGATGGAGAAGAGGTAGTGCAACTCTATGTTAAAGGACCGCAGGCGGGTAAAATGCAGCCGTTAAAAGAACTAAAAGCTTTTAAAAGAGTTGTAATTCAAAAAGGAAAAACAAAAATAATTGAATTAGGTCTAAATATCAGCGATTTGAGAACATTTTCAGAAGTAAATGATGACTATATTATCCTACCCGGCAAATATGAGTTGCAGGTTGGTTCCTCTTGTAGAGACATTTATTTAAAGAAGTTGATAAAAGTATTGGAGTGAGATAAAAATATTATATAAATCAATTGATAGAATTAATGGCAAATTATGGTGAAATACATAAAGTCTTGTTTGATGGTGCTATTGGAGAAGAACCAAATGGTAAGCGACAGGTTTATGATTGGGAAAGATATTATAATTAGAAGTTGTATTGGATTTTGGAGAAATGAAAAATATCAAAAGCATTCGTTCAAGATTTTTACAGGAATACAAAAATTGGATTTTTCTGCCGGAAAAAGTTGATTATTTTATTTCTGAAAATGGCAAAGATTTTACATTACTGAAATCTGTAGAACATGGTATTAACGTGGATAATAAGAAAAAATTAATACATGAATTTTCTTGTAAAACTAACAATACAAAAGCAAAATATTCAAAAGTTTTAGCCGCAAATATCGGTAAATGTCCCACAGGTCAACCCTGGTGTTGGTGGGAAATCATGGCTTTTTACAGATGAAATTGTGGTAGAATAGTGTTAACCGGGAATATAAAAGAGGAGAATATGGAAAGAACAGACACTGTCAGAACGGTAAAAAATAAACCTGTCCGGGTGATTCCACAGGAATTAATCTGGCCATTTATATTGTTAACCTCCTGTTTTTCGTTATGGGGATTCGCAAATGATATAACAAACCCAATGGTCAAAGCCTTTTCGAAAATATTAATAATGAGCAATTTTCAAGGTTCACTTGTACAGTTTGCGTTTTACGGCGGATATTTCGTGATGGCTTTTCCTGCAGCGATTTTTATCAAGAAATTTTCTTACAAATCAGGTATTCTTGTCGGATTGGGTTTGTATGCGACAGGAGCATTATTGTTTATCCCGGCAAGCCTAAGCATGGCTTTTGGTAATTTCCTGATCGCTTATTTTATTTTAACCAGTGGTTTATCCTTTCTGGAAACAACTGCCAATCCTTACATTCTATCAATGGGAGCAGGAGAAACGGCAACTCAGCGTTTAAACTTTGCACAATCTTTTAATCCGGTAGGTTCGCTGACGGGAATGTTCACGGCTCAGCAGTTAATTATTGCCAGATTGAACCCGGCAACTGCAGCAGAAAGAGCACTAATGGATGCTGATACTTTACAGAGAGTTAAAGCCAGTGACCTCAGTATTATTCGTGCACCATATGTTGCTATCGCTTTCGTCATATTAATTATTCTTGTAATGTTTATCATGACCAAAATGCCCGGGCATCATGATAAGTATAAAAAACTTGAAATCGGAGCAACCTTAAAAAGACTATTCTCAAACAAAAGATATGTTCATGGACTAATTGCTCAGTTTTTTTATGTCGGTGTTCAGATCATGTGCTGGACCTTTGTCATTCATTACGGTACTGAAATTTTCACCTCTGAAAAATATGGTATGAGCATCCAGGCAGCTGAAGTTTTATCTTCAAAGTTTAATATTGCTGCAATGATACTCTTTTGTTGCAGCCGTTTTATCTGTACATTTTTATTAAAATATATTTGCCCTGGTAAATTATTGTGGAGTTTGGCTCTTGGTGGTATTACCCTGACTCTTTGTACAATATTTATACCGGGAATTGCCGGATTATACTGTTTGGTTGGAATATCAGCTTGTATGTCTTTGATGTTTCCGACTATTTACGGAATTGCATTACGTGATTTGGGCGACGATGCAAAACTTGGAGCAGCCGGCTTGATTATGGCGATTTTAGGTGGTTCAGTAATGCCTCCTGTGCAGGGCGCTATCATTGATGCCGGACATTTCTTTTTTCTTTCAGGAGTAAGATTTTCGTTTATACTTAGTCTGATTTGTTTCATAGTAATTGCACATTTTGGACGTAAAACATATTTAGTATACAAAAAGTGAATCCTATGTTATACTACGTAACAGTTACTCCCTACTGGTGTTATGGAACAGAAGTAATGGAAAGCATGTGCAGGACGCAATTGACACTTCCGTTCCTGAAGATGTAAAAATAAAAGCTCTAAATTTCAGAACTCCTGACCTCGTACAGAACTTAAGGCTATTATCATCAGAAATAAATATATAATTTTTGGCGAGTTTTTTCGCAAATTGCGTTTGTAATATTTTTATATTGTGTCATAGTTACGAATTAAATATAATGATAATGAGAATTGTGACATTAATTTTTACGCCAGGTCAGGAGTTCTGAATTTCAGCTCCAATTTTTAGCGGTTTTAGGGATTAATTTCTTCATTCAATCATTATCTCATCCACAAAAAGCCAGGCTTTACCTCCGGCGCCCGGATGCCAGTCGGGACACTTGCCAATATTTTCTGCAAATATTTTAATATACCGTGTCTTCACCGAATCAATCTTTATTGCCAGATTTTTAACTTTAGGTTCATTATTATGTATATAGTTTTCTACATTAATTTTTCCGGCTGATTTATAATTTTCACCATCCTGCGAAATAAAAACTTCTACTGATTTTGGCAGAAAAATCCATTTACCCTGACTTTCAAGACATCCCAGTGTAATTTTTTGAACAGAAGTTACTTTTTCCATATAAAGGACCGCTTCAAAATCATGGTCCTCAAAACCAAGCCATCTACCATCTGCAAAATCTCTCGAGCCGAATTTACCGTCAACAAGTGTTGCCACACCCATTGCTGCATATTTATCATCATAATTGCTTAAAAGTTGAACGTTATATTTGCTCTTTCCGTACTCAGCAGTGACTTCTATACCTCTTCTGCCATCTGAATCATAAGCTACTGCTTTTAAAACACATGGTTTCGAGATTAATATACTGTCTTTATAAACTTTTGAATTTTTATTGGGATCTTGACCATCCAGTGTATAGAATATCTTTGCATCTTTTGTATCACAGACCAATTTAATTTTGATCTTTTCTTTAAATATTGCGCTCGCAGGAGAAACATTTATTTGGGGCGGTGCTTTATAGAATCCCAGCTCAGCCAATTTTACACTGCTCCGTGCTGCCAACATTCTTAACCGAACTTTTGACGTTTTTACTGACGGAAACCTGAATAACCTTTTATAACCTATTGTTGTGCCTTTGCATATTATCCTCCAGCCCCCATCTTGCCATGCTTCAATAAGGTAATTTTCTGCCTGCTGCCCATATCTTACCTGTTCCTGAAGCATTGCTATACCAAACTCTATTTCCTTATCAAATTGCAAATTCAAAACGAACTCTGCCTGCCCAGAATCCCAATATGTTTCATAATCTCCATCAAAAAGCGCTTCGATTCCAACAGTATTCGCTAAATTCTCTAAATGATATTTTGCGAGATTTTTTTCAAAAGTCCCATCCAGGTAATTTTTCATTTCAAGTAATGTCTTGGCGTCTTTTTCGTGTATTAATCCTCTTTTATCCGGAGGAATATTAAGCAAAAGAGCTGAGTTCATGCCTACGGAATTAAAATATATATCGATCAGTTTTTCCGGTGATTTTACCCTTGAATCTTCTGATTGGTGATAAAACCATCCGGGTCGAATAGAGACATCAACTTCTGAAGGATACCAAACTAACGCGTTAGCATTTTTTAACTTTTCACGGCTTCCTAAATCTTCTGCTATTGCTTCTATCTTTGGTTTAAAAATACCTTTATCCGCCTCCTTTTGTGACAACCGGGCAATATTCTCCTGATCCAAAAACTTAACCGGCAATACGCTCCATTCTGTTTCTCTGCCATATCCGGATTCATTCCCAACCCATCGAACATCGGGCCCGCTTATTGCAATCACGGCTCCGGGCTGTAATGTTCGAATCAATTCATAGTATCCTGACCAATCGTAAATCTGTTTCTTGCCGTTCGGTCCTTCTCCGCAGGCTCCATCAAACCACACCTCGTCAATTCTACCATAATTTGTCAATAATTCACGCAACTGATTTTTAAAATAATCATTATACGCAGCAGACCCATAAGTCTTTTCATGCCTATCCCACGGAGAAAGGTAAACACCTAATTTAATTTTGTATTCATGACACGCATCAGACAACTCTTTAATAACATCCCCATTACCATTTTTCCATGGACTATTCTTCACGGAATGCTCTGTATATCTACTTGGCCATAGACAAAAACCGTCATGATGTTTGGCAGTAATTATGACAAGTCTTATGCCCGCCTCTTTACAAACCCGGCACCATTGACGTGTATCCAAATTAGTGGGATTAAAGATTGCGGGGCTTTCTGTACCATCGCCCCATTCCTGACCCGAAAATGTATTAATCCCAAAGTGAAAAAATGCTGTCATCTCCAACTGCTGCCATCTATATTGCCGCTCGGACGGCGACACTGAAGCAGACTTTTTAATTATCTCACTTAGATTATCTTTATCGTAAATTTCGATATAATTTTGGGCTTGCAAAGTCAAAGAAGCGACTATCAAAATAAATAAACCGGATCTCTTCATAAAATTACCTTTTTATTCAACCGTCGGACTGGTCCAATCTGTTGTATATCTGATCTCAATGTCTTGATTGGGAGATTTCATGGTCATTTTCATCGGCGCATTGAAAATATTCCGTGATGTTTCCAGAATCGGTGGCGATAAATACCTTGTCGTATATTGTGGAAATCTCTGCTTTTTCAACATTTCCGGAGTTTCACATTTAGCATTAAAAATCTTCATTCTAATACTAAATTCGATATATCTTGCTTTAACAATGTACCTATCAAGATATCCGGGTCCGCAGGTAGCCGTTCCCAGTCCATTTTGCAAATAGTCAATGTTTAAAGTAAGGCATTCCCTTTTCTCTAATTCATTGATATGTTGAGCATGAAAAATGTCGTCGTCGGCATAGGGATAAGCGCTAAAATTTAAAAGATCGTTCCCCTGGAAAAATAACCCATCGCCACCATCATCTGTTACAGCCAGCCAGCGAACATTCCCTCGATTAGCATTCTCCTGGGGTTTAACGAAATCATGCCATAATTCATCGACACTCATACTGTATTTCGCAATCTTCCCACTCGCCTGGCGGTCTGGATAGGTAGCATGCGGTCCCATTCCAAACCATTCTACATTCTCCATCGTAGCAGGTATTTGCATCTGTAAACCGGCTTTTGCAAATACTTCCATCTCTTCGGCGGGATTGATCTTATTATCAATGACAATACTCCCATCTGAATAGATTAAATAAGTCTGATAGGCTTCACAAATTCTTGAATTTTTATCATTCAGAATCTCTATCCAACTTGAAATTTCTACACAATCACTGTTTATCTGCCGGACATTTACTTCATTTACTCTATGCTTTGTTTTTTATTAAGCCCCTCTTTTAACCATTTAGACAATCCGTTCCCGTCGGCTTCATCGTTATCTGTCGGCGGACGCCAAAAGTTTAATTGCGGACCCTTTTCCAACAATTCTGTTTCCTTCGACTTAAAGGAAGTAAGAATCCCACGACTTTTGTCAAATTTTACAGAAAATGCCTTATTGTAAACGGCTATTCTATCATTGCTTTCGTTGTAAGCTAATCCCTCATACTTCCCAAAATCAACTTCTTGAGCTTTTTCCACAGATACAGGCAATTTTATCTGTTCCCAGGCCAATTCATAACCGGCACCAATCAGATCAGTGGACTTCTTAGTCCTAACTGAAAAATTGATAAAATACTCCGTCACAGGTTTGGGATTTATTGCCGGTAATTTCAATCTGGTCATTTTTTTTGTACCAGCCGGAATATCAAGCGGTGGCAATTTACCACTTTTTACAATTTTACCGTCGGCAGTGAGATTCCAGAAGATTTCAAAATTATTCAGGTTCAAGAAATTATATTTATTGATAAACTCAAATTTTCCCATTTTATAGTCAATCATTTTAACCGAAACATTCTGGTAAACTTTTTTGGTTTCGATCAGATTAGGATGTGGAGTTCTATCAGGCGCCACTAAACCGTTACAGCAAAAATTGTTATCGCTTGGAACATCCCTGGGCCCGAAATCGCCTCCATAAGCCCAATATTTCTTCCCCATTGAATCTGTTGATAATAGTCCCTGATCAACCCAGTCCCAAATACAGCCGCCTTGCAGACTCGGATATTTTTCGATTGTCTCCCAATAATCGCTCAACGCACCGACGCTATTACCCATTGCATGAGCATATTCGCATAGTATCAGGGGACGCGGTGGATTCTGCTGTGCATAATCAGCCATATATTTAATTGAAGCATACATCGGACAATAAATATCCGTATTCTCTTCCAACAATGCTCTTTCGTACTGAACGGGACGCGATTTATCCCGCTCTTTTATCCAACGATAAGTGGTTCGGAAATTCACTCCGTTTCCGGCTTCGTTACCAAGCGACCAGATAATAACAGAGGGATGATTTTTATCTCTTTCCACCATTCTTTTGGTACGCTCAAGGTGGGCTAATTCCCACTCGGGAAAGTTTGCCAGGCTTCTTGCTCCGTAACCCATGCCGTGGGATTCGATATTGGCTTCATCGATGACATAAAGCCCGTATCTATCACATAATTTATACCAATAAGGGTCATCCGGATAATGGCAGGTTCGAACCGTATTGATATTATTTTCTTTCATCAATTTAATATCCTGCAACATGGACTCCCGGGAGATAACATGCCCGTTTAACTCATCGTGCTCATGTCTGTTAACGCCTTTGACCGTTATAGTTTGTCCGTTTACTTTTAGCAAACTGTTTATAATCTCAACTTTGCGGAAGCCTGTTTTTGCACCAACTAATTCTAAAACACTTTCATTATCTGTCATTAATTTAAGGATAACTGAACAAAGATTTGGAGTTTCGGCGGTCCATTTTTTTGGATTAATAACCCCCTTTTCAAAATACAATTTCCCGCTTTCACCCGGTTTTAATTTGATCGATTTCTTTAAAGCATCTTTAAAAACCTTTTTCCCCTCGTCGTCAAAAAGTTCTATCTCAACAATTCCTTCTTTTTCCTGTTCTTGAAACAAATTTTTTAATTCGACTTCAACTTTTAAAATTCCATCTTGATATTTGCCATCAAGATCACCTACGATCCGGAAATCACGAATATGAAATTTAGGTGTCGAATAGAGATACACATCTCGTTCAATTCCGCTGATTCGCCAGAAATCCTGACACTCCAAATATGAACCGTCCGACCAGCGATATACTTCCACAGCCAGAATGTTTTCACCCTTATTTATAAAAGTGGTGATGTTAAATTCAGCCGGTGTTTTTGAGCCCTGACTATACCCTACTTTTCGCCCATTTATCCAAAGGTACATAGCGGATTTCACAGCACCAAAATGTAAAAATATCTGTCTGCCATCCCATTTTTCAGGAACAGTAAAAGTACAACGATAAGAGCCCACAGGATTATTGTCATGTGGAACATGTGGAGGATCGGTCATTTTAAATTCATAGCTTGTGTTTACATATATTGGAATACCATAACCCTTAAGTTCCCAATTGGCAGGTACGTCAATTTCATCCCAATTTGATACATTATAATCAGGTTTATAAAATGTTTTTGGCCGAACCGAGGGATTCTCCGACCAGTTAAATTTCCATTTCCCATTGAGCGATTTGTAAAAGGAGGATAATTCCAATGAGTCCATTAAAGCATTCTCTAATTTTTGATATGGAATAAAATCAGAACGCGGTTCCTCTTTGTTAATTTGCACAACCTGTGGATTTTCCCAATCCTCTGGAATTTTCTCACAATTTTTCAAAGCACTCCCGCCTATCATCGTCACTAAGCTTACTACCAGCATACCTGTAATATTCTTCATCATTATATCCTCTTAAAATTATCTTTAAAATATTATCTGATTTTTAATGACATTTCCCCTATCTTGATATTACTCAACGATTATCTCGTCCACAAATATCCAGGCTTTACCACCGGAACCCGGATGCCAGTCGGGACATTTCCCTACATTTTTGGCAATAATTTTTATATATCTCGTTTTTTTATCAATACTCACCGAATATCTTTTTATGTATGGCTCACTTTCATCCTTGAGTGTGATATGGCTAAAATGACCTGCTTGAGTAAAATTTTCACAATCATTAGAGATATAAAAGTTTGTCTCCTCCGGTAAAAATATCCATGAATTAACATTTTGAATGAAGTTAATTTTAATTTCATTAATATGGGTCATTTTCCCCAAATCCACTACAGCCGCAAAATCATCTTCTTCATATCCCTGCCAGCAACCATCATTGAACTTTATCGAGCCGATTATCCCATCTACAAGACCGAGATCGCCGGCGCCGCTATATTTATAGCTATACTTATTTTCCAGCACAACTTCACTGCCCATGGCTTTGTGAAAAATGAATTTTTTCTCTGTTATATCGCCATAGGGCAAGCCGTTCCTAAAAGCCTGAGCCATAACCGTCGTGGTTTTATTAATTACGATTAGTCCTCTATATAGTTTGGATTTAATAGTAGGCTTCTTACCATTTAACGTATAGTAAATTTCCAATCCTGACTCTCCGGCCTCTAAAGCAATCGAAATTTCACATTCATCAGGATTAAAGGTTGGAATCAATGATATCGGACAAGACTCCGCACCATATTTTACCCTCATTAATTCAAGTCTCTGATACTGATTTTGTAGGCGCTTGTGAAATTCTAAAAATCGTTTACCTTCAGGATTACTCCAAAAAACTTCAGAAGCAGCTAGCAACCTGGGGAACATTACACTATCAATTGTATCCTGAGGCGTATGTTCCGTCCACATACAACATTCACCGCCGATAATGTAATTACTTTCTGTTTTATTCAATATTTTTGGAATCGGTTCGAATAAATAAGTTTTTCGCAGATCAGTTCTTTCTACACTTGCATCAAAATAGAGGTGGCTGTTAGGCGACATTATTACCCTGTGACCGGCTTGGGCAGCAGCTACTCCGCCATCAACACCCCGCCAGGATTGCACAATAGCACCGGAAGCCAATCCACCTTCAAGTATTTCGTCCCAGCCGACCAATACTCTGTCATGTTTAATCAGAAACCGATTGATCCTTTTGACAAAATAACTCTGCAATTCCTCTTCGTTATTTAAACCTTCTTGTTTAATTCTTTCCTGACATTTAGGGCACTCACTCCATCGGGTTTTGGGAACTTCGTCACCGCCGATATGAATATATTTCGACGGAAACAACACCATTACCACGGTTAATACATCTTCAAGAAAGTGAAACGTTTCATCATTCCCGGCACAATAAACGTCCTTATGAACACCCCAGGTGGTTGAAACTTCAAAAGGCCCTCCGGTGCATGAATATTCGGGGTAGGCAGCTAATGCAGCCTGACAATGTCCTGGCAATTCAATTTCCGGCACGACTGTCACATATCGCTCCCGGGCATATTCAACTATCTCCTTAACATCATCCTGTGTATAAAAACCACCGTAAACGCTCCCATCCGAATATATCCGCCATGCTCCTATCTCAGTAAGTTCGGGGTATTTCTTTATTTCAATTCGCCAGCCTTGATCCTCCGTCAAATGCCAATGAAAACGATTCATTTTATAGTATGACAGAAAATCAATGTAACGTTTAACAAATTCTTTATCCATGAAATGACGGCAACAATCAAAATTCATCCCCCGCCATTCAAATCGCGGTCTGTCTTCGATATAAGCGCACGGGATTTCCCATTTGACAGATGATACATACTCTGAACTTTCAATTTCCGGGGGCAACATCTGGCGGACAGTCTGCAAACCGTAAAATATTCCCTTGCCGGTATTTGCCTTGATCGTTACCAATTTCTCGCTTACTTCTAATATATATCCTTCTTGACCCAATTTTTCTATTACCTGTTGATCGGTAAGAATAATTTTATTTGCGTCCCCATCCAGGTTCTGATTAATATTAATTTTAAAACCCATAGAAGATTGAAATTTCTCAACAAAATACTCAGCAGCTTTTATAAATTCTTCATTTTGGGCAGAAACCATTATTTCCGTTTCAGGGCTTATAATAAAACTCCCTTCTTTTTCCACAATCTTTTGTGGCTTAGGAACAATTGACAATTTTGCTTCTCCTTCTTTTAAATCACATTTCAAAGCCGGCGGTTTATAACAACTTGTTATAATTACCAGTAACAAAATGTAAATTAACGAAATCCGATATCCCTGTTTCATGAATATTTTCTCCTCTTTTTAAAAGCCGGTTTAGTATAGATGTAAAAGCATCAACCAAAAAAAGACAACTCTGCTTATTATTTGCATTTGTAAAATATTAATAAGCAGTGTACAGATTAGCCTCCCAAATCATAGATAATCATTTACTCTTAACCTGGAAACCCGATTCCTCTAAAAACTTGTAATTCTCGTTCAGTTGTTTTCTTGCTTCAGGATTCTCAACTATATCCTCACCGAGAGGAATAAGCAAAAAATCTACCGGATTTTTTATTTGACTTTTCTGCTCATTAAGGACCTTAAGTTTAACACGCAGTTGTCGAATCACATCCACCATAGCAGGTTTACCTCGATAAAAATCATTGATTGACAATTCTCCAGTACTTTTCTGAAATCCAGCCAATCTTTTGTTGATATTATCGATCTTTGAATTAATCTTAGAAATATTCTCCAGAGACTCATTCTTTTCAATTAGATTAAAGGTTATCAGCCACATATATTTTCCGATGCTCCCACACCGTGCTATTTTGATATTGTTTTCTTCATTAAGTTCCCTTGAATACAAGGACGACCCGGAGAGAATGAGGAAATCGAAAGGAGTTGGAAAATTATGCAAAGTCTTTTCATTTTTCTTATTCTTTCAGATAAATTTATTCTTTAGTTGATCCTTCCCAATAAAGAACGAAAAATATCAATTTAACTGCAAACTTTGAAAAATCTGACTATTACAAATATATATTGGATCTCTCAGCCATCTAATGCACTTAAGGCAAAGGCATAAGCTCCTATACCTGTCGCTTTTGAAGTGCCAATTTTTGAAATGCCAATGCCAATACGGCTTAAAGGATCATAATTCATTTTTCTGTCTGATCCTGGAACAGTTATTTCTTTAGAATCCCCATTTATAAATCTCCTCAATTCTTCTTCATCCTCAAGGTTAAAAGTTTTTACTACCAGACGAGGAATTCTACTCCCATCAAATAGAATAAATTGGCTATTCATCTCTTTCACTACCTCAGGTAAAAATAGCGAATATGCTCCTGAGATACCTCCGCCAATTACTACAATTCCATCAATTAAAGTTACTATATTTGCAATTGCTTCTCCTAAAGCTTCACCCATTTTCCGGTAAGCTTCCAGCGCAGCCTCTTTATTTCCATCGAGCCGACCCAATGCAATTTCATATATTTCCTTAGGCGTAGGAACTTCATCTACATCAATTCCTGTCTCAGATATATAAAATCTATGGATTGCTCGTATTGAAACTCCCTCTTCGGCATTCATGGTTGGATATATTTTACTCCGGAGCAGCCATGCCTCTCCGGCACTGGAATTATCACCGATTATTAACTTTCCATCGTGTACAATGCTTGCGCCAAATCCAGTTCCCAGGGTCAATCCTATAAGGTTTTTATATCTTTTTGGGCTTCCGCTCTCCTTAAGTAAATTATTGATAAATGGTAAATATCCAGCAATCGCCTCTCCATAGCCAAAAAGGTTACCATCATTGTTGATGAATACCGGCAGACTAAATTTTTCTTCCAGCATAGGTCCCAAAGCGATGCCGCCTCGAAAACCCGGCAAGTTAATTAAATCGCCAATAACCCCCCGGGGATAATCAGCAGGCCCCGGAAAAGCAAAACTTATAGCTATTGGTTTAGTCTTCAACTGACTCTTGACCTCTTTAAAGCCATTAACAATCGTTTTTAAACACTTATCCAGGTCATTACCATAAGAGGGCAATGCTACCGGTTCTATTATCTCCTCATTTCCCTGAATTGCAGAAAAAACAAAATTTGTCCCGCCTGCATCCAGTGTCATTACAACTCTTCTATCATTAAAATAATCCATATAAACACCCAAAATTCAACCCTGTTTTTTTATCTAATTTTATTGAGACCAATGTCAAGATAGCTTTTTATAATTATAGTATGCTACCCAGGTAACATATAATATCGCCGCCAGAGGAACAACAAACCCAAAAACAATTGAGGTATTATCGGCAATGACGCCCATCAGAGGCGGTAAAAATGCTCCACCGACAATAGCTGTCACCATTAATCCGGAAAGTTCATTTGCTTTATCCGGTAAAACGTCTATTGTAATGGAAAATATTAACGGGAAAATATTCGCAAAACCAAGACCAACTATAAAAACACAAATAATTGCAATTATGGCAGAACCGGTAAAAAGCCCCAAAATAGATACAGCGGATATTACTGAAGTGATAATAAAGAATTTCTTCGGTTTCATCCAGGTTAATATTACACTTCCTAAAAATCTGCCAATCGTTAAAGACAAAAAGAACAATCCGGTGCCCAACAAGCCCAGCTTTTCGATATCGACATTAAACTGATTATTCAGAAACAACGGAATGCCGGAGCTCATACATACCTCAGCCCCCACATAGACAAAAATACCTATCACCATTATCAAAACATAATGATTCTTAAGAAGTGCCAGGCAGGAACCAAGAGTCGCCGCCGGCTCATTATCCGATTTCTTCTCCCTTACCTTAATGGTAGAAACAAAAATAATAGTGAGAAAAATTGAAATGCTGAAAATGGGGAAAAGTATCTTCCAGTCCGCACCAAACCAGGCGGCAGCTATTGGTGGTATTACAGCGCCAGTCATAGAGCCAATTGCCTTAATAAACTGTCCGAGAGACAGATTCCTGGAATATTTCCCCTCCTCTGATACGTCCCGCATTATTGGATTTCCGGCAACTTGTAAAATAGTCGCTCCTGCCCCTAACATTAAAACAATCAAAAGAAATAGCCCAAAGGATGAAAGACCAAACATGGGGATTACCAACCCGACAAATGCTACAGTTAAGCCCATTATCAGGATAAATTTCTTGCCCTTTTTATCCTGCAAAACGCCCATGGGAACCGATAATAATCCGAACATTATAAATCCGGTAAAAGGAATTATCATTGCCATAGTATTGCTTAAAGTAAACTCATTCTTAGCAAGTCCGACAAAAGGACCTACCGCATCACCAAAACCCATACATAAAAACACCAACAATATCGGAAAAACATTTTTCTTCACGATTTTCTCCTTTTCTTTAGTAGGTTCCCATTTAAAATGTTACTTTGTTAAAACTATATCAATTACAATAGTTTCACCCTTTAGGGTGTTAATCTTTTTTCCCAGTTTTGTATCACCATATTTAATATTGATTTTATACTCTTCACCGGACTTAACGCTAAAATTCAATATATCATTCATATCATGCCGGGCGTCAAGAGTCTTACCTTCTGCGATAAGCTTGCCGTTATGATACAGCTGCACATCAGCCTCTACTCTCTTACCATCAGGTTTGTCAAAAACTCTAACCGCTAAATTCACAACTTTCTTTTTTCTATCACCTTTTAAATACCGCTCCGTAATATTTTCAGCGTAAATATAGTTAATATCCCAATTCCAGGCTGCCGGAAACAGCAGGTCCGTTTTTTTGAACGACACTGCATATATTGAATAAAGTTTAGCGTCAGGGTCTGCTTTGGAGGCTCTTTCTTCGAACCAACTCTTATCCAGTGGGCCGGGCTCCCCTGCCCCCAGAAAATGCCAACCGTTATCCCAAATTTCAACCCAGGAATGGTTACCTTCTATATCAAGCCATCTGGGAATACCTACAAAACGAGCGGGAATAGCAACTGAGCGACAGGCGTCAATTAACAAAACCGAAAGTCCCGTACAGGAGGCAATTCCCAGTTCAATAGATTCGTAAGGACTTTGATCGGCTTTTGACGGTCGGGGAGAGTAGTGAACTCCTATCAAATCCCACATCACATTATTCAATTTAACGGCAGCTTCTCCTGTCGTCTTACAGTCTTTTACAACCAGGTAAAATTTTTCATAAAAATCTCTCCGCCAGTTGTCCCGCCGCTCATTAACGCTTATATAGGGCAGTATATTATTTAAAAACAAGTCATTACTAATTTCTTTTCCCCATATTAAACTATTTTTCGCCTTAAATGCTATTTTAACATTTTCCAAAATAGGTTCCTTCTCAAAATGAGTGGGTAAAATAAAGGATAAGTTTTGCAAAAAGGCTAAATGTTAATAACTTTTTCCTAAAAAGGAGAAAGAAATGAACATTAAAAAACTATTTGGTATGGCCTTATC
>Ga0315549_1001726_pt1 | contig 22098 bp, 18 predicted proteins | sample SalMarSW160200MG_FD_203101 | JGI IMG/M metagenome (GOLD analysis project Ga0315549, IMG submission 203101) | Salt marsh sediment microbial communities from the Plum Island Ecosystem LTER, Massachusetts, United States - Salt Marsh Sediment SW1601-200 ... | reverse complement strand
CTCTGCAGGAGAACCTTCAACAACGGTTCTGCCTTTGTCTAGGAGAACAACTCGGTCACAGAGATACTCCACTTCCAGCATGTTATGGCTCGAAAGGAGGATAGTTACTCTATGCTCTTTCACATACTGTTTTATGATTGTTCTAACGTGAACAGAATGAAGCACATCTAGTCCGCTGGTAGGTTCATCCAAAACCGCTAGTTTAGGCTTCGTCATTAACGCCCTCGCAACGAGAAGCCGCCTTTTCATACCCTTGCTATATCCCTTCACTTTGTCCTTGAGGCGTTCTCCTAATCCAGAAATTTCAGAAGCCACATCAACCACATCCCGCACGGCTTCTTTATCGTTAGCTCTGAAGCTTGCCATGAACTTCAAATATTCAATCCCTGAGAGATTTTTGTAGGCGCCAGCTTCCTCAGGAAGATAGCTGATAAGTTCGCGTACCTCTGCAGCCTCTTCAACCACGTCATGACCGAAAACAGTTACGGTTCCTGAAGTGGGCAATAGCAATGTGGAAGCGATTCTGAGGGCAGTTGTTTTACCCGCACCGTTGAGACCTATCAAACCAAAAATTTCGCCCTCCTCTATACTGAAATTTAAGCCGTCAAGGGCTCTGACTGAACCGAAAACTTTTGTTAGGTCCTTTGCTTCAACCGCGACGCTCACAAAAATGTCCCCCAGTATGTTGGTAGCACTAGAGGAGCATCTTCAATAAATCTGCTTTGGTTACGATGCCGACAACCTTTCCTTTCTTCGAAATCAGAACAGCCGGATAAACCTGTAAGAGGCTTGCGATCAACGGCAGCGGAGCGTCCTCTCCAACCTGAGGAAAAGCTTCCTCCATGACATCACCCACAGAACGTTTGGATATCTGGGATAGGTCTTTGCCTGCGGAGACCTTTCCTATGATAGTTTTCTCTGAGATGCTTCCGACAGCGTGTTCTCCGTCAAAGACTGGAAGCTGAGAATAGCCGTAATCCGCCATCGTCTGGACTGCTTTTGATACCTGATCGCTCTTTTGAATTCCTATAACTTTGCTGTGCAATACTTCTTCGGCGCGAACCTCTGTTTCTGTCTGTAACCGTTCCAGTGCATCAAATATGGCTTTAACTTTGGTGTAAGACGGGTCAATTTTCTGGGATTCCAGTTTTGCGATTAAGGACTGGCTTACCCCCGCTAACCTTGCGAGTTTTTGTTGTGTCAGTCCCATGATTCTTCGTTTCTTGGCAACCTCTTCAATGGAAGGCAGCATGTCATCAAGTTTGTTTGACACGTTTAAATTCTTTTTGGAATAAATTTTTCAGTAAAATATTAAAGGTGTAATATTGTTTGCTATGTTTCATACTCTGAGAACTGTATTGGAGCTAACGAAAATGGCAATCTCAGAAAAGGGTAACGGGCGAACAATCGCAGAGATCAACCAGAAGATAAAGACTGGCGACATTCAGGTTTTAACAGCTGAAGAAATGAAGAATCTTGTGGAAAGCAGCGGTGTCGAAGTCGCCTACAAGGAGGTTGATGTGGTTACAACAGGAACCTTCGGAGCCATGTGCTCTTCAGGAGCCATAATAAACATTGGGCACTCAGATCCTCCCATCAAAATCCAGAGGGCATGGATAAACGATGTTGAAGTCAGCCACCCCGGCGCTGCGGTTGACCTGTACATAGGCGCCACAATGATGTCTGAAACAGAGCCTTTTGAGTATGGAGGCGGTCACGTGATAGAGGACTTGATCGCAGGCAAAGAGGTTGAGTTGAGAGCCACCTCCCAAGGAACAGACTGTTACCCCAGAACCAAACTGGATACTACCCTCACGAAAGATGACCTGAACCAGTTCTATTTGCTGAACTTCCGCAACTGCTACCAACGTTACGTCTGCGCCACGAACAGCCGCGACGAAATAATTTACACCTACATGGGTAAGCTCTTGCCTCGGTTCAGAAATGCCAGCTATTCCGGAGCCGGAGCCTTGAATCCACTGATGAACGACCCTGATTATGAGACTATTGGGGTTGGAACCCGCATATTCTTGGGAGGAGCACAGGGCTACGTTATAGGAGAAGGCACACAGCATGATCCCACTAACAGGTTTGGTACGATGATGGTTCGGGGAGACTGCAAGAAGATGAGTCCAGAGTTTATTAGTGGAGGCGCTTTCACCAAGTATGGCACAAGCCTCTATGTTGGCATAGGAATACCTATCCCCATATTGAATGAGGGGTTAGCTAAGAAGACGGCATTACGGGACGAGGAAATCTTCACGGATATTGTTGATTATGGGGTTCCCCGTAGGGAGCGACCTAAGCTGGGCAAAGTCAATTATGCCACATTGAAGTCGGGTGAAGTAACAATCAACGGCAGGACAATTAAGGTCAGTTCCCTCTCCAGTTTGAAGAAGGCAAGGAAGATAGCGGAGACGCTGAAGTCATGGATCGAAAACGGGTCCTTTTACCTGTCTGCTCCCGCTGAGACTCTGCCGACAGACTCGGTGTGTAACCCCATGAAGCAGACTGACGAGATAACATTCGTTAACCGCGTGGCTCATGAGGCTGTTATCTGCAGGGTTGACGAGGATATTAAGGCGGTTGCCCAGAGAATCATAAGCAAGTCAGTTAACCATGTGGTTGTAACGGATAAAGGTGGAGAGATCAAGGGTATGGTGACTTCTTGGGATGTTACTCGGGCTGTTGCTGAAGGAAAAAGTAAACTTGCTGACATTATCACAAAGAAAGTGTTCACTACGAGACCTGATGAGTCGGTGGAGGCTGCTTCAAGGAAGATGGCGCAGCATCACATATCTGCTCTGCCTGTAGTGGATCGGGACAAGAAGGTTGTGGGGCTCATAACCTCTGAGGATATATCTAAACTGAGGGGAAGGTGAAGAAAGTGGATAGGATTCTTTTAAGATTCTCTGGAGCGATAGTCGAAGAACCCATAACTGCTCAGGTGATTCTTGAGCTTGGAATCCCAATAAGAATAGTGACTGCCACCGTCAATTCCCTAGGCGGCGACATCTTGATAGAGGTGCCTGCCATTCACCTCAAGAAGATCGTTAAAGCCTTCAGGGATAAAGGTGTGATTGTCAAGTTTCCGAAGCTTATCGAAGTGGACTATGACAAGTGCTTTGACTGCGGCGCATGCTACGCTCTTTGTCCAGTGGATGCCATATCCTTCGATGAGGATCATTCTGTGGTTTTCGATGAGAAGACATGTATCGGCAGTCCCTGCGGCTTATGTGTTGATGCTTGTCCAGCCCGAGCCATAAAACTTGTTGAGCAGCACCGTAACAATCCAAAATGAAAAAGAAAAACCTCTCTAAACGCGCTTTCCGACATAAAGAGTCAAACTGCACCATAATATCAGACAAAGAAAGCGCCATCGAGAAGGCAATATCCTCAATCAAGTATCACCGGAGACAGCTTGAAAAATACATCAAAGAGCATCCACGATTCTTTTATTCTCTTGAGCCGGTTCCCGTGGACAATGGACCGAAAGTAGTCATGTTGATGGCTGAGGCTTCCGCGAAGGCGGATGTTGGACCCATGGCTGCTGTTGCCGGAGTGTTAGCTGACCTAGCAGTCGAAGAGATGATTAATGCTGGATGCAAGGTTGCGGTGGTAGAGAACGGAGGAGAAGTCTATGCTGTTTCCAATCAGCCAGTCGATATTGCCCTCGCTGCGGGTGATGCTCCTCTCTCAAAAGAGATGGGCTTCAGGTTGAAAAAGTTCCCTCTGGGAGTAGCCACAAGCTCAGGGTTGTATAGCCACGCTTTAAGTTTCGGGGACGCAGAAGCTGTGACAGTTTTTGCTGTTGACGCTGGAGTTGCTGACGCTGCAGCTACGGCTGTGGCGAACCTGATAAAAGGAGATGATGTTCGCGGCGTAATCAGGCAGGGAATAGACAGAGCCTTAAGCATAGACGGAGTTAAGGGCGTCTTTATCCTGTATCGGGGGGTTGTGGGAAAAGCTGGACAGATTCCGGAACTGATAAAAGTGAACCCTCAGAAGTAACTGCAATCTTTTGTTGCTTGGTTTTTCAGGAAAAAGCTTGTTTTCAACAATCTGCTGTTATTAGTCTCCTAATATGCTGGTGGATTTGGGCAACAAATCATGTTCTTGCTTAGAAAACCAGAAAAAACCTAGTTTTCAACAATGAAGTATTATTAGTCTCCTAATATGATTGCTGGGTTTGTGTTCTGTGTAGCTTCTTTCTGTAGATTGCAGCCGCCAACGTTGCCGCAAGAAGCAACGGCAGAATGGTCCATGAGGGAAACTCTGGAATGTAACCAGCTGGTGTGTATCGTTCATTTGCTGCTGATATGGGAAAACCAAACCAGCCCTCCCGACCTCCGATTACATATAGATTATCATTTATGACACCAATACCATGACCATAACGAGCAGTTGGCATAGCAGTTCCAATAACCCACGTATCTGTTGTTGGGTCGTAGACTTGGTTTAGGTTGACAGCGTCAAGATTTTGCTTACCACCTATAACATAGACTCTCTGCGTTTCTGTGTCTCCAGCGGATACCCCCGTAGCTGCAGCGTCCACTCCTTCGGGTAGTGGGGCTCCATAACTCCAAGTGTCAGTTTCAGTGTCATATATCTGATTAAGAACAACTTCAACTGCACCACCTATTATGTAGATTTTGTGGTCTACTACTGCAGAAGCTTGATAACCAACAGCAGTTGGTATTGGCTCCGTTGTAACCCAAGTGTCTGTTGCTGGGTCATAAACTTCTGTTGCAGTCAAACCTCCACCTATTAGATAGATTTTTCCATCTACAACATTTGCAGATACTGCCATTCTATTTGTAGGCATAGAAGCTTTAGTTTCCCACGTGTCTGTTGTTGGTTCATAAACTTCGTTTATATTGGTTACCGTTTGACCAGCTGTCCAATTACCACTGTCTCCTCCTATTGTGTATATTTTATTTTCAACAACGGCTATTCCAAAATAAATTCTTGGAGTAGGCATTGGTGTTTTTGTTGTCCAAGTATTTGTGATTGGGTTATATTCTTCATTTTCACCGTGAGAGTTATAACTGCCTCCTATTGCGTATATTTTTCCATTTGCGACAGCAATCCCAATTCCAGCTCTTGCTGTAGGCATAGGAGCTAAGGTTGTCCATGAATCCTCAACTGCATTCACAAGAGGTAAAGAAAGAAGTGAGAAAACAAGACAAAGAATCAGTAATACAGAGAGTATTGCTGTTTTATCCCCCACCACAGGCACCACTAATACCTTAGTAAATAATAGGGAAAAGGGTTTTTGTAAAGAAAGTTTGACCAACTGTATCGATGGCTAGTCAAGAAATCTTGACCAAACTAATTTGGTTGTTCATTGGGTTAGTCAAGAAACCTTGTCAGGGAAACAGGCATCTCATTGACTTATTAGTAGTGCGCGATTAGCGAGGTTTCATAGCCTTTTCTATTTGGTCTTTAGTCATGATTTTGCATTTGCCCTGGTTGTCTAAATCTATCATTAGAATATCCTTGGGTCTTTCATCACTGAGGTTGCAGACTCTAATGCTTCAATTATACCCAACATTTGATATTTGAAGACCCGATTCACCCTCAACTCAATATCCATGCATTCAAAGATCCACCAGTTATCTCCTGTATGTCTTGCCGTAAACACTTTATACAAACGCCCTTTCCGTCGAAGCATGAAAGTGCCCTTAACCTTCCTCTTCAACCGCTCACTTTCCCTGACCTTTACTTGTTTGACGCTTCTTATATGTTAATTTTAATTTTCAGTCTGCTCTCTCACCGGTTTATGCCTGTATGTTTGAGCGTTACTCTTTAATTGTCTCCAGCCAACAGGTTTCAAACGGTGAAGCCTTTTGCATCATCGCGGACAACGTTTTATTAGGATACGGCGAAGAAGCGGCAGCTCATTTCTCACGGAAAAAAGGTCTACAAATATCATCAGCTGGAATTAACCATACCAACCAGGTTCAAGCCCATCGTAGAACCCTTCATGAACAAAGATTTAGAAGTTGAAGCCAAACGCGTAGGTGACAAGCTAGTCATCGAAGCTGAACCAGTAGAAAATACCATGTGAAAACATTCAGCTGAACGCCTCGACTGCACGTTAACCTTACTTCTCTGCTTCTTCTTTTTGTTCTTTCCATTGTTCGTGCTGTTCGTGGAGTCTTTTCATCTGTTCTTCCACGAAGTCGTCTACCTCCATGAAGGGCAGATTCAAGTCTTCTATGGCAACCTTAGTCTTTTCATATCTCTTTTTATTCACTGCATAGAAACCACTTTCACCGTTGAATGCGTGCGCGTAACTGATATCACTGAGACTCTGCGGCTTTCAGAATAGGCTACAAATATTGCTCTTTTGCCAGAATCATAACATATAGCTTGGGGCTGGCTTTCCAGAGGTATGGTTGCAATTACAATATTGTTATTGTCTGATATCACTGAGATCGAGTTTGAATTATAGTTCGCTACGAAGATGTGGCCGCTAGCAGAATCGTAAGCTAAAGCACAGGGTTGGTGACCCACAGGTATGGTAGAAAACACCTCATAGTTGCTACCTGATATTACTGTAACTGTGTCGGAGCCATAGTTAGCTACGAAGATTTCTCCTTTTCCAGAATCATAAGTTAAGCTTATGGGTTGATTTTCCACGGTTATATTTGCAACAACAGTGTTAGTGCTGTCCGATATCGCTAAAACCTGATCGCAGCCAGCATGACCTACAAATACCTCTCCTCTAACAGAATCGTAAGCTAAAGCACAGGGTTGGTGACCCACAGGTATGGTAGAAAACACCTCATAGTTGCTACCTGATATTACTGTAACTGTGTCGGAGCCATAGTTAGCTACGAAGATTTCTCCTTTTCCAGAATCATAGGCTATTCCCATGGGTTGTCTTCCTACAGGTATACTTGCAACCACGTCATAGTTACTGTCTGATATTACTGACACAGAATCGGAACCAAAGTTGGTAACAAATAATCTACCCTTGGCAGAATCATAGGCTATTCCTGAAGGCATTATTCCTACAGGTATGGTTGCCACTACAGTGTTAGTGCTGTCTGATATGACATAGATCAAATGGAAATCTCCATTGGTTAAGTAGACTTCTCCTTTTCCAGAATCATAAGCTGCGCCATAGTAACCGCCATGTCTTTCCAAAATTATGGTAGCAGTTAATTCAAAGGAAAATAAACCCGTTAATTTTGCTTCATCCAGAACATCAGTACTGCCTAACATTACTTGAGCCACATAAGAGGCTCCAACAGGATGACCACCAATAGTGTCAATGGCTCCCCCCTGATGCAAAGTATATTGCAATTCTCCTTGAAAGATTCTAACTTCTCCTGAAGAAAAAGTTTCATTAACCCATCCTTCGTCGGAGCCAAAAATATTGTCTTCAACATCAATTTCACTACCATTAACAAACATTGCAACACTCAATTTCACTTCTTTCACATCATTTATTCCCATATTCTGAAGAGTGATATTGAACGAGCAGGTAAGCAACAGACCGCCAGGATTTTCCCAACCTTCGGGGTCTATTGAAAAAGCAGTAATCTGTATCTTATTGATTTGATTGAGAGTATTAATTTGATTGAAGAAAAACCATGTGGTAGCGGTGGCTACGATGAGAACCACTAAGAACGCTGCTACTGCAGTTGTCTTTTTCATTTTGGTTCATCCCACTCGCTTGAAGTTTTATTATCCTGAGCGCGTGCGCATTGGCCCTTAATCTGTAGAGGTAAACTATGTCCAAGCCTTCATAAAGGATTTTTCCGCAGCCATGACATACGATCTTAAGGGACATCTACACCACCTAAACATACTTCTCGTTCAGGAGACGCTGGATCTCCTCGAACCTTTCCTGCTTAACCAATCTTTGATAACAAAGTGTATCGGCACCGTGAAGACGTGCGGCGAGGATTTGCAGCTCTTTCGCATAGACGTCGATCATGATGGAAACTTCTTTGCTGGGCTTGACTTTGCTAAGCATCAGGACTATTCTGTTTTTGCTTTGATTGAAGATATGGAGACAAAGTATTTTCTGCGGTATCTGAAGATTTGGCCTCATGAGGTGCCTTATGCCAGCGTTATCGGCTGGATTAAAGTTATCCAGGATAGGATTGGTGAATTCCGTTGTTTGCGTGCTGACAAAACTGGCGTTGGCGACTATATTGTAGAGGATATGCAGAACGCTGGAATCCTGAATGTTGAGGGCGTGAATTTTACGTTGCCGCGTAAGCAGGAGATGGCTAGTCTCCTGAAGCAGCGGATGGTGGACAAGCGGTTTTTCTATCCTTATTTTAGCTGGGATAAGCCCTATCACTGCGAGTATGTTGCTGAGTTGAATGTGGAAAGGTTTGAGCTTAGCAAGGATGGCAACTTAGCTTTTAATCATCCTCAGGGCACGCATGACGATGTGTTTTGGGCATCTGCCTTGGCGTTGTATGCTACTGTGGAGATGGGTGAGGAATCCGAGTTGGTGAGGGCATATTGAAACGCAGAGAACATTTTCGGATTAGAAAGTTTGCTAGGCGTTATGACCGGCGCACGGGCAAGTTTGTATTTAATATTGCATATGAGACGAAAACGGACGTTACTGATCGCACTGTTGCTGTGGCTGAAGCCTTCGGATTGGGGATCAGCGACTTTCAGAAGCATGTGCTTTATGATGATGTGGAGTTGAAGATTGGGTCTCAGGATATTGTATATGTGACTGGTGATAGCGGCTCTGGAAAAAGTGTACTGCTGAAGGCAGTTTGCGGGGATTTGAACCCCGTGGAAGCAGCAAGAATGTCCGATGTCGAAGTTGATCCAGAGAAGCCGTTGATCGACACTGTTGGAGATTCTGTTAATGAAAGTCTGAAGCTGCTAAGCAAAGTTGGGTTGGGTTAAATTTTAACCCCAAACCCAAAATATTTTAGAAACTCAAGAAACAACTAATGGCATGCTGCTAATTACAAATTTCCTAATTGGATTCGCAATTATCCTCGGTAGCTTATCCATAGTTGGAATTACTAGGGGAAACAAGGTTTCTCAGAAAACTTGGGTTATACTTTGGTCAATTGTATCCTTTAGTTTCGCTTTGTTCTTGATTATTTCCGCTGTTCTTGAAAACGAAATCATTCTAAATTACGCATTGGGGGGTTCAGTAGGATACGTAACTGCGGTTTCAATCCACACGATAGACCACGCAGTAAACGAATGCAGGAAGAGCAACAGTCACTGAAAGAAGATTCACTGACGCTTGCACACGTGTAGAAGTACGGTTTGGGTTTGGAGTTAAAATTTAACCCCAAAAAATTCCTAAAATTTTTAGTCAGCTAAAGATTAAAATCTTATAACCTGTTGAGGTAAATTGGTGTAATAGTAAAAAAGTAAGTAAATACTTAGGTATAGTCTCCTAATATGATTGCTGGGTTTGTGTTCTGTGTAGCTTCTTTCTGTAGATTGCAGCCGCCAACGTTGCCGCAAGAAGCAACGGCAGAATGGTCCATGAGGGAAACTCTGGGATGTAATCAATTGGTGTATACTTTTCGTTTATTGCCGAGTAATTGTCTCTTTCAGTTTTACCTCCAATGGCGTATAGTTCATCATCTATGACAGCAACTCCCAATCCATAGCGGGGGGTAGGGATTGGAGTGCCAGTAGTCCAAGTATTGGCTTCAGGGTCATACGTTTGAGTTAGATTGTAAGTAACGCTGTAGTATGCCCCTCCTAAAACGTAGATTCTTTTTGGTGCAAAGACACCAGTAGTGGCACCAGCGTCAGCATGCCATAACCCTGTGGGAACGCTTTGTCCGAAATTCCATGTGTTGGTTGCAGGATTGTAAATCTGATTGAGAGTTACAGGAAAAGTGCCGTCTGAAGTTTTGTTTCCTCCCCCAATCAAGTATATCTTGTTATCTACTACAGCCGATGAGTAGCCCCAAACAGCAGTTGGAAGAGGTGCTTTGGTAGTCCATGAATCCGTGGCAGGATCATAAACCTCATTTTCATCAAACTCCAGATGGAGTAATCCACCCACATATCTCACTCCTCCTATAAGGTAGATTTTGTCAGATACAACATTAGCTTCCAAACCCTGCCTAGGGGTAGGCATTGAAGTCTTTGTTTCCCAAGTGTCTGTTTCTGGATCGTAAACTTCAGTTGCTCCTGTGAGTAAACTCTCACCCCAACCCGTTCCAGAACCGACTGTTCCACCAATTACGTATATTTTGTCTTGGTAAACCGCTATTCCAAAATCGCTTCTCGCTGTTGGCATTGATATTTTGGTAGTCCATTCATTTGTAACTGGGTCATACTTTTCAGTAGTATTTAGAACCCCTTCCCCATTTTGCCCTCCTATCGCATATATCTTACCATTCACAACAGCAACCCCAATTCCACTTCTTGCTCTAGGCATTGGCTCCCTAGTTGTCCAAGAATCCTCAGCTCCTAACACATAAGGAACCATAGTGGTTGACAGAGAAAAGGAAAGAATCAGAAAAAGCACGATTGTTGATCTGATTTTCTTCTTCAAATCAACTCCCTCCGCTGATTGTGGTTACGTAGTTTGCGTTTGTAAACTGTTAAAGTAACGGCTAACGTTGCGAACGTAAGCGCCATTGGTGCCCAAGTTGGAAACTCTGGGATTATAGTTGGTTCCATTAGTGGGTAGTTGTCGGCATCGTATTCCCAATCCCAACCCATAAGAGTGTAAACTGGAACAAGATAAGGTTCATCTCCAATTCCATCTCCGTCAACATCAGCTCCATTGTAGTCACTCCAATAATTACCCGTCGAACCATTATCCCAAACGTTGCTACTAAACCGAGATGTGGCTTGCCATTCCCAATTATCAACGAAGTTGTTTCTGAAGAACTTGTTAGATTCAGCAGCGTACAAATAAACACCAGCGAGCCTATTGTATGCAATAACATTGTCATAGATTGAGTTATTATACGAATTGTGGAACATCATGCCATCCCCATTGTCAACTATGTTATTTTCGTAAATTCTATTGCTGTTAGAATATCCATGAAACTCGATTCCACCTATACTATCGGTAATGTTGTTTCCGAAAATGCTGTTTTCATTTGAGGTTGATTGAAGCTTAAAACCATAACATGTATTGTCACTTAGATTATTCTCTGTTACTATGTTCTTAGAAGAGTTAGTGAAAAGCAAACTAATTCGTTCATTGCCAGAAATGGTGTTGTTAACGGAGTTCTCTAGATTGATAGTGCAATTACTTTCTGTGATTTTATTGTTGCTTCCATTAAGCATGGTAATGCCAAAAGGTGCATCAACAACCTCAATGTTCCTAAGAACAACGTTACTCCTGTTCTCTAGAAATATTCCGCCTTCATTCATTCCATGCAGAACATATCCTGAGCCATCAACAATTACCCCATCTTTTTCTATAATAATCTGACCGTAAATGTCACCTGAAAAAACGTATACCTCATCTTCAAAGGTTAGTCCAGCTCCTTCAATAGAACCATCATTTCTAATATAAACCGTCCCAACTGCTTTAACTATCCCTATTTCTGTAATAAAAACGAACATAAAGGAAAGAATCAGCAACAGGGCAATTGTTGCCTTTGATTTTTTCATTTCTCACTCTCCAACGATTATGTTTTGCATAACTTTTGTTTGTAAACAACTAGAACAACGGCAACTGTACATACTGCAAACACTAAAGGTGCCAAAGAGGGAAACTCTGGTATGTATCCAGCTGGCGTATATTGTTCGTTTACTGGTAATATGTTGTCTCCATCCGTGTTGAAGCCTCCGATTGCGTATAACACATCATTTACAATTGCGATTCGTAATCCACCACGAGATGTCAACATTGGGGTGCCGTAACTCCAAGCGTCTTTTTCCGGGTCGTAGATTTGCGTCAGGTTGCTTCCATCAGGAAATTGAGTGGTGCTACCGCCTATAACGTAGATTCTTTCTGGTGCTAGGGCTCCGGTGGTTGCGCCCGAAGCTGCAAAACGAACCCCTGTGGGAATAGGTTCCGCTTCAGTCCATGTGTCAGTTTCCGGGTCGTAGACTTGGTTCAAATTACTATATGTTGTATCCTGTTTGGAGCCGCATATTACGTATATTTTGTTGTCTACAACAGCGGAAGTGTAACTGCATACTGGAGTTGGTATCGAGGCTTTACTGGTCCATGTATCTGTTTCTGGGTCGTAAACTTCGGTTACGTTAGAGTGAAAAGAAAACGTAAGCGGAGGACCGTAGACTATCCCGCTTATGAGGTAGATTTTGCCGTTAACAACGTTTGCACATAACGCAGACCTGTTTGTGGGCATCGAAGTTTTGGTTTCCCATGTGTCCGTTGCTGGGTCATAAACTTCGGTTACTCCAACATAAGTGTTGTTTTGAAGTGGGGTTTCGGTTAGTCCCCCAAACGTGTATATTTTGTTTTCATAAACAGCTACTGCAAAATAGTATCGTGGAGTCGGCATTGACGTTTTCGTAGTCCACGTGTCTGTTGCTGGGTCATACTCTTCATTAGTGCCAAGGGGACCGGAATCCAAGCCACCAATTGCATAAATCTTTCCATCTACAACAGCAACCCCAAATCTGTATCTTGCAGTGGGCATCGGCTCCTTACTAGCCCAAGAATCCTCAGTTGCATTAACTGGTTGAATATAGACTAGATACAAAGACGATGCGCTTAGGATAACAAGAAGGAAAACCTTGCTTGTTTTCATGTGCTTTCCTCAGGCATGATTGCTTCGGGTTTCGTTGTTGTTTTTCTGGTTTTTCTAAAGTACGTTAGTAGGGCTGCTCCAACTAGTGCTATTATCGCTGTTGCGGTGATTATGTAGATATTCATTGAGGATGCTGTACCATCATTTTCGGATGTCAATGTTTGTTCAGTGGATGATTCTGTTGAATCCTCTTCAGAGATGGGACCGCCTAGACCACTCAAACTCTTGCAAGACTCTATCTCCCCTGTATCCGCCCAGATTCCAACTTGAACGCCGTAAGCCGAATAATAATATTTGTCAAAGTACAGTTCGATGCGCCAGAAAGGATACACTGTCAACGTTTCTCTGGGATACATGGACACCCCCGCTCTCACCGGCTCGTCTACTAGATTAAACTCTACATCCGTAAGACCATCCTCCAAGTAAATCCGCAACGTATAATCTTCGGCAGCATTCCTCGCCAAGTTTATAGCTTCTTCCCTAGAAACATTCACTTCTGAACTGCCTATACTGTAGAGGTCCCAATCGTTCACTAAAGACTTGAAAACTCCCTCTTCAAAAGTAACCCTTACCACATTCTGTGGTGCATCAACACCATTGACGGTGTATGTCCACTCAAATAATGTACGGTCAACCGCCTCTGCAGGGTAATTCTGGACTTCTTGATTTAATACTGTAAGCTTTATGTTTCCCGAGGTTATTGTCGCGTCTTTTGTTTCCTCAATTTTGTCCAGCATCTTACGCATTTCTTGGGTGTATGAGGCTCCAGAATTGGTTTGGTATCTTTCGAGGAACTCCTTAGCTGCATCGAGAAGGTTAGTGGGTTGGGGGTCAGCAAAAAACGGTGAACCTTTAGACACTTGTAGACTGTAAGAATGAATCGTATCTTCTCTAAATCTGCACGTTACGCGTAAGTTGCTTTCGTTGCCCCCGTCGAGGTTGTATCTAACAAGCTCTTCAGCGAGACCGCCCCAATGAGGCGGATAATCCACCCAGTTGCTTGCCAGCGTTACATTATATTTTGCAACATCAACTTCAACCACATCTTCCAAGAACATCATTGTCTTTTCCGGAGCAGTCAATTCTGCTGAGTATGCCGCAGGCAGTTGTACAAACGAAACCGATAAAACTGTCATCAGAATCAGAGCCACAAGGAAACGGGGAAGCGAGGACATCAACGAGTGCAGGTTTGATGCGGTGGTGTTCATGTTGTAAGCCCCACAGATTCATTTTATGGAGGAAATAACATAAAAGGGTTTTTGTCAAGGTTTCTTGACTTATCAAATGATGCATTAGTCAAGTTTTCTTGACCAAAAAAACTTTCCTGTCTTGTTTCATTATATTATGGTTTGGTGCTTAACCCTTGCCCAATTCAGAGAAAGAACCCTATTCACTTATGTTCTCGTCTTTAAGTCATCCAGCCCGCCGTAAAATCCTTAGAATGCTCTCAGAGAAGCCGAGAAACTTCTCAACAATCCTAGAGACGCTTGGAATCTCCAGCTCCCATTTAACCTATCACCTTGAAAACCTCGGAGAACTCGTAACGAAAATGGATGATGGAAGATACAAGCTCTCCACCTTCGGAGAAGCGGCTGTGATGACGATGAGGGGAGTAGAAGAGTCACCTGATACCCATCCAAAACACCCAACAATGCCCCTAAAGTGGAAATCCCTTTTTGCGGTTCTAATGATTGCGATTGTCATTTCAGCAGCTGTATCTTGTGCGCAATACATGTCTTTTAACCAGTTATCCATGGATTATCAACAAATATCCGAGGATTTTGAAATGCTTGAAGTGGACTTTGAAGAAGTATCAGCGGAGAATGAACGACTGTTATCATGGGGCACGTCCCCAAACAAGGTGTTAACCTTTCTAACCGACATAGTTCACCTTGACATGACAAAATATTCTGCAACACTGGAAAGTAATACTGTAGAGTACCGCTCTGATTTGGGCGGCTTCGTTGAGGAGATTATGAGATACTCCCTCACAAATGAGAGCAGCAAGGTAGATGTGATTCTTAGATTTAGAAACGCCAGTCTTTCCAGTTACTCTTTACAAGTGCTTGAAGGTACGCCATATTACTCTCAATTACAGCCTACTAACATACTTGATGCAGCTAAGGGCATTCTTGAGAGGTACCACGAATATTCTGGAGCCTCACATTTGGGAGCGATGATAAACATGCTGGAGACAGTTAATGAAACTGGAGACTTTGAAACAACATCGGGCAACATCAAGCTTACCCGCGCAAGTGGAAGAACTACTATAAAAATCGAGTTTATATACACAAGCCATAACATTGACTTTCAAGCAAAAAGGGTAGTCTTAATCTTTGACAATTATGGTTTTCTGTCATCGCTCACTGACGACTGGTCTCTTTTCAGGGTGGGTGGCACGGAAGTAAACATATCAAAGGAAGAAGCCATACGTATTGCAATGGATTACGCAAAGGATTACACGTGGACAGTAAACGGCGAAATAATAAGCAATTTCACTTTAGTTGAGGAGTATGCATCAGCAGAATTATGGCCACATTCCAGAGAAGACCCCTTAGCGTTAATACCTTATTGGTACGTTACTATGCCTCTAGATAGAATTTACCCTGAACAAGTTGACCGTATTGCAGTGGGATTATGGGCTGACACAGGAGAAGTCAGTATTTGTCAGTCTCTAAGCTGGTAGATGGAGGCTACAGACTACACTGCGCGCATCTATGCAAACGTCTTAATGTCAAATTTTCCTAATGCAACCGCATAACTGTTTCGTTACACATTTGTGAGTTATGACTTGGAAGCCTTTTTTGTCAGTCTCCTGTAAACCATGACTGCTGAAAACGTTGCCGCCATAAAGAGCGGCATTATAATCCATGAAGGAAACTCTGGGATTTTTTGTTCTGAATTGGTGCTGATGGTGAAATAAACTGTGCTGTTGTCTAATCCAATGTCGTTGTTGGCTTGGTATCTTGCATAAACTGTTATGTTATGTGAGCCTTCAGTTAATTCTGGCAGAGTCACCCCTCCAGTGATTATGAACGGAACGAAGAGTGTCGAGTTGACTGTGACTGTTGTGCCATTCGCATAGGTTCTTGTTACTTCCCTGGGTTCCTGTATACCTGTTAAGGGAATTGTGACGTTGTTTTTTCCATCTACACTGTAGTTTACATTCGCGTAGCTGGGACTAAGCAAGAATTTGAAAGTGACGCTTAAAGTTAGCAGGTTGGAACTATACGTGCTATTAGACGGAGATGTGATGCTGATTGGAGAAGCAAGAGGGAAACCTTGTCCACCTGGAGTATATTGTGCCTTAACAGTTTGAACCCCAGCCGCTAGCAAGATTAAAAGTGCCAGAATAAGTGTTAGCACCGATGCTGTTCTTTTCATGCCCATCTTTCCCCTTACAGGCACCAACAAACCTCTACTGAAAGAGTTAAAAAGAGTTTTTGTCAAGGTTTCTTGACTAACTAAACGCTTTGCACTGGCATTTCAGTCAAATTTTCTTGACTAACTGGTTTTAACATGTTACGCTGTTATTAGCCTTCAAATATGCTTACGGCTTGACACTGCAGATTTTTGGGTTATGCTTTAATTTTTTAAACTAGACTGTTGTAATAGCTGGTACTGGTGAGTTATGTATGCCAAGGCGGCAACGGAAATCAGGTTTAAAGGTTCTCAAGGCTGCATCCTCTTCTCTGCGTATGCAGCTTCTAACGCTTCTTGTAGATAAGGGACCTCAATCCTACACCGACCTCATGAAAATTCTGAAACTCAACCCAAGCAGAGACGCAGGAAGATTCGCTTATCACCTGAAATATCTCCTAAACGCAGACCTCATAGAACCTGACGTAGACAACAAAGAATACCGCCTCACCGACCTCGGCAAAACCATCATCAACTTCACAGAGGACATCCAGCAGCAGTTCTTACAAAGAAAAAAAATTTTTGTTCGAACCTCCCGCTTGGCTATGGAAGAGTTTGACAGAAACAAAATCGTTGAAGCCTTGGTGAAAGAGGCAAACGTTCCAGTGTTCCAAGCCCAGAAAATCGCTCGAGAAACAGAAAAACGCCTCCTAGAATTCAAAACAAAATACCTAACCGCGCCCCTAATACGCGAAATGGTCAACGCAATCCTCGTAGAAAAGGGACTTGAAGAGTACCGTCATAAACTCACCCGTTTGGGACTCCCAGTCTACGATGTTAACCAGCTGATAGACTCAACTGGCGCCAGATCGCAGGGTGCAGAGGCTATTCACAAAGCGGCTGCCGACGCGGTTATGGAAGAGTATACCCTCCTCAACGTTCTCCCACGAGATGTTGCTGATGCACATCTTTCTGGCGGTCTTCACCTCAAGCATCTTGGCACTTGGGTTTTGAAACCTGACCAGTTCATGCATGACCTCCGGTTTTTCCTTCAACAGGGACTGAGCCGTGGAGGAATGAACCTTCAGGAGCCCTCTTATTTTCCGCCTAAAAGTCTCGAAGCCGCGCTAATAGCAGCTTCCAACATCCTGAAAATCGCTGCTATAGAAGCCTCTGGAGAGCAGACCCTTGACTTCTTCAACATCTTTTTAGCTCCCTTCATCCAGAATCTTTCAGAGGAACGAATCAGAGAAAGCCTACGCCTCTGTGTCTCCAACTTGAATCAGCCACTATCGAACGGAAGTTCAGTGGGGGCTTCCTTGGGTCTAGAATTTCTTGTCCCCGACTTTCTGAAAGAGACGGAAGCCATCGGACCTGAAGGAAAAACTGTTGGATGTTACGGAGATTTTGTTGAGGAAAGCCGCCGCCTCGCCTCCCTTATTCTCGAGGTCATGTTTGAAGATGACGAGCATAAACCTGTTTTTAATCCACGTTTGATAATAAAAATACGTCCTGAAGTCCTCAAAGACCCGGAATGCGCCAATCTTCTCTTCAAATCCCATAAACTTGCGGCTGAAACAGGTCTTCCCTACTTCGCTAACCTCTGCCCCAAGGAACAGAAAGCGGCATCTTACACTTCAACAGGGTTCAGGTTAGCCTCTGACTGGAAAGAAGACTGGGAACTGGACACCCTGCAGACAGGAAGCGTGGACAGCGTGATAATAAACCTGCCCAGAGTCATGTATGAGGCAGGAGGCAGAGAAACCAGCTTTTTCCGCCTCTTAGATGAACAGCTGGAAATGGCTTTGCGGGCTCTGGAAATAAAATACCGCACAATCAAACAACGGGCAAAGGAACACCTGCTCCCCTTCCTGACGCAGAAAACTGACGGTGACCAATACTTCAGAATCGAAAACGCCGCCCGCCTAGTCAGCTTCGTCGGCTTGAACGAAACCATCCAAGCTTTCTTCGATAAACCCCTGAAACAGGATGGTGAGACTCTAGATTTTGCCAAGAAAATAGTGGCATATCTTTCTAGTGACATTGAGAGGTATTCGAAGAAGCCTGAGACTCGAGCCTGCTTAGCTATGGTGCCTGCCGGCGACGCTGCGAAAAGGCTGGCAGAGCTTGACGCGGAAAAGTATGGGTGGGCAAAGGTTCGCGCTCAGGGCACCCGAGAGAAACCGTTTTACACTGACTTGTTTGCTTTGCCTTTAGGTGTCGACGTTTCTTGGAAAGAACGATTCAGGGTTGAGGAGCGGTTTCACCGGTTGACTCCGGGAGGTCACTTAGCCGTTGTATCGCTTGCTGATGAGCCGCAAAAACCTGATGATTTGTTGTCTGTCACCAGAGATGTTGCTGGAAACTACGGGGTTGGGTTCTACATTTTCAATCGGAACCTTGCCTATTGTGCGAGTTGCCAGAAGACCTTTTATGGCAAATTGGCGAGATGCCCCGCGTGTGGATCCGTTAATATGCTCCAGTCCTTCAGTCGAATATAACCAAAAAACTCATGTTTTTTGTGTGGTGTAGCTGTTCTGTCTGTTTGACCCCTATATATAACAGAAAACAAATCTTCTCAATACAGTTTCCCTAAATTCGCATTCTGACTTATGCTTGACCCGCTAGCTAAATGTTAATTTGATTGGGCGTTTATACAGAATTTTATACCATTACTTCTAAAAAATTAAATAAACATATCTATGCCTAACATGTTATCTAGCCCGTAAAAGAGATTTTTGAATTGGTCCCGTAGCTTAGCTGGGACAGAGCAAGCCACTGCTAAGGGCTACATCGTGGGTTCAAATCCCACCGGGGCCGCTTCACACAAGAGAGCTAGCCAAAATTTATTATTTAAGTCTTACATATCATGATTTAAATATGCTCAGATATCTAAATCTATAAGATGATATCGTTTTTTGTCTTGCATTAAGCATATAGAGTAGAATAAGATGGAGGCGCAAAGTTAAGAGTTAACCTATTCCAGCGCAAATTTTTTCGAACCTAATGACTTTTCTACTGATTTTATCTATTTATTACTTAATTTACTGAACCAAACGTCTTTTTTGAGCTTTACAATATCAGCAGAAACAAATCCTAAAACGTAGAAAATATATTCTTGAACAATTTCTCTTCTTAGAGTAATTTGTTGAGTTTTATGGTTTGAGTTATGCTTAGACTTTATTCAATCGGAACCTTGCGTACTGTTCGAGTTGCCAGCAGATTTTCTATGGCAAATTAGAGAAATGTCCTTCATGTGGGTCCGTTAATATGCTCCAGTCCTTCAGTCGAATATAACCAAAAAACATGTCTTTTGTGTGTTGTAGCTGTTCTGTCTGTTTGACCCCTTTATATAATAAAAATCACATCTTGACCAATACCACTCCCCTGGCTTTCGTTGCCAGCTTATATTCGACGAATTAGACGCGATGGCTAAATGTTAATTTGATTGGGCGTTTATACAGAATTTTATACCATTAAGACTAAAAAATTAAATAGCAGACTTTTACTACACATTAGTCTCGTCAGTAAAAAGAGGGTATTTTCATGGGCTTTTCAGAAGAGTTCGGCAGTTCCTCTGAGCATCCATCAGAAAACGGTGTAGTGGTCTACACAAGCAGCGGATGCCCCAGATGTAACATGCTGAAAAAATGGTTAAAGAATAAAGAAACAAATTTTGAAGAAAAAAACTTGGGAGATGTGGATGTCATGACCGATCTAGTAATGAGAAACTTTGTTGTGCAGTCTGCGCCAGCCATAGAGGTTAAGGGAGTCGTTTACACGGATAGCCAGATATTCGAAAACAACGGATTGATCAAACCAGACTTCTCAAAAATCTTTGAGGCAATGTAAATGACCGAAATTATTCAGAAGCTTCGACCCATGGTTAGGGGAACCGACGGTTTCATTTTACCTTGGAATCGAAACGAAATCGTGGAACAGCTCCTAACTGAAACAAAACTGGCAGAGGAATTCTATGAAACAAGAGCCATAAGCAGACAAGAGGCTGAAGAGGTAGCCTCTGAGGTAGAAAATAAGATTTTTGACCTGAATCTTAAGTTCATCAGCGGACCCCTCATACGGGAACTGGTAAACAACGTGCTTCTAGTCAAGTCTGGGCAGAAACCAGAGTTCGCCCTTTACCGGAACATTTTGACCCGAGTAGGCGCACCCGTCTACGACGCGTACCTGATGGATTTGGGGCAGGGCTTCAAAGCAAAGGAAAACGCGAATCTTCAACCTAACCCTGAGACTTCCCACAAAAGGAAGGCAGATTGGGTTTCAGGAGAAGAATACCTGCTGCTGATGCCTCCGAAGATCGCTGATGCTCATCTGGCTGGAGACATCCACATACATGACTTGGAGTATTTCGGAACTAGACCTTTCTGTCAAGATTGGGACCTCCGCTATTTCCTCTATTACGGGTTGATGCCTGACGGACTCGGCACAAGAACAAGCATCGCTGGTCCAGCTAAGCATCCGGAGGTGGCGATTCTGCACACAGCCAAGATATTGGCTTCTGCTCAGACAAACTTTGCCGGCGGCGAGGGCTTCTACAACTTCCTAGTTTTCCTTGCCCCCTACGTTAGGGGCTTACCCTACGAGCGGGTTAGGCAGCTTATGCAGATGATGTTCTTTGAGTACACTCAGGCTTATGTGGCTAGGGGAGGGCAGCTGGTTTTCAGTAATATTCAGGTTCAGCCTGGGGTTCCTGACCTGTGGAAAGATGTTCCTATTGTGATGCATGGACATGTTGGACCGGACGTTTACGGAACTTATGAAGATGAAGTTCGCCTCCTGTTCCGAGCCCTTTACGATGTGGCTGGTAAAGGCGATTACTGGGGAAAGCCCTTCAACTTTCCGAAACTTGAGAACTCTTTGAGTCCCGAGTTTTTCAAGCCTGAATATGACGATTTGTGGCTTGACGTCCACAAGGTTGTAGCCAAGTTTGGGCTGCCCTACTTCGACAACATGATGCCTGCTTACAGGGGCTACGGCAAAGGAGTCTCCTGTTACCAGTGCTGCGCATACTGTTTTGTTGAAACTCCTGAAGACAGCCCAGACTTCTACGAGAAACTCAACTTCGACAACGGAAAACATTTCACCATGGGAAGCTGGCAAGTTGCAAGTCTGAATCTTCCAAGAATTGCTTACAACGCCAACGGAGACGACGAGAAGCTCTTCGAGGAGAGCCGCAGAATGATGGATTTAACTCTTGACGTGTTCAAAGCCAAGAAGAAATGGATGGACCTTGCTATTAAGCACCATCGGATACCCTTCGCTACCCAACGACCTTTGGATCCACGAACTGGCGAGAAGGGGACTCAGGCTGTGGACTTTGATCAACTAAGCTTCACGATCGGTTTTGTGGGCGGAAACGAGATGGCTCAGTATCACACTGGTTATCAACTGCACGAAAATCCTGAAGCAGTCAAGATTCTTATCAAGGTGATTCTGGAGATGCAGAAATACAAGAAAGTGCTGGAGAAAAGAAGCGGCTACAAAATCTCCCTAGCTAGGACACCAGCTGAATCCACAGCCCAGACATTCGCCATAGCTGACCTCATCACGGACCGTTATCGGGACAATGCGGAGAAGCTTGTTAAGGGAGATGTGGGGCAAGCCAAGTTTCTTCTTGCTGACAGGAAGAAGGATGTCCCCATATATTACACCAACGGAACTCACGTCGATATTAAGGCTAATGTGGGTTTGTTTGATCGGCTAGATCTTGAGCAGAAGTTCTTCCCCCTCTTGAATGGAGGAAACATGTTCCATGTTTGGCTGGGAGACGCTTCTCCAGACCCTGAAGCCCTCTATAAACTAACCAAAAGAATCACCACCAAAAGCAACGTAGGCTACTTCGCATACACTAAGGACTTAACTATCTGCAGCGACTGCGGAAAAGTCACCTCACCCATTTTTGAGAAGTGCCCCTACTGTGGCTCCAACAAAGTAGAATGGTGGTCCAGAGTAACAGGCTATTACCAAGCAGTGAGCGGATGGAACACAGCCAAGAAACAGGAACTAATGGACA
>Ga0315549_1001724_pt1 | contig 22110 bp, 15 predicted proteins | sample SalMarSW160200MG_FD_203101 | JGI IMG/M metagenome (GOLD analysis project Ga0315549, IMG submission 203101) | Salt marsh sediment microbial communities from the Plum Island Ecosystem LTER, Massachusetts, United States - Salt Marsh Sediment SW1601-200 ... | reverse complement strand
AACTGCTCGAATCATATACGGAAAACCAATTGAATCATTATAGCCTGGCCTACCCGCAGGAAGAAGTATTGCTTTCGGTTTATTACCTGAAAGAAGGAGAAAAAGAGACGATCAAAAAATCCGACAGGCAATGGATCATATCACAACTGGAGGCCGATTTCAGCAAAATTCGCAACAAAGAATTCGGTCAAACACCTGATAAGATCAAATGCAGAATTTGTCCGGCAGCCATTGTTTGCGGGATGAACATTAGCAATTAATGGAAAGAGGCTTACCTGAATTGTTATCTGTCCTCAATAAAATTTGTACCCCCGTTACTCACTTCGTTCGCACGGGGCAGGCGCGATCCCGAGGACTCGGGAGGGGACACCTACTCCCCTTTAAGCCGGCTCCTCGCTAAAACAGCTCCCGCTGATGCGGGACAGGCTCACCGGGCAATTTATTAACGCTCGGCCCTATTGCCGGGCCGTTAGCAAGCATTTTGGCAACCTACCTAATTACCGGGATAATTGATATTCAGTTAATAAATCACGCCTTTTCGAAGATTAAAATAATATCATAAAGTTTCAAATTAGATTTAAGTAAAATGACATCAGAAATTCAAAAACAAATAAAGAAATATTTTGCTATTAACATTTTATTTACTATTTTTGCATCATTAACGCTCCGCTTTACCGTTTGGTAAAGTCTTGCTGCCTATCAAGGCAGCTTTTTTATTAGATATGGCAAGAGTTACCTTTTATTTCGACGGATTTAATTTCTATTATGGCTTAAAAAAGAAGACTACTGTTGATCCGTCGTGGAAAAAGTTTTATTGGATAGATTTTGTAAAACTTTGTGAACAATTTCTTGGGCCAGATCAAACCCTGGAAAAGGTAAAATACTTTTCTGCAGCTCCATTAAATGTTGGAAAACAAAGTAGACAAAGTGCTCTTTTTAAGGCCAACACCCTTTTAAATCCTAATAAATTCGAGGTTATACGAGGGAAATATTACAAAAAGACCCAAACTTGTAAACACTGTGGGGATGTTTTTGAAGTTCCTGAAGAGAAAAGAACTGACGTTAATATTTCCGTTAATCTGATCGGAGATTGCCTCCTTGATAATACTGACACTTTAGTTATAATTACTGCTGATAGTGATTTAGTACCCCCTATTGAGTTTATATTAAGAAACTTCCCAGATAAGAAAGTTAGGATTTATTTTCCACCTCAATATTCAAGTTTTGATCTGAAGAATATTTCGCCAAAGAAACCTATATACCTAGAAAACAATAAATCCAGATTTTTAAATAGTGTCATGTCAGAGATAGTATATAATTCAGATAAAAATGACTCTGCTACTATTCCACTTGAATGGAAATAAACACTTGCTAACATGGACAATAAAATAAATAGGTTTCCCGCTGTGCGGAACGACTTGTCCCGTGAAACGGGAAGTTTTCACGGTTTTTACAAATCCTGCTTGCCGGCAGGCAGGTACTTTTGCTATCTTGACAGATAAGTAAAACAATATAAACCCGGATACCCGCATCTGCTCCCAATAAAACTTGTGTACCCTGACTCAATCCTGGCTTCGTTGAAGTTTGTATCGCGACACTGCTCAAGTGCCCATTTGAAGTCTCTGCAACATGACTCAATACCAAATACTTAGTAAGCTTGTAACGCGACACTCGTATACGCCCGGCAATTTGTAACCGGACGGCAAAAACACCTGCCTACCGGCAGGTAGGCGCGCCATACTTCACTCATTATGGCTGTGTGACAGGATGTGCCTCAAAGAAAATTTGCTGGCCACAACCTCCACTCGCTCAGCAACACAAACACCATTTATTACTGAGCCGCTAGCAACAAGGCTTATAAGATCTACACCAAATAATGGTTAATTATATTAACAAGGATCAAGTTTATCTAATATGAACGTACTTTTTTTTATAGGCAATGGTTTTGACCTTAATCTTGGAATGAAAACAAGCTATCCCGATTTTTATAAATATTATCAAAAAATTGGATCACAAAGTTCTTCCATAAACAAGTTAAAAAAAGATATCTCTAAGAATCTAAAGAATTGGTCAGATTTGGAATTAGCTCTTGGGGAATATATGGAAAATATTAAATCAGCGCAGGAATTTGACGAAGTGTTTGAAGATATTGGAGATAAGCTTTCAGAATATTTACAACAAGAAGAAAATAACTTCGATTTTAGCAAAATTGATAAAAATAAATTGTTTGATTATCTATCATTTCCAGATAATTCACTTCTAAGAGCTGATTCAAATAAACTAATTTCATTTAAAAAAACCTGGAGAAATTCACCTTGGAATGTTCGTATTATTACGTTTAATTATACACGATCGATAGAAAAATTGATCGGGGAAAAACAAAGTAACCTACAAATTGGCTCCCATGGTCATTATAGTATAACACTACAAGGAATTGAGCATATTCATGGTTATGCAAATGATAGGATGGTTATGGGAGTAAACGATGTTTCCCAAATTAAAAACACTGCCTTCCATAAAAATCAAGACGTCATAGAAGCACTTGTGAAAAACAATTGCAATCAAGTACATAGACATACTATCGATGAATGGTGTAAAAAACAAGTATCTTTAGCTAATTTAATATGTATTTTCGGATCATCAATTGGCGATACAGATATTATGTGGTGGGATTTAATTGGCAAACAATTAAAACGTGATTGCTTACTCATTATTTTTGATAGATGTGAGGATATTCCACCTCGAATAGCATATAAAAAAGCACGTGTAGAACGAAGAATTAGAGAATCTTTTCTTAGAAAAACCAAAATGAATGAGGAAGAGAAAAAAATAATTACCAACAAAATTTATGTTGGTCTCAATACTAATATATTCAAATTGATGAAATAAATTTCAAATAAATACAAATATAATTTTTTAAAAATTGATAAAACAAAATATAGAAAACAGAAAGCCTAGTTACTAACACTGGCAATAAAATTAATAGGTTTATCACGGTGTTTGCATTCATTTTCTGCTACTTAGACAATTAAATAAAACCAGATAAAACCTTTATATAGCCACCAAATCAGAAGAAGAATTTCGAAAACAAGACCAAGACAGAAAGTCCGAACTTTAGAATTTGAAAAAATATTCATCCATGCCAGTTCAGCTAAACTTGCAAGAACTCATAGAATAATCAGAATTGAGCAAGAAAAAGAAATCCACTTCATGAAACTTTGTTCTCAAATCCGACTTAATGACTTCAAAAAGAAGCGTTCTGACCACCAAAGAGAGGAACGAATACTTAAAAGAGCTAATAATTACTGCAAAATCAATAAATAACGGTCTATTTATTCCCAATCTTAACTTTTACTGATTAATTAATATATTAGAGCGAGACCAGCTCATTAAACACGGACTTTTTTATCCAATCTGAAAATGATTTGTAACTATATGGATAACTTTGTTCTATGACTATTATTCTTTACTTAAATAAATAGACATTACCAGAAAAAATATTAAAAGACTATATTAACAATATAAACAAGTTAGTTAGGGGCAAGCACCAACCATTCGAGACAGACATATCAGTTTTACAGTGACAAGTAATCAATTAAATAAATCTAGCGGAGACACCACATTAAATCTGAAAGGTGGAGTATTAATTATTGGTTCATTGTTATGGCAAGACCATTATAATAAAGATAAAGAAGACAATATCCGAAAACTATGGCGAGACAGGTATTTACTTCTCGACCATAGAATAATGGTAAGTATTCCAATTCGATATGGACGACTTTCCAAATCAAATGTTTATACTATGGTTTTTTCAAATTCTTGTTCAAAAAATAAAAAAGGGACGGGTTATTTTATACCATTCAAACAAACACCCATAGCCAATTACGATGACCTTGTGAACGAAGCCAAAGAATTATCATTTGCAGAAGGAATGAAAGGGAGATTTTCATCAACAGAAAATGGAAATGAAGAAGTTTGGTGTGTTTTAGGAATATTGACTAATCCAAAAACAATAAACATAACTCAAGAAAAGGACCTTTTAGACAAGTGGAGTAATCTATTAAATAATCACGGGAATTTTGACCATAATGAATTTAGGCTTTGTCGAGAAAAAGCCTGTATTAATGAAAGAGGGAAATTAAATATAAGTTGGCCAACTCCTATTGATATAAGAGATTATAAAAGAATAAATAGTTTTGATTTTATTATAGCAACTGTACCTAAACCAACTAAATACCCAGATTTAATTAAGCTTGCCGAAAATGTCAAAACTGACACAACAAGACATTATTTTATTGAAAATTATAAATCTGGCATTACAACATTTCAAGACATAAACGTATTAAATAGATTATCAAATAAATAATGCCAGCCCCTAACACGGACAATGGGAAGTTGTTTGTCTCACTTTTTGCTTTCCTGCCTGCCGGCAGGCAGGTGCTCCTGCACTCAAGACAGATTTGTAATGGCCGTTGCACCCGGACACGCGCATCTGAACACCATTAAAATCCTGCACCGTGATAAATTTCTGGTTCCGAGACAATTTGTACCGCGACACTGCGCCAGTGCCCGCAATAAAATTTTAAATACCTTGACTTGTTACCTGCTCCCGATCAACCTTGTACCGCAACACTCGTAATGCTCAATAAAATTCGTACCATGACGGCAAAAACACGTGCCATGCTTTGCTCATTCCGGCTGTGTTTCGGGACTCTGCCTCAAAGGAGCTTTAGTGGCCACTGCCTCCACTCGCTTAGCGACACCTGCTAAATTTTATTGCCGGTCCGTCAGCCTGTCTAATAACCCGATTTTATGCTAATTTGCCTTCTGTAATATATTGAATATTATAATTTTAAAAATTCAGTTTTTATTATAAAAGAGGTTATTAGACAGACTGCCGTTAGCTGCAAGGCGATTTAGGTATCGAATAGATTCCCAGCGCACAAGCAAGAATTTTGCAGGCTCTCCCTATTACCATCCCTGCTCTGCCAAACACATGCTTTTTACCTCTGCACAATTGTTTTAGAATAAAGAATTCATAATTTTAATATCAATACAATAATATATTGCATTTATGAGTCTTCTATAAACTCATTTACATTGGATTATAAAATTTCTGTTTAAAAGGTTAACGTCAAAAAATTATAGGTAAAAAACCAAATCAAGTTCAATTCATTTAATTAAATATGAATGAAATATTAAATAGAATCCAAGAAGCTGCTTTTAGCCGTAAAAATGCTGCAGAATTTACCCATTGTATATACAGGTATCCAGCAAGTATGTCCCCAATTCTTGCTAGAGAAATTATTTTATCATTTACTGAAAAAAATGATTTTGTTCTTGATCCATTTTGTGGCGGTGGAACAACGGCAATAGAATCTGTACTGAATGGAAGAAAAATAATTTGTTCTGACATTAATTCCTTGGCCAGTTATGTAACTAGGGCTAAAGCGACTCCATTAAATAAGGACACCATAAATCAAATATCCGATTGGCGCTACTATTCTATTAAAAAATTAAAAGAATTTAAAAAAATGGAAGTGCCAGTAAATTTTAAGTTAGAAGACAATCTCCATAGTCGAAAAACTATTTGGATTTTACAAAAACTAAAGGAGGAGGTAAATTCTGAAACTGACCAAAATCTCAAAAATGTTATAAATCTGATTTTACTAAGCGTTGGTAAAAATTGTTATGATTGTCGAGATAAAACTTTGAATCCATCAAGGTTAATAAAATCATTTGAAAAAATATCTCAACTGGCAATTAAATCAATTTCGGACTATTCAGAAAATTGTTACAGTATTTCTCCTAGAATAAACCCTGAAAATGATATCAAAGTTTTCTGTGAAAATGCAATTACCCTCCCAAACTTGATTGAGAAAAAACAAGTTAAAAAGATAAAACTAGTTTTGACATCTCCACCTTATCCAGGAGTTCATATCCTATACCATAGGTGGCAAGTAAAAGGGAGAAGACAGACTTCACTTCCATTTGATCTTTTAAATCTTAGTGACGGATCTCCATTGTCATTCTATACATTAGGTGCTGATACAAAAAAGGGGGACGAATTTTATTTCGAAAGCATCTATAGAATTTATCAAAACTTAAAAAAGATCATTTCAAAAGATACGACGGTTGTCCAAGTAGTTTCCTTTAAAAAACCTGAATGGCAATTATCAAGATTTTTGCATGCAATGGAAGCTGCAGGGTATGATGAGATCTGTTTAAATAGTCATCCTGGGGACTTAATCACCAGAGAGGTACCAAATAGGAAATGGTACACTAATCTCAACGATAAAAAAGCTATTGAGTATATTTTAATTCATCGCAAAAAATAAGGGGGAGACTTATTATGAGTAATTATGAATTATGTATGAAACTTCTGAAGTGCGAAACTGAAGAAGAAGTTATAAATTTTTTAAAAAAATTAGGCTATTGGGATGACAGAAAATGTTGGATCCCCTATGGACAAATTTCTAACAACCGTGGAGTTGTCAGCAACCAGCAAAGTTCGCCGGTTGCCGCATTAGTTGAAAAACTCGTAAATTCAATTGATGCTATTCTTGTTTCTGAATGCTATCGAAAGAAAATATCGCCAGAAAGCAGAGATGCTCCACTGACTATGAACCTTGCAATTGAGTCATTATTAGGTATAAAGGGAGGTAGTATTTCTAATATAGATTCCAGAAGTAGAACCATCTATGCTGAAAGAATTCAATTAGTTACAGCGGGAACTAAAAAAGAACCTAATTACCTAATAATTGATGACGGAGAGGGTCAAAATCCTGAAGATTTCCCCAATACATTTTTATCCCTGCTTAGAGAAAATAAAACAAAGATTCCATTCGTTCAAGGTAAATTTAATATGGGAGGTACAGGCGTACTACAATTCTCTGGCAAAAACAGTTTTCAACTTATAATCTCAAAACGACAGGTTGATATACCAAATGCCAACAAGAAATGGGGATTCACCATTATCCGCAGAATAGCGCCTGAACCTAATCAGCCTTATTCTTCTTATGTTTATCTAGCACCAAACAATGAAATTCTTTCTTTTGATAATGATTTTATTCCGATAAACCCAGGATCATATCCGGAATTATATTCTGAAAGTTTTGTTTCCGGTACATGCATAAAACTCTGGAATTATAAATTACAGGGTGCCTTAAAGTCAATTTCCACTCTAAATTTAAGATGGGAACTAGACAAATTCCTGCCCGATCCTGCAATCCCTGTAAGAATCAAAGAAAGACGTAATGGTTATACGGCTCATAGCTATGAAACTACAATGTCTGGTCTTTTATCCGTAATAAGTGATGGCACCGATAAAATTGAGCCAGGATTAGATACAGGAACGCCATTAAATATTCCAAATGTAGGGAAAGTCCACCTGCGTGTGGTTCTATTTAAAGAAGATAGCGAAGTTGAAAGGATGCCTGCAGGTGTACTTTTTATCGTAAACGGTCAACTTCATGGTGAGTTGGATGAATCATATGTCTCGCGCAGAACTAAGATGGACTATATTGCGTCAAGTTTAGTGGTGGTAGTTGATTGTATAACTTTATCATCAACTATTAGAGAAGATTTATTCTTAGCATCACGCGATAGAATGAGACAATGTGAAGAAAAAAGCGCACTAGAAGATGCAATAATTGAGTACATTAAAGAACATCCAGGTCTAAAAGAAATCAATATAAGGAGAAGGCAGGCAAGATTGACGAAAGTCAGTGAAGAAGAAACCTCTAAAATTATACAAAGTCTTGTACGGTCAGATCCTACATTGGCCAATTTATTTGGAAAAGGTAAAGTTATCAATATTCCTATTGGGGATTTACCTGAACAAGTTTCATTTGAGGGTAAAAAATTCCCAACATTTTTTAGGATTACTAATGAACCTAAAGGTGGATTGATAAAAAGATGTCCTAAGAATAGAACTGCAAGAATAGAATATGAAACAGATGCTGCAAATGATTATTTCTCCAGAAATAACGATCCAGGAAGAATGATGATAAATGGTACTCCAATTCTCAAATCGCTACACCTCTGGAATGGCAAGGCCTCTGCAAGATTTTCTTTACCAGATGCTTGTCAGATTGGAGATAGATATAATATTGAAAGTGAAGTCAGTGATATCTCTAGGATAAACCCTTTTAAATCTACATTCATTATTGAGGTTACTCAAGAAGTATTGGAACAAGAACTGCATGAACCAAAGGAGAGAAAGTCGGGCAAAATTGCACCACCGGATATTTATGAAGTCTTTAAAGAAGAATGGAGTAAACATGGATTCAATGAGACATCAGCCATAGATATTAAACATAATGAGGACAGTGGCCTAGATATGTTTATTAATATGGATAATATTTACCTAATAAACGAAATTAGTAGAAGGAGAAATATCGATCCTGATAATTTAAGATTCATTTACAAATACGGTTTATTCCTGCTCACAGTAGGCATGATTTTTCAATCACAAAAAGACATAGATGAAAAAGAAAATGGTGAAGAAATTGATTTTAGTATAATTAAAGAATCTGCAAAAGGACTAGCAATAACATTAATTCCAGTCCTATTACAAATTGCAAAAGGCAAAACATAACATCTGAAACACATATTGGCAGATGGTGATACAATTGGATGAAGTAAATCATTTGAGACAGGTCATATCTAACGTAGTAAATGACCTTACTAGTAAATGCTCATCGGATATATCTACTAATATTACAAGTGTGATATTGTTTGGGAGTGTGGCGCGAAATGATTACGTGATAGGATGGAGTGATATAGATTTGATACTTATTTTGAAACGTGAAAGAAATAATTTTTCGAGTATAAAAAAACTGAAACAAATTTGTGATGAAATAATCACAAACTATAGGGACAATAATACAGTTAAGGTTTATTTTTTTACAAAATCTATCTGTGAAAAAGTCCTAAATCGCAATTATTCGACAGACATTGGTGTGCATTTATTAGTCTATACTGAGACAGAAGTGGACAATTTGTCTCGCCAAGATTTCCCCCCTCTATTTCTATATGCTATACAAAAAGATATGAAGACTTTATTTGGTTCTAATATTTTGAAATCGTTGGATTTGCCCTCTCAAATTACTCCTCAAATCCTATTAAATAGCGATATGGGTTTGTATGATTTAAGAGTTCGTCTGAGAAATACCATGCTAGATTATCAATTAGTTGATAACCCAGCGATTTTTGGCAGAGATTCTATATATTGTGTATTATCAGCAGCAAGGAATTCTTTGCTATTGCTGGGAAAGGATAAATTTGAAACACATAAAGATAAGATAGTGGATAGCTTCATAAATTTTTTTTCGGAATTTAAGGGAAAAAAAGTAGTTAGAGAAGCATATGAATTACGAGTAAATTTTATGCAATTAAATCAAAACATTAATTATATTGAAAATTTTTACCGCAAAAGTTTATTGTTTTTAGACGAATTTATAGGGTTTATTGAAAAATATACAAGGACTTGCACGATCTCATCGTCTCATCAGAATCGAGAAAGAAAAAGAGGTCCTTTTTATGAAACTATGCTCTCAAATTCGCCTCGATGACTTCAAAAAGAATCGTTCTGACCGTCAAAGAGAGGAACGCAAGCTTAAAAGACTAAATAAATACTGTGAAACTATTGCTGAATAACTAATAAATGCAAAATCAAAAACCATCAACCAACTAAAATATTGAAGCGAGACCAGCTCGTTAAACACGGATTTATTTTTTACGATTTCAAAATAATTTTAAAATTATAAGGATAACTTTGTTCTTTAGTAGGCTAGTAAATATCCTATTGAACAGATGAAAATTCTTGCTGAAAATGGATATGGGCTTAACAGGTGTATAAATAATTATGTAAATTATATATATCAATCAAAATTCTAGTGTTAAATATCTTATAAATTCATCTTATTATGTATAGAAAAAAAGTTGAATCATCAAACCTCGCATCAATTGGATACGATAAAGAAAATGAAATCCTAGAGATTGAATTCAATCATGGTGGGGTGTACCAATATTTTGGCGTACCTGAAGAAGAATACGAAGCACTCATTAGTGCCGACTCACATGGAAGTTATTTCTATCATAACATTCGAGATATATATAGGTATGAAAAATTATAATCATTTAAATAATGAGAACAGAAATATGTGATGCAATAAGAGATAAAAGGCTTTTAGAATTTTATTATGAAGGTGGCAATAGAATAGTTGAACCTCATTGTTATGGAATCACTACTGCTGGAAATGAAGGACTAAGGGCTAATCAAATAAAAGGTTTTAGTAGAAGTAGTGGTTATACAATCAAAATGTTCGATTTAACTAAAGTAATTCAAATTAATATTTTAGAAGAAACATTTAATTCACCTCATAAACTTTATAAAAGGGGAGATAAAGGAATGTCTAAAATTTATTGTGAACTATAATTTAATATACAATGGCTTTAAATAGAAAAAAGGTCTCATTGCGTTTTAATAAAAATAAATCAGTGATCGATAACCTTAAGCTTTTGGAACAATATACAATTAAGCTAGATAGTACATATGGAAATATACTTAACAAAAATTTGCATGAGCATGTTGATGAAATTAGAGAAAAAATTAAAAATGATGTAAATAACTTAAGAAATGAGTAGTTATTATCTAAAAGAGGTTTTAATTGAAGGATTCAGGGGAATTAATAATGAAAACTCTCCTTTAAATCTTAAACTTAATTATGAAGGAGTGACTTCGTTTTTTTCTGAAAATGGACAAGGTAAAAGTTCAATTTATGAAGCTATTTTCTACTGTATAAACGATAGATTTCCAAAAATAGATAATTTGCATCGTGATTTGCAAGATTATACAACTATCCCCAACCTATTTCATAATGGAGATTGTCAAATAAAATTAGTTTTCACTGACGATTCAAAAAATGATGTAACTATTGATTATACAATAGATTCTACAGGCAACAAAAATATTTCATCGCCTGATATAACGAATCCAAATGAATTTATTGTAAAACTTAGAGATGAACATAATTTTTTAGATTACGAAACATTTACAACCATTATCAATGAAAGTCCAGAAAATGCAGGAAAGATTTTTTCAGCATTGATTGGATATTCAAAATTCACGGATTTTAAAGATAAACTTGAAAAGTTATCAAGAACTCAAAATATTAACATTGACTTTGGGAAAAAAAATAAAGAAGAAACATTAGCTACTAAAAATGAAAATATTTACAATAAACAAGTTGAAATAATTAGTATTCTTGAAAACAATGGTATTAAATATAAAAAATTCAATAAAAAAATAATTGAAAACCGCATTTTAACGGAACTAAAAAAAACATTTACTTTCATTGAAGGCAAATCAATATATGTTATTGAATATGATAATTTATTAGCAAAATTATTAGGAGATAACTATAATGAAAATATTAATAGACAAAGCCAATTAATAGATTTAAGTAAAGAATATTCAGATAGGTTAAAATTGTTGAAATCGATTAAAAGATCGCTTTTTAGTAAACTTAAAACTTCTCTTAAAAAGGCTTACAAGAACCTCGAGGACATTAAAGATGTTTACCTTGGTAGTTTATATGAAAAGGCCATAGACACTTATAATTTTTTCCCCGATTTAGATAAAAACACTTGTGTTCTATGTAATACAAAAGACTTAGGTGATTCAAGCCAGACTTTCCTGGAAATAATAAAAGGTAAAATATCCAAATACAGAAAATTTAAACAAGACCTAAAGTTAGTTTTCGAGAAGTTTAATTCAATAATTGATGATCTTTCATTGGTGGAAATTGAAAGGCTCTTAAGTGAACAAGGCTTTATTAAACCAGAAGATAAGGCATTCACTGCTTTTAAATCCTACAATTATATTGAACTTGCTGAGGATTTCTTTATTAAATCAGACTTCTTTCAAAGAATAAAGCAATATATAAATTATTTAATAGTAATGCTTAAATCAATAAAACAAGAATATCAGGTAGTTTCAAAAAAAATTCCTAGTAATATTACATCTCTTAATGAAAAAATCAAATCGTTCAAAACAATACACGATGAATTAAAACAAATAGAATCAGAAAAACATGAAATATCAAAAATTAATAATGAACTTAAAAAAATTGATAAATGGGTTAATTATATTACTACGGTAAAACAAAATTTTGATGAGGCTTATAATCATTTAATGGAGCAAATTGCTAATGATATTAACAATGATGCCAAAAAATTCTTTCAAGAGATAATGAGCAATAATGAAATAGTACCTTTTCTAGAGAAAAAAACAACCGGTCAAAAGATTAATATAATGCTTGAAAAGTTCTATTCAACCACTAATAAGAAAGCAGCTAATTTACTTTCAGAATCTTATAGAAATGCTTTGTGCCTATCAATTTACTTTGCCACAGCTTTGCGTAATATTTCTTCGAGTAAATTTATTGTTTTAGATGATATCACATCTAGTTTTGATAGCGGTCATCAAATTAAACTTATCGATTTATTAGAAAATCATATAGCTAAAGCAAGTCGTAACAAAAGAAAACAGGTTATTCTATTCACCCATGATGGAGAACTTAAGAAAGTCCTTAACAACATGAACCTAAAACAGAATAAATGGGAACACCATAAGATTACTAGAACATTAGACGGTTCAATAACAAGCCTGCAAAAAATTGATTCCGAACACCTAAAAAATGAATTACTAAATAAACTTAGTGCTGGAAATACAGATATCGGAAGCAAACTTCGAGAGTATTTTGAGGAAACTATCTTCGAGATAATTGAAGCATTAAATATTCCTATTCCATTCAAGGATATTTATGACATAGACACTTCCAAATTAGAGAATTTATTAAATAGTATTGAAAAACAAATCCAATTAGAAAGAAGCTTTAATTCAGGGAAAGTAGTTATACCTAATTTAAACAATTCATATCTAAGAAGAATTAAAGACGTTGCAAATAAAGTATCTCATTATCATACCAATTCAAGAACCAGTTATACACCTCATATTTTAATTCAATTTGTCAATGATATTTATGAATATAAGAGAAAGTTTATGTATGAATGTAATTGCCATTTAAATCAAGGGTGGGTTTATTTTCACTCTATTACTAAGAAAAAAAGAAATAATCAATGTAATTGTTAATTCATTATGCCAACAATAAAACTCAACCAACAACTTAAACGTGTAGAAATAGACAAATTCGAAATTGATAACGAAATAGTTTTCAATTATTTTAATAATTTGCCTGCAACCAATAGGGACGAAAAACTATTCAAGGCATTGTATATTGGTGTGCTGGCTTTAATGGAGGATAGGATTTCAACGTTTCTTGCTAAGACTACAAATGAATTGGGTACTGAACTTGAAAGTCTAAAGCTCATCTTTGAAATGAAGAAGGAGCTTTTTTATAAAACTACAGTTAAAGGAACACTAGCCGAAGAAGATATTGCAGACTTTTTGAATACTTATTTTTCTGAAAAAAAACTAAAAGATAAGGCATTACTCACTGGAAATACTGTTGGGAATTTACCAAAAAACAAGACGGGTGATATTATTTGTGAAGTTGACGGAAATGAAGGACTGAAAATTTCAATTGAATGTAAGTTTGATAAAAGCATCCGTTTTGGTGAGATTGAAACAAAAGATGTATTTACTAGGAGAATGGATACGGCTTGGAGTCAGCTCATTGAAGCAGATGCAAACCGTAATTCCAAAGTAAGCATCATTGTTTTCGATATCTCTTTAGTTGATAATAGTATTCTCAAAGTATATGAGAATGTTGGATATATACCTTCAATTGGATTTATAGCAATTATTGATTCTCAAATGGGTGATTATAAGAATTTAGCTATTGCATATTTGTTAGCCAGAGACATTGCACTTAATGCAAAAATACTCGATTTAGACTTAAATGTTCTTTCAGCAATTATTAAAAGAATTATTAAAAACATAAGCGAAATCTCAACTATTAAAAATCTTGTTGAAAGTAATATTCAGAATAATAAGGAAATATTAAAACAACTTGAAAAAAGTATGCTGCTTATGGAGTTTAATCAGCAATATCTGTCAAAATTCTTAAAAGATGGAACACTTACAAAGCAGGATTTACTTGACTTTTACATGGGTGAAGAAATAAAGGATAGATATAAACGAATAGAAAAGGACATTAACGAATTGGAATGATTTATAAATATATATTATGACCGGAAATTCACAAATACCGAAAGATATATTAATCAACAACCTCAAAGAGTTGATGCCCGAAATATTTTCGGAAAACAAAATAGACTGGGAAAGGTTAAAAGCAACCTTAGGTGAGGATATTAATTTCAGTAACGAGAGATATGTTTTAAACTGGGCTGGTAAATCCGATGCATTCAAGGTTTTACAACAGACTACAACCGCAACGCTTAAACCCGTTCCGGAAGAATCGGTCAATTTTGATACTACAGAAAATGTTTTCATTGAGGGAGAAAACCTGGAAGTTCTGAAAGTACTTCAGAAATCATATTACGGCAAAATCAAATGTATAATCATTGATCCTCCTTACAATACCGGTAATGACAGCTTTATCTATCCCGACAGGTTTAAAGAATCAAAGGAAGACTATCAGAAACGAATTGGAGGCAAAGATGAAGAAGGATATCTGCTGAAAGAAGGCCTTTTCAGAAAGAACAGTAAAGATAGTGGTCATTTTCATAGCAACTGGCTCAGCATGATGTATCCTCGTCTCTTCCTGGCAAGAAATCTTTTAAAGGACGATGGCGTTATTTTCATCCATATTGATGATAATGAGGTGCATAATCTCCGTCTTGTTATGAATGAGATATTTGGTGAGGAAAACTTTATAGCATCGTTTATTTGGAAACGCAGACAAAATGTCGATAGCAGATCAAAAAATGGGGCTTCAGTAGATCATGAATATATATTGTGTTTTCGAAAATCTGAAAATGGAATGATTAGAGGGGCAGAGAAAGACTTGGGAAAATACACCAATCCTAATAACGATCCAAAAGGTAATTGGATGAGTGCAGATATGACAGGTTTGGCAACTAGTGATCAAAGGCCAAACCTTCATTACGATTTGGAGGATCCTAAGACTGGACTAATCTATAAATGCCCTCCAACTGGTTGGAGATATGAACCTAAAAGAATGAAGGAGTTGATTAATAAAAATGAGATTCTATTTCCATCAAAGCCTGAAGGTAGGCCCCGGAGAAAAAAATATTTAAATGATTTGGAAAGCGAATTTACAGGTTTCTCCACTATCCTTGAAACAGTATTCAATACTCAGGGGACAAGAGAATTAAGAACTCTCTTTGACGAGAAAGAATACTTTGATTTTCCTAAACCAACAGAGCTTTTAAAACTATTAATAGAACAAGGAACAGAAAAGAATGGCGATATAATTTTTGATTTTTTTGCAGGTTCAGGGACTTTGGCCCAAGCTGTTCTAGAACAAAATCGGGAAGATGGTGGAAATAGAAAATACATAATTGTCCAATTACCAGAAAAAAATGATGAAAAAAGTGAGGCTTTCAAGGCTGGATTTTTTACAATTGCTGATATCGGAAGAGAACGTATTAAGCGTGTAATTAAAAATATTGATAAGGAGAAACAGTCAAATAATAATCTTCTGAGTGAGATCGAAGAGAATAAAAAACTTGATCTTGGTTTCAAAGTTTTCAAACTGTCCCCCTCTAACTTCAAGATCTGGAGAGGTTCAGAGGTCACTTACGAAAATCTGGAACTCAACCTTGAATCATTTACTGACCCTGTAAAACCGGAGAGTCTACCTGAAAATATGCTCTATGAACTTATCCTTAAATCAGGTTACTCTTTGACTGATAAAATTGAAAGAAATGATAGTTTTTATTCTGTCAACAATGGAGAACTGATTGTAGCTCTCGATGAAATGACCCAAGCAATCGTGGAAAAGATTATCTCCACAGGTCCAAAAAAGGTGATCACTCTTGATAAGCTTTTTGCCAGGAATGACCAGCTTAAAACAAATACGGTTTTGCAGATGCTTGACGCTGAAATAGATTTTAAAACAATTTAACTCTGTGTACAAGGGGAAAGATATATTATTCTTAAGTCACGCTAATCCAGAAGATAATCACTTCACCGAGTGGCTCTATGCTCAACTTACACTTGCCGGGTATAAGTGTTGGTGTGACTTGGAAAGTTTACATGGAGGTGAAAGAGATTTTTCAGAGGTTATACAAAAAATTATTAGTGAAGATGCTTGCAAATTTCTATTGGTTTTTTCGCTGCACACATTTACCAAGGATTTTGTAATTGATGAATTTGATTTCGCAAAAAGTTTTGCGAAAAAAAACAAAATTAAAGATTTTATTTTCCCAATTAGAATTGCTGATGTAGATTATGATACACGCATTGGACTCAATCGTTACAATCACTTTCAATTTTACCCAAGCTGGCCAGAAGGTTTGGCTAAATTATTAAAACGAATACATTATGATGGAATTCCTAAATCGACCGAAAAAAGAACTCAAATTCTTTCTTCATGGGCTACAAATAAATTTGCTCTTGATTCCGGTATTACATCAGTGCAAAGAAAATATTTCAGCAACTGGTGGCAAATAAATTCTTTACCAGAATTTATTTATGTATATCAATACGTGAATGAAACTCAAGCAGAAGCGATAATTCAGGAAGAAACTGTTTATCCTAAAATTCGTCACGGGAATTGTGTGGTTGCTTTTCAAAGAAATATCATAACCATATGCACCAAACATGAAGACATTGAAGTGCACCCCTCAAATGTTTTCAAACTATCAATTCCTGATATTTTAAAAGAAAGTTATGTAAATGAAGAATTCCCAACATTTGATGATGCACAAAATTTTTTAAAACGATTGCTTAAAAAATCCTTGAAAGATTTCTTATTCAGAACAGGTTTATCGAGACACAAAATGTCTGGGAAGCAAGATTGCTTTTTCTATAAAAAGCATAATCAAAGAGCGTATAAAGTAAAGGTGGTTTATCCTAGCGGGAAAACCAATAGAACTCTCTTGGGTAAATATCTGGATAATTATTGGCACTTTGGAATCAGTTTTAAAGTTTTGCTTGAACCATTTGTTTGTTTTAGTATGAAATCACATTTGATATTTACTCACGACGGTTTTACAAAATGGGATGATGACGAGTTAATGTTCAAGGCAAGAAGGAAGAAAGGCAGGATGATGTTTAATAAAGAATGGCGTGATTTCCTCATGGCAATACTTTATTCTTTTAGAGATGAAGAAGGGAAAATCTTGTTGGTTTTTAATGATGAACAATTGCTTGAAATGTTGCCATACACAATTTCATTTGAAGCAGATTTTGACTACACAGAACCAACGAAAGAAAGTCGTATTAGTTTACTTACTGAAGATTTTTCAACAGAAGAAGACGAAGAATTTTTGGAAACAGAAATTTATGAGGAGGAGGAAATTGATGAATAACCTCATTCATTTTGCTGAACCAAAACTTATTTTTGGTTATGAGCAAAACGCTTTTGACCCGAGAGACGGTTTGACTTTATTTGGTGCATTTACCAGAGAAAAATTCACGAATCCATCCATCGGAATAATTGGATCAGCATCTGGTAGAAGAAGAGTTCTGAATTGGTTGCACACAATATTGCAACCAGTTTTTGGTAAGAGTAAAGACTTAGCAAGACCTTATTTCCCAGGAATTGAAACCGTGTTTGGGATGACTATGAATTTCAACGCGATCAAAGAAATTCAAATTGATGAAAAATCCCTCAATGAATATTTGCACTATCAAGATCCACATCAAAGAGTCCATCACCTTGCTAACCTCTATGCTAAAGCATTGCAGGAATATGATGCTGGTGAAGAAGCCCCAGTAACTTTTTGGATTGTGGTAATTTCAGATGATGTTTACCGTTACGGTAAACCCAAATCCAAAATTCCTAAATCGGATGAGAATATTACCATCGGCATAAAGGACAAATACACCAGAAGAAATAAAACACTCTTTGAAGAATTTAATGTTTTACAAGAAGCATATAAATACAAGATAAATTTTCACAACCAATTAAAAGCAAAATTGCTTTCAGATAAAATCATTACTCAAATTGTCAGAGAATCCACTATTGCACCTTTTGATTTCTTAAATTCAAAAGGAATCCCTACAAGGGATTTAGAAAAGTTTGAATCTGCTATTGCTTGGAATTTAGCAACTGCATTTTATTACAAATCTGGAGGTACCCCGTGGATATTAAATGCAGCAAGACCGAAGGTTTGCTATTTAGGTTTAGTTTACAAACAAGTCGATCCCGAAAATGATCCTCGCACAGCTTGTTGCGCAGCACAAATGTTTCTTAACACTGGAGATGGACTTGTTTTTAAAGGCAATGTAGGTCCTTGGTATAACGAAACAACAAAAGAATATCATCTCAACAATAAAGATGCAAAGGACTTACTGCAAAAAGCATTAGCTACGTTCGATAAAAAAGAGGGAGGTATTCCGGAAGAAATTTTTATTCATGGAAGGACATATTTTGAGAATGAAGAATGGAGTGGCTTCTTAGAAGCAGTAGGAGGCAGAACGAAAGTAGTTGGTATCAGAATCAGACCTGAAAATGTTTTCAAACTTTACAGAGAAAAGATATTTCCTGTACCAAGAGGCACAGCATTTTTTCACAAAGACACCAAAGCATATTTATGGTCAAAGGGTTTCGTTCCTCGCTTACAAACTCAGTTTGGTCTGGAAACTCCAAATCCCTTGAGTATAGAAATTAATAGAGGAGCACATGACATCAAACAGGTTTGTGAAGATGTTTTAGCATTGACAAAATTGAATTATAATTCCTGCATTTATGGTGATGGTATTCCCGTAACACTTCGTTTTGCTAATGCAATAGGTGAAGTATTAACAGCAGGTCCAGTTGGTGATATTGAAGTACTTCCATTCAAGCATTATGTATAAAAAGGAAAAGCAAAAATGAAACTCCATTTCGACAGCAAACAGGAATTTCAGCTTGAAGCAATAAAAGCTGTCACTGATATTTTTGAGGGACAGCCTTTAAATAACAGCGATTTTCAATTCTCTATAAATCAGCCTGGCTCATTATTGACAGAATATGGTATCGGAAACAGGCTTGATTTCTCCGAATCGGATCAGCTTCACGATAATATCAGAAAAATACAGGCAAAGAATGGAATAAAAGTTTTAACAAAAGATAAAATAATAGAAAACGGCTGGAATATTTCAGTCGAAATGGAAACAGGTACTGGAAAGACTTATGTTTACCTGCGTACAATTTATGAACTAAATAAACTTTACGGTTTTAAGAAATTTGTAATTGTGGTTCCTTCTGTCGCGATACGCGAAGGTGTGATGAAAAATCTGGAGATTACCGGGGAGCATTTTCAGACCTTGTATGACAAAGTGCCGGTAACATATAATGTCTATGATAGCAGGAAAGTATCATCCCTGAGAAGTTTTGCCTCTTCAAACTCCATTCAAATACTTGTCATTAATATCGACTCTTTTGCCAAGGATGAAAATGTCATCAACAAGGCAAATGATAAGCTTACGGGGAAGAAACCTGTTGAATTCATACAGAACTGCAGGCCGGTTGCTATTGTCGACGAGCCGCAGAATATGGAGACCGAAATCCGAAAAAAGGCTGTTGCAAATTTAAATCCTTTATGCACCCTACGGTATTCTGCTACTCATATAAACCTGTACAACCTGGTCTATTCGCTTAACCCGGTCAAGGCTTATGATCTTGGTCTTGTGAAACAGATCGAGGTCGATTCTGTCGTAAGTGAAAATGATTTCAATTTTCCTTTTTTGCAATTGGAAAATATTACCCGTACAGGTAATACGATTAAGGCAAAGATTAAGATAGATGTCAATTCCGAACGGGGAATTATCAGAAGATCTGTTACTGCCGGTGCCAGGAACCTGGATTTATATCTGCTGTCAAAGAAGAATGAAAGATACGAAGGGCATAAAATTTATGAAATCGATTTTGGGAACGATCAGATAGAGCTTACTAACGGATTGATCCTTAAAAAAGGAGAATCGCATGGTGGGTTGAATGATAAAGTTATGCATTTTATGATTGCTAAGACTGTTGAAGAGCATCTTAAGAAAGAAAAAGCATTTAAAGTCAAGGGAGTTAAAGTCCTGTCTCTTTTCTTTATCGATAAGGTTAAGAATTACAGAGAGTATGATTCCGATGGGAAACCGATAAAGGGCAAGATTGCGGGGTGGTTTGAAGAAATCTTTGCAAACGAAATATTAAAACCTGCCTACCAGGGCTTAATTAATAATTCAATTGAAGAAATTCATAATGGTTACTTTTCCACTGATAATAAAGGAAGATTAAAAGATACCGGAGGTGAAACGCAGTTTGATGACGGTACATATAAGCTTATAATGCAGGAAAAGGAAAAGCTGCTCGATTTAAATGTCCCGCTTCGTTTTATTTTCAGCCATTCAGCTCTCCGCGAAGGCTGGGATAATCCTAATGTGTTCCAAATTTGCACTCTTAACGAAACCAGGTCAGAAATCAAAAAAAGACAGGAAATCGGCAGGGGACTTCGTTTATCTGTTAACCAGGATGGACAAAGGATATTCGATCCTAATATTAATAAGCTGACTATCGTTGCAAATGAGCGTTATGAAGATTTTGCGAAAGCTCTTCAAAAAGAGATTCAGGATGAATGCGGAGTTGACTTTACTGGGAGAACTAAAAACAAGAATGAAAGGAAGAAAGTGAATTACAGGAAAGGATTTGAAGCTGATCCGTTATTTCTACAGATTTGGGAAAAGATAAATTTCCGGACAAAATATAATGTCAATTATAACACTGATAGACTTATCTCGCTGGCTGCAAATTCTGTAAAAGAGATGGAAGAAACGAGAAAACCGCTCATAAGATCGATAAGAAAGAAAGTCCTGATCTCAGATGAGGGTGTCAAGGGCCAGCTCTTAAGCGACAGCGCTGATAATGAATATGTAGGTGCCTTTGAAATTCCTGACATTCTTTCTTATATACAAAGCAAAACAGAATTGACCAGGGGCACTATATTCGAAATACTGAAAAGATCAGGCAAGCTTAAGGAAGTATTAATTAATCCACAATTATTCATGGATAATGCAGTCGCAGCGATAAGAGGTGAACTGCATAAATTAATGATCGACGGTATTAAGTATGAAAAGATTAGTGGTAAAGTGTATGAAATGAAATTATTTGATGACAGCGATCTTGAAATATACATTGACAATTTTACACATTTAGTTAAGGATGCTTCCAAAACCATCTATGAAAACTATATTCCTTTGGATAGTAGTATAGAAAATCAGTTTGCAAGAGATTGCGAGAGCAGTGAACAAGTTGAGTTTTATTTTAAGCTCCCTTACTGGTTTGAAATTAATACTCCCATAGGTCGTTATCGCCCGGATTGGGCTGTTGTCTTAAAAGGTGTGAAAAAGATATACTTTGTTGCAGAAACAAAATCATCTGGACAAGAATTACGGGATAGTGAAAGATTGAAAATTGAGTGTGGGAAAGCTCATTTTAAAGATTTCGAAGGAGTCATTTACAAACGAACCTCTTCAGTAAGTGAGCTTAGTAGTTGACAAATACTAGAATGAAACAAATCAAAAAGAAAGGCGGCACATCCTGTCTCGCTTTGTAAACCTACTTCGTCAGCCGTAGGTCGGCTTAGCCGACCGACTTTGTACACCGAAGCAATAGCGAAGGTGTAAGGTCGAAGCTTTCTTTGACCTCCGGAGTCCCGAGTAATCGGGACGAAGGAGTTAGCGAAGGTTTGCTGCATTTCCATGTTCTTGACTCTGGCTTATCCTCGTACTAAAAGGACAGATAAAATGATGTGCCGCCAATAGGTGTTTATTAGTTTCTAATCTTTATCCCGGCTCTTTTGTAAACAGCTGATTATGTGAATTCGTCGAAAGTCATATCAAAAAGAAAAATAAGATGGCATTCAATCTTTACTATTTATCAGACAGTATTGCAGACATTGACTTTCACATCAATACCTTTAGAGAGAGAAATTTTCTCAGAATGCTATCTTTTCTTAAAT
>Ga0315549_1001723_pt1 | contig 22111 bp, 22 predicted proteins | sample SalMarSW160200MG_FD_203101 | JGI IMG/M metagenome (GOLD analysis project Ga0315549, IMG submission 203101) | Salt marsh sediment microbial communities from the Plum Island Ecosystem LTER, Massachusetts, United States - Salt Marsh Sediment SW1601-200 ... | reverse complement strand
TTGCAGCTTGGGAGCGTTCGAGAAATGAAAACAAAACAGGCATAGACTGGCAATTCACTACAGCTAATGCCCGAATAAAACTGAGAAAGCTATACCCAACAATGTAGCGTGGACTGAGCACTAGTCGCATTCTATAAATTCTGTTTGTTTCAATATCCGAAACTTTCGGAATCCACAATTGCTCCAGTAATGGTTTCAACTTTTCTAATTCCGTTTTTATGATTGAGTATGCCTCATAAGGGTGTCCGTCAAGATATTTTTTAAGAGTGTCTTTGATAGAATCACATAATTCAATCGCAAACGCGGCATTCTTATTTACATATATCGAAACGTTATCTCTTCCGCTAATGCTCCTCAATAAAGCCAAATACTCATCAAATACATCAGAGAGAAATTTTTGGAAATCTTCCTCTGATCTTGTTAGTGGCAACTGGATTTCTGGTTTGCTAAAAAACTTTACAGCTCTCATTTTTCCTCTTTCATTTTTTTATAACTCTTTTTAGGATTCTCATAAACACCTCAAAGCCTGTTGCAACATCTCCATAAAACAGGTTAATAACAGCATTTTTACCTAAATAGCCCCACTTGTCAACAAAACTATCTATTGAGCCCCCTCCACCAGAGCAGGCCAAACATTTTATTAGTTGGATGGCTGAGGTCTTTCGGTTTCTAAGTCACAAAAAACGCGATCCATACTGCAACCGTTGCGAGAATCATAACATAACCTGCAATGTTAAACTCCCGTGTCAAGAATCTACCACTGAGAACTGCATACTGCGTCAGAAAGAATGTGATTGGAATCAATAAGCCTGTCCACGGCGTGTGAGTCAGTTTAGCATACAGGGCTGGTAGCCCAGTAATTACAAGTGTGTGCAGTAGCGGCCTTCCAACCTCGTTACCTCGTTTCCAATGGAAATCCAACCACAGCGTAAAAGGAGAGATGAAACCCCAAATTATAAAAACAAGAATGGACCCAAATAACAGTATAAGCCAATTCAGCCACCAGCTCATATTTGCTGTTTCCTTAGATGAATTTCCAGATGTGCAGTGCAATAAACAAAGGGCACCGCCACATCATGCCCAGTCTAAATTCAATTGTTCAGTTAATCCTACCTGTTTTATCACTGACAAGCAAGTAGTATATTTACAGCAGATATTGCCTTTTAGACCATCAAAGGTTACAATACAGGCCAAAATCAAGGATCAAGAATCATTGATTCGGGATGGCAGGTCGCACCTGCCAAGGGGCCTGGCCTGTGGTAAGGTTTCATTCACCTGCTAACCTGCCAGAGGCCAGACTGACCCGAAAGGAAGCAGGTGAAAAATGACTTATGATGATATATGGAAAGATTTTGCGAATTGGACAGATTTTCTGGAGAATTTAAAGAAAGATATTTCTTCAGGCCAAATTCAAAATTATCTGAACGTTTCGAATGCATTGAAAAAACTTGGTAATACAATTCGTTCACTGGAGAAGATGTTAGACAAAAAAGATGACAAGACAATTCGCAGAAGGTGTGACAATCTTAAAAACTTAATAAAAGAACTCCAAGACATTGTTTCGGATTCGACAAGTAAACGTGACAGTTATATTAAAGTTACAAATCGCCTTGATGATTTGATTGGTGAACTTAATGAGTTGTCAGAATTGAAGCCAGCAGAAACAGTGCAGAATAGAAAAGCGACTATTTCTGCTATCATCATTAGTTTCATAATGATTTTACTATTTGAGTTGTTGGTTCACGTCGGTCCACTTTCTTGGTTTAAGAACCATCCCAATAGTTATAGCCTCCAAGGTAGCATTATTTGTTTGATTCCTTGCGTGGTTGTGGGCTTCTTAAAGCCACAATGGCGAAAATGGTGCTGGGGAAGTTCTGTAGCGTTCGTGGTGCTTATACTATCCTTAGTCTAAAGTCTGATTTTCGTGTAGATTCAGGACGTCAGCGGGGCAGCCAAAAAAAGTTTATCTTTTCCATTTTTTTGTTGGTTAAATCCTTTATGCTCTCCTTGTCCTGCGTAGCTCCAAAGGAGCGAAGCATGGATGTGCCCTTATGTCTTTTTGGCCAATTAAACAACGTTTTTGCCGGCCTGCATATTCTTATGCGGGCCATCCCGATGGCCCAGCGGACGCTGGCCGCAGGCTTCACAGATACTGGTATCGAGAAAGCCGCTGCCAAGTCCGCATCGGCTGGCTAAAAACAAAATCCTCCAAATCTGCGTTAATCTGCGAAATCTGCGTATAATTTCTCTTCGTGCCTTCGTGGTGAAAAAATCCGTTAAATCTGTGAAATCCGTGGCTAATATTTTTCCAAAAAAAGTTCGATTTTTATTGAACATTCCGGGGGAGTTTGGTATAATTTGAACGGCAATTGAGAATTTAGAATTATGAATGTAAAATTGAGCAATCAGAAGTCAGCAGTCTGTAGCCAGGAGCCAATTACCAATAACCAGTTACCATTAACCATACGGAGAACCGCCTGTCCTGAGCCTGTCGAAGGGCAAGTCATAGTATCAGCAGATACACACAAAAAACCCTTTTTCTGGCTGAAAAGCCAGAGTTTTGAACATTTAAATTTAGGTAATTTGGATTTGTTTAGGATTTAGAGCTTAGGATTTAGGATTTCAGTATGCTGGCTAACTCCTTACCCAATATGATGTTAACACCAACGCAGCTATGCACTTATGCCTTATGCTCTTGTGCCTTATGCCCTTGGCATCTTTACAAGTGTAGAGAGAGCTCTACAAAATCACCCTTTTATGCAAAACGAACCCAATTTCCGAAAAAGTCAAATGAACGTAAATAAGGTATTAACAAGGGATTATGAAAAAAGGACACTTGGTGAACGCGGGAAAAACGAACCCAAAACGAACCCAAACGAACCCAATTAAAGCCAATAAAATGCCAAAACAAACCCAATACGAACCCAATCAAACCCAACCTGTAGTGAGCTCCTCGAACCTATTTCGAACCAGGTGTGACGTGGATGTGGTACGTGCTGTAAAAAAGTGTCGGTATTACCTTCGGAGTTTCTCCACCAGGCGGATTACACTTTTGGCCGTGGTGACTTTTGTGGAGTTTTCGATTTTTATCCAGGGGGAACATGGTGTTTTTATCTGAACAGTTGATTTGTCCGCTCCGATCGCCGCGGGCGTATTGGCGATTATCATATCAAGGTTCTTTTCTTTTAATTTTTGCTCAGCCCGTTTTCGCAGCGCTTTATCTTCCAGCGCAAAGCCCACCACAATTTGTCTTTTCCCTTTTGTTCCTCTGTGCCTTTGTGCCTCTGTGCCTTTGTGCCTATTTCTTACTTTTTTATGATTCCCTGCCCATTTCAAAATGTCAACTGTGGGTTTTAATTTGATAGTAAGAGGTTTGTTTGTTTTCTTGATTTTGTATTTAGCTTGTTTGACGGGAGTGTAATCGGCGACAGCGGCTGACATAATCAGACAATCGCAGCCAGGGAAATGTTTTTTAACCGCCCCGAACATCTCGGCAGCACTATCGACACCGACAAAGTCGACACCGACCGGCGGCTGTAAATCTGAAGCGCTTATAAGCGTAACATTATGACCGGCTTTTTGAGCTGCGCTTGCGAGGGCATAACCCATCCTGCCGCTGCTTGCATTGGAAATAAAGCGGACCGGGTCTATATATTCTCGTGTGCCGCCTGCTGTGATTAAAAGATGCATCTTGCTGAAGGTTTTATTTTTTCCTGCCTTTGGTTTTGGATGCGATTTTTTTAATCGCCTCTAAAATATCTTCTGGTTCCGACATTCTGCCCTCTGCAATTGTCCCGTCAGCAAGCCGTCCTTTTGTGGGTCCTATCGAGTTGAACCCCATTTCCTTGAGAGTTTTTAGATTGCGCTGCACAACGGGATTGTGCCACATATTACCATTCATTGCCGGAGCCAGAAGTATTGGCTTTTGCCAACAAACGCAAAAAATTGCACTAAGCAGATCATCGCAGATGCCGTTTGCAATTTTGCCTATGATATTTGCCGTTGCAGGTGCCAGGACAACAATATCGGCCCAACCAACAAGGCTTACGTGTTTGATTCTATGTTCCTCAGACTTACTCCACAGACTCGTAAAGACCGCTGAGCCGGTAACCGCCTCGAAGCTTTTCGGCCCGACAAACCGGCAGGCGTTTTCCGTCATTACCGTCTTCACTCCGGCACCAGCGGCGGTCAGTTTACTGGCCAAGTCGATCGCTTTATATGCGGCGATTCCACCGCTGATACCCAGTAAGATATTCAAATTTTTAATTTTTAGTTTCGTTTTTTTTGCTGGCATTGCTAATTCGTTTTTTCCAACCGCATAATTCGGTACCTCGTGAGGCGTATCTCGTATCTTGCTTAACACTTCGCTATTGGAACTTGACGTTCTTAGCGTTTTGTCAATCCGCGGTTAATCTTTTTCTTCATCCGGTTTAATGCCCTCGCTGCCTTTGGTCTCAGTGGTGATTTTGTCCTCCAGGATTTCCTGAATTACGATTTCCAGCAATGTTTTACCCTCGGTGTCTTCAATCAGGGGCCGGGCACCTTGTACCAGCTCGTCCAGACGTTTTTGAATCAGTGCCGTTAATTTGAATCTGCCCCCAACTTTGTTGGTTAGTTTGGTGCTTTTAAGCTCCTCTATCATTATTTTTTCTCCGGTTTCCTTAAAGATTAAGTACAAATATTTTAGCTACTTTACCTTAATTTTGCTGGATAATTTCTACAACCTCGCTTACTGCCTGCTGCAAATCGCCGTTTATAACCATATGTTGATAATATTGCCAGGCGGCGGCGATTTCTCCAGTTGCTCCCTGCAATCTTTCTTCAGCACTTTGCATGTCTTCCCTGCCCCTGAGTTTCATACGCTCTGCCAGTTCCCGTTGGCTCGGCGGGAAAATAAAAATCATCACCGCATCCTTATATAGGCGTTTGACCTGTTTCGCGCCCTGAATATCGATTTCCAAAATAACGCTGCTGCCGCGCTGCAGCGCTTCGTCCACCTTATCCTTTGGCGTCCCGTACAGATGCCCGAATACATCGGCGTGTTCCAGAAGCAAGCCCTTATTAATGCGCTGTTGAAACTCATTCTCCGAGATGAACCAATAGTCCTGGCCGTCAACTTCGGCCTGACCCCTCGGCCGCGTAGTAACCGAAACACTAAGATAAACACTATTTAGCCGCTTGGCCACCTCTTTGCAGATAGTGCTCTTGCCGACACCGGATGGTCCGCTCACTATCACCACTTTGCTGTTTGTTTTGTTCATGTTTTCTTTGTATATCGTGCGTGATATGTTATTCCAAGAATATATGCAGTCCGAAGTATTATATTGTCACTCTATATTCTGAACTTGTTCTTTAATCCGGTCTATCCGGCATTTTATGTCAACCACGCAGTTTGTAATCCTGGTATCAGAGGCCTTGCTTGCAATAGTATTAGCTTCTCTGAGCATCTCCTGGCTTATGAAGTCCAACCTGCGTCCGGCCTGGCTGTTTGTCTGACAGCCCTGCAGCAACTGCTGCAGGTGCGAATCCAGCCGGGCAATCTCCTCGGATATGTCCGACCTCTCGGCGAAAATCGCTACCTCTCTGGCAAGTGTTTCTTCATCCAACTTCAGTTTTGCTTCCGTAAGCAGCTCATTAACTCTTTTCTTTAGTTTCTCTGAATATTTCGGCAGAACAGCCTCACTGCGAGCACGTATTTGCTCAAGGCCCTGTTTTATGGCATTGCAGTGTTTTTTCAAATCAGCTTCAAGAGCGTTTCCTTCGGCGGCCCGCATCTGCTTGAGTTTATCTATTGCCTCCTGGCTGATTTCCAGGACCTTCTTTTTGATTTCTTCGGCCACCTCCTCATCCGGTGATGCCGGCTCCAATATACCGGGCAGGTTCAGCAGGCTGCCGATATCAATCGGGCATTGTACATTGGCCGAAGAGGCAATCCGGCTTAATCTTTCTATGACGGATTTCAGTGCCGTCTCGTTTATATCAAAGGGCATATTCTCTGATGCGTTCTTGAGCCGGAGCACGTAATTGACCGTCCCACGTGACAAATTTCTTCGCAGCAGCTTTTCAACAGCTTCTTCCAGAAATCCTACGGTCTCCGTCAATTTTATATTGACCTTGAAGTAGCGGTTGTTGACCGTCCTGATTTCAACCATGTAGGTTACTCCATTGAGCCGGCCTTGGGCGTCTCCATATCCGGTCATGCTATTTATCATAGCCGCTAACTTTCAAATTAATCCCGTTCCACACTCGATAGGATTTCTTCTTTATCCGCCTGACAGGGAGCAAAATGCGCTCCCAATTATTATAGCTTTTGTGAAAATTCTCACCCTGTACCGGGCAAATTGACGTCGATGCTTTCGCTGCCCGGCGGGCTGGCGGCTTCGTCGAGCGGTGATGGCATCTCCGGACTTCGCGTCGGCCCTGTAGGAGAGACGGTACGCGGTGGTGTACCTTCGTCAGTAGTGCCGATAGATGGTTTGTAGAATTTGGCCATTACTACCGCAAGAGTAAGAAATACACCTACCAGCACGATTGTTACCCAGGTCAAAAAATCGCCTGTTTTGGAACCCAAAATCCCGCTTGCTGCGCCTCCGCCGAACGCCGCACTTAAACCACCGCCTCTGCCTTTTTGAACTAAAATGATTAGAATCAGTGCCACGGCACAGAGGGAAAACAGGACGGCAACAATCTTCATAATAAAAGATACTGCTAAAAATGGAAAAACAGTCATATTCGTACCCCTTTCGATTGACTATTTACTGTTTTCAATTGCTATTGTTCGCAATCGTCGTTTCTGTTTTTTCTTTTTCAATAGTGAACAGTCAATTCTCAATTATACAGCCGCCCGAATTATGGTTAAAAAATCATCTGCATTTAAACTTGCCCCGCCAACCAGCACACCGTCTATATCCTTCTGCCGCATCAACTCTGCTGCATTGTTCGGCTTAACCGAGCCGCCGTAAAGAATGCGGATTTCCTCAGCTAACCGGGCGTCATACATTTCAGCAAGCAGATTTCTGATGAGCTCGTGCGCTTCCTGTGCCTGTTGCGGTGTTGCTGTCAGGCCTGTCCCGATGGCCCAGACCGGTTCATAAGCTATGGTTACCGCCGAGATTTTCTCGGCGATTAAGCCGGCCAGGCCGTTTTTTGTCTGTCGAGTTATAACCTCGTTTGTTTGTGAGGCTTTGCGCTCGTCGAGCAGCTCGCCGACGCAAAATACCGGGAAAACGCCGCCGGAAATGGCAGCAGTAACTTTTTTATTTATTAACTCATCACTCTCACCGATAACGTGCCGACGTTCCGAATGGCCACAGAGGGCAAAGGTACAGCCAATATCCTTTAACATCGCTACACTTATCTCGCCGGTAAAAGCGCCATCCGGCTCAAAGTAAAAATTCTGCGCGCCGACCGCAATGTTCGATGTATTAAGGGCCTTGAATACGGACTGCAGATAAATAAAAGGTGGGAAGACCGCCACGCTAACGCTTTTACCCGCGATATCCGAGGAGCCGGAAGCAATAGCTTCAGCCAGACTTATACTGCTGTGGCTGTCCGTATTCATTTTCCAGTTGCCGGCCACAAATGGCTTTCTCATATAAACTCTCCTGATTAGTTCGGAGTTCATAGTTCATCGATGAACTATGAACAATGAACTATGAACGATTAAAGTAATTCGGTTGCCCTCGGGAAACTGCCTAATACCGAAAGCTGCAGGCAATACTTACGGGCCTCTTCCAGCCCTTTTTGAACGTGTTCTTCAGTCCTGTGTCCGATAAAATCCACAAAGAAATAGTATTCCCACTGCCTTTTCTTGCTGGGCCTGGACTCTATATTTGTCAGATTGATATTGTGTTGTTTGAAAACATCGAGCACATCGGCCAAGGCTCCGGCCTTATGAGCGGTGCTGAACAGTATTGCGGTCTTGTCTTCGCTCGTCGGCTTTGAATCTTCCCGGCTGATTACCAGGAACCTGGTTACATTATTGGCTATATCCTCGACATTTTCGCATATAATTCTCAGCCCATACAACTCCGCTGCGATGGCGGAGCCGATCGCCACAGCGTTCTTTTCTCCTGAGGCAAGTTGTGCCGCCTTGGCTGTTGAAGCAACGGGGACAGTCTGCGTATCCTTAAAGGTGGCGCTTAGCCAGTTTCGGCACTGGGCGAATACTTCCGGCTTTGAATAAATCTTCACAATCTCTTCCAGCGAGCAGTTGCCTAAAAGATTATGATGAATCGCCATTAGAACTTCGGCACAGACTTTCACATCTGAATCTATCAGGGCATCGAGTGTTTCTATTACGCCGCCGCCTGTCGTATTCTCTATTGGTACAAGGCCCAAATCGCAATGACCCTTGCTGACTTCATCAAAGATACTTGTGATATCCGCAAGCGGTTCATATTCGACACTCTGGCCGAATTTGAGCATAGCCGCAGTATGGCTGAAGCTGCCGCCGGGACCGAGATAGCCAATTCGCAAAGGCCTCTCCAGCACAAAAGAGCCGCTCATCAACTCACGCCAAATGGCAACCAGGCACTTGTCCGGAAGTGGGCCCTTATTGGTCTCGGCAATCTTGGCAAGTACCTCTTTTTCGCGGTCCGGAGCGTAAACCGCCTTGCCGGCCTTGTTCTTCAGCTTGCCTATCTCTACCACAACGTGCGCACGCTCGTTCAGCAGTTTTACAAGCTGATGGTCAAGTCCATCTATCCGCTTTCTTAGTTCTTCAAGAGACATAAGTCAAAATAGCTAAAAACTTAAAGCTGAAAGTGCAAAACCAGAGGATAGAACTCAAAAAGCAAATCAGTTTTGAATTTTGAGTTACGGTTTCTACTTTTTCATTTTACGTTTTTAGCTTCCTAATGCAGCCCGCCGTTATCGGCTTGATTTTGTAAAAACCAATATATTTAACAGAATTTTGCTCTTGCGTCAATAGATTTGGCACATTAGATAATATTTAAGTAGTGAATTATAAGTAAAAAATGCAAAAAGTGATAAAATATACTACTTTTAAGACCAAATGGGGCCATTTTGGCCTTGCTGCCGGCAATAATGGTCTGTTGCGTACCTGTCTGCCATTGGCTGAGCCTGAGATGGTCGAATTGCAGCTTTTACAGAATTTCCCGGATTCCCGATACGACAAGAGTCTTTTCAAGACGGCCCAGGAACAGATAATCGCTTATTTTGAAGGTGCCGTTATAAATTTTAGAGATATCCCTGTCGTATTGGATGGATTTAGTTCTTTTGTCAGCACGGTTTTGGATGCCTGCAGAAAAATTGGATTTGGCGGGAGGTTAAGCTATTCCGGATTGGCGAAAAAAATAGGCCGACCTGCCGCTGCCCGGGCTGTTGGCGGCGCACTTGCCAGAAATCCGCTCCCTTTGATTATTCCCTGCCACCGCATAGTCCACAGTGATGGCAAAATCGGCGGATTCTCCGCCCTCGGCGGGAAGGATTTAAAAGCGAAGTTACTAAAACACGAACAAGAAGCGTTGGTCGATTGTAAAAGTGGTTGATTTGAAGCAACTGCCAGCCTGTCACTCGAGGTGTATGACTCCTGTGCGTCGGTCGGCGTCGAGGCTGGCTTTTTTAATGACATCGTAGAGCAAGCGGCAATCACGAACTTTTTCGAAGACGAACTCCGGGTCCGTTTTGTCGGTTGTTATCAAAGCCACGGTGCCTATTCCAAGAATGACGTCGAAAACAGTCCTGCGCATTTTCAGGTCAATCACTCTGAACATATCCAGATTGTCTACTTTTCTGTCGAAGATACCCCGCTCCCACTCAATCCGCTCTGCTGTAACTTCGTAGTAGGTCATCTTGAGCTTGACTATTTTTATAACAAGTATCAGCACAACAATTGTGGCAAGCCCAAGGCCGGCTATGATTCTGTATTCACCGATTGCCAAAGCCTGATTGTCGGTAAGTGTCAAACCCAGCAGGTTCTCAACCATCCTTTCGAGGGGCAGTTTTATTAAAAGATATGCCGCAGCAAGAAAGAACATTCCCTTGACCACCGCCGGTGCCATCCCCAAAAGAGATGGCTTAGCTGCGAAGAGAACTTTATCGTCTATTGTTTCCTCCTCGGATGACGACGAATTCGATTCTAAGTCTTTTTCTAAATCCCTGGCTTTTTTGCTATTGAGGAATTCGCCGCAGAACCGACACTTGACGGCCTGAGCCTGAATGGTTTCGGCGCAGAATATGCACTGTTTTGTCTGCAAATCGATAACTGCCATTTCCGTATATATCGGAAATATGTGAGGAATTTGACCAAATGATTGTTATGCCTCTAAAATTTTTAAAAAATTTTGCAAAATAATGTAAGGTATACTTGACATAATGTATAGTATGCTTTACTTTATGTGCAGTATCCTTTATGTAAATAAAGGCGAATTGTTGTTGAAAAGGGGCAAATATTATGAATAGGGCACAGAAATCCGCATGGTTTGGCCTGACTATGTCAACTCTGCTTCTGGTATTGGTCGTCACGAGTGTACTTGTTGCCGGACCGGCACCGCAATTGTCCAATTTGCTCTGGTTTTCGCCCGCCCTTGGCCTTTATGCTTTACTGATTATTTTCTTGCGAAAAAAACAGGGCCAAGACAAAGTCGACATCGACGAGCGTGACAGTTGCATCAGCAGAAAAGCTCTAATCGCTGCATTTTCTTCAACTGCTGGACTTCTCATAGGCGTGTGCATGATTTCCCTGTTCATCGTCGGGCCGACAAGCTCGATACCTGTTTGCCTGCTGCCAGCCCTTCTCTATAGTCTATTCGTTGTCTTTATCCTGACCTATTCCGTGGCGGTTCTGGTTCAGTACGGCTGGAGGGACAAAGATGGCGAAAAGTGAAGTCAAAAACAATATTCGCAGGTTGCGATTTGAAAACGGCGAGATGACCCAGCAGCAATTGGCCGACAAGACAGGCGTTACCCGCCAGACTATCATTGCAATCGAAGCCGGCAAGTACGCACCCTCGCTGCCCCTGGCCTTTAGAATAGCCCGGACTTTCGGCCTGCCGATAGAAGGTGTATTCCAATATGAGGACGAAGAACCTCTGTCTTCGTCAACCACTCTGGATATCTGATTATTTGAACTCCTGCAGCAGCTCCAGCAGCTTTCGGTCGAGCTTATGGCCGTGGAAGTCCTCGTATTGCACATCTTTTCGGCCTGAATCGATAATGCCGAATGCGCCGCGGAAGTTCCAAAGTGCCAGGCCGATACCGTTGCTGGTAAGGATTTCCAGAACGTCACGCAGCCAGGCCAGTACCACATTGTGCGGCGTCCTGTTGAATGTGCCGCCTTCACCGCAGTGCACGCCTACGCCTTTCTTCGCGAGGTCAATCCATTTCTGATAATGCTGCTCCAGGCGCTTGCGGTCCCAGCCGTGGCCGGGCCAGGCCGGTTCGGGGTAGTCCTTGCTATTGACCCAGGATGCCTTATAGTGACTGATGAACATAGGCTGATATGCCCGGGTACTCTGGGCGATGCCAAGGTCGGCCAACTCCGGCGCCGGCTCATTGCCCCAGCTCATACCATCGGCTACGACGATGCGGTCAGGATTGAACTTGCGAATGGCCGCCACCGTCGTCCGGACTACGCGCTCGTGGTCGGCCCGGCTCATTTGATTACCGATAGATGGAGGCTCATTGATTAAATCGAAGCTGAGTTTGTTCCTCGAAATGCCACGATAGCGCTTCGCCAGCATCTGCCAGTGGAAGCAAAACGCGTCAAGTGCTTCTTTGTCTTTCCAGAGATTAAACGGCTCGGTAAATTCACGGTTGACCGAATATCCCGGGCCGCGGTGGAAGTTCAGGCTGACGTGAAGACCGTATTTATTGGCGAGCTGCACAGCCCGGTCGAGTTTTTCGAGCATTGGCTCGTGGATTTTGTAGTCGTCGCCGTCTTTTATCCACAGCCGATAGCACATCGGAAAACGAACGAAGTCAAAGCCCAGGTCGTGTATCCAGCGGAAATCGTCTTCCGGGAAGTCGCCCCTGCTTCGCATTGTGAACATATCCAGCAGGTTGAATCCCCGCCAGCGGGGCAGCGCTGTCTGGGCGACAGATTTGCTCTTCTTTGCTTCTTTTTTTGGTTCCCGTGCATATCCGGGCAGTGCCGCCGCAGCCACTCCCGCGGCCATCATTTTCATAAAGTCCCGTCGATTATTTTCCATTTTTTATTCCTCCTGTCTGTTTCGAGCTAACAATTGTTACCATTTTGGTTATAATGAATCAAGTAAATTTGGATTTTAGCAGATATTCTCGGACTAACGAAGAAGTTTTTTTCACACGATTAGAGTTGACAGCCGGGGGGGTAGCTGCTATAATAAAATGATAGATAGCGGTAGTTTTTGCGTTGCTCACATAATAAATGTGCCGACTTGTTAGTACAAAGGGGACTTTCTGAGAAGAGAGTCGGTTTGTTAGATGTTGAAGAAGGAACAAGTGATGAAAAATACGTCTGTTTTTGTCTGTAAAGTGCTTTTGTTTGTTGTCTTGTGTGCATTGGTTTTCCTGCCTTGCGGTTGTGGCAGACAGCTGGGCGAGACGAAGGCTGAGGCGAGCAGAAGGCACGAGCGCATTCTTCGTATTAATCATCAGGAGATGATGGAAGACATAGACAGGGTGTTTCTCTTGGACAAGCCAAGTAAGCTCACTGACAAGAGGATACCCTGATACGCAGAGCTCAAGGGCACAAATTATGGGCGGTTGAATCTGAGATTGCCTTGTGCCTTTATGTTCCGGTACACTGTAAAAAGGATTTGATTAGTGGAAACACTCAGCTATTATTTCTACCGGGTGGCAGGGTATGAATGGTGGCGTGTTGTTATCGAATTATTTCTCATTGGCCTTGTTGTTTACTGGGTGGTTGATTTCCTCGAAGGAACTCGCGGGGAGAGGTTGTTCCGCAGCGTAATACTCATTCTCATCGCCGGTGTGCTCATCTTAAACCTGGTAGCCGAGCAGCTTAGATTTGAACGCCTGGAGTATCTTTATAAAGGTTTTTTAATCGGCGTTTTGGTCATTGCCGTTGCAGCATTTCAGCCTGAGATTAGAAGAGCGCTTATACGAATAGGGCAGCCCAGATTCTGGTTGGGTTCGTCACAGCAGCTAACAAAAACTGTTGAAGAAATAGTAACTGCCGTAACTGAGCTTTCCGCCGCCAAGACCGGAGCCATCATAGTAATTGAGAAGCGTGTAGCCTTAGGAGAGTTTATAGAATCCGGTGTTCGAGTTGATGCCGAGGTTACGGCTGAGCTGCTCAGGACTATTTTTTACCCCGGCACCGCCCTTCACGATATGGCCGTGATAATAAGAAATGACAGGGTAATGGCCGCCAGTGTGCAGCTGCCTTTGGCCGAAGCTGGAAGTATTGACGGCGTTGAACTTGGCTCCCGCCACAGGGCCGCTATAGGGATGACGGCAGGTTCGGATGCCGCCTGTTTGGTAGTAAGTGAGGAAACCGGCATCATTTCGCTTGCCGAGAAAGGGAAGCTGACCAAAAACATAAGCGAATCTGAGTTGAGAAGACACCTGACCAGTACGATGGCTGATTCTGTACGAATCGGCGAGAGGCTATGGGGGCATCCCAAAAAAGATATTGGCCGGGACCAAAAAGATTTTGCATAGTATCATCAAATCGAAATGATAAAAAAGCCCAAATTTGGCAAAATAGCGGTTGTGGTATTCATAACGGTCTTAATCTGGGTCTGGGCGGACTTGGCCCTGGACGAAGAATTGCCTGTTTCAACGGCTACGATAGGTATTGTCAGGTCCAATCCCAAACTCTGGGTAAGTTTCGACGATACATCGTCTGTTCCTGTTGAGGAGATGATTCTCAAAGGTCCGCTGCGCAAGATTGCTGAGATGAGTAAGAAGTTAGAAGAGGGTCAAGGGCTCAAGATTGACTTTGATGCTGCAAAAGAAAAGATGAATGAACCCGGCAGCTATTCCCTGACCCTGCTGCCATTTTTAAAGAGGGACAAGGAGATAAACAGGCTTGGCCTGAAAGTCGAATCCTGTAAACCGGAGGTGCTCCCCGTTAGAGTTGTTGGGCTTGTTAACAGGCGTTTGGATATACAGTGTGTAGATGAGAACCAAAATCCGCTGAGCCAGGCAACCGTTGAGCCGGCGCAGGTAGATATGCTTGTGCCGGAGGATTGGGGTCAGGAAAAGCGCGTTGCGGAAGTTTTGTTGACACGCAGGGAAATTGAGCAGGCAAGAGTTTCACCTGTCGAAGAAACACCTTACATCAGGCTGGCAGCCGGCCAAACAAGACAAGCCTCCCTGCCAGTGAAAATCACAATGCCGCCTGAGCCGGATAGGCTTAGCGGTTACACCATAAAGGCACCAACGCTCGGCATCGCCTTAAGTCCGACCCTCCAGGGCAAATACTACGTTGATGTAAACAATCTGGGTGAAGTACTGAGTCCCATAGCTATTAAGGCCACACCTGAGGCAAAAAGGGCCTATGAGCTCCAACCATCCCCCATGATGACGTTATACGTTCTTGACGGTGACAAAAACATCGCAGAGCCAAAAAGACAAGTTGTCTATAACTTTCCTGAAGAGTCTGTCCGCAAGGGTGAAATTGAGTTGACAAATCCGCAGCAGCCGGCGGAAGCCAAATTTAAGTTGATACCTGTTTCTTCTACAGAGGCTTCGAAGGTCCCACCCGGCTAAACAGACACCCTATCTCGCTATTGTTCGCCGGTACAGAAAGTTATCAATGCCTCAACTGTCATCCACAAAGCCAGCGCAAAGATACCTCCTCCGATTATAACGAGAAGCCAGCTTTGGCTTTCAAGAAAAGTTATTTCGTTTTTCACCATTGCCCAGTTGGTAATCACCAGCATTATGACGCAGGGAATTGCGGTAAACAGGAATTTTAATCCGCCCTTGTGTTTGAGATAATGTGTAATCACCAGCAGGGCGAGTGCGGCAAGTAGCTGGTTTGATATGCCGAACAGCGGCCAGAGCTTCATAGCTCCCTTTCCGTCTGCACCCGTAGCAAAGGCCAGCCCTGCCGCTGTAAGCACAGCGAAACTGGTTGCCGTCCATCTGTTGGTCAAATATGGAATTCGCAAATCGCTCGCCAGTTCGCTTACCACATAGCGCTGGATTCGTACCGAGGTATCGAGCGTTGTTCCGGCAAACGATGCTATGAATACACCCATCAGCGTAATGCCGACCATTTTGGGCAGCCCGAGCGAACCCATCATATTGGCTGCACCAATAACTACCGGTGCAATTTTGTCCGACAGCCCTTTGTCTCCCATCCAGGAGTTGTATTGATGCAGCCAGGCGGCCTTGCCTGTAAGGATTGTTCCGTTATCAACTTTCAAAGCCATACCAATACCGGCTCCGACGCAGATAATAACCAGCACCGCCAGGGTGCTCTCCAGGAGCATTGAGCCGTAACCCACGAATAAGCTGTCCGGTTCTCTGGCCACCTGTTTAGAACTTGTACCGCTGGCAACGAGGGAATGGAAGCCGCTTATAGCGCCGCAGGCGATTATCACGAACATAAAAGGCCATATTGGCAGTGTGTCTGCCGGTAGTGAATGGTTAATGGCAGGTGCAACAAGAGATAGCTTGCCTCCTAACGCTGCTGCCGCTGCCCCACTTGCCAGAAGGCCCATAGCGATAAATAGCTGCCAGGCATTGATATAATCCCTCGGCTGCAAAAGTATCGTTACCGGCAGTGTCGATGCTGCCCATGCATAAATCAGTAAAATTATCACCCACAGTCCTGTGGCGGGCATTCCAAAGGTTGTGCCAAGCGTAACAGGCATTCGACTACCAACCGCAATACACAGATACATAGCAGCCACAGCAATAACTGTTGCAGCAGGGATATTTGCGCCTTTTTTATAGACCGCATACCCCAGCGTCATTGCGATGGGTATCTGAAGCCAGACCGCGATAACTGATCTGGGAAACCTCGTAAATACCGCCGCAATAACAACGCCGAATATTGCGATAACAATGAGCAGACTCAAAAACACAATGCAGAAGAATATAAACCGCACTCGAATATTTATGTATTTAGCTGCTACTTCCGAGATGCTTTTGCCCTGGTTTCGCATTGAAACCACGAGCGAGCCGAAATCGTGGACGGCGCCCATAAAAATACTGCCGAGCACCAGCCAGAGTATTGCCGGCAGCCAGCCCCAGATAATCCCGATAGCAGGCCCGACAATCGGCCCGGTGCCCGCAATCGAGGTGTAGTGATGACCAAAGATTATCCCTTTCTTGGTGGGGACATAATCGATACTATCCTTGAGCTGCTCTGATGGCACGGGTGCATTTTTATCAAGTTTGAATATCTTCCTGGCCAGAAACCGACCGTACGTATGGTAAGCTATCAAATACCCACCACCACAAACCAGCATTAGCAAAAGCGCATCCATTCCAATCTCTCCAAAAAACAGCGTAGCGTTCAAGTTATGGATTCCTGCCTCTGCCTTCGCAGGGGTGACAATCTTGCGCAGGAATGACGGAACTAAGCGTTACAACTAAATACTAACGACATTCTCTGTGCCTTCGGGTCAGAAGCCTAATCGGCACCTCACCTATAGGCAGTATTGATTGCAGTCTGCCTTTTATAAACCGCATATAATTCTCTTCAAAAAGCTCCGGCTTGTTCACAAACATTAGTATCGTAACCGGGTTGACGGCAATCTGTGTAGCGTAGTAAATCTTTGGCCAGCCGGCTTTGCTTTTGCTTGCCCCAGCCCGCTCTGTCTTTATCAATTCAAACGCCTTGTTCAATTTGGCAGTGGGTATCCACGTAGTTGTCTGCTTGAAGATCTCAGCCGCCAAATCCAAAACGCTCTGGACGTTTTTTGCCTCGGTTGCGGTAGTAAAGGCTATCGGTGCATATTTTAATACCGGCAGCAGCTTTGTCAAATATTCTTCGTAGTCGCTGGTCGCAGCCGAGTCTTTGGCCAGGTCCCACTTGTTGATAACGATTATGCAGCTTTTGTATTGCTCAGTGATGAATCTGGCCAGTTTTTTATCTACCTGTGAAACCGGCAGTGTGGCATCTATCAGAAATAGGACGACATCAGCCCGGCGGATAGACTGTGTCGCACGGACATAACCGTAGAATTCAATACTGTCAGCTATTTTGCTCTTTTTCCTTATCCCCGCCGTGTCAATAACGATGATGGTTTGGCCGTCTTTCTCAAACCTCACGTCCACGGCGTCTCTGGTGGTACCCGGCGTCTCGCTGACGATGACCCTCTCGGAACCGACCATAGCGTTTACAAGTGTACTTTTGCCGGTGTTTCGCTTCCCGACTATCGCTATCTTCATAGTCGGCTCAGCGGGTTTGGCTGATTCAAGATTTTCGAGCCTGCCAAGGACTTTATCGAGCAGGACGGCTTTATTAAGATTGTTCTTCACGGAGATACACAGGAATTCCCCGAAGCCGAGTTTTGAAAATTCGCCCGCAGCCGGAAACATTTTTGCGTTGTCCGCTTTGTTGGCAACGCCTATGACGTCAAGTGCGTGTTTGCGCAGCAGCCGTGCTATTATTTGGTCCAACGGCACAATGCCGTCACGAATATCGACCATAAACAAAACCAGGTTTGCCGACTCAATCGCCATGCCGATTTGCTGTTCGATATGCTCGCTTAACCGGTCGCTGTCTACTACTCCGTATCCGCCGGTATCGATAAGCTCGAAATACTTTTCGTTTTTCCCAATGAAGGTGCTGACACGGTCTCTTGTAACACCGGCGGTCGGCTCGACGATACTTATCATCTCGCCGGCCAGCGCGTTAAAGAGACTGCTCTTGCCCACATTCGGCCGACCAATTATTGCAACAACCGGCAACGGCATAAGTTCTGTCCATATCAAACTGTAGTTGTAGAAAAGGTTAAGTATACCAGAGGGTTCCCATTTTGCAATACGTCGCAAAATGGGGTCCCCAGCATAATCAGCCATTTGAAGTCTCAATATTGATGGGAAAATGGTTACTCTGGAACCGTCAGATATGAAGTAAGCGTTGTCTCAGATGGGAATTCGGTATTATGTCCCCAAAATTCAAGCTAAAATTTTGGCATTAATCCCTTATCTGTTGTATAATTGCGAAACTAATTGGAAGTTGAATTTGACAGGAGGAAAATAGGTTTTACCCCTCAGGGGTTAATTCAGGGAGTCAGGCTATGAAATCCAGCAGAATAGGTAGAGTGATGCAGATTTTAACGACCTTGCAGGCGGGAAAAAGCTATGCCGTTGAAGATTTATCGAAGATGTTAGGTATGAGTCGAAGGACTGTATTTCGCGACTTGAAGGAGCTGCGTTTAATTGGTGTACCGTGTCGTTATGATGCCAGGACGAGCAGTTACACAATAGAACCCGAGTTTTTCCTGCCGCCTGTTGATTTGAACCTGCAGGAGGCGCTGAGTCTGCTTTTGCTGGTGTACAAGGCACATAACCAGATACAGCTGCCGTTCAAAAGTTCGGCGTTACTGGCTGCTTTGAAAATCGAAAATAATCTGCCGGCCGGAATCCGCCAGTATTGCAATATGGCTTTGCGAAATATCTCTGCCCGGTCCGGCGCGCAGGCACCTGTCCACAGTTCAGGGGGACTTGACAGGACCTTCGCACAATTGCAAAAGGCTATAACAAAAAAACGTAAGGTGCATATTTGTTACCATTCGCTTTTCGAGAGTGACATTATTGAGTTGGACTTGCATCCCTATCATTTGTTGTTCAACCAGAGGGCGTGGTATGTGGTGGGCTTTTCGAGTATGCACGAAAGTATCCGTACCTTTAAGCTTAACCGCATCAGGGAACTGGAAGTAATGGAAAAATGTTACCTCGGCGGAGAGCGTTTCGATTTGAATGACTACCTGGGTAGGGCGTGGTCGATGATACCGGAAGGCAGAATCTACAATATCGGGCTGAGGTTTTTGCCCAAAGTAGCTAATAATGTTACTGAAGTTCAGTGGCACAGTACTCAACAGGTTACTCGCAACGGCGATGGCTCTGCCACCGTGGAATTTCGTGTTGACGGCCTGGGTGAGATTAGCTGGTGGATTCTCGGCTATGGCGACCAGGTCCAGGTCATCGCACCAAAGGCACTGCGAGAGAGGGTCCTCGAAACAGCCAAAAATATGATTAAACTAAACGAGACAGCATAAGCCGGGCAGGGTGTGGTTTCCCCCTTTTTCTTTTGACGGCAATTGTGGTTATCGTTACAATGAGCAGTCCATTTTAGTACTTTCGTCAGGCAGATACAGATGCAAATAAAGCATTCTATGAACAGGAGATGGGTTATGCAGGAGTATAAAGATATTACACGCCGGTGCTTTTTGAAAAAAGCGGCAGGCGGCGCAGTGGGAGCAATTACTTTTCCATATATAGTTTCTTCTTCGGCGCTGGGTAAGACGGGCAATGTCGCTGCGAGCAGCCGCATTACGATGGGCTTTATCGGCACGGGCGGCCGGGGCGGTGCGCTGCTGAGTAATTTTATCAACCTTCGGGATGCGCAGGTTGTGGCCGTATGCGATGTGAAGCGGCCTAATTGCGAAGGCGCCCTGCAGCGAGTGGATAAACATTACAACAAAAAGGTGTGCACCGGATACAATGATTTTCGCCAGCTTTGTGCCCGCGACGACATCGATGCGGTCGTGGTGGCTTCTACAGACCACTGGCATGTGCTGCACGCATTGGAGGCGGTGCGGTCGGGCAAGGATGTATATTGCGAGAAGCCGTTAGGGATGAGCGTCAAGCAGGGACAGATACTGCGCCGGGAAGTCAATCGGTACGGCCGGGTCTTTCAGTTCGGAACGCAGGAGCGGTCGAGTCGGAATTCCCGTTTTGCCTGCGAGATGGTTCGCAGCGGCCGGGTCGGAAAAATCCGTAAAATCACGGTGGCTTCGAGGTACAGCATAGCCAGCGAGAACTTTCCGGCGATGCCGGTTCCTGATTCGATTGATTATGATTTTTGGCTTGGGCCTGCGCCGTGGGCGCCCTATCATCCGAGCCGGGTGAGCAACAGTCACTGGTGGCATATCAGTGATTACTCTCTTGGATGGATTGCCGGCTGCGGAATACATACGATTGACATTGCGACGTGGGGTAACGGGACGGACCTTACGGGGCCTTTGGAGGTGGAGGGAATTGGTGAGTATCCGCGGGACGGGACATGCAACAACGCGACAGGATGGGATGTAAATTTTAAGTTTGCCAACGGCGTTACAATGAACTTTACCGATGGGAAAAGGAATCCGCTCGGCGTTCGTTTTGAGGGAACCGACGGCTGGGTGTTCGTCAAGGAAGAGCATCTGGGCGGCAAGGTGGACGCTCATCCAAAGGAATTGCTCAGGAAGGAAATCGGCCCCGGCGAGGTTCATTTACCGGTGAGTAATCACCACCAGCAAAATTTCCTGGACTGTGTCAAGAGCCGGGCAAGAACAGTCGCTCCTGTTGAGGTGGCGGTCCGTTCCGATGCACTATGTCAGCTTAGTGAAATCGCGATGCGGCTGGGACGTAAGCTAAAATGGAGTCCCGAGGAGGAAGAGTTTATTGACGACGCCCAGGCGAACCGAATGTTAACAAGGCCGATGCGCAGTCCCTGGTGTCTGTAGAACTGATTATTGAACTCGTTTAGTGATTGGAAAAGGGAATTCTGACTATGAAACAAAGAAGAATTAGTCGAAGGCGGTTTTTGAAAGGTGCCGGCGGTACGGCTGTGGGAGTGCTTGGTTTCCCGTATTTGGTATCGTCTTCGGCACTGGGCAAGGCCGGCCGCGCTGCCGCAAATAATCGAATTATAGTGGCCTGCATTGGAATGGGTAACCAGGGAACCGCCCACATGGGTTGGCGTGGTGGTACGGTCCCGAATTTGGGTTGGGTTGAGCCCGGAGGTTTTATGGGCAGTGCCGAAGTCCAGATGGTGGCGGTCTGCGATGTCGATAACAGGTGGCTGAATCAAGCTCGTGACATCGCCAACAAGTACTACGGCAATAAGGATTGTGCCGCCTACAAAGATTATCGAGAGCTTTTGGCTCGTGCCGATATCGATGCGGTAGTAACTGCTACACCGTCGCACTCCAACGCCATGATAAATATCGCTGCTGCCAAGGCCGGCAAGGACATTTACTGCGAAAAGCCGATGTCACTTACCATCGGCGAGGCCAGGGCAATGGCCGATGCCGTCAGGCGTTATGGTCGTGTATATCAAATGGGTACGCAGCAGCGTTCCGACAGGAATTTTCGTTTTGCCTGTGAGCTGGTCCGCAACGGTTACATCGGGCAGGTTAAGTCGGTAACGATTGGAGTTGGCGGCCCTGCCCGTGAATGTGACCTGCCGGCTGAGGCTGTGCCGGATTGTATCGATTGGGAGATGTGGCTGGGTACGGCGCAGTGGAGACCGTTTCATCCGGGCCTGCTGCGACACGGCTGGATGGGATATTGGAATTATGGCGGCGGCGAAATGACAAACTGGGGGCCGCACCACTTCGATATCGCCCAATGGGGTTTGGGTATGGACGGCAGCGGACCGGTTGAGGTTATCCCGCCTGATGGTAAGGACTTCAAGGTACTTACATATAAATATGCAAATGGCGTCGTTATGACTCGCGATAACGCTAACGGTGTTTTGTTTACGGGTACCGAGGGGAAAGTAGAGGTTAATCGGGGATATTTACGCACCTGGCCGGAAACTCTCGCAAGACAAAAAATCAAACCGCAGGAGATAAACCTTTATGAGAGCAAAAGCCACCAGGGTAATTTCCTGGAATGTATCCGCACGCGCAGCAAAACGGTTTGCGACGAAGAGATAGGTTACCGCTCGATAACTGTTTGTCATTTAGGTAATCTTGCATATCGGCTTGGCCGGCCGTTGAAATGGAATCCTGAAAAAGAGCGATTCGTGGACGATGACCAGGCGAACCGGATACTGAACCGTTCGATGCGCAGTCCGTGGCGGTTATGAAATTGATTCCTGATGTTGATTATGTGGATTTTTTATTTAGGTTAATCTTGAGGTAAGGGAGTTTGTGTTATGAGACAAAGAATAATTAGTCGTCGAAAATTTTTGAAGCGGGCCACCGGTACCGCTGTGGGGGCAATTGGTTTTCCGTATATAGTGTCG
>Ga0315549_1001721_pt1 | contig 22116 bp, 23 predicted proteins | sample SalMarSW160200MG_FD_203101 | JGI IMG/M metagenome (GOLD analysis project Ga0315549, IMG submission 203101) | Salt marsh sediment microbial communities from the Plum Island Ecosystem LTER, Massachusetts, United States - Salt Marsh Sediment SW1601-200 ... | reverse complement strand
GGATGATAGGCCATATAACGTATCTTTCCGAGGAAGGGATGCGAAGTAAGTTCGGACGAGAATTGAGAAGCGCTGAAAATTACAGCTACGACCTCGGTTCGGAATTCGCCGTTGAAACTTACCTGGATTATCAGGGCGCCAGTTTCGTCGAACGTTTCGACGCCAACAGCTATCTGTACATAACCAAGGCCTCGGATTATTTCGACCTTGACCGAGCCTATGACGGTCTGGATAAGGCCTTTGCCAAAACGAAGTCGAGGTTTCTGGTAGTAAGCTGCAGCAGTGACTGGCTATTCACACCTGCGCAGTCCGAGGAGATTGTTAACGCACTGGTGACTAATCGCAAGGATGTAAGCTACGCCAATATCGAATCATCATACGGACACGATGCATTTTTGCTGGAGACCGACAGGCTCGGCAGACTTATTTCGTGTTTCCTCGATGCGACTTACAAACCGGACGCCACGCGAAAATGCAGTCCCACTGACCGGCGGCAGCCAGCCGAGGTCGGCCGGCGAACCAGAATCGACTATGAGCTTATCGAGTCCCTTATAGAGCCGCACAGCAGCGTGCTGGACGTGGGCTGCGGCGACGGTGAGCTGCTTGCCCGGCTGACGGTGGACAAAAACATCCGGGGGGAAGGAATAGAGCTTGAGCACGATTCGGTTCTCGATTGTGTGTGCAAGACCTTACCTGTAATTCAGTACGATATCGAACGAGGTCTGGGTGCATACGAAGATAAAAGCTTCGACGTGGTCATCCTGTCACAGACGCTGCAGACACTGAAAGACCCGAAGAAGGTCTTTCTTGAAATGCTGCGGGTAGGCAAGAAAGTAATTGTCAGCTTTCCGAATTTCGCACACTGGCGATGCAGGCTGCAACTTTTGGCAAAAGGCAGAGCACCAGTGACACGGGAACTGCCTTTCGGCTGGCACGACTCGCCGAACATCCACTTTCTTTCACTAAATGATTTCGAGCGGTTCTGCAAAGAATTGGGTGTGGCCATAGAAAAAAGAATTCCATTAGTAGAATACAAACCCAGCCCGGTTCGTCTGGCCCCCAATTTCTTCGCCGAACAGGCGATATATGTCACGAGCAAACCGTAACTACCGCCCTGCCGGAGCTACACAATAAACGTAAATCAACGGTTCATCACCGGTGTTTTTGATATTGTGAAAAGTCTGTGGAGGAATGTATGCGACTTTGCCTGAGCCTACATCGAAAGCGTCACTTCCCTCGATAACTGCCTGTCCGGAGCCAGACAGGAAAACGAGCAATTCTTCACGTTCTTTTGTGCTGTGTTGCCCGCAGCTTTCGCCGGGATTTAAATATACTCTGCCCGCCTTCATTCCGCAGGTCTGTGATTTATCGTCTAAAAGCCTCTGGAAGCCCTCGGCAGACTGTAACTCAACGACAAACGCCTCATTAGCCATAAAAATAATCTCCTCAATAATCAAGCAACCTCAAAGAAGTAAATTTGTAATCCATGGTCCCTTTTTAATCAACTAATTTGTTTCAGTGCAAATTATCGCTGTTTCTGTATTCTGAAACGGCATACTTACAATTATTGTGATTTTTTTGCCAAAAAAAGAGTTGACATGATTAGGCAAGGCTTATATTTTTAGGCTTTCCTAACTTTTAGGTGATATATTATGGACCAAAGCGTGCATTTAAGTTCAAGTCTGGAGGACTATCTGGAAGCCATTTTCCGGCTCGTGTCGGAAAAAGGCGCTGCCAAGGCAAGGGATATCTCCAGAAGACTTCGTGTAAAGGCCGGCTCTGTAACGGGGGCACTTCAGGCCCTTTCAAAAAAGGATTATATCAATTATTCGCCTTACGAAGTCATTACGCTCACCTCGAAAGGACTGGAAGAAGCCAGGAAAATCATAAGAAAACACGAAATCTTAAAGGACTTCTTTGTCAATATTCTGGGCATTGACGAGAAAACAGCGGATAAAGGGGCGTGCAGTCTCGAACATGATATTCCAAAGCCGATAGTCGACAGGCTGGCAAAATTTACAGAGTTTGTCGAAACCTGCCCGCGAGCAGGAGAGAACTGGACGGAATATTTCGCCAAACAATGCAGCGGTGAGCAGAAAAGAAAGTGCATATCCTGTATGGAACAGAGTTATAAAAAATTTAATAAGGGTCAAGCCGTGACAGATTCAAACAGGCAAACCACTCTTGCGGAAATGAAGCCGAAAGATAAAGGCGTTGTACTGAGGATAAATAAGCGGTCAACAGTAACAAAAAGGCTTGCGGAGATGGGAATAGGCAAAGGGGCCGTTATTACCGTCGAAAGAATAGCCCCGCTGGGCGACCCTATCGATGTAAAGGTCAGGGGTTATCACCTGTCGCTGAGGAAAGAAGAGGCGGTGAACATTATCGTCAGACAGTGATATTTTTTTGGACTAAAAGTTAGGCTAAGCTAACTTATATAAAGGTAGGTCTATGAACGAAAGCAGGATAACGGTCGCGTTAGCGGGCAATCCGAACAGCGGAAAATCGTCGATTTTTAACGCCCTGACCGGGGCCAGACAGCACATAGGCAATTATCCCGGCGTTACCGTCGAGAAAAAAAAAGGATTTCGCCGTTATAACGGCTATGAAATAAAATTCGTTGACCTGCCCGGCACATACAGCCTGACCGCTTACTCCATAGAAGAAGTCGTAGCACGAAATTTTATAACCGACGAGTATCCTGATGTCGTGGTTCACATAGTTGACAGCTCTAATTACGAGCGGAATTTGTACCTTGCTACCCAGTTATTAGAAATGAATATCAGGCTTATTCTCGCTTTTAATATGAGCGATGTCGCAAGGCAAAGGGGAATTGAATTCGACCTTCAGAAACTATCCCGCTTTTTTCACTGCCCCATAGTTTCCACGGTAGGCAACAAAGCAAAAGGAATTGACAAGTTACTCGAAACCATCATTTCAACAGCCAGCAATACTTCGCATGAAGATAACAGCCGAATTATCAACTATGGTCCTGAAATCGAAAAAGAGCTGGAACAACTTGAAAAACTTGTGGACCGGGAACACCGCCTAGTCGGGAAATACGGTTCACGATGGCTGGCCATAAAACTTCTCGAACAGGATAAAGAGATTCTCGATAAGGGCCACAGTAAAGAACTCATAGAGGCTGTTGCTCATAGTTCCCAGCGGATTCAAAAATACTTCGGTGACGAACCTGAAATTGTCATCGCCGACCGCAGGTACGGTTTTATATCAGGCGCCTGTGAGGAATCCATAAAACACTCCGTTGAAACAAGGCATACGGCAAGTGACATAGCCGACAAAGTTCTTCTAAACAGACTTCTGGGACTGCCTATTTTCGCCGCCCTTATGTACATGGTATTCAAACTTACGTTCCAGCTCGGCGACCCGCTTATGGGATGGATAGAAGGCGGCTTCGAATGGCTCGCCGTCCGGGTAACAGGACTTTGGCCGGCCGGTGTGGAAAGTCCCGTCAAATCGTTAATTGTAGATGGGTTAATTGGCGGAGTCGGTGGAGTAATAGTATTTTTACCGAACATTCTGCTGTTGTTTTTGGCGATTGCCGTACTGGAAGATTCAGGCTACATGGCCAGGGCTGCATTCCTGATGGACAGGGTCATGCACAAAATAGGCCTGCACGGCAAGAGCTTCATACCTATGCTCATCGGCTTCGGCTGTTCTATCCCGGCGATTATGGGGACGCGCATACTCGAAAATCGTCAAAGCCGATTAACAACGATTATGGTTATTCCGCTGATGAGCTGCGGGGCCAGACTGCCGATTTACGCACTGATTATCCCTGCATTTTTCGCTCCGAGATGGCACGGCCTGATGCTCTGGCTGATATATGTAATCGGGATTGCCCTTGCCGTTATCTGTGCAAAACTTCTAAGGAACACCCTATTCAGAGGCCAGACTATTCCCTTTGTAATGGAGTTACCGCCATATCGCATACCAACTATCCGTGGCATATTAACTCATATGTGTGAAAGAAGCGGGCTGTATCTGAAAAAGGCGGGGACAATTATTCTGGCGATTTCAATAATACTTTGGGCGATGACCAGTTATCCAAAGGTAAGCAAAGATAAAATTGCCGGACTGAGCGACGAGCAGGCTCAGCAGGTGGAGCTGCAGCATTCTGTTGCGGGCCGAATAGGAACAGCAATGGAGCCGGTTATAAAACCAATGGGCTTCGACTACCGTATCGGCACAGCTTTAATCGGGGCATTAGCGGCCAAGGAAGTTTTTGTTGCGCAGATGGGTATCGTCTATTCGGTCGGTGAAGCTGATGAAGAATCAGAACCGCTAAGGGCCAGACTCAAAGCCGAGTACACGCCGCTGCAGGGATTCTGCATTATGCTTTTTACATTGATTAGCGCGCCGTGCATCGCAACTCTTGCAATAACAAAAAGAGAAACCGGCTCGTGGGGCTGGGCGCTTTTCCAGTTCTTTGGCCTAACAGTCGTAGCTTATGTAATAACAGTAATTGTTTACCAGATTGGAAGTTTATTTATAGGCTAAAAAGTGTCATTTTTTGGAGATAAATCGAGGTGAAGAAAAAAGCTGTAGTGGTAACAGTTCTTCTCGTACAAGTTTTTTGCGTTGTTGCGATGGCCTCAACAAAAACAGAATCAAACAGGAATTATTTAGAATCCTTGATGAGTCAAAGGGACAAGCTCGCCGACGACGGCATCGAGTTCGTCGCAGGTGTAACAAGCGTATATCAGCAGAATGTACGCGGTGGCCTAAGCAAACACAGACGTGCTGGAAGATTTTCAGGCAGTTACGACCTTGAGCTGACCATCGATACGGAAAAAGTATTCGGTTTTGGCGGTGGAATTCTTTTTTTACACGGTGAAGGTTCGTGGTCGAAACACGGGGGGATTGATGAGCCGTCTGTCGGCAGCTACTTCGGGGTAAATGGTGACGGTATCCCGCGACGGTCACTGGATTTGGTTGAATTCTGGTATGAGCATTCATTCATAGATGGGAAATTGCTCCTGCGTTTTGGTAAAATAGATTTAACCGGAGGTTTTGAGTGCCGCGGCTGTCCGGTTTCATTTGACGGCAGTCTTTTTGCAAATGATGAGACCTCACAGTTTCTAAACGGAGCGCTGGTCAATAACCCGACGATACCTTTTCCTGATTATGGTCTGGCTGTGGTCGCGCACTACAGCCCCGATAATTTCTGGTATATATCGGGCGGGGTGCAGGATGCACAGGCCGATGGAAGAGAAACAGGGTTTAATACCACTTTCCACGACGAGGAATATTTTTTCTATATTGTTGAGACCGGTATTACTCCTCATTTAAACTCGGCTAATGGCCCGTTGCAGGGCGCGTATAGAATCGGCATGTGGTACGACCCGCAGCCCAAGGCCAGCAGCGACAGGAACGACGCTGAGATGTATGAAAGAGACGACACAGGACTATATATCAGCTGTGACCAAATGCTGAACAAAGAAAACAGTGACCCGGAAGATAGCCAGGGGCTGGGCACATTCCTGCGATATGGTTATGCAAACGGCAAACGGAACGACATAACGGCATTCTGGAGTTTCGGCTTTTCCTATCAGGGCCTGCTCGACGGGCGTGATGACGACGTGCTCGGTGTGGGTTTTGCACACGGCACCTTCAGCGATTCTGCTGATATAACCTACACCGACGACTATGAAGCTGTCGTAGAGATGTACTATAATGCGAGCATAACGCCTCAATTAAACATCTCGCCTTGCGTCAAGTATGTTATGAATCCCGGCGGAGATGATTCGGTCAGCGACGCAGTTATTTTAGGAGTACGTGCCCAGCTTGTTTTCTGATATGTACAAATTATAGAGTACCCGGCAGAAGTTACTGAAATCCTCATTCTCATGTGACTTTTTCCGGATTTTGTCAATTTTATGCTTGCTATCGTAGCACGAATTATATATTCTTATGCGCCGATTCGGCTGTCGAATCTGCTATATATTTTAACTCTTTGTGGAGGAATCGGTTATGAAAAAGGTTATCGTCTTCACAGCGATACTGGCACTGAGTTCCGTCGCCGTAGTCAATGGTGATGAGCCAACAGTCGCCGAAGTAACCCACTGGGAGCTTCAGGCGGTCAATGCGGACGGCGTAGGGACATACGACGACACAGATAAGGTCATCATTACCGGAATTGTCCTTAATAACCCGGAAGAAATGCTCGACCCCACTCCCGGCACAGGTTATATGGGAGGCCAATGGCAGATTTATGTTCAGGGTGAAGATGACGACCATGCCGGAACTGCCGTATATCTGGGGCAATATTACCACAAGGTGGGCGGTCAGTCAGGAAGCTATACAGATGAGCAGTTACTTTCTGAACTGTGCCGTATAAACCACGACCCGAACACAGGCTATACGTTTGCCGCCGGTGACAGAATAAGGGTAACAAGCTGGTACAAGTTCTACAAGGGCAAGATTAACGCCAACGAGAAACACGAGGCCGAGCCGATATTCGACTTTGCAGTCGAGCTGCTCGAACCGGCTGTCGGGCTGCCATCGCCTGAAATCATCACCCTCGATATGGTCAAGGACAGCAATGACGATTATATATTCGACCAGACCAGGCTGACCGGCTGTGAGTACTATCAGGCGCAATTAGTCAGGGTCGATGACGTTAATATAACGGACCCTGTTAACTGGGGACCTGACGGGACCGTCACAATAGCTGACGGCAGCGGCAGGACATTCCCGGTTAAACTCGGTATCGGTGACGGCTTTACAAGATATGACTGCCCGACCGGCCGTATCGACGTTATCGCGATTTTCGACCAGGAGAGTTCGGGAACCACTGTATGTAAAGACGGGTATCGTCTCTGGGTGACTGATTACGACGGAAACGGCCTGGTACTGACCGACCGCGGGCACGAGAGAGGAAATCTGCCGGGTGACATTAACACGGATTACAAGGTCGACCTCAAGGACTTCGCCGAGCTTGCAGCTAACTGGCTCGAGCAACGCGCAGGTCTGTATGATTGTGAGTAATAAAGTTTTCCCTGCGATATGAAAAAAGCCTTTACCTTAATTGAGTTATTAGTCGTTATCTCCCTCATAGCGCTTTTGCTGGGGATACTCGTACCGGTTTTGTCACGAGCGAAAGAGCAGGCCAAGGTCACTGTTGTAAATGCAGAACTTCGGCAGATAGCTTTAGCGTTAGAGATGTACTTCGAGAACAATAAGAAGTACCCCCCTACCGAGGCGGATTGTATCTCCGGAAAATTGTCTGAACACCTGTATCAACTTCCGAAAGTACTGGTCCAAGGCCATTACCTGCCGTCGATGCCTCATGAAGAAGCTATGTCAACGATTATGGAAGACCGGTTCAACCGCGAACACACCTATAAGTACCGAAGCATGGGCGAAATAATCGTCGATAGAGGCAGTATAGACAAATATATATGGTCAAAACTCTGGATACCCGATAACTTTCCAACGAGTAGCAGCATCGACCTCAATAGGGGGCGGTTTCGTCCCGACGCAGATGAACGCGAACGGTACTCAGACAATAAAAGTTTGCTTCCTTTACTGCTTCCGGTCAGATGGGTGGTCTTCAGCTTAGGGCCAAGATTCAACGAGGAATGGCTCGAAGAAAAAATAGGCCTCGAAAACAGATACCCTGTGCCAAAAGAACTGTGGTACACGCCAAAGCAACGCAGGGGCTTTATTGTCAGAATGCAGTTGCATGACGGGTCGCAAACAGGACCATTTAACGAGTAATTAAAGAGGTTCTTAGCAAAGGAACAGTATTATGAAAAAAGCACAGATTTTAGTCCCGGCCGGTTTCGTCCTGCTGTTAATCACTGCGGTCGCCGCACATAAATACCTGAAAAGCTCGCCAGCACTGAACAGCCCGCAGAAAACAACCGTCCAGGCAACGGGGGGCGATAACCTATGGAACCGAGGGACGGCACCGGAGGACCCGTGGAAGGCAATCGAGCAAATGCACGGCCACGTCGGCCCGTGGAACGTTCTCGGCTGGAGAATAGGCCAAAAAGCATTAGCGGAATTCGAAACTCACTGGGGCAGACATGACCTCGATATAACTATTTATATTCCGTTGTCAACACCCTACTCATGTATGGCCGACGGGCTGGTCATCGGGACAGGCAACAGTATAGGCAGGCTGGATATCAGACTTGCACAGGTGCCGAAAATGGAAATGATATGTGTAGAAATCAGCAAAAAAGGCTCCGACGCTGAAAGGATTATTTATAAGCCTAAAATTGATTATCTGGAAAAGATATTAACCGCTCCGGAAGATGACATACATAAGCTCTCACATGAATGTTTCGAGCTCGAAGATGAAGCTCTGTTCGACGAAGAAAGGATAAGAAGGTAATGGGCAATTTCCTATTCTTGTGTCATGCACTTGGGCAGGAGGTACATTGGCATGAGCCTGAGACGACAATTACACTTTCGGCCCTGCTGATTACCGCTGCATCTTTGGGATTCGTGCATACTTTGTTCGGGCCTGACCATTACCTGCCCTTTATCATGATGAGCTGGGCAAGAAAGTGGTCGACAATCAAAACAGGAGTAATCACATTTCTTTGCGGATTGGGTCATATAGGCAGTTCTGTTGTGCTCGGCTTTATTGGCATTGCCCTCGGTTTGGCGGTCGGCAAACTCGAAGGCGTAGAGTCAGGCAGAGGCGATGTGGCGGCATGGCTGCTGATTGCTTTCGGCCTGGCTTACATGGTCTGGGGTATCCGGCGTATCTACCTCAAGAAAGAGCACACTCACGGCCATTTGCACATCGACGGCGAAACTCACGAACATAAACACGACCATGACTATGGCCACAGCCACGTCCACGATACTTCCGACAAAAAGACGATTACACCCTGGGTGCTTTTTGCCATCTTCGTATTCGGGCCGTGTGAGCCTCTTATTCCGATTTTGATGTATCCCGCCGCTCGAAAAAGTATCGCAGGATTGATTCTGGTGACATTGACTTTCGGAACAGCTACTATCGGGACAATGCTCGTGGTGGTAATGCTCGCAAGAACCGGTATTAACCTGCTGCCGCTCAGCAAGCTGAACAGATATTCACATGCACTTAGTGGTGCCGCAATACTGTTGTGCGGTTTGGCGATTGTTTTGCTGGGAAGATTGTAACAGTATTTTTGGCGGTTGACTTGCAGGTGCGTTTTTCGTTATCATTGCTTACTGTATAGTTTTTTACATTCTCTATTCGAGGTGAACCATTAACGCAAAGCAGGTCAAAAACCTACTTGAGCAGGTCAAAGACGGCCGAATCAGCATCGAAGAGGCGATTGAGCAGTTGCGGTACCTGCCGTTCGAGGATTTGGGCTTTGCCAGAGTTGACCACCATCGTCATATCCGCCAGGGCCTGCCTGAAGTTATATTCTGTCCGGGAAAAACGACCGAACAGATTTTAGGCATCTTTGATTCCCAGGCCCAGAAAGGACACAATGTATTAGCTACCCGCGCAGAAAAAGATGTTTACCAGGCCCTTGTTGACACGGGCAGGTACGACAAGCTGAAATATTACGACTTGTCCAAAACAATACTGCTCGAACAGGAAAATTTAACTCCTTCTAAAACAGCTATTCCTATAGTAACGGCTGGGACAGCGGATTTGCCCGTTGCGGCCGAAGCGCAGGCGACCTGCGAGGCGATGGGACAAAAAACCGAGCTGATTTATGACGTGGGAGTGGCGGGGATTCACAGACTTTTCGATAAGGTCAAGAAGCTGCAAAGTGCAAACGTAGTTGTGGTAGCAGCCGGGATGGAAGGGGCATTGGCAAGCGTCGTCGGCGGGCTGGTTAGCTGTCCGGTTATTGCGGTGCCGACGAGCATCGGTTACGGGGCCAACTTTGGTGGAATATCAGCGCTTCTGACTATGCTCAATAGCTGCGCGGCAGGTGTTACCGTCGTTAATATCGACAACGGCTTCTCGGCAGCGGTAAGTGCAACCCTGATTAATCGCAAAGCGGAAAGCTAATAATCCGCAATTAAGTCGCGGTAAAATTTATGAATCTGCAGCAAAAATATGACAAGCTCAGAGAAATTCTCAGCCAGGCCGACAGATTGCTGATTGCATATTCCGGCGGAGTGGACAGTACATTCCTTCTGAAAGTCGCCGTGGATACACTTGGTAAAAATAAGGTAGCGGCTTGTATCGCACGAGGCCCTTCACTGCCGCAAAGCCAATATGACCGCGCAGTTGAGTTAGCTAAAGGCATAGGCGCTGAACTGATAAATATCGAAACCGAAGAAATGAACGACGAGGCCTACCTTGCTAACAAAGCGGACAGATGTTATCACTGCAAAATCCACTTGTTCAAGCAACTCACTGATATAGCAAGGGAAAGAGGATACGATACGGTTGTGTGCGGCCATAATCTCGATGACACGCAGGACTATCGACCCGGCAACGCCGCAGCGGCGGATTTTGATATCAACACACCACTAATAGAAACCAAGTTAACAAAGCATGATATTCGGCTGTTGAGTAAAGGATTAAATCTGCCTACCGCAGAAATACCTGCATCGCCCTGCCTTGCTTCACGAATTGCATACGGCCTTGAGATATCAGAGGAAAATCTGGGGCAGGTCGAAGAAGCAGAGGAATTTTTGCGAGGACTCGGTTTGTTGGAATTCAGAGTACGTCATCACGGTGAAGTTGCACGTATCGAGGTCCATCCGGAGGATATGCCGAAGATAATGCAGGAAGACATTCGCAAAAAAATCGTTGAAAAACTCAGGGAACTGGGTTTTAAGTTTGTGGCACTGGATATGACGGGATTCCGTAGCGGCTCACTGAATGAAATATTATCACAGGCCGAAAAGAACCGTTTTGATAACACTAATTGATTGGTCTTTTATTGAGCTATGGAACATATTGAGCGAATAGGTGTTTCACTCGATAAGAATCTGCTGATTGATTTCGACAAGCTTATTGCAAAAAAGGGCTACCAGAGCCGGTCCGAAGCGATTCGGGATTTAATCAGGGAGCAACTAAGCCTGGACAAAGCAAGTGACCCGAAGGCAACAGCAATAACGGTGGTCTGTCTGGTTTACGACCATCACGCAACAAAACTAATGCAAAAACTGACACACCTGCAGCATTCGCACCTTCTGCAGACAATCAGCTCGCTGCATATTCACCTTGACGAACACGATTGTATGGAGGTAATCGTTCTTAAGGGAAAAGTCAGTGAGATTAACAGCACCGCAGAAAAGATACTGAGCACCAAAGGCGTCAAGCTCGGCAAGGTCAATCTAATACCTACTCAGCCACCTCATCACTAATCTTGACATTTTTACTTACAGTACGCTATAATACTCTTGAGATTTACAGATTATCGAGTAGCTCTTTAGCCGATGTAGTCAATGTGTCAGGAGAGTAATGACAATGAAGCACAAAGAGATTTTATGGCTTTTACCACTTCTGACATTTTACCTGATTGTGTGCATAGCTGTAGCAGACGATTCATATAAGGGAGACGAAATCCGCTACGCACAGTATGCGGAAAATCTAACTAAAGGTTTCTACGCACCAAAAGATACCCTTTATCTCTGGAACGGGCCTGGCTATCCAATAATACTGGCACCTTTTGCCGCAGCAAAAATTCCATACATATATGCTAAATACCTTAATCCTTTTTTCCTCTTCGCTGCGATGTGTTTTATATATCTGCTTCTAAGGCAATATATCACCCGAGGCAAAGCTCTTTTGGGAGCGTATCTGCTCGGGCTATACCCTCCTTTTTTGCCTCAGATGCCGAATCTGCTGACCGAATCGCTGAGTGTGTTTTTAGTCTCAGGTTTTGCGTTTTTCGTCGTCAAGCATTACAAAACCAGTAAAATCAGCTTTATGATCATAGCAGCGTTTTTTGCAGCTTATTTGATGCTGACAAAGATAATATTTGTTTATGTGTTTGCCCTTATTATGCTTACAGCTTTTATCTTTTGCCTTTGGAATCGCCGATTTGTAAAGGCAGTATTGATATGTTTTTTAGCCTTTGTTTTCTGCACACCATATCTTTTTTACACATGGCACTTAACAGGCAAACTTTTTTATTGGGCTAACTGCGGAGGTATAAATTTATACTGGATGAGCAATCCTCATCAAAAAGAATGGGGAGATTATCGACCTAAACTTATGCTATGGAAAGATGAACGGGTAAATCACCATCTGCCACTTTTTGAAAAACTGAAAACTCTGAACTACGTCGAAAGAGACGAGTTATTAAAACAAAAAGCTCTGGAAAATATTCGCCAAAATCCAGGCAAATACTGCAAAAACCTGATATCCAACTTCGGCAGGCTGTGGTTTGACTATCCATTCTCTTATAAATACCAACGTCCCCAAACCCTTTTTTATACGTTTTCGAACTCTTTTCTTTTGTCAGCTTTTGTTTTCTGTATCTATCCAATCCTAAGAAAGATAAAGCAGGTTGATGTTGAAATAATTTTTCTTGGTCTTTTCTCGTCGATTTTCATCGGACTATCACTCTGTGTCTTTACATATTCAAGATACCTTGTACCGATAGTACCGGCCTTAGCTATTTTGCCCTTTTATACATTTTTTGGGCTTTTTGAGATAAGGCTCAAAGAAAATAAATAAACTTACCTTTATTTTCTTTTTCCATTCAAGCGGGTAAGCACATTATGAAACTCACGGAATTACCAATTGATTGTATATAATAAAATTCCCAAGAAAAAAGAGCCTGCTGAAAGAATCATCAATCCTGTAGCAAGAATTGCCAAAGGTGCGTTTTTGCATAATGGTCCGGTTCGGTCAGATAATCACGAATCGGGGCTATTCCATCTATAAGTCCAAGAATAAAAAAGCGATTCCGCCGGTGCCAAAAAAAGCCAACGGTTTCAATGCTCTGGAAAGGTTGAATATTATCCAAAGAACACAAAAGCCGTCTTTGAATGTTCTTAACCTGCTTTGGCTGCCCTTTGGACGGCCTTTATAAGGAATATCAACCTCAATAATCCTGCGTTTATAGTAAAGGGTTTGAATTGCCAATTCCGTCTCCACTTCAAAACCCGATGATACTACAGGAATCATTTGAGTTATAATACGATTAAAGGCACAGTAGGCTTATTTAAGCAATGAAGATATATTTCGCCTTATTTTCCATCAGCTATATAATTATTGACGAATTAACTATATATGTGCTTTAATATTGCTTTACAGGGCGATTAGCTCAGCTGGTTAGAGCGCACGGATCACACCCGTGAGGCCACAGGTTCGAATCCTGTATCGCCCAGTCTTCGTTCGACGCTCTGCGGAGAACGAAGACTGTCACGGCGTAGTCCCGATGTTTTCCATCGGGACGAAGCTGGACATGTACGGTAAAGTGAGCGTCGAACTACGCCTTGGCAAGCCAGAAAAAAACATGTTTTATTACGTATATATGCTAAAAAGCCTTAAGGATAGCAAACGTTATTATATCGGGATGACCACAAAGCTTCACACCCGTGTCAAAAAACACAACTCTGGAGATTGTACGTACACAGCTACCTACAAACCCTGGCAAGTTGAAACAACAATTGCTTTCAGGTCGAAAGATAAGGCAGTAGCATTTGAAAAATACCTCAAATCACATGCAGGAAGAGCCTTTGCCAAAAAACATTTTTGAAAGTTCCGTTGTATTGCCCGGTATGACTCCCACTCCTGTTTTCAGGTTCCCAGGCAGATTTTGCTGCTTGTACAACCTGATGATTAAGGATATTATGGATTATAGAATGAACAACCATATTCAGGCAGCCTTGACAGAATGTCAGGCTGTTTTTTTAGGAGATTGAACTATGTTTGAAAACCTGGACAGACTGATGTTGGCGGGACTCGGTGCAGTATCGATGACCCGTGAACGAGCGGAAAAAATCTTCGACGAATATGTCAGTCGCGGCAAAGCCGAAAAAGAGGCCCGCGCAGGATTCGTCAAAGAAGTGATGGACACCGCCGATAAGACCCGTAAAGATATCGAAAAGCTCGTCTCGGAGCAGGTGGAAAAAACGGTCGACAAGCTGAACCTTGCCTCAAAAAGCGATATCAAACGGCTCGAGGAAAAGGTCGATAAGCTTCTGGCCGGGGAGTAACCATCCTTGCTTTTCGGAAGAATCCATTTTAAGCGTACGCTCAAACATCTTCGCCGTTACCGGCACATCATGGCGGTGCTGATGAAGTACGGCATGGGAGAAGCTGCCGAAACTATCCGCAAGCGTCATAGAATCCGAAAGGAAGAGCCGGCAGCTGCAGAAGCGGACCAGAGTGTTCGCCGGCACAGCAGGGCCGTGCGTTTTCGTATGGCATTGGAAGAGTTAGGCCCAACATTCATTAAATTCGGCCAGCTTTTAAGCACCCGCCCCGATTTAGTTCCACCCGATTATGTTCACGAACTGGAGCGTCTGCAGGACGAAGTCGCCCCGGAGACCTCCGACCGCATCTTTGCAGAGATTGAGCAGCAGTTAGGCGGCAGGCTGGAAGATATTTTTGCCTCTTTCGACCGCCGGCCGATTGCGGCAGGCAGCATCGCACAAGTGCACCGGGCTACTACCCGGCAAGGCAAAGACGTAGTGGTGAAGGCGCGGCGTCCCTTAATCGCTGAAACCATCAAAACTGAATGCGAAATTCTCGAGGACCTTTCCGGGCTTCTGAAGGCAACTCTTTTCGAGCGCGATACAATAGACCCGAAGAGAATCGTACAGGAATTCAGCGAGGCAGTTTCAAGGGAAGTGGACCTGTCGGCTGAGCGGCGGAATCAAATCCGGTTTTTAAGAAACTTCAAAGACGACCCAGCCATACACATCCCGGAGGTATATGAAGAGTACTGTTCCGAAGGCGTGCTGACGATGGAGTATATAGAAGGGATTAAGCCCGGCGATACCGAGGCGATAAAAAATGCGGGGCTCGACCCCAGAATAATCGCCCGGCGAGGGGCGGATTTCGTACTCGCTCAGATTTTCGAGCTTGGTTTCTTCCACGCAGACCCTCATCCGGGGAATTTTTTCCTTCTGCCTGACAACGTATTGGCGCCGATTGATTTCGGGCAGGTGGCATACCTGTCAAGCGACGACCGTGGACTGTTAAAAGAGATTGTCCTGGCCGTCATAGACAATAACGCTTCGCAAATGGTCCGCGCCCTGCAGAGAGCGGAGATGGCAACTGCAACAACAGATGTCGATAAGCTGGCGCGAGACCTCGAACTAATGCTCGGCACGTATCATAACCTGCCTCTGAGGGACATTCCAATCAGCAAAGTAATAATGCAGACCTTCGAGCTTATCCGCAAATACAAAGTCCGCCCGCCGGCACAGTTCGCCCTGATGCTTAAAAGCCTGATGACTATCGAGTCATTTGCGATGGGCCTCGACCCTGAGTTCAATATAATCGACAATCTCAAACCGTACGCCCGCCAGATTGCCCTGCCGGACATGAGCCCGCGAAAAGTTCTGCACATGCTGCGTGACTCCATGAAAGACGCCAGAGAACTGGCGTCCCGGCTTCCGGATGATATCAACGTGATATTAAACAAATTCCGACGCGGCGATTTCCAGTTTAAGGTACATCACGAACATCTGGAAAACCTCACCAAGACGCTTGACAAAAGCTCGAACCGTATCAGCTTTGCACTGATTATCGCCGCACTGCTGATAGGTTCCAGTATGCTCGTAGCACAGGAGGGTATCGTCCTGGGGCTGGTGACCTTGCAGACGCTCGGCATCATTGGCTATATCGTCGCCGCAATAATCGGGTCGTGGCTGCTTGTCTCAATCATCCGCAGTCGCCACTACTGATTGCCGAAGTTATGTATAACTATTTACCTTTGCAGGCCAGCCGAATAAAACACTCAAAAAGTGTTGAAAGGCCGGTTCGATTTGTCTAAAGTAGCCCGGATTGTCCACTGAACTTTGAGGCAGGGGCAGAAATGTATATAATACCGGCTATCGATTTACGCAGCGGCAAGTGTGTGCGACTCATCCAGGGCGACTACAATCGTCAAATCACCTACAAAGGCGACCCCGCAGCCCAAGCTGAAGATTTCATCCAGGCGGGCGCCGAATGGCTGCACATAGTTGACCTGGACGGAGCAAAGCTCGGAAAGGTGGTCAATATCGAGGCAATCTCAGCTATGGCCGATTTGGGCGGGCTGAGAATTGAGGTCGGCGGAGGTATCAGGGACGAAGAATCGATAATGACACTGCTTGAAAAGGGTATCGAGCGGGTCATCATCGGAACGCGGGCCGTCAGCGATTTCAACTGGTTCAGCTCAATGGCGGAAAAATACAAAGGCAAGATAGCGCTGGGCCTCGATGCTCGCGGCTCGAAACTTGCTGCCGAGGGCTGGACCAGGGACTATCCGCAACAGATGCTGGATTTTGCCAAAAAGGCGGCGAAACTGCCTTTAGCTGCGATTATATATACCGATATCGAGAGAGACGGGATGCTTTCAGGGCCTAATCTCGAACGAACCAGGGCCGTGGTCGAAGCGGTTGAGCTTCCGGTAATAGCGGCAGGCGGTATTAATTCTGTCGAAGATATAAAAAGACTTGCAGAAATCAAAGTTGCAGGAGCAATTATCGGCAGGGCGCTCTATGAAGGTACATTAGACCTTGTCGCCGCACTTGAAGCCGCCAAGTGAGTTAGTTCTTGCCACCCGTGTAATTCACAATTAAAATGTGAATAAGACTGATATGAGCGACGATTACGCGGGTGTAGCTTAATGGTAAAGCCCCAGCCTTCCAAGCTGGTCATGTGGGTTCGATTCCCGTCACCCGCTTTTATCGTCCCCGCTTCAATTCCTTACATATCATGCAATACTATACGAAGTATTTGACCCACAACAAAGTCCGGCCTTTATAGGACATTAAGGCTGCAAGGCTAAGTATAGAAAACCTTTAGCTTTTAGCGCCTGAGGTCCTATAACAAAATTTTAACAAAAAATCGAAAAAGTGGGTTTTTCGTCCTTGACTTTGTGGGGGCAGGTGGTAGGTTGTGGCAGAAAGTTGAAACTTAATGGGGCTTTAGCCATGCTTCTATTAACAGGTGAGTATCAGCACGTCATAGACGACAAAAGCAGGGTCTTCATCTCCAACAAGCTGCGAAGCCAGATTGATGTCGATGAGCACGGCAGCAGTTTTTACCTCGTCTTAGGGGCCAATGGCGTCCTGTGTCTTTACCCGGAAAAATACTTTGAGCAAATCGTTCAAGCCGTCGCTCCAGCGACCAGTGCAGCAGATGAGGCCGTGTCATTCGAGCGAATGAGCTTTGCCCTGGCAAGTAAAATTGAGCTCGATAGCCAGGGACGACTACTCATCAACGAAAGGCTTCGGACACGTGCCGGACTGGCTAACCAGATAACGCTGGTCGGCGTACGGGACCACATTGAGCTATGGAACAGCGAGAACTGGGAGCAATTCGTCGAGGACCATATGGCACAATATCAGAACCAGATGGCGCAGGCCCGTAAGGACGTGTTACAGCAGCAAAGCCATGAAATATAACTCTATGAATGGAGGCATAGCAAAAAATGAGTGCGAGCGAGTTTCAGATTATACAAGATGCATTAGTCGGACGCACGGAAGCTGATGAGCATGCTCTTGCCGCACTGGCAGTGCTCGAACAACGACTTGAAAAAGTCAAGGCGTTAGGCAGCGGTTATTCCGACATCGGTTTCTCCTCCGAAGCCGTGGAATTCCGCCGCAATATGAGCCTTGCTGCAGTCGGCTGAAACTTGCTTGCACCGTCTTTGATAAACGAAGTTTCAGGGAGGTATAAAGGCAAAATAAGCGTGTGAACGGTTCATTTGTCGAACATATACCCGTTCTTTCAACTACCTTAGTCGAGCAGATACACTTACCCAGGGATGGGGTGATGGTCGATGCGACCATTGGACAAGGAGGTCATGGTTACCTGTTCGGCAAAGAATTGGGCCCGGAGGGCATGATACTCGGCCTGGACGTTGACGAAAAATCAATCCAAAGGGCCCAATTGGTTTTAAAAGACCTCACCTGTCGGGTCATCCTGGCGCATGCCAACTTTGCGGACGTGGACCGGCTGGTGCTCAAATACGGAATCGAAAAGGTCGATTTTCTGCTGGCGGATTTGGGAATCAGCTCGTCGCAGCTCGCCGACGAAGAAAGAGGCCTGAGTTTTCAACATGACATGCCGCTGGATATGAGATTTGACCAAAGCCAAAAGACGACTGCTGCCGACATAGTTAATAAGACTAATGAGAAAGCTCTGGCCGATGTGATATACAGATTCGGCGAAGACCGGGCGAGCCGCCGGATTGCCAGATTTATTGTCAAATATCGTCGAACCAAGCCGATAAAAACTACGGTGCAGCTTGCCGATATAGTATGCAGAGCCCTCGGCAGGAAACGAGGCAGAATTCACCCGGCAACACGGACGTTTCAGGCCCTGCGAATCGCTGTAAACCACGAACTCGAAAATCTGCAGGCCCTTCTGGCAAAGGCCCCTGCTTTACTGGCTGACGGCGGATATATAGCGGTAATCAGCTTTCACAGCCTCGAAGACAGACAGGTGAAGAATGATTTGAGGCAAAATGCCAAAAGCGGCTTTTATGAGATTTTGACGAAAAAACCACTGACGCCCAGCCGCGAGGAAGTAGAGGCTAATCCGAGAGCCCGCAGTGCGAAGTTAAGGATAGCAAGAAAGTTGATAAAAAATTGAAAACGGAGTTTCAGCCATGACTCGTGATGCCAAGATTGGTTTGCTGTTAGGCCTGGTATTCATATTTATCATAGCCTTTATTATAAACGGCCTGCCGAGTCTGGGCCGCGGTGACGGTAACGAGCTGACTCGTAATATGGCAAGACCGCAGCGGAATCCCGGCATAGGAACGGATGCCAGACAGGCGACACAAAGAAATATCACACCCGTCAGACCCACAAGCCCCTCTGCTGCACAGGAACCGGCTGCAACCGTACCACAGACCACACAAACACCAGCCGACCAGATAAGATTCACAGCCCAGTTACCACAATCGACAACAACCGGCCAATCGGCTGAGACAATCGCTGCCGCGGCTGAGGTAAGCAGACCTCAAACGGCCGTTGTCGTTGTAAAGCATCGGGAAACCACAACAACCCGGTCAAAGCCGCAGCCGGCACGGGCACGTATCTACATCGTGCAGGACGGCGACAGCCTGGCATCCATTGCCAAACACTTCTACGGTGAAGATCTGGGAAACAAAAAAGTAAACGTTGACCGAATATTCAAGGCAAACAGAAAAATACTCAAGTCTGCCGACCAGATATATATAGGCCAAAAGCTTATTGTGCCGCCTTTGACCCAAACAGCTTCGGATAAGCCGGAAAATGTGTTGCCTTCTGAAGACTTCGAATCTGCTGCCTCCATCGGCGCCAGGCACGAGCAGAAAGCTGCTAAAACAACAGGCAAAACCAGATATTACACGGTCAGGGAGGGTGACAGTCTGTGGAAGATTGCATCCGAGCAGCTCGGTGACGGTAACCGATACCCGGAACTTGCAAAGCTCAACAAGCTCAAAGATGAAGATTTCCTCGCTGTAGGCGCGCACCTGAAGCTGCCCAGGTAACCGTCACAGGTTTTATCGAAATGGCCGGATTCAGATTTATCTTCGCAATTTTCACTATCGCAATCCTTTTGTTACTTACGGTCCACTTGCGCAACAGTTGTGACCGGATATGCAATCAGATAAATTCAGTAAATGCCCAACAGGGCCGGTTAAAGCAGCAACTTTGGCAAAAGCAGCTTCGGCTTGAGAGTTATATGAATCCAACGGCGGTGAGACAACAAATGACAGAGGACTGAAGATTGAAACGAACCACAAATATTCAATCTTCAATACCTGTCCTGAGCAAGGCCGAAGGATTCAATATTCATTTTAGTATCGAGTATAAGGTTTGAGAACGGGACGATTCGTTATTCTGGTCTTTATTTGTCTTGTCGCGGTTTTTCTGGCTCTGGCAGGCAGATGCTTTTACCTTCAGTTTGCCAAGGTTGAACACTACCGTAATGCTTCGATACGGCAAATGCAGAAATGGGCGAGCGAAAGCCCTCAGCGAGGTCCTATTCTCGACTGCCGCGGGCGCGTCCTTGCCGCAAGTAATCAGACGCAGACCATATTCGCCGAGCCTCGCCGCATCAATCAGCCGGAGGTGGTAGCCACAGCGCTGGCGCCTGTCCTGAATATCGGCGCCAGGGAAATCTACGAAAAGATAACACAGAGCAATAATCCAGGCTTTGCTCGGCTCAAAGACCAGGCTGAACATGAACAGTGTAATGCAGCCAGGAGCATCAACTGCGGAATCGGCATCCAAACCGAGTGGCAGCGATATTACCCGATGGGGAACTTGGCCAGTCACGTGACAGGATATACAACTACCGACGGGCAAGGCCTTGATGGAATCGAATTGTTATATGATAAGAAACTACGAGGCCGACAAGGCTATAACGTATTCCTCGCCGACAAATCCCGGCGGACCGTTCGGCCGAAAGAAATTCGCTGCTGTGTCATTGACGGCTGTAGTGTTGTATTGACAATTGATTCGGCAATACAAGAATTCGCCCGGACGGAACTGCTGAAACAATACCAGTGTTACGAAGCTGAATCCGCGACGGCAATTGTAGCAGAGCCGAAGACCGGAGCTATTCTTGCGATGGTATCTTTGCCGGATTTCGACCCCGACCCGGTAAACCGGGGCTCGTTCGACCCGAATTTTTTCCGCAACCGGGCGATTACCGACCAGTTCGAGCCCGGCAGTATGCTCAAACCTGTAATTGTCGCCCTTGCACTCGATGCTGGAATTGTCACCGGCTCCGAGCGAATCTTCTGCGAGAACGGCAGCTACAGCGGCAAAGGATTTGGCAGAATCGGAGAATACGCTAACCATAAGTACGGCAACCTGACCGTACGTGAGATATTGGTCAAATCGAGCAATATCGGTATGGCCAAGATAGGTCAGAGATTCACCAAGGACAAGCTGTACGAAGGTATGCGATTGTTCGGCTACGGCAAAAAGACGGGCATTGATTTGCCGGGTGAGGTAGGCGGGCTGTTGCGCAATCCGGACAAGTGGACCGGCTACAGCCTGACGCGCATACCATTCGGGCAGGAAATAACCGTCACCGCAATTCAGATGATTCGTGCCTTTAGCATTTTAAGCAACGGCGGACGGGCGGTGACACCGCATGTTGTCAGGGCGATAGTTGATGCCGACGGCAATGTGATTCAATTCAGCAATGCCCCTCCGCCGGTCGGATACATCATCAAACCCGAGGTCGCAAACTGGATTGTCAAAGATGCTCTTGTCGGCGTAATAAATGAAAAGGCCAACGGCGGCACCGGCTGGCGGGCAAAACTCGATAAATGGCAGGTGTACGGCAAGACCGGAACAGCCAATATCGCCCTTAAAAGCAGCAAAGGATATTCAAACGACGATTACGTGGCTTCATTTATCGCCGGCGCCCCGGCTGAAAATCCTGCTATAGTGGTGCTGGTTTCGATTCGCAAACCCAATAAGAGTCTCGGCAAAGGTTATACCGGAGGGGCAGTAGCATCGCCTGTTGCCGGACATATTATCGAGAAAACCTTAACATACCTCGAAAGACATCGGCTTTTACAAACAGGACGAGCGGTTGTATGGCAAGAATCATATACGCAGTAGCGGGTGAGGGCTTCGGGCACAGCAGTCGTTCTCACCTGATAGGCCAAAGGCTAATCGAGTCCGGGCATGATGTGATTTTTGCCGGCTCTAACAAATCTCTTTTCTATCTGAGAGAGTATTTCGGCGACAGGGTTAAAGAGATATTCGGATTGTCCTTTGATTATAAAAATGGGCGGATTCACCCAATCAAAACTATAAAGAAGAATATTTTTGGGCTACCGACAGGTGACAAAATCAATAGAAAGCTGTTCAGGGGATTTTTTGAGAAATTTGAACCTGATTTAATCGTTTCCGATTTTGAACCGTTCAGCGCATGGTGGGCGTTGCGAAATAACGTGCCCTTTTTCAGCATTGACCATCAGCACATGCTTACGCATTGCAGGATTAAGCGCCCCAAAGGCTCCGGATTTTCATGGATAAACGCTTACACGG
>Ga0315549_1001719_pt1 | contig 22120 bp, 16 predicted proteins | sample SalMarSW160200MG_FD_203101 | JGI IMG/M metagenome (GOLD analysis project Ga0315549, IMG submission 203101) | Salt marsh sediment microbial communities from the Plum Island Ecosystem LTER, Massachusetts, United States - Salt Marsh Sediment SW1601-200 ... | reverse complement strand
CTCGATGCCAGGGTTGTCCTTACCAGCCAGACCAACAACGCAATCATGGACCAGGCCATTGAGTTAGGCTACACCGACAGTTGTTTTCCTATGAAGCTCCTCCATGGACACGCGGCGATGCTCAAGGGCACTGATTACATACTCTACCCTTGTGCTATTCGCCTGGGTAGGAAAGATGGGGATGAGAGCCAGCAATACTCCTGTCCCTTGGTCCAGGCCTCCCCGTTCATAATCCGCAATGTGCTTGACTTGGGGGAACGGCTGTTGATACCCATAATTGATTTCAGTCGAGGCGATGGCGATGTGATAAAGAACTTTGCGGATGTCGCCGTGAAGATGGGATTCAGTAGAAGGAAAGGCAAGAAGGCGGCCCTGGCTGGTATGGAATCTCAGCGGAGGTTCGAGGCCGACCAGGCAGTGCTGGGCAGAGAGCTATTGGAGCAACTGCGCCAAAGCGGCCAGTTGGGTGTAGTCCTCTTCGCCAGGTCTTATATGTCGCAGGATGCTGGAGCAAATCTGGGCATAGCGGAGAAGCTCGCTCAGCTTGGGGTGGTGCCTATACCGCTGGACTTCCTGCCTCTAAAGTCGGTGAATGCCAAGGATTACTCCGACCGTCCTTACTGGTTCTATGAGAACAAATATATAGCCGGCGCTGATATAACTGCCTCAGACCCCCAGCTTTATGGGCTGTGGCTGTCAAACTTCGGGTGTGGCCCGAACTCCTTCATAATCCACATTGTAGAAGATATCATGGGGGGCAAGCCTCTGGGACAGTTGGAAATAGACGAGCATGCCGCTGAGGCTGGTATCGTTACCCGCCTCGAAGCCTTCGTCGACACCATTGAGGGATTTGCCCATTCTGCCTGGAAGCAGGAAGCGCCACATAAAGAAGATATCTATCGGAAAGCATTTCCGCCCGTCATTGATACCACGAAGACCTTTATTATTCCCAGGATGGCACCGCACATTGAGCTTGTAGGTGCGCTTCTAGAGGGCAGCGGCTTCAGAGCAGTTGTGCTTCCTGAGGCCAATGAACGCAATCTATTCTATGCCGATAAGGTAACGTCAGGCGTGGAATGTTTGCCTTATCGGGTAACCCTGGGTGACTTTCTGAGGTTCTATTACGAAAATGGCACCGACTTGAAAAACGTCGAGGCAGTTATGGCCGGGGCATACGGTCCCTGTCGCTTTGGGAAATATGCCCTGGAGCAAATCAAGATACTTAAAGATGTGGGCATCGACCTTCCAATACGGACCACTGTGTCGAACAATGCTTATCGGGATACTGAGATTAGCCCTCGTTTTGCCCGCCTCGCCTGGAAGGGCTGCGTGGCTATCGACTATCTCCAAAAGTCGCTCTGGCGCACTCGCCCTTATGAAAAAAGGCTAGGCTCGGCAGACGAGCTGTTTGACGAATATCTCGGCAGAATTATAGGTCGCATCCGTCACAAGGAAAGTTTCGATGATGTCCTGCGCCAGGCAACTTCTGATTTCAAATCTCTCATTGACCGTGAACTGCCCCGCAGGCCTCTGGTGGGCATTAATGGCGAAATCTTTCTGCGCTCCAACAGATTTAGCAACCAGGACCTGGTCAGGGAGTGTGAAAAGGCTGGGCTGGAGGTCGTCGTTTCTTCTATAGGGGAATGGATTGAATATATCTTCTACCGGCATGTTGAGGATGCTGTCAGGGACCGCAAATTCCTGAAGGCGTTGATTAGCTATGTGATAAAGCGTGTCTGGGAGCATGACGAGCACAAGGTAGTCAAACATTTCCAGGGCCTGGTTGATGTGAGAGAGCCCTCAACGGAAGAGGTACTGAGGTGGACAAGTGAGTGGCTTTCCCCAAAATGCGGAAGCGAGGCAGTTCTCAGTATAGGTGGTGGAGTCGAATGGATGGAGAATCCTAAGTTTGCTGGTGTGATATCGGTAATGCCCCATGGCTGTATGCCCGGTGGAATTGTGGCTGCCATGTCGGATAAGTTCAGTGCCTTGTATCGCAAGCCCTGGATCAACCTCACCTATGACGGCTTTGTGGAAAGCACCAACCTAACGAGAATCAATAATTTCGCTGAGGTTATCAGATTTTGCAGCCAGGAAGAGAAGGAGGGCGCTTAGACAGCCCTGCCTCCTGCCAATGTGCAATTTCACCTTCAGGTGTCCGCTGGCCCTCTGCCTCGCCGCTTCATTGCCCATACCGCCAGCGCCACTGAAACCAGCACCAACAAGCCTACTATGGCTGTCTTCTCGACCGGAGTAGTGTTGATGGCTACGGCACTCATGGCCACAGCGGGCAACAGCCCAGCCCTCACTATTGGCTTCAGGCTGGGATGCTCAGTTATAAACTCAGCTATTGGAGGGCTGACTCTATAATAGACGTCTACCAGGGCTTGTCCCAGCGGGTTGGTCAGCAGGTATTCATCTCTGAACTCACGGAGAATTTGTATTTCCTCGGCCATGGGCGTGCCGTAAGCTGCGGTGGCGATGAAGCATATTTCAGGCACCTCGATGGTCAAGGTAGCATCTCTACCGACATCAAAGTCGATGGTCAGCACTATCTTTTCTCCGAAACTCCTGAGCTTGGCTGCCAGGTACGTACTACTCAGGATGGTCAAATTTGCAGACACCCCGGGGTCGGTATGGGTCAAGGTGTAGTGGATGCCTTCCGCCAGAGTGTACTCCTCATCATCCACGATAGAGACTACCGATGTGGCGGTGCCCCACGTGATGGTGGTTGGCACATTACCCGGGACAATGATGTCGTAAGTGGCTGTTGTCGGAGAGATGGCGGGATGAATTCCAATAGCCGTGATGGTAAAAGTGGCATCGGCACCAACATTAAAGTCGATGGTTAGCACTACGCTCTCCCCGATATCTATGCGCTTACCTTTAAGGTAAGGGTCATGGAGGATGGTCAGCGTGGCCCTGGCGGCATCAATGGGGGTCAAACTGTAGTCGATGTTTTTTACTATCGCATAGTTATCACCATCCATGATGGAAATTACTTCAGTGGCAGTACCCCAGGTGATGGTGGTTTGGATATTAGCCGGACTGTCCAGGTCATATTCTTTTGTTTGCGGAGAGACCTTGGGATGGATTCCGGTAGCCGTGATGGTAAGAGTGGCATTGGCACCGAGATCGAAGTTGATGGTCAGCACCACCTTATCCCCGATATCCGTGAGCTTGCCTGTCAGGTACGAGCTACACAGGATGGTCAAATTTGCAGACACCCCGGGGACGGTATCAGTCAGGGTGTAGTGGGTGCCTTCCGCCAGATTGTACTCATCATCATCCACGATAGAGACTATCGATTTGGCGGTGCCCCAGGTGATGGTGGTTTTGACATCAGCCGGACCGTCGATATTGTATTGGGCTGTTGTCGGAGAGATAGAGGGCTGAGTTCCAATTGCCGTGATGGTAAAAGTGGCATTGGCACCGACATCGAATTTGATGGTCAGCACCACCTCGTCCCCGATATCCTTGAGCTTGCCTGCCAGGTACGAACTATTCCGGATGGTCAAATCTGCAGACACCCCGGGGACGGTATCAGTCACGGTGTAATGGGTGCCTTTCGCCAGAGTGTAGTCATCATCATCCACGATAGAGATTACTGATGTGGCGGTGCCCCAGGTGATGGTGGTTTTGACATCAGCCGGACCGTCGATATTGTATTGGGCTGTTGTCGGAGAGATAGAGGGCTGAGTTCCAATTGCTGTGATGGTAAAAGTGGCATTGGCACCGACATCGAATTTGATGGTCAGCACCACCTCGTCCCCGATATCCTTGAGCTTGCCTGCCAGGTACGGACCACTCAGGATGGTCAAATCTGCGGACACCCCGGGGACGGTATCAGTCAGGGTGTAGTGGATGCCTTTCGCCAGAGTATACTCATCATCATCCACGATAGAGACTACTGATGTGGCAGTACCCCATGTGCTGGTGGTTTTGACATCAGCCGGACTGTCGAGATCGTATTGGGCTGTTGTCGGCGAGATAGAGGGATGAGTTCCGATTGCCGTGATGTTAAATGCGGCAGCACCGGCATCGAATTTGATGATCAGCTCCACGCTCTCCTCGATATCCGTGAGCTTATCTTCGAGATAAGTATTCAAGATGATTAGATGCTTAACCAGTACTATGTAGTCGTTGCCCAAGCCCGGTGTCAAATCACCCTCGTCATCGGTGATGGCTACTATCTTGCTGGCGGTGCCCCAGGTGATGGTGGTTATGACTTCAGCTGGGTCATCTAGGTCGTATTCGGCTGTTGTCGGCGAGATGCTAGGTAATTCAACTGCCATCACCGACACGGCTGTCACCAGGCTCAGACTCAATGCCAGCAGCAGGGCGCAGGACACTTGTGTTATTGCTCTAAATTTTCCTCCCATGAAATCTTTAACCTCCTTCTTCATTTATTCACTTGGTTGGCCAGTTCTACTCTCTTCACATACTCAGCACCTTCTCTGGGTAACCCCCACCGGTACTGTAGTTATAGGCTTGCCCTAAAACGCCTGTAATAGTTTAGTTTTCCAGAATCTCCAACTTACAGTATTATATCACCCCCGTATATATAGTCCTCGCAATGTATTGGCTTGAAAATAATGCGAATTACCCTATATTTCTAAACAAAAAGCTAAGTTTGCGCTTTTCATAGATGGACCTAGAACATGTGGTGACTTCTTGCTTCTTGGCAACAAAATAAGGATTTTGACAAATGGCTGTTTCCTTGCTATATTGCTATGGTTTATCCAGAATACCCAACCGATAAATCGGAGGTACTCAATATGGTCATTATTGGCGAAAATATACATGTCATAGCTCAGGCAATTTCCACAGCGATAAAGGAGAGAGATGCCAAAGTACTCCAGGATTTAGCTAAAGCCCAAACTGAAGCTGGAGCCGGTTACATTGACTTGAATGTTGGCCCCATGAAGAAAGACACCGAAGAGACCATGCAATGGTTGGTCAACGCAGTTCAAGAAGCTACCGATTTACCTTTGTCTATAGATACTCTGAATCCTGTGGCTATGGAGGCAGGCCTGAAAGCTTGCAATCGAAAGCCCCTGCTTAACTCTGCCTCAGGAAAGAGTCTCTCAAAAGAGCAAATGCTTCCTTTAGCCCAAAAATATAACTGCAATGTGGTGATTTCAGTGATGACGGACAAAGGAATGCCTCCAGATGTTGAATCTAAGGTAGAGAGCATTATGGACACGGTTGCCTATGCTAATGAATTGGGGATTCCTAACGAGGACATCTGGGTTGACCCCATACTCCTTCCCATCAGCACCGCTGGAGAGGGGCAGAGGTTCACTGTGCTAAATCTAGAATTTATCAAGATACTTGAGGATGTTTTGCCCGGGGTTAAATCCACAGTAGGACTTTCCAATACATCCAATGGCGTGCCAGATCAGCTTAGGCCGCCTCTTAACCGCACGTATATGGTCATGCTCGAGAGGAATAGGCTTTATTCTGCCATCGCTGATCCTTTAGATAAGGAGCTTATGAGCTTGACCAAGGGAGAGATGCCGGAAATTGTCGAACTTATTTACAAGACCATGGATGGGGAAGACATAGACCTCTCCTCCCTATCTCAAAAAGAAATTGAGTATGTTAAGACGGCCAAGGTCCTTATGGGAGAGACCTTGTACTCCGATGCCTGGCTTGAAAGTTAACACTCAGTTTGTCACCCTGAGCAATAGCGAAGGGTCTAGATTCTTCGCTCCGCTCAGAATGACAGGAGGGTTGTTAAATAACCCTGGAAAGTCAAGGAGGGTAAGGAATGGAATATAAAGTACCAGTTGAAGCGTATACTGGGGTAGTTAGAGAAGTAACTATTGGGAAAGGAGAGAAGAGCTTGAAGATTGGGGGGGAGAATATCCTCCCACTTCATTTTTTTGACCAGGGCTCAAATCCCAATCCAGCGAAGTTTGCCTTGGAAGTTCTTGATATGGAACCTCAAGATTGGCCAAAGCATCTAGTTGAGCCCTTTCAGGATGTAATTTCCGACCCGGTAAAATGGGCTAAGAAATGTCAGGACTTTGCTGTAGATGCCGTGTCGCTTTTCCTTACGAGTACCGACCCGGCGGTCAAGGATGCTCCTGCTGACAAGGCAGCGGCATTGGCTAAAGCGGTAGCCGAGGCAATAAATGTGCCTTTGATTGTCTATGGTTCAGGAGATGAAAAGAAGGATGTTGAGGTTCTTTCCAAGGTTGCTGAAGTATGCGATGGAATGAACCTCCTTATAGGCCCAGTTCTTAAGGAAAATTACGAAGTGGTGGGCAAAGCGATTCTAGACCATGGGCACACGGCTATTGCCCAGACTCCTTTAGACATCAATTTGCTGAAGGAGTTAAATGTAAAGCTCAGCAAGTTTTTCCCCGTTGAAAAGATAGTTATCGATCCTGAATCCGCTGCATTAGGCTATGGTGTGGAATACAGCTTTTCTCTGATGGAAAGGGTGAAGCAGATTGGGATAATCACCAAGGATAATATGACAATGATGCCCATTATCGCTAACCTGGGGAGAGAGTGCTGGAAGACAAAACAGGCTAAGGAAAACAAGGAACAAGGATTGCTTTGGGAAGGAATAACAGCGCTATCACTTTTACTGGCTGGAGCGAATATTATTGTCTTAAGGCATCCCGAGACCTTGAAATTAATAAAAGAAACGATAGAGACGAGGTAAAAATGGCAGAAATAAAAGAAATAACACGGAAATTAGAAGAGATTCATAAGAAGATAAAAGCGGAAATTCCCTGGGAGCCAGTAGGTCCTACTCCGATGCCGGAACTTCCTGACCTCAGACAATGGGACATGAGGCTATTGAAAACGTATGCGCCTTTTTACTCGCCATTCTGTGATTTGTGTTGCTTCTGTACCTACGGTAAGTGTGACCTCACCGCAGGGAAAAGAGGCGCCTGTGGTATTGATATAGCTACCCAACAAGCCAGGTTTATACTTCTCGCCTGCTTGATAGGATGTTCCGCTCATGCTGCTCATGGTGGGCATATTCTGGAGTTCTTGATTGAAAGGCACGGTCCGGATAAGAAGATAGACTTAGGAACATTTATCGAAGTGGAAGCACCAAATATAAGGACAGTTGTAGGCCTGAAGCCTGAGACTCTGGGAGACCTTCAAATAGCTCTAGAGTATGTCTTCAAAGAGATTGCTCATCTTCTTGATTCTTGCCATACGGGGCAAGAGGGAAGCGCCCTGGACTATGAATCCAAGGCCTTGCATGCCAGCATGCTGGACCACGTTGGCATGGAAATAGCTGACATCGCTCAGATTGTAGGATTCGATTTCCCCACTTCCGTTGCTGACACACCTCTAGTTGACATGGGATGGGGTGCAATAGATAAGAGTAAGCCTGTGATTCTGGTATCGGGGCATAACCCAGCTACCTCGACGGTGGTAATTGACTACCTCAGGGAACACAACCTTGAAGACCAGGTGGAGGTCTGCGGCCTGTGCTGCACTGCACTGGAAACAACCAGGTATTCGGACAAAGCCAAAATAGTTGGTCCTCTTTCCCGCCAGCTTTTCTTCATGAGGGCAGGCATTGCCGATGTGATAATGACTGACGAGCAATGCATCAGAACAGATACGCCTCAGGAGGCAGCCAAGGTGGGTTCAGCAGTTATCGCCTGTCTGGACAAGGCTATGTATGGACTTGAGGATGCCACAGAAATGGATCCAGATGAGATAGTAAGGAGAATGGTGGATAATAAGGAGCAGTTCGCCATCCTGGATTCCCCCAAGGCGGCCGAGGTGGCGGTTAGAGTCGCCATGGCAATCGCTCCCCAGAGAAAGAAGGGATGGGTAGCGGAGGAAGAAGCCATAGAGCTGGCTAAGAAGTGCACTAATTGTGGCATGTGTGAGCAGGTATGCCCTAACCTCTTTAGTATTGGCGGTGGTATAACTGAGGTCGCCAAAGGTAACTTTGACTTAATAAGGCAGCAATTCCTGCGCTGTATTGGCTGCGGTAAATGTGAAGAGGAGTGTCCCAATAATGTTCCCATCTTTAAGATAATGCAGACAGCAGCGGGCATGGAGACCTGGAAATGCAGGGCTGGACGCGGTCCGGTTATGGATACCGAGATAAGAAACGTTGGTGCGCCTATAACTTTAGGCACAATCCCGGGAGTTATTGCCTTAGTAGGCTGTTCTAATTACCCCGATATAGATGATATTGCCGACATGGTGGATGAATTCGCCAGGAGAAAGTATATCGTGGTTCTCACAGGTTGTGCTGCCATGGTCGCCGGAATGAAAAAGGACGAGGATGGCTTGACGGTATACGAAAAATACCCCCCGAATTTTGATGCTGGAGGGGTAGTGAACATTGGCTCCTGTGTCTCCAATGCTCATATCTCTGGAGCAGCAATAAAAATAGCCAATATCTTTGCTGCTCTTCCCTTGAGAGGCAACTACGAGGTCATGGCTGATTATGTCCTTAACAGGGTGGGCGCCTGCGGCGTAGCCTGGGGTGCCATGTCCCAAAAGGCGGCTTCCATTGGCACAGGGTTTAACAGGCTGGGTGTTCCTGTTGTTTTGGGACCTCACTCCTCCAAGTATAGAAGACTATTCCTCTCCAGGAAGGAAGAGGACGACTGGAAGGTTATGGATGCCAGGAAAAAGGAGATTGTGGATACGGTGGAGCCAGCACCTGAGCACCTGGCCTATGTATGTGAGACTAAAGAGAAAGCCATGCCCATGATTGCCAAGCTTTGCATAAGAAGAAACGATACTCCTCAGGGAAGAGCGATAAAACTGAACCACTACATTTCCCTGTATAAGAAATATATTGGAGCCGGTCTCCCTGAAGATATTCACCTCTTTGTCCGCAGGGATGCCGATATACCATTGGTCTATAAAAAGGAAGTACGGGCATACCTACAGGAAATCGGCTGGCAGCCCAGAGAGCCCATTGGATTGCCTACCCTCATTGGCACCTATCCCACTAAGGTTCCTGTGGATGCGGTGATACATTAAGAGAGGATAAGGAACTCGAGGAGGCAATACGAGAAAGGATGTGAAACATGATAGGAATTTCAGGGATAGTAAGTAAAATTGTAGATAGGTATCAAGGGGATAGGGACATGCTAATTCAAGTCCTTTTGGATGTCCAAAGCGGTCTCGGTTGGCTTCCAAAAGAAGTGCTGACCGAGGTAAGCAAGCAGTTGGGAACTCCTCTCACGTGTGTATATCAAGTAGCAACATACTATAAGGCATTCAGTCTTGCTCCCAGGGGGCAGCACTTGGTTAGAATATGTATGGGAACTGCCTGTCAAGTTCGTGGCTCGCCACTTATCCGCGATAGAGTACAGCAACTCCTCGGCATTGAGCCTGGGGAGACAAGCCCAGATATGAAGTTTAGTTTCGAAACGGTGAACTGCCTTGGCTGCTGCGCTAAGGGACCAGTAATAATGGTTGATGATGCATATTACGGTCCCTTGGGAGTTTCCGATGTAGACAAGGTTCTTGAGAAGTATGGCTAAGGAGGGATTATGTCGCGAATAAACTCTTTTGCAGAATTAGAAAAACTAAGGCAAGAGATAAAGGGAAAAAGGGACTCCAATAAACCTTGTATTACCCTCTGCTCTGGGACTGCTTGCCATACTTCTGCCAGTGAGAGCGTTAATGAAGCCCTTGAAAGAGAGCTTGACAGGCAGGGATTGAAGGGCGAAATAGGTCTCAGAAGGACAGGGTGTCATGGATTTTGTGAAAAGGGGCCGTTAGTCGTTATTTACCCCGAGGAGACCTGTTACATCAATGTACAGCCCGAAGACGCTGCTGAAATCGTCCAGGGTGTAAAAGAGAAAAAAATCATTGAGCGATTGCTTTATAGTGATCCCGTCACCGGGGAAAAGATAGTGCATGAATCAGAGATACCATTTTATAAAAATCAGCAAAGGCTTGTCTTTGGGCCAAACAGATGGATCGACCCGGAGAGTATTGAGGATTACCTCTACATAGGTGGTTATAGTGCTCTGTCCAAAGCTCTCTCCCAGATGACACCGGACCAGGTTCTAGAGGAAATAAAGAAGGCGAATTTAAGGGGAAGGGGAGGGGGAGGATTCCCCGCGGGTAGGAAATGGGAGGAGACTAAAAATGCCCCCGGAGAACCTAAATATGTCATAGTCAACTGCGATGAGGGAGACCCCGGTGCTTACATGGATAGGTCACTCATGGAGGGAAATCCGCACAGCGTCATTGAGGGACTAATCATTGGAGCTTACGCTATAGGTTCTCATAAAGGTTTCGTCTATGTGCGTCAGGAATATCCTCTGGCGGTAGAAAACCTAAATCTAGCCTTGAAGCAGGCTGAGGAATATGGATTTTTGGGTGAAAATATCCTGGGCTCAGGGTTCGATTTTCGTGTCAAGGTTCATCGTGGTGCCGGGGCGTTTGTCTCCGGGGAATCAAGCGCGCTGATGACAGCCATAGAGGGAAAAGCGGGCGAACCCAGGATGAAATATATCCATATGTCGCAGAGAGGTTATAAAGAAAAACCTTCTTGCTTGAACAATGTTGAGACTTGGGCAACAGTTCCCTTTATTATCAATAAGGGCTCAGATTGGTTTAATTCTATAGGAACGGAAGGAAGTAAGGGAACGAAGATTTTTTCTTTGGTAGGCAAAGTGAACAATACTGGGCTAGTAGAAGTTCCTATGGGCATGACCCTGAGACAAATAATCTACGATATTGGGGGAGGGATCCCCAAAGGGAGGAAATTTAAGGGAGTCCAAACTGGTGGCCCTTCGGGAGGAATTATACCGGAGCGATATCTAGATACTCCGATCGACTTTGATGAGCTGACTAAAATCGGCTCTATGATGGGGTCTGGTGGGATGATAGTGATGGATGAAGATACCTGCATGGTGGATATGGCAAGATATTTTGTCAACTTCTGTTGTGAAGAATCCTGTGGAAAATGCATTCCCTGTCGTGAGGGATTAAGGGTGCTCTCGGGGATCTTGACTAATATCTGTGAGGGCGAGGGGAAAGAGGAGGAATTGCAGACTCTGGTGCGTGTAGCCGAGGTAATGAAGGATGCTTCGCTTTGTGCTCTTGGTGCCACAGCTGCCAATCCCGTCCTCACAACCTTAAGGTATTTCAGGGATGAATATGAAGCTCATATAAAAGATAAGCGGTGCCCAGCCAAAGTCTGTAAGAATTTAATCACTTACTATATTGATCCCGAGAAATGCGAAGCTTGTATGATTTGCCTTCGGAATTGCCCTACTGGAGCTATCCAAGGAGGAAAGAATTTAGTGCACTGGATAGAGCAGGACAAATGCATAAAATGTGGTATATGCTACCAGGTATGCCCTGAGCGTTTCAGCGCAGTGAAGAAGCTTTCCGGGGGACCTGTCCCTGCACCAGTGCCAGGAAGAGAAGTAGTTCGCAAAAAGGAGTAAAAAATGGAAAAGCTTATAAGCTTAGAAATAGACGGGAAAGAGGTAAAGGCAAGGGAAGGTATGACTGTTTTAGAAGCAGCCAAAGAGGCGGGCATCGAGATACCAACGCTTTGCTATCATGAGAAACTGGAACCTTACGGCGCTTGCCGAATTTGCAGTGTAGAGGTAGAAAGAGGAGGAAGAACTCAAATAGTAGCCTCATGTGGTTATTCAGTAGAAGAAGGGATGAAGGTAACAACCCGCTCTGAAAGAATAGATCAAATAAGGAAAACAATTATTGAACTGATTGCTCCCTCCCTGTCTGATGGGGGAGTTGTTGGAAAAGTGAGAGAGCTAGCTGATGAATATGGGGCTGATACCTCCGTGTTTATGTCCACGTTTAAGGCAACTCCAACAAGGTGTATCCTTTGTGGCCAATGTGTGCGTTATTGCTCTGAGGTTGTGGCAGCAAATGCTATCGGATTTGTAGGAAGGGGGATAGAGCGTCGGGTGGTTTTCTTACCTGAAAGGGCCTCTCGTTTCTGTCCTACTTGTCGTGAGTGCTATGATGTCTGCCCTACAGGTAAAATTGCAGCAGAAACAGATGGGAGCATCTTCCCTGAATTCTCCATTGATGACTTCCTCTCGGGAAAGATGTGAATTAAAAGGAGGAGATTGGAATGGTAATACCGCTTCATAGAGTTAATATTTTCACCGGAACAAAATCTGGCATTGCAATAGACAGTGCTCAAGAATACGCGGACTTGATTTACAGGGCCAAAAGGCCACTTCTTGTAGTTGGTCCTCTATTGCTAGCATCTTTGCCTGATGGAAAACTCCTTCTGGAGTATGCTTTGGACATAGCTAAAGCGGCTGGTATTCCAATATGTGCGACAGCCCAGACTAGAGGAAAGATCGTGGAGTTGGGAGTACAGCCAGATAGCGTTTATGATGTCGTCGAGATAGTAAATGCTCTCAAAGACCCTGACTGGCAGGGAGTTAAGAAGGAGGGAAACCATGACCTGGTGATGTTCTTCGGCATAAGGTCGGATCTTGGTAACCAAAGCCTTTCTACACTCAAACACTTCGCACCTCATTTAAAGACTATGACGTTGTGTAAGTATTACTTCCCTCATGCTAATTACTCACTCCCTAATTTCAAGAAGGATGCGAAGTGGCAGGAGTTCTTAGAAAGCTTGATAGCCAATTTAAAGAAAGGAGACTAAAGGAAAATGGAAGGTGAATTTCATGTCGATATGGGGCCTCAGTATGAAGGCGAGGTGATAAGAAAGCAAGACCTCTACATCGAGTTCGGTGGGCCAAAAGCAGCACATAAGTTTGAATTAGCAACAGTTAAGAGCCCTGATGAAATAGAGAATGAGAAAGTAGAAATTATTGGCCCGGACATAGGTGATTTGAAACCTTATGATGCAGAGAAAGGCGGTGGTAGCTATCCTATTGCCATTCTGGTAGATGTTGCCGGAAGTGAATTGGACAAGGATGCCGAAGCAATCATTGAGAGAAGAATTCACATGTTCACCAATATGATTGAAGGCTGGTATCATATGAATCAGAGGCAGGATGTATGGATTAGGATGAATAAAGACTCCTATAAAAAGGGCTTTAATTCCCTGCGGGAATTGGGAGAAATTTATATCTTGCTTTATACATCAGAGATGTCAATCATCGAGAGCATCCAAGTCACTATTATCACCGATGAAAAAAAGATAGAAGAGCTTCTTCCCCACGCTTTGGAAGTTTATGCTGCCAGGGATGAGCGGGCAAGGAACTTGAATGATGAGGATGTGGATACTTTCTACGGCTGCGTTCTATGCCAGAGCTTTGCCCCAACCCATGTCTCTATCATAACTCCAAATAGAATTGCCAACTGTGGAGCGATAAACTGGTTTGATGGCAGAGCTGCCGCCAAGATTGACCCTGAGGGGCCCATATTTGCCATACCAAAGGGGGAGCTTATAGATGCTATAAAAGGTGAATATTCAGGAGCGAATGCAATTGAAGCTGAAAAGTCTCTGGGAAACTACGATAGAGTTTATCTCTATAGTGCATTTGAGCACCCCCATACATCTTGTGGCTGTTTCGAAGCAATTGTATATTACATTCCTGAGGTGGATGCCTTTGGAGTAGTGAACAGAGACTTCAAGGGTGAAACTGTAGTTGGAGAAACATTTTCCCACATGGCTGGTGAAACTTCTGGAGGAAAACAAATAGAAGGAAGATTGGGAACCGGACTGGAGCAACTAAGGTCTCCCAAATTCATCCAGGCGGACGGTGGCCTGGCCAGAATAGTGTGGATGCCCAAGGATATAAAGGAAAGGTTTAAAGATGTCCTGGAAGCGAAAGGACTCTACGATAAAATAGCCACAGAGGAAGACGTTAAAAACGTAGATGAGCTTCCAGAGTTCTTAGAAAAGGTGGGGCATCCTTGGATAAAAGGGGAAGTAGAGCTTCCAACGTAAATGTCAGAGGTAAAAGGTGAAATTCATAATCCTATACCAGTTTTAATTGAGGAGGTTTGCTATGCCAGTTGCAGGTTCTGAGATTGTAAAGTTGCTTCCCGGAAGGAGACCGTGTAAGGACTGTGGCTTCCCTACTTGTTTTGCTTTTGCCATGAAGCTAGCGTCGGGTGGAGCTACTGTGGACAAATGCCCTTACCTCTCCGAGGAGGTGAAAGCCAAGCTACTGGACCTTCTGTCACCGCCGATAAAGCTTGTTGCCATAGGCTCGGGGGAGAACGCTGTCAAAATCGGGAACGAAGAAGTGATATACCGGCATGAGAAGACCTTTGTTCATTCGCCAGGCATTGCCCTCCTTATCTCAGACAAAGAGGACAATGCCAAAATCAAGGAAAAGATAAAGAAGATAAAAGAATTGCAATTCCCCTGGGTCGGCGTAAATCTAAAGGCAGACCTTTTGGCACTTTATTTTGAATCGGGGGACAAGGACAAGTTTTTGGCTTTGGTGAAGAAAGTTTATGATTCAACAGACCTGGGTATGGTCTTAATCTCAGAAGATATGGATGCCTTATTTGCTGCACGGGATATATGCGCGGATAGACATCCACTTCTTTACCCCATAACGAAGGAAAACATTGATGAGGCCATTCCAAAGATTAAAGCGAACCTTACTCCTGTTGGCCTTCGTGGGGGGAGTATCGAGGAACTTGTTCCTCTAACTACCAAGTTAAAAGATGCTGGGATTGAGGAAGTGGTTTTAGACCCTGGTTCTAAAAATTTGCTGGAGGCAATAAGAGACCAGACTTTTATCAGAAGGGCAGCGCTAAAGCAGGGTTTCAGGCCTCTTGGCTATCCCACTATTGCCTTTCCTTGCTTCATGGTCAAAGATGGACTGAAGGAAATCATAGCGGGCTCGGCGTTTATAAATAAATGGGCCAGCATCGTCGTCCTTTCTGATTTCGACCAGTATTCTCTGCTTCCTCTTCTAGTTCAACGGCTTAATATCTATACCGATCCTCGTTTCCCTATGGCAGTAGAAGAGAAGTATTATGAAGTGGGAGAACCTGACGAATCCTCCCCGGTTCTTGTCACTTCAAACTGGGCTTTGACCTACTTCCTTGTCTCATCGGCTGTCGAGGCTACCAAGGTTCCCGCCTACGTTTGTGTTAAGGACTCGGAAGGGCTTGGCGTCCTAACTGCCTGGGCGGCGGGTAAGTTTAGCGGTGACTCCGTAGGTGCATTTATTAAGAAATGTGGCATCAAGGATAAGGTGAAACATAGAAAGATAGTTATCCCGGGGAAAGTGGCCAGAATTAAGGGCGAGCTTGAAGATGCTTTGAACCTCGAGTGGGAGATAGTAATTGGTCCCCGGGAAACGACTGGGATAGGGGCTTTCCTTCCTGGATTTTCCAAACAACTTAAAGAATGATTACAGAGGAGCAAACTAACCAAGCAGTAGCTGAGATTTTAAGCTCGCATAAAAAGGAGAAGAAAAATTTAATCCCGCTATTGCAAGAAGTTCAGACAAAGCTGGGGTATCTCCCCAAGAAAACGATGCAAGAAATTGCTGACTTCTTGGAGATGCCAGAGGTTGAAGTTTGGGGGGTTGCTACCTTTTATAATCAGTTCCGCTTTGTTCCGTTGGGAAAATACCACACCATGGTTTGTATGGGGACTGCCTGTCACTTAGGGGGGGGTAGACTTATTCTGGAAGCCTTGGAGCGTGAGTTAGATATCAAAGTAGGCGAGACTGCCGAAGATGGGAACTTTAGCTTGGAAAGGGTCGCTTGTATTGGGTGCTGCATGCTGGCTCCAGTGATAGTAATAAGGGATAAAATTCATCCTAAGATGACGCCTTTTAAGGTGGAAGAGGCTTTGGTCCCGTATAAGCAAGAAACTCAGAAAGAGAAGAGTTGAGGCAGAGTCTCTACCCTTCTCTATCTTTGTCTCTATCTTGTGTTTAATATGACTTTCGAGGAAATTAATAATAGAGCGAAGTCGGAATGGGCAGCTCTGCAGAAGGGCAGCTATATTCTTGTCGGCACAGCTACTTGTGGTCGGGCAGCCGGCGCCTTGGATGTAGTTGATGCCTTTAATAAAGAGCTAAAACGGCAAGGTCTGGAAGTCCCGATTATCCAGGTTGGCTGTACGGGTCTATGCTATGCTGATCCCTTGGTCGTTATATCCAAGGCTGGCTCTCTTCGTGTCGTGTATGCCAATGTGACTCCGGAGATTGTACCTCGCCTTGTGGAAGGTTATGTTGCAGGCGATGACCCTTGCCTTGAGCTTGCCTTGGGCACCCTTGAAGGATGTAATGGGGAAGCAGTCTACATTCCAGAGCTTCCCAGGTTTGAGCATGAGCTTCGTCTTATACTGAGCCGCTGTGGCTGCATCGACCCTGAAAATATAAATCGCTACATCGCCAATGGTGGTTATAGCGGTCTGGGAAAAGCGTTAAAGATGTCGCCTGAGGAAATAGTTGGGGAGCTGAAGAAATCAGGGCTGCGGGGGCGGGGAGGGGCTGGATTTCCTACATATCGGAAGTGGGAGCTATGCCATAAGGCTAAAAGCACGCCAAAATATGTCATATGCAATGCTGATGAAGGAGACCCCGGTGCTTTTATGGACCGGGTGGTTCTGGAAAGCGACCCCCATCAAGTTATCGAGGGTATGATTATTGCCGGCTATGCCATAGGCGCTGAGCAAGGCTACATCTATATCCGTGCTGAATATCCTTTAGCTATTGAGCGTATTCAGATTGCCTTAAAGCAAGCGAATGAATTGGGTTTTCTGGGAGACAATATCTTAGGCGGTGATTTTGGGTTTCACATCGAGATAGCAGCAGGGGCTGGTGCTTTCGTCTCTGGTGAAGAAACAGCGCTTATAGCGGCTGTTGAGGGGAGGATGAGTACACCTAGCCCCAGGCCTCCTTATCCTACCGAGCTTGGATTATGGGATAAACCTACTCTGTTAAATAATGTGAAGACCTTTGCTTATGTTCCTTTGATAATTGAGCGAGGTGCGGGCTGGTTTGCCTCCATCGGCACTGAAGGAAGCAAAGGCACGGCGGTGTTTACCCTGGCAGGCAAAGTGGCTAGCGCAGGATTGGCCGAAGTGCCTATGGGAACAACACTTCGCGAGCTTATTTATGACATCGGTGGTGGAATTGCCAAAGATAAGCAGTTTAAAGCAGTACAGATAGGAGGACCCTCGGGGGGTTGTCTTCCCGAGACTTTGCTTGACATTCCTATCGATTATGATTCCCTTCGAGAGGCTGGCTCGATGATGGGCTCAGGGGGTATGATTGTCATGGATGAGGATAACTGCATGGTCGATGCTGCGAGGTTTTTTCTTGATTTCTCTACCAAGGAATCCTGTGGGAAATGCACTATGTGTCGCTTAGGGACTTTGCAGATGCTACAGATTTTGGAGGACATCACAGCTGGCCGAGGCAAAATAGAGGATATTGATCTTCTCCTCGCATTAGCTGAGGACGTCAAGATAGGGTCGCTTTGTGGTTTAGGGAAAACAGCTCCTAATCCTGTTCTCACAACCCTGCGCTATTTCCGAGATGAATACGAAGCTCATATTCTAGAGAAGCGCTGCCCCGCCAGAGTATGTCCCGAACTCACTGCTTATTATATCCTTCCAGACAAGTGTGATAGAGCCTGTGAGCATTGTGTTTTGACCTGCCCCACAGAAGCAATTAAGGGAGGTAAGGGGGAAGTTAAAATCATAGATCAGGAAAAGTGCTCTAAGTGTGGTACATGCTTGGAAGTCTGCCCTCCTGAGTATAATGCAGTGGTGAAGCTATCGCCTGTTAGCTTGCTGCCTTCCCCGAATTTGTCTGAAAAGAGAGCAAGGAAATGACCAAAACGATTGCTATCGCAGGAAAAGGAGGTACAGGTAAGACTAGTGTCGCTGCCTTACTCATAAAGCTCCTTTCTCAAAAAGGGTTAGTCCTGGCTGTGGATGCTGACCCTAGCACCAATCTTAACCAGGCGCTGGGTTTGCCTCTGGATGATAGTAAAACTGTGGGTAGAATACGAGAAAAGATGACTGAAGATGTCTCCAAGGGTCGTTTTAGCCCCTCCATTACCAAGCAAGAATATCTGTTTAGCAAGATAATGGAATCCTTAGTAGAGTCCAAAGGCTTTGACCTTCTAGCCATGGGGCGTCCTGAAGGGCCTGGATGTTATTGTGCGCCCAATGAGTTTCTGCGTGCATCCATGGATAAGCTAGTAAAGGATTATAAATATAGTTTCATCGTTATGGACTGCGAAGCAGGCATGGAACATATCAGCCGCCAGACAACCAGGGATGTAGATGTGTTGCTTGTCATATCTGACCCCACAATAAGAGGCATCACTGTGGCAGCTCGAATAAGGAAGCTCATTGAGGAATTGAGATCAAACGTGGACAAAGTCGGGCTTATAATTAATCGTGTCCGAGGAGAATTATCTCCGGAGATAAAAAAGGCAATTGACGAATCTGGCCTTCAGGTTATTGCCCTGATTCCAGAAGACCCCGATATAGCGAATCTGGAAATGAAGGGGAGGCCCGTAACTGAACTCCCCCAGGAATCCCCCCTTCAATTAGAGGTCAGAGAGATAGCTAAAGGCTTACGTTTATGATTGAGAAAATATCCTCCCCGGTGGAGGATTTACGAAGATAAGTCGAAAGGCAGGTGAGGGCTTATGGATACAAAAGAATACCCGGCGATATGGTTACAAGCCGCTGGATGTACCGGCTGCTCAGTCTCTCTTCTCAATGTTATAAATCCCTCTATCAAAAACCTCTTAGTCGATGAAGTACTCCCAGGCAGTCATATAAATCTAAGGTTTCATTCTACTGTAATGGCAGGGGCGGGAGCGCCTGCCATCGAAGTTATGGTGGATACATCACAGAAGAAAAAGAAGGGTTACATCCTGATTGTAGAAGGGGCTATACCCACAGCTAAGGGTGGTATCCATGGCATGATTGGTGAAAAGGATGGGAAGCCAATGACTATGAAATCATGGGTTGAAACATTGGCCAAGGATGCCCTGGCAGTCATCGCTTTGGGTAGCTGTGCTGCCTTTGGGGGAATTCCCGCTGCCTATCCCAACCCTACTCAGTGTCGCAGCGTCAGTGAGGTTCTTCGAGCCAAAGGCATAAATACTCCGTTGGTAAATATTCCTGGTTGTCCACCACACCCTGACTGGTTTGTGGGCACGGTGGCAAGTATCCTGCTTTCCGGTCTGCCGAAGCCAGAGGATTTGGATGAGTATGGGCGTCCCAAGGCTTTCTATGGGCAAACCATCCATGAGAACTGTCAACGGCGAGCCTACTATGATGAAAATAAGTTTGCTAAAAAGTTCGGCGATCCCGGGTGCAATTACGAATTAGGGTGTAGGGGACCTATAACCCATGCCGATTGTCCTTTGAGGTTGTGGAACAATAAGGTTAGTTGGTGTGTAGGCTGTGGTGCCACTTGTATTGGCTGTACGGAGCCCGGGTTCTTTGACATATCCCCACTTTATGAAAAAACTAGCGAAGCTGCTTTGCCAGAGGAGGTTTGAATTAATGGGCAAGATCATAATCGATCCGGTAACTCGCATCGAGGGACATCTTAAGGTGGAGGCAGTAGTTGATGGTGGCAAGGTGAAAGAGGCTAAGAGTTCGGGGATGCTGTTCCGCGGCTTAGAGCTAATCATGAAGGGCAGGGACCCCCGTGATGCCCAGCGGATAGCTCAACGTATTTGTGGAGTTTGCCCGACAAGCCATTCTATTGCCGCCGCTTTAAACCTGGATAGCGCTTTCGGCATCGCCGACAAAATACCCGACAACGGCAGAATTATCCGCAATCTAATTCTCGGAGCAGCCCATATCGCTGACCACATCCTTCATTTCTATCACTTAGTGGCTCTTGATTATGTAGATGTGGCTAAATTGGCAAAGTATGGAGGGAATAATCCAGCCTTAAATTCAATAAAGAGCTTTATTGCGCGAGGGGAATTGGGGCCTTTTATACCTCGTTATGAAGGTGATTATCGTCTGCCCGACGAAGTTAATGAACAGGCGGTAGTGCACTATGTCGCGGCATTCGACATGCGTCGTAAAAGCCAGGAGATGCTTGCCCTGTTCGGGGGCAAGATGCCTCACAACATGGGCATAATGCCCGGTGGAGTTGCTTCTGTACCCACGGTTGACAATATCACATCTTTCCTGTGGAGGTTGAAGGAGCTTCAGGAGTTTATTGATAATGTTTACCTCCCAGATGTACTGGCAGTGGCCGGCATTTACTCAGATTACCTTGAGATTGGTCATGGCTGCGGAAACCTGCTTGCATATGGTTCCTATGAGCTGGATGGGAAGGAGGCAGACCTCACCAAGAGGAACAAGTTTTTCAAGCCAGGGATCACCTCTACCAGTCTTAAGTTTAATGAATGTGATACAACTAAGATCACTGAAGAGGTGAAGCATTCCTGGTATGCCGATTCTATCAGTGGCAGACATCCCTCCCAGGGAGATGTTGTTCCTGATGAAGGGAAGAAGGGGGCTTATTCCTGGATAAAATCACCTCGCTATGGTAAGGCAGTTTTTGAAGTTGGGCCATTGGCTCGAATCATGGTCAACTATGTCGGAGGCAATCCCGGAGTCAAGAGCCTGGTTGATTCTGCCTTATCCCAGGCAAATATAAGCCCCGATAAGATGTTTTCTGTCATGGGGCGTAATCTTGCTCGAGCCTTGGAGACTAAACTCATAGCCGATGCTATGGCCGACTGGGTTCTAGAGCTCAAGCCCGGTGAACCAGCTTACATAAGCTATGAACTCCCAGAAGAAGCTACTGGAATGGGACTGGTCGGTGCAGCGAGGGGTGCCCTCGGACACTGGATAGAAATAAAAGAAGGCAAGATTGCTAATTACCAGGTCATTACCCCTTCTACCTGGAATATTTCTCCCAGGGATGATAAAAACCAACCTGGACCCTTGGAGCAGGCTATCACTGGAACCAAGATAAAGGATGAGGCTAATCCCTTTGAGATAGTACGCATTGTGAGGTCATTTGACCCTTGTCTCGCCTGTTCTGTACATTTGCTCAGTCCCAAAGGGCATGACCTGGGAAAATTTAGGGTTTGTTAGTAAAAATTTGGAGGAAAGTTCAGGAATGGGAAAATTTGTTCTGGGAATAGGGAATGTCTTGTTGGGAGACGAAGGGATTGGTTGTCATGTGGTACATGCTTTGGAGGGAATCTCTCTCCCCGATGTAAAAATAATAGATGGGGGGACATGCCCCGATGTAGTGCAGTTTCTTGAGGACGCTGATAAATTGATCATAGTGGATGCTGTTAAGGGTGGGGGAATGCCTGGGCAAATTTACCGTTTTCACCTTGAGGATATAACTCTAGAGCAAAAGCCATTTCTATCCCTTCACGATGTGGGCTTAGTGGATAGCTTAATGTTAATGCAGCTTTGGCATAAAACAGGTGAAGCTGTCATTATTGGGGTCGAACCCAGGGATATTAACTGGGGGTTAGAATTATCGCCGGAGCTTCAAGAGAAAATGCCTCAGATAATAGATGCCATTTTGGCAGAACTTAATGTCTCAGCTAGCCTCTCCCTCGAGGGAGAGGAATAAAGTGAGGTTGTAAAGGAGAGGGAAAATGCTGATTTCAGAGCAAAAACCAATTGAAGAAATCCTAAGCTATCTTGAGGGGGATAAGAGTATCTTTCTCATCGGTTGTAAGGGTTGTGCTGAGGGTTGGGGTAGTGGAGGAGAACAACAAGTAGCAGAAATGAAAAACACTTTGCAGGAACAGGGTAAAGCTGTCTCGGGTTTAGTAGTTGTTGATATGTTATGTGATAGCGTGTTAACCAAGTTGAAACTCAGAACTTATAAAAAGGAAATTGCTGCTGCCGATTCTATCCTGGTTCTGACCGATGGGGCTGGAGTGCAGACTGTAGCCGAAGTAGTGGATAAGGTAGTACATCCTGGCTGTAACACTCTGTCTGCAGGTGGTGCTCATGCCGAGTGGAAAGAAGCGGAGCGCTGCCTTGAGTGTGGTGATTGTGTGCTGGAGTTTACTGGCGGCCTCTGTCCCATTGCCCGATGTTCCAAGCATCTGCTTAATGGTCCTTGTGGTGGCTCACAAGGTGGTAAATGTGAAGTTGATCCGGATATACCCTGCGTCTGGCAACAGATTGTCGATCGCCTTGCCAAACTAGGACAACTTGATAAATTGGAAAGGCTTGTGACACCGAAGA
>Ga0315549_1001718_pt1 | contig 22140 bp, 18 predicted proteins | sample SalMarSW160200MG_FD_203101 | JGI IMG/M metagenome (GOLD analysis project Ga0315549, IMG submission 203101) | Salt marsh sediment microbial communities from the Plum Island Ecosystem LTER, Massachusetts, United States - Salt Marsh Sediment SW1601-200 ... | reverse complement strand
TCTGCCTGTTTCTCTTTTCTCCGTTACGCTTACCACGCTGTTCAAAGATGGCTCCACTCACCAATCGCCTTCAGACCCGACCCAACGTGGGTTTTCGGCTAGATTCCTAGAGCAATGCCTGAGCGAGCCTCAATGGAGGCACGCACTTCTGCTCACGACTGGCGAGGAGGTTCGGAATGGGTATGAGAAAAGTGGCTGTCGTCGGAGCCGGTATGACCAAGTTCATGCGCAGAGCACAGGAGACAGGAAGAGAGTTGGCGTACCAGGCATCCAAGATGGCTCTGGACTCATGTGAGATGACTCTCGAGGACATCGATTCCGTAGCCCTGGGGACCGCTCCAGACGCCTTCGACGGGCTGCACATGAAGGGCGAGTACCTGAGCGACGGGGCTGGAGCCTGGAACAAGCCATACATGAGATGCTACGTGGGTGGGGGCACGGGGGTGTTCGCTGCCATCCAGGGCTGGTATCACGTAGCGTCGGGGCTTTTCGACACATGCCTTGTGGTGTGTGAGGAGAAGATGTCGAGCTGTAAGCCTCATCCTCAAGGAGCCTTCCTCACCATCTTCGATCACACCACAGAGCGACCGCTGAAGCCGAATCTGGTGTGGATCTTCGCCCTGGAGATGAACCGTTACATGACCGTACACGGCCTCGAGAAGAAGGACATCGCCCGGGTGGCGGTGAAGAACAAGCACAATGCTCTCGACCATCCGTGCGCCCAACTGGCAGCCGACATCACAGTGGAGGACGTCCTGAACTCCGAGGTCCTGGCCTGGCCTGTCCAGCGTCTGGACATCAGCCCCACTAGCGACGGAGCGGCTGCTATGGTTCTCGCTGCCGAGCACGTGGCCAAGCGCATCACCGACAAGCCCGTATGGATCAAGGGCGTTGGTTGGTCCCTCGACACCGCATACTGGACCAATCGCGACCTCTACTACCCCAAGTACGTAGAGTGTGCAGCGCGGATGGCCTACGACATGGCAGGGATCAGGGAACCAAGGAAGGAGATCCACGTAGTAGAGCCCTACGACCCGTTCGACTACAAAGAGCTTCACCACCTGGAGGGTCTTCTCCTCTGCGACAAGGGCGAGGCGCCTCGCCTCACCGCCGACGGCGTGACCGCGCGGGATGGCAACATGCCAGTCTGTCCTTCGGGCGGCCTACTCGGTGTGGGGAACCCCATTGCGGCTTCCGGTCTCATGAAGCTGAACGAGATCTTCTGGCAACTGCGAGGAGAGGCGGGCAAGAGGCAAGTTCCCGGACAACCGCGCACCGGACTTGCCCAGTCGTGGGGCGACCTGATGCAGGTGGGATGTGTCGTCGTACTGGGCGTCTGATGGAGCCAGCACCAGCCGACAGGTTACACCATAGGAGGTTCGTGACATGAGCGCCAATATCGAGAACTTTCCTGGTACACCCTTGAGCCAGGCTGACTTGGATGCAGGTAAGGTCCTCACGACCTACTGGAAACCCAAGCTGGAGTATGGATGGGACGCAGGTGTCGCCATCAGCCGCTACCTGGAGGAACTCAAGAAAGGGAGGATCATCGGCATCAGGTGCAGGCGCTGCCGGCGCGTGGTTGTTCCCCCGCGCGTGGTCTGCGAATGGTGCTGGGAGCCGATGAACGACTGGGTGTATCTCCAAGACACAGGTACGGTGAACACCTACTCCATATGCTATATCCGCTGGGACGCGAGCAGGGCCAAAGAGCCGCAGATCCCCGCGGTGATCGAAATAGACGGGGCCTCCAACGCCGGCTTCCTCCACCTGTTGGACGAGGTGAATCCAGACGAGGTCAGAATCGGCATGAAAGTGCAGGCCGTGTGGAAGCCGCCTGAGGAGCGCGTAGGTGCCATCACTGACATCGAGTTTTTCAAACCTTTGTAGAAGATCACCACAACGGTTCAGCAAGCTAGCTAGCCCAGTCGCGCTGTTTTCCGGGGAGGAAACGAAATGTCCCTCATCGAACGTATAGGAACCTTAGGGGATGCGAAGGTCTGGTACGACAACATGCCCCTCGAGAGCGAATACACTGTTGGCATCGCTGGCGAGAGATTCCTACGGGCCATCAAGGACCAAGGAGTCTTTCTGGGCACCGTCTGCCCAGCCTGCGACCTGACCTACGTGCCACCGATGATATACTGCGAGCGCTGTTTCGCCCAGTTGGACGAGTGGGTCGAAGTAGGGACCAGGGGAAGCATCTATACGTACACCGTTCTGACGCGCAGCCTGGCGGATGCGTCGATGGACCAGCCGGAAGTCCTCGCTCTCATCAGGTTCGAGGGAGCCCACGGTGGAATCGTCCACAGACTCGGGGAGATTGACCCCGCGGAGGTGGAGATCGACATGTCAGTAGAGGCGGTCCTCAAGCCGCAGAAGGAGCGCGAAGGCTCAATCCTGGACATCCAGTACTTCAAGCCCGTGTAGCCAGTATCGAGCGGGCCGGCATTGCTTACCCCAAAGCGTAGGGACCGCTCTGAGCCCTGGTTTGGGGCGGTCGTATGCCGTTCATGAGAGGGTACGACAGTATGGATTTCGAGCTCACGGAAGAACAGAACATGATCAGGGAAATGGTGCGTGATTTCGCTGAGAACGAAATCATGCCCATCGCTGCCGAAGTGGACAAGGAGGGCAGGTTTCCCGAGCAGAACTTCAAGAAGATGGGAGAACTGGGCCTCCTTGGACTGCCCTGGCCAGAGAAGTACGGTGGGGCAGGTGGCGACACGGTCTGCTATGCCATAGCCACGGAAGAGATATCGCGCGCCTGCGGATCCCACGGCCTATCCTACGCCGCTCACGTCTCTCTAGGTAGCTCCCCTATCTACCTTTTCGGTACTGAAGAACAGAAGAAGAAGTTTCTGGCACCCCTCGCCAGGGGAGAATGGCTCGGGGCGTTGGGACTGACCGAGCCTGAGGCGGGATCGGATGCCGGGTCCACGAAGGCCACCGCTGTCCTCGATGGCAACGAGTGGGTCATCAACGGAGCCAAGTCGCTGATCACCAACGGCCCTGTGGCTCACATAGTGATCGTGGTCGCCAAGACCGACCCCTCCGCCAGGGGTTCTCACGGGATCTCGAGCTTCATCCTTGAAACGGATACCCCCGGCTTCTCAGTGGGCAAGATCGAAGACAAGATGGGCCTCAAAGGCACCCCCACTTCACAGCTCTTCTTTGAGGACTGTCGAATCCCCAAGGAGAATCTGTTGGGAAAGGAAGGGGATGGGTTCAAACAGATCTTGGAAGTGCTCGATGGGGGCCGCATCAGCATCGGGGCGATGGCGCTCGGCTTGGGCCAGGCGGCTCTGGAGGCCGCCGTCAAATACGCCAAAGAGCGGTATCAGTTCTCACGCCCCATTTCCGAGTTTCAGGCTGTCCAGTGGATGATTGCGGACGCAGCCACGAGGATCGAGGCCGCACGATTGCTGGTGCACAAGGCCGCCTGTTTGGAGGACGAGGGCAAGAGGTTCACCAAGGAGGCAGCCATGGGCAAGCTCTTCGCCTCGGAGGGGGCCGAGTTGGCTTGCTTCAACGCCTTGCAGATTCACGCCGGATACGGGTACACAAAGGACTACCCTGTCGAACGATTCTACAGGGACAATCGCCTCACTCAAATCGGGGAGGGAACGTCGGAGATCCAAAGACTGGTCATTGCGCGCCAGGTGCTGGGCAGGCCCTAGGTCCCACCGAGCGTCACAGCGCTTCCTATCGCCGTCTTCGGAAGGCCATCCTCACCGGGGAGCCTTCGAATCCGAAGGACTCTCGCAACTGGTTCTCCAAGTACCGTTGATAGGAGAAATGTACCAGGTCGGGGTCATTGACGAAGAAGACGAACCGAGGCGGAGCTGTACCGACCTGCGTCGCATAGTAGATCTTAAGGCGCTTGCCCCTTTTCGACGGCGGTGCGTGCCTGGAGACTGCATCCATCACCAGCCTGTTCAGCTCCCCCGTAGGCACACGAGTGGATCTTGACTCCTGCACCTCGAGAGCCACGTCCATGGCTTCCCTTACCCGTTGGCCGGTGATGGCCGAGACGAAGACCAAGGGCGCATAGGCCACGAACCTCAAAGCCCGCCGAATCTCGTCGGTGTAGTACTGCACGCTGTAGGCATCTTTCTCAACAAGGTCCCACTTGTTCACCACGAGCACTAGGCCCCTGGCTTCGTCCACCACGTATCCGGCTATATGCGCATCCTGCTCCGTGATCCCTTCCGTGGCATCCAACAGCAGCAGGGCGATGTCGGCACGCTGAATGGCCCGTAGGGCCCGGATTACACTGTAACGCTCGATGCCGGGGATGATCCGCCCGCGTTTTCGGATTCCAGCTGTGTCGATCAGCGTAACCTGCTGCCCATTCCAGTCGATCAGGCTATCCACAGCGTCCCGCGTGGTCCCCGGCGTCTCGCTGACGATCATTCGCTCCCGCCCCAGGAGATTGTTGAGCAGCGACGACTTACCGACGTTCGGGCGCCCCACTATGGCTATGCTGGTGCCCTTGGTGGGCAGTGGTCTCATCTCTGACCATCCGACCTTCAACAAGGCATCGAGGAGATCGCCCGTGCCGGTGCCATGATGAGCCGAGATGGGAATAGGCTCACCCAACCCCAGCTCGTAGAACTCCATCGCATCTCGACGGCGCCTCTCATTGTCCGCTTTGTTTACAGCCAGGAGCACTGGCTTTCCAGAGCGCCTCAGGAGGCCCGCGATTTCCAGGTCGCTGCCAGTGACCCCCTCCTTGACGTCAACTAGGAAGATGATCGCTTCGGCTTCGGCGATGGCGACCTGTACCTGAACACGCACGAGAGTCGCCAGGTCGTCGCTGGAGTCTGGCACCAGACCTCCCGTATCCACGAAGGTGAACGTCGTGCCCCCCCACTCGGCGTCGGCGTAGATACGGTCTCGGGTCGTACCCGGCACGTCCTCCACGATGGCGAGAGGTTGCTCAACGAGGCGATTGAAGAGGGTGGACTTGCCGACGTTGGGGCGACCGACCAGGGCCACGAGGGGCTTGGTCATGATTCCTCGATCACGACCTCGACCTGGTCGGGCAGAACAGCCTGCACATCCAAGGAACTAGGTTTCTCGACTTCGGGCGACACGAAATGGGTCCCCGGCTCGTAGCCGGAGAGATCCAGCGTGACCTGGACATCCCCGGACTCCAGGGCTTCGAGATCGGACAACGGGCCCGACAGGATGACCTCCACCGTGTCGGGAGAGAAACTCGCTTCCAGTCCCCGGCCCAGACCCTGTACTATCGGGGTAAGTTGGACTGTCTGCCCGCCCAAGACAGGCGAGATCTCGATGAGGGCACGGACCGTCGCCACGTCCTCCAAGGAGGACACGCCTTCTGGGAAGACAATGGCTACTTGCTCCGATACATGGTCTCGTGCACCTTCCACGCTCACTGCGTACGTCTCCAGATAGCCCGGTATCTCGTTGACAGCTTCGGGATCTCCAAACACGGTTACCGTGGAAGGGTTGGCGCTGATACTGCTGATCCAGTAGCCTGGAGCTGGATTACCCTCGATCTTAGCTTTGATCGACAGCTCCCGATATCCCACCTCTTGTTCTATGGGAACCGTCACCTTGGCCGATTTCTGTTCCAGCTCAACCCCTTCCACTGCGCTCCCCACCTCGTCCGTAGGTGACAACGCTACGCTGCGTTCGAAGGTATCTTTTTCGCCGCTGAGGTAGACCCCAGCGCTGACTTGAGCCACCTGGTCCACCTGAGTCTGAGGCCCACTCACTTGTACCGTAGCGGGGTCGATCTCAATGGAACCAATCCCGAAGCCCAGGGGCGGGTTGCCATAGATGCTGATTGTCACCGAGACCGTCTTTTCGCCCCTGGTGTCGAGACGGACCGTGAGTGCAGAGGGCGACACCTCCAGGATTCTCACCAGGTTGCCAGCCGGCTCGACCCGTACCGGGACCTCGTGCAGTCCCACGCCCAGACCCTCGAGATCGATGTGCGCTCGGAAGCTACCGGAGCTCAGGTCCTCCCACACCGTCTCGGGAGTCCTAACCCTGACCCGGACTTGCTGGTTCGAGCCCCCCATGATGACCAGGCCCTCTCCCCTGTTCACGAGCTCCACAGGAATAGGCTCCGCCAGATAGCCCTCGGCAAAGGGACTCTCCTGAATGGTGGCCGCCATCCAGACCATGACGGCGAGGACCAGGGCCATGACCATTGAAACGAGATTGCTCCTGTTGAGTAGGGAGCGCACTATGCCCTGCGCACCTCGTGTTTGGACCGCTCTGCCGTGTGACTCGAAAGACACTATCCACCAACCTACTTCTGCACAGCCCAGCGTGAGAGAGTGTCCCCCAGAGCTCGCCGATACGATGATCGCAGCAGCTCTCGCAAGCGAGCTTCATCGAGATCGGTCACCATCTCCCCATACCTGGCCACTGAAATGACCGAGTTCTCTTCCGATATGATGATCGCAACAGCGTCGCTCTGCTCTGTGATCCCCACCGCCGCTCGATGCCTCAGCCCGAGGCCCCTGCGCACACGACTGGTCTCTGCCAGCGGTAAGATACAGGCGCCCGCCACAATCCTATCTCCGCGGATTATCGTCGCACCGTCGTGCAGCGCAGTGTTGGGCTGAAAGATGGTCAACAGAAGCTCGGTGGTCACCTCTCCATCTATGGGTACGCCGGTGTCTACGTACTCCTGGAGCCCAGTCTCTCGCTCCATCACTATCAGACCCCCATGTCTTCGCTCAGACAACTGCTGTGCCGCGCGGGCGATTTGCTGGCTGACACCCATAGTCACAGACTCGGTGGAAGAGAAGGAAATCAAGCCCCCTCCGCGCCCAATGCGCTCCAGCGCCCGACGCAGTTCTGGCTGGAAGATGACCGGCACCGCTACAAGGAGCGCGGGCAGAGTGTTCCGAATCAGCCAGTTGAAAGCCGTGAGCGAGAGAAAGTTGCTGGCCAGTACGACGGCAATGACGAGCAGCAGAACGCCTCGCATCAAGGCAACTGCCCGGGTGCCCCTAACCAAGTACAACAGGCCCCAGAATATGGCGGTGACCAGCAGGATGTCGAGCAGATCATTCAACTGGAAATGCGAGAGTATCCAAAGGACGTCTGACACCATGCCCTCTCAGAGTCGCCAGGTTAGTGGCCCAAGCCACGTTATCGTTCACACCGCCGTAGCGCCGTCGCCAAGTTCCGATAGAAGCTGAGTGTACCCTGCCTTGTCATCCGGCTCCAGGGTAATGATGGTTCGAAGGGTCTCCATGGCCTCCTGCCTGCGCCCGGCCTCCAGTTGCAGTTCGCCCAGAGTGTCCAGTTCGGCGATGGCTTCCCCCTTCATGCCCAGCTCCATGTAGATCCGGCTCAGCCGGGATCGCATGGGGATATCCTGGGGATTAGAGGCAACCAACTCCCGCAGTGTCCTGATGATCTTGTCGAAGTCCCTGTTCTTGCCATGGTGAACGATCAACTCATCCACATCTGCAAGTGCCTGTGCGTGCTGCCCCATCTTGTAGCGAAGCTCCACCATACGAAACCCCGCCTGCTCGTCCCCAGGTGCGAGTCCTACGATCTGCTCGTATGTCTTCAGGGCCTCCTTCCAGTGCACACGCTGCATCTGAAGGTCAGCCACGCGATGAAGTATGCGAACCTGCCAGTCTGGGGAAGCTCCTTCACGACGAGCAAGCTCCAGGGCCTGCCCGTATCTCTCCAACGCAGCGTCTACGCGAGCCAGTCGATAGTAGCTCTCACCCAGAGCTATACACTCCTCCAGAGCCAGGTCCGTTTCGTCGTGCTCTATCAACAGGTCAATCAACTTCTCTCTGACGGATATGGCCATTGGTGCCGCAGACAGGGCTCGTCTGTAAACTTCCATTGCTCTGCGCGGGTTATCCCGCATCAGGTAGGCGTTAGCCACCGACGTGTACTTGCTGACGGCCTCCTCGGCCTTCCCCTGCTGGGCGAATATCTCCGCCAGCCGCAAGTGCAGAGGGAGATATGTCGGCGCCAGCCTGGCGGCCCTGTAGCATTCCTCCAGGGCCGTAAAAGGCATGCCCCTCCTCTGGTATTCGCGGCTCCGGACCATCAGGTCCACCACCTCATCTCCTCCAGGGATCTCCAAAACCTCCGGAAGGATAGGCACTGCACCATCCTGAGCCAGGCTGTCCAGCTTGCGTCGCGCCTCCTTGATCTTGTGCTTCCACCCACTACCACTCAAGAGATCCATCATGGAGTGAATCAGCAACTCTGACCTTCGTCCATCCTCCCGACCCCATTCGCTGGCAGCTATGCTGTCATACGCACGGCTGATTTCGTCACCGTGACCTTCACCCAGTATCTCCAGATCTATGATCTTCAACGCTTCCAAGAATCGAGACATCGCATCGTCAGTCTTGCCTTGAGCCAAGTAGCACTGGGCAAGCCCTAGCTGGCTCGCCAGGCGGTATTCACGCACCTCCGCAGACCGCCGAAGCAGCTCTGCAGCCTCATCGAAGTGAGAGAGCGCTTTGTTCAAGATCCCCAGGCCGAACACTACCGCGGGGAGCTTGACCCCCCTCTCCAGTGCTTCCTCGTAGAAGGTCAAGGCATCCTGGATCATTCCCCGAGAGTGGAAGTCGATCGCCTTGCCCAGTATGGCTCGAATGTCCCCGCTTGCCGCCGGTGCCGATACCTCTGCTTGCTCGCCAAGCTCTCCGTCTCCCAGGAGGGCCTCCGCCAGAGTTGCCAGAGCGCCCTGGACTGCGTCATCCACGGGGCCGAGTCCCTCTTTCCAAGAGATGAGGGTAGACGTGGGAATGGCAATCTCCGTTTCGGAACTCAACCGTTCCAAGAGGGTACGGGCTGGTCGGTTCCCACCATCGAGCGATAGCACACGCTGGCAATACCCTGCAGCTTGCTCAAGCTCACCGTCGTCGTAGTGGAGTCGGGCCAGGGTCAGGTACTCTTTGGCCGCCTCCGCCGTCCTGGACCTGTGGGCATGGGCGTCTGCCAGCTTGAGATGAGGTTCCTTGCTCTCCGGATGCAGCCGTGTCGCCTGCTTCCACCCTTCCTCGGCCCCGCCCAGATCCTTCAACTGCACGTACAGGTCTGCCAGGGACAGCCAGGCCTCGGCGGCATCGGACGCTCGACCCAGCTGCTCCAGAATCTGAGCCATCTTAAGCCTGGGCGCAGGGTCATCAGGTTTGAGTTCGCAGACTCTTCTGTACTCGCGGAGCGCCTCCCTCAGCCTTTCACCCTTGTAGTACGCGAAGGCCAACCCATTTCGAGCCGTCAGATCATCCGGGAACTCGGCGGCGGCCAGTTCATACTGCTCGATGGCCTTCCTCCACCGTTTTTCCCACGCGTAGCTATGTGCCCTCTTCACAGCCGTCTCGAACGCGGTTCGATCACCAGCCATTTGAAGTTGAGACCCTCATCTCTCGCGCCACAAGGCACCACAGCGATTATCCAAGAGGTGTTCCACCGGTCGTGAGCAAAGCACTACCGGCGCCAGGACAGGTCGACAGGATGATCCATCTGCGCGACGCCGTCAGGCAATGCGAGGGCAGGATCGTGCAGTCATCCGCTCACAGTAGGCACCCTTCGCGCGGCCCCTAACCGGCGCTCGGAGGCGCAGAGCCAACACCCGCCCGGACGAGGCAGGTTCGCGCGCCTCAGCCAGCCATCAGGGTGACCAGAATGGCCTTCTGGAGATGCATCCTGTTCTCCGCCTGATCCAGAACCGCCGAGTGGGGTCCGTCGATCACCTCATCCGTGATCTCCTCTCCCCGGTGCGCGGGCAGACAGTGCATGACCAAGGCGTCCGGTTTGGCCGCGGAGATCAATGCTTCGTTGACTTGGTACGGGCGAAACAGAAGCAGCCGTCTCTCTCGCTCGTCCTCCTGCCCCATGCTGGCCCAGGCGTCCGTATAGACGACGTCGGCTCCGCTCACAGCGGAGTGCGGATCGGCATCAACCACCACCCGCCCACCTGCCTCCTGGGCGAATTCCGTCGCCTTGCTCACTACCCCATCGGACGGCTCGTATCCCGATGGCGTGGATACCCGAACCTCCATACCTACCTTGCTGCCTGCAAAGAGAAGGGAGTGAGCCACGTTGTTCCCATCGCCCACGTAGGCGAGTATCAGGCCCCGGAGGGCGCCCCTCTTCTCGTAGATGGTAAGCAAGTCGCTCAGTCCCTGACAGGGATGAACGTAGTCCGAGAGCCCATTGATGACTGGCACCGAGGCGTAAGCGGCCAGACCTTCTACGTCGGCATGGTCGAAGACACGAGCCATGATTCCATCCACGAACCTGCTCAAGACGCGCGCGACGTCGGCCACGCTCTCGCGCTGGCCCAACTGGATCTCCTGGGGCGATAGGTACATCGCCGTTCCACCGAGCTGCGACATGCCCACTTCGAAGGACACCCGCGTCCGGAGCGAGGGTTTCTGGAAAAGCATGCCCAGGGTCTTACCCGCAAGCACCGGGTGGTTGCCACCCTGCCTCCACTCATCCTTGAGATTGACAGCCAGCTCGAGCAGATCCCGGATCTCCTCTGTGCCGAGATGCTCCACACTAACCAAGTGTCTCATTCCTCTACCCCTACCCGATACAGTATATCACAACAGAATGCACGTAGAAAGGACCTATGCCATCTCCACCGGATTTGCCAGCGTACCGATACCCTCTATCTCCACCTCAACGATATCGCCAGGAGACAACTCGCCAACGCCCGAGGGCGTGCCACTGAGCACCACATCCCCAGGCTCCAAGGTCATCACCTGCGAGATCGAGCTCACCAGAACATCTATGGGAAAGGTCATTCCACTCGTTCGGGCATGTTGGCGGAGTTCACCATTCACCCTCGTGCTGATGGTCAGCTCCCGAGGATCTACATCGGTGCGAACCACCGGTCCCAGAGGACAGAAAGTGTCGAAGCCCTTCGCCCGGGTCCACTGACCATCCCGGCGCTGAAGGTCGCGCGCGGTGACATCGTTGGCGCACGTGTATCCCAACACGTAGTCCAGTGCCTCTTCGATAGGAATGCGCTTCCCTCGCCTCCCAATCACCAGCGCCAGCTCACCCTCGTACTCCACCCTGTGCGTGAGGTGGGCCGGATAGATGATGCTCTCCCTGTGTCCCAGAATCGAGCTCGGCGGTTTCAGAAAGAAGAGCGGCTCCTCTGGCGATGGGCTGCCCATCTCATCCGCATGATCGTGGTAGTTCACTCCCACCGCAACGATCTTGGACGGCGCACACGGCGGCAGGAACTTCACTCCTGCCAGACTGCATACCTCCGTGCCTCGCCGCCACCGACCAAAAGGTGTGCCATCGATCCAGTATAGTCCGTCATCCTGTGACAGGACCCACCGCGTCTCACCCTCCGAACGAACACACATCAATTCCACGCTCTCGGTCCCCCTGAATGATCCTTCTTGCGACGCAAGACACGTCCCTCAGGCCGCTTCACTTCGACTATGGCCTTCAGCGGTTGGTGCCAAAGACGCGCCGCGCCCAGGACCGAACCGCTCCACCACGGGACTGCGCTTACGGCCGCAAGGTCGACTCTGCGTTTGTCCACCCGCGAGCAATCTCAACGCTCCAAGACCGTGAAGGGACGGCATGCATCTCTACAGAACCGTCAGGCCGGTGAGGATGCCGGTGGCATGAATAACACTGACCACGGATCGACTCGAGTTGTCAGGCAGCACACGGGAGTCACGCCCGCGTGTGGGAGAAACCTACTGACTCGGCACAGCATCTTCGCCCGCCCATCTCTTCCCAAAGTGTTGCCGGCCCTCTGCCCGCCGTGGCTGGCGCGAAGTGGCCGGGGACGACTACGCGCAGCCTCCGAGGAATCCAGCAGTGGATCGTGTCAGTCAACGAACAGATGGCCAAGAGATCCAGAGTCCCAGCCATGACCTGGTCAGCCCCCGCCCGATCTCCTACGCATTATATCACATCTGTATGCGCAGGCCAACGGGACACGCCTTCCCTCGCGGCGCTAGCGCTGCCGTGGACAGCGGCTGCAAAGTGCCGTATAATCGCTCCAACTGTCCCAGCCTGCCTCGACAGTGCACGCCCACCGTACACAATCAGAGAAGGGGCCCTTGCTGGGCGGGTCGCGCGCTTCAGACCTGGGCCGACGGCGCGGCGCTGGTCCGAAGTCAAGAGGCGGGGATTGGCTGCACGATGCTCCATCACATCCACGAGGGTTGAAGGGTTGTCCACCACCTACACTGTCAAGTTGCCAGTTTTCGAGGGGCCTCTCGACCTGCTGCTGCACCTGATCGAGGAAAGAGAACTGGACATCACCACGGTCTCACTGGCTGCGGTGACCGACCAGTACCTGGACTATATGAGCCAGGTCGAGGAGCTCCAGCCCGACAAGCTGGCTGACTTCCTCATCGTTGCGGCGAAACTCCTGCTCATCAAGTCTCGCATGCTTCTGCCACAGCCCCCTGACGAGACCGATCAAGAAGAGGAAGAAGACGTGGGCGACGAACTGGTGAGGCGCCTCGTTGAGTACCGCAAGTTCAAGAACGCAGCCGCGGGACTGCAAGCGAGAGAAGAGCAAGGCATGAGAGCCTACGCACGGCTGCTGGCACCCGCGGAGCCACAGCGTAGCTTCCGCCTGGAGGGCGTCACCCTCGATTCTCTCGCGGAGGCCGTCCGCCAGGCCATGATGACCCAGCCTTCCTCCACTGTAGACACGGTGGTCATGCCCCTCCACGTATCGCTTCCCGAGAAGATCGCCCGCCTGGAGACTCTGCTGGCCAAGGAGAGGCGGTTCAGCTTCAATGGCCTCCTGAAGGAGGCCAAGTCGCGCACAGAGATCATCGTGACCTTCCTGGCCCTGCTGCAACTGATCAAGAGGCGTAAGGCAGTCGTGGAGCAGACGGAGTTGTACGGGGAGATTTTGGTCAGTTCACCAGAGTAGCGGTGGGCGCTCTACACGTCCTCTCCCGACCTGGGAGGACGCTCCAAACACATCATCCTCAGAACCCCGGGAGTTCAGCAAGAAGCAGATCCACGGTCTCCCAGTCCGAAGCCAGCACGAGCAGCGTCTCCTGGCCGCTCTGCCCCAGGTACGTGACCTGGTCTTCATCTTGCCACCGTTTCTGATGCTGGTCGTCAACCGTCTTGGAGGCGGTGCCCGCACGCGTTATGAACGTGACGTAGAATGAGCAGAACTCATCGGCGTTGTCTACGCTATCCCAACTCATTCGGTGAACCCACACGTATCGGCCCTCGTCTTCGTTGACCAGAAAGACTCCCGTGTCCCCTTCCCAGCCCTCGGCCGCCATCAACGCTTCCTCGCTGCCAAGCTCTCTCTCCAGATAGACTCGCACGTACAACTCCCCGAGGACGTCCCTGATGAGCTCGACCCACGATGGGCCCAGTACGTCGGCCAAGTTGCCGACGTCCGGCGCATGCCCCACCTCACCAGACAGGTATTTGTGGGGATGCATCACCTGCTCAGTCGACTCCGGCGGACTGCGGAAGGCCTGATTCACCTGCTCCCATCCACCCCTCTCCGCCAGGGCAGCCACGAAGACTACACCCTGGTCGTACGGGAACCACGCAGTCTCCCTCACTACTGTTGGCGCCTCGTCATACTCGCCCTGCTCGACCTGCTGAATGGCTTCCAAGAGCTCCGCCCGGTCGAAGGACATCTCGAACAGGTACGTGAACGCATACTCCACCATGACCAGGGTGGCATCTCCCTCGATGAGCGCCTGCAATGCCAACCTCGAGTCCGTGGTCGGCGATTGGTTGTAGAGCGCATCCAGATCGAAGTGCTGATCCTGTAAGGCGTGGGTGAACTCATGAGAGAAGGTCACCTCCAGCCACAGATCGCTGGAATAACGATCCAGTATTAGATAGATCTCCTCCTTCTCACTGTCGTACAGGCCAGCGACGTATTCGCGCAGTGCTTCAATCTGGTTCTCCACGAGGTCGTAGTCTTCATCTATTAGACCGAGTACCCGATAGAGCTTCTCCGTGGCCCTCATCTCGGCCACGTACTCCTCCCTCTGATAGGAATCGGCGAGATACTCCTCCAGACGGTAGCGCGTGAAAGTCACTCTCTGGACATCTCGCAGGCTGTCCAGTTCTCGGAGATTGGCAACCCTCACCTCCACCTCATCGTAGGCGCCCGCGCTGACGATGGGAAAACCAGGGATTCGCGCATCGGGGACCACCAGCGTGTTGGTAGGCACGGGTGCAGGGGTGACTGTGGGAGCAAAGGTGGGCGGGAACGTCAGCTCTGGAACAGGGGTGGAGGTCTCACCGTGAATGATGGCCACTGTGGTCACCGCAGGCACTGCCTGCTCAGCGCCTCCCGTGAGCAACACTCCTCCAAGCACCGCAGCCACGCCGCACACAGAGACCGTCAACACCGCCAAGAAGGCGAGGGCCGCATACTTCAAGCAGTTCCGACCCTTGGGGGGAACCTCCTCCTCGGCGGAAGGCGGCTCCTCAGGTTCGGCTTCCTCGCTCATTTCGGCGGATGGCTCCTCAGCCTCAGCAGCCTCAGCTTCCTCTTCCCCTTCTTCGACCTGCGCCGACTCGTCCAGCAAAGACTGAAGCCCCAATCGCGCCGGTTCATTCGACGGGTTGATGGACAAGACGTTCTGAAGACAGCTCACTCTGTCATCGCCGGGGACCACAGCGCTCATCCAGAGCCAGCCCATCTCATTCTCAGGGTCCAGTTCGAGGACTCGAGACAGCAACTCGCGTGCCTCGTGCTGCCTTCCCGCCCTGACCGCGGCCATCCCCTGTCGCAGGAGGGTCTCAACCTCCGATTTCGCCGCCATCTCCAACCTCAGTCGTGCCGGCTTGCCTGCCCAGCCTGAGTCATCGACGCCAAACTCCTTGAGGCATCGGTCACATTATAGGCTGCGGTGTGCGCGATGTCAAGGGCGAGAAACAGCCTGCCTAGAGGAGATGCCCAGAGATCGATACATGGGTCCGCCGATCCTAGCAGCACGCTGGAACGCACCCTTCAACGGACCAATGAACTCGCTCTGCCGCATTCTGCTCGCCTACACTTCCACGACAAACCTTAAATCTCACTTCGGCGGCCCTGGTAGCCCCTTTGGCCTATTGCCAACTGTTAGGGAATCATGTATAATGTGGGTAATTGTGGGGAGGAGTGGGGCATCCTCCTCTGGAATACCCCTCAAACAGACCAATGGTGGGGCATCGTATAGCACAAATGTTCCTAGGTTCCTATCTCCACAACATCGATAGCAAGGGTAGACTCACACTGCCGGCGAAGTTCCGGGCGGAATTGGCCAAAGGCGTCGTCGTCACGCGTGGCTTGGACCGCTGTCTGTGGGTCTTCCCAATTGAAACCTGGGAAGCGTTCGCGCGCAAGATGAACGAATTGCCCCTCACTGACAAGGGAGCCCGCGATTTCGCCCGGTTCCTGTACGGGAACGCCACCGACTGCGAGCCGGACAAGCAAGGGCGTATCCTGCTTCCGAGCAACCTGAGAGACCACGCCGACCTGGACGGCGAGACGGTGATCGTCGGCGGACCCGGTCGTCTGGAGATCTGGAGCCGCGAAAGGTGGGAGCGCGCCAACCACGAGATCGGGCAAAACGGAAACGCCATTGCTGAGCGTCTCTTCGAACTGGGCGTGGGGCTGTGAGTCCCACCCTGGTCCACACGCCGGTCCTGTTGCATGAGGTACTGGACGGGCTTGCCGTCAGGGCGGGTGGCAAATACGTAGACTGCACGGTAGGAACCGGGGGCCACTCCAAGGGCATCCTAGACAGATCAGGGCCTGGAGGACAGCTGCTGGGTTTCGACATCGATCCCTCAGCCATGGAGGTATCGAGACGTCGACTGAGTTCGTACGGCAACCGGGTCACGCTGGTGTGTGACAGTTACGCCCGGTTGAAGGAGCTGGCAACGGAGCAGGACTTCGTGCCCGCAGATGCAGTTCTCCTGGACCTGGGGTTGTCATCGCTACAACTGGAAGAGGCCCAACGGGGCTTCTCTTTTCAGAGGGACGGCCCTCTCGATATGCGCATGGATCCGGCGAAGGAGGTCACTGCGGACCACCTGGTGAACGAGTTGAACGAGGCAGATCTGGCCCACATCATAGCCGCCTACGGGGAAGAACCCAAGGCCAGAGCCATAGCCCGCGCCATTGTGCGCAACCGTCCAGTCAGGACAACCAGAGAGTTGGCAGACCTCGTTTCTCGCAACGCGGGTCGGCGACGAAGGATACACCCAGCGACGAGGACTTTCCAGGCTCTGCGCATAGCCGTGAATGAAGAGCTCGATACCCTGTCCGCGACGCTCCCGCAGATTGTGGACGTCCTTGCCGAAGGGGGCCGTATGGCTCTCATCAGCTTTCATTCTCTCGAGGATCGCCTGGTGAAATCCTTCATGGTCCGGGAAACGCGGGATTGCATCTGCCCGCCCGAGCTTCCAGTGTGCCGATGCGAGCACTCGCCCACCCTGAGGATCCTGACCAGGAAACCCATCAGGCCATCGCCCGACGAGATCAGACAGAACCCGCGCGCCCGTGCTGCCAAGCTTAGAATAGCGGTTCGGGTCTAGAAGCGATGAACAAGGCCACGAGAGCCGATCCCATCTACATCCCCAAGAGCCCGGTTGGCAGCCTGGGCGGGAGATACACGGCTTGGGGGCTCAGCGGCAAGACCATGGCGCTTGTGCTCATGTTGCTCGTCGTGGGCTCATTGATAGGTTCCTTCTACTTGAACCAGGCCAGCCAAACGACTGCTGCCGGTTTGGAGATCGTGCGCCTGACTCGCGAACGGGAGTACTGGAGGCAAGAGAACGCCGGACTCCGTAGGCAGATAGCCGAGATGGAGGCCCTGTCGAGAATAGAGACGCGAGCAGCCGAACTGGGATTCGTGGAGGCCGATGGCGTGGAGTACCTGGTGGTGGATGCGCCTCTTGTTGAGGACACAGAGAGTGACTATTCCCCGACGCCTTATGCGCCTGAACAGGGCGCAGCAGAACCATCACCGCCGCAGGCCAGGGACTGGTGGGGAGAACTGGCGGCCCAGATAACATCGTGGATGAACCCAGAGCAGTGACTGCGGGACCCGCTGCGACCATCTGTACGGTGAGGATCCCCCGCCGTGCCGTGGTCCCCCCGGTGAAGCAGTAGTGAAACGATGATCGACTCTGATTGGCAAGCACGCGGATCCAAGATACGGCTAATGGTAGTGTGGGTGGCTACCGTCATAGGTACGATGATCCTTGGTGGCCGTCTGTTCTACTGGCAGGTCTTGCGCCATGACGATCTCCAGGAGATTGGCGAACGATGGCAGTTGGTCGATGAACCGATACCCGCGCTCCGCGGAACGATCATGGATCGCCACGGTTTCGTACTGGCCCTGGACGAGTACGAATTCGAGATCTTTGCCACACCGAGGGACATCAGAGACCCAGAAGGCCTAGCCGCAGGTCTGGCCCCGGTACTGGGCATGGATGAGAACGAACTCGTAGCGCGATTGTCACGGACAGGCCAGCCATCCGTGTCAATAGTCTGGGATGCGCCGTTGGAGGTTGCCAGAGAGGTGGAGGCCATCAAAGAAGACTCGGGCACCGCGGCACTGGGCATCAGCGCTGCGAGGAAAAGGACCTACCCAGAGGGCGAACTGGCATGCCACCTGCTTGGGTTTGTGACCTACGACCACGAGGTGGACTACGACGCCTTCTATGGCGTCGAGGAGTCCTACAACAGCGAACTGCGTGGACAAGCCGGTTCCTGGGGCGGGTCTGACAGCACGCTTGCTTCAAGCATCACCATCGGTTCGAGCACCGTCTCACTGCCCAGGGACGGCCAGAACGTAGTGCTGACTGTGGACAGAACGATCCAGCGCATGGCCGAGAACGAATTGAGACGGACCATCAAGGAGTACGGAGCCGAGAGAGGCACGATCATCGTCATGGATCCACGATCCGGTGCGATTCTGGCTATGACCAGCGACCCCGGATACGATCCAAACCCGAAGCTAGGCCAACAGATAGCTGAGGACTTGTTCTTGAATCCCGCCGTGAGCGAGAACTATGAGCCTGGCTCTGTGTTCAAGGTTGTCACCATGGCTGCGGCCCTCGATGCCGGTATCGTTGGCAGGTACACTACCTACTACGACCAGGGACAGATCTTCGTGGGTGGACACCTCATCTATAACTGGGATCGCGAAGCCTACGGGACTACAAGCATGACCGACCTTCTCAAGCACTCCCTGAATGTTGGCGCCGCGACTCTGAGCACGAATCTGGGTGCTGAGAGGTTCTATGACTACGTTGACCGCTTCGGCTTTGGAGAGCCGACCGCTATAGACCTACCGTACGAGTCGAAGGGACTGATGCGCAAGCCTGGAGACGGCAACTGGCGTGAGGGAGATCTGGGCACCAACGCCTTCGGTCAAGGGATTGCAGTCACACCGCTACAGATGATCACCGCGGTCGCGGCCGTGGCCAACGGCGGGGTACTGCCAAGACCGTACATCGTGGAACGTATCGAGGAGCATGGACGAACCATCAAGGAATTCCAACCGCAGCCGGGAAGTCAGGCGATCTCTCCGTGGGTAGCGGAGGAACTGACGGAGATGCTGATAGAGTCGATGGCCGGCAAGGAGAACCTGCAGATACCCGGCTACGCGATCGCCGGCAAGACCGGAACCGCTCAGATCCCTGTGACCGGGGGCTATGACCCAGATGACACCATAGCTTGTTTCATAGCCTACGCGCCTGCTCGCGATCCACAGTTCATCATTCTTGTGAAGATCGACAAGCCGCGAGAATCGCCCTGGGGGTCCGTGGTCGCAGTTCCCGCCTTCAGACGGCTCGCCGAACAGCTATTCGTCTACCTGGGCATACCACCCGACGATTTCGGAGTTGCTAGCTCATAGGGCGCCGACACGAGGAGGCCTTATGCCTACCCTCGCAGGTATCCTGCAAGGACTAACCGGACAGACAATCGAAGATGAAGCGGCGGGCCGCATTCAGTTCCGCGATGTGGTCGTCGACTCACGCCTTGCCAGCAAGACCTCCCTCTTCGTCGCCCTAAGGGGCGAGAAGGACGACGGCCACCATTATGTCAATGACGCCGTGGAGCGCGGCGCCTACGCTGCCATCATAGATACCGTGGCGGATGGCCTGCCATCGATCATAGACACCACCCAGCGACCACTCGCCCCCCTGCCACAGCCACTGCTACCCCCCTTCTGTCTCCTTGTGGAAGACACCATGAAGGCCCTTCAGGACATGGCCGCCCACCACCGCAGGCAGTTCGACGTACGAGTCGTCGGCGTAACAGGTAGCGTCGGCAAGACCATGACCAAAGAAGCCATACACTCGGTCCTCAGCAAGACCTACGTTACCTTGAAGAGTGAGGACAGCTACAACAACGAGATCGGTCTGCCACTCACGCTGCTCAACCTGGAGGAGAAGCACGAGAGAGTTGTGCTCGAGCTGGGCATGTACGCGTTGGGGGAAATTGCCCAGTTAGCTGCTATCGCTCTGCCGTACGTCGGAGTCGTGACTAACGTCACCCACTCGCATCTGGAGCGACTGGGTTCCGTCGAGCACATAGCACAGGCCAAGGCTGAACTCCTTGAGGCGCTTCCTCCGGATGGTACCGCGATACTGAATGGCGACGACCCTCGGGTGAAGGCTATGGCCGACAAGACCGACGCTCGGGTCTTCTTTTACGGTCTCAGTCCGGACTGCAACCTTAGGGCCACCAACATCGAAAGCAGAGGTCTTCAGGGCATTCGCTTCCGCATGCACTACGATCACGAGACTATTCACGTCAAGATCCCGCTTCTGGGTCGCCACAGCGTGCACACCGGTCTCGCGGCCGCAGCCGTCGGCATAGAAGAGGGCCAGCCCTGGGGCCAGATCGCAGCCGGACTGCGGGACATTGAGGTCCGATTGCGACTGATCGCCACACCAGGACTCAGAGCTTCCACCCTCATCGACGACAGCTACAACGCCAGTCCCACCTCGAGCCTCGCCGCCCTTAGTCTGCTGGCCGAGCTGAGAGGACGGAAGATCGCTGTCCTCGGCGATATGCTGGAGCTGGGATCCTACGAGGATGAAGGTCATCGTAAAGTGGGACGACGCGCAGCAGAAGTCGTGGACAAGCTGGTGACTGTTGGAGAGCGTGGCGCGGCCATAGGGCGGGAGGCACTCGCCGTCGGCATGGCAGACAAGGACGTCCTGTTTGCGGAGGACAACGACCAGGCGGTCCGTTACCTCCTGGACCTGGTCGCCTGTGGCGATCTCATTCTCGTCAAGGGATCCAGGGGCATGCACATGGAGGACATTGTAGCAGAGCTCGGAGATAGGCAATGACCTTCGCTCTCACACTGGGAGTGGCAACGTGCCTCGTCGGATTGCCTTTCGGATCCTTCTTACTGAAGTATCTGAAGGCGCGTGGTGTCGGCGAGCAGATCCGTATCGACGGACCTGTCTCCCACCAGCTCAAGACAGGTACTCCGACCATGGGCGGCATCGCCATCGTGGTACCGGTAGCTATCATGACCGGCCTGTTCAATCTGATCCATCATGAATCGATGCTGCTTCCTCTCGGCACCGCGCTGGCCTTTGCCTTGATCGGAGCGGTGGACGACTGGGTCGGACTGATGAGAAGTCGGCGAGCCGCCGCTGGCGGGACCACCAACGGCAAGGGCGGGCTCAGCGTTCGCTGCAAGCTGGCCCTGCAGATCGCCATCGCGGTCGGGGCAGCTTGCGTCCTGCACTTCGTATTCCGCCTGGAGAGCTTCGCCCTGCCCTCCGTAGCCACGAAGTTCTCCCTGGGCATCTGGTACGTGCCATGCGCTGTCTTTGTAATCGTGGCTACCACCAATGCAGTCAACCTGACCGATGGTCTAGACGGCCTGGCTGGCAACACTTCTGCCGTGGCATTCGTGGCCTTTGGAGTGATCGCCCTGCTTCAGGGACAGCTCTACCTTGTCGCCTTTTGCTTCACCATGACTGGGGCCACCATGGCCTTTCTCTGGTACAACGCCTATCCCGCGCAACTCTTCATGGGAGACACCGGATCGCTGGCCCTTGGCGGTACCCTGGGGGTGGTGGCTATGATGACGGGACAGTGGCTGTTGCTCCCCATAGTGGGCATTGTCTTCGTGGCCGTGGGCTTGTCGTCGTTGCTACAGATCTGGTACTTCAAACTGACCGGTGGAAAGCGCCTTTTCAAGATGGCACCTCTGCACCACCATTTCGAACTCCTTGGATGGTCTGAGGTGCACATCGTGCAGAGATTCTGGCTGGTCGGCGTCCTGGCAGCGATGTTCGGCATCGCCCTGGCCCTATTGTGAGCTCCACCGTTGTGTCATGGTCTACGAGGGACAGAGAGTCACGATCTTCGGACTAGGAAGGGAAGGCCTGGCTCTGGCCAGGTTTCTGATCCTGCAAGGGGCCGAGGTGACCGTTACCGATATCAAGAAGGAAGAACTCCTGAAGAGCGAGATGGCAGATCTGGCAGGCTTGCCCATCAAGTACCACCTGGGCGGACACCCTGAGGACGTGCTTAGCGCAGACGTTTTCTTCGTCAGCCCAGGAGTTCCCCAGGGTATCCCCATTCTCATGGAGGCGCGCCGTCGAGGGATTGCCCTGAGCAGTGAAACCAGGCTCTTCTTCAGCCTCTGCCCGGCTCCGATCATCGGCATCACCGGCAGTAGCGGCAAGACGACGACGACGAGCCTGGTGGGTGAGATCATGGAAGCGGACGGACGCCGAACCTTTGTGGGAGGGAATATCGGATCTCCACTAATCGACCTCGTGGATCGGATAGGCCCACAGGACGCAGTGGTCATGGAGCTCTCTAGCTTCCAATTGGAGGTCCTCGACCACAGCCCGCACATTGCTGCCGTGCTGAACCTGTCGCCGAACCACCTGGACCGGCACGAGTCGATGGACGACTACGTGAGTGCCAAATCGAACATCGTCAGATTCCAGACAGAGCAAGACTATGCGATCCTCAACGCCGATCAAGGTCTAACCAGTGGTCTGAGCGAGATCTGTGAGGGGCAGACTGTCCTCTTCAGCCGCCAGGGACGAGTAGACCTGGGCGCCTTCCTCGACGGCGAGCACGTCACCTTGCGCTGGGAGGGAGAGGACGAAAGGATCTGCACGGTCTCGGAAATAAGGTTGCTC
>Ga0315549_1001716_pt1 | contig 22144 bp, 15 predicted proteins | sample SalMarSW160200MG_FD_203101 | JGI IMG/M metagenome (GOLD analysis project Ga0315549, IMG submission 203101) | Salt marsh sediment microbial communities from the Plum Island Ecosystem LTER, Massachusetts, United States - Salt Marsh Sediment SW1601-200 ... | reverse complement strand
CTGACTCAGGACTCGAGACTGGCGACACATGACTATTGAATTTCCTTTCGAGAAATTCAATCTTGACATTTAGTACTTTTTCCAGTACAATACAAAGTAAGGAGGTACGCATGAAATATTTTACAAAAGCACTTTTTTTATCCTTGATTGCGCTGTTCTTTCTTATCAAATGTTCGGAAAACAGTAATCCCAATATAGATGACAGATTGGTAGCCGAATATCTTTTTGATGGGGATGCCAGCGACAACAGCGGAAACAATTATGATGGGACTCTATTGGGTGGAGCTACGGCAAACGGTTTTCTTCAAATAAACGATAATAATTCAGATAGACTTTCTCTACCTTATAAAGTGATGGACAGCCTAAGAGATTTCTCCTTTTCCGCATGGCTTAAAGTTGATGTTATTCATACAACGCCAATTCATCCCGCTCAGACCTGGATAAGCGGAGCCAGGGTAGGCGAAGATAACGCTATTCTAATTATGTATAGAGATTTCCAATCCTGGGATAAAATATGGTGGGAAATAAAATTAAACGAAACCACATACGATTTAGCAATAGATTCTACATTACATGATATGGAGTGGCATTACGTTGTAGTTTTAAGGGAAGGAGAGATAGCACGATTATATATTGACGGAGAACAACTCGGTATTGGAATAAGCATTAGTGATGCGCTGCTTGCACTGAGCGAAGGAGGTTTAGTAATAGGGCAAGAAATAGATCTTCCGGGAGAAAATTTTGATCCAACGCAATCCTGGGCTGGAAAAATTGATGAATTTAGAATTCACAACTATGCTTTAGAACAAGAAGAAATTGATAGTCTTTACAGCGTAGGGCATGATACTCTTTAATTATTTATATTAAAGGAACATCAGGGGCAGACCTTCTTTGAAAAGTGTCAAACACTTAGTTTGTTGGGTTTATAGTGTTCATAGAGTTCGTTGGGTCAAGAGTCAAAATAAAAACAAAAAAAACAATCCTGTTAATCCTGTTCAATCTGCGTCCTATTATCTTCGTGTCTTAGTGTCTTCGTGGCTAAAAAATTCCTTGACAAACTTCCATAAACATCTACAATTTTAAAAAATATTTTGTTTTAATTTAAACGAAGGAGAGGACTATAATGAAAAAAATATCGATTAAACTCGGCTATTGGACATCCTTGATTTGTATTACTACTTTTGTTATTTGGACAATTTGCTTTGTGGCAATCTTTAAAGTAAATCCAATTTTTAAGTGGACAAACCTTGCGGATTTTATAACTTATTCCAATAACTACAATCAGTCATTTAAGTATTTAGCCCAATTTACAATGTTGCTCTTTGCTCCTGCATTTTTAATAATGCTGCACAGCATCAATGACTATGCGCCGGAAGACAAAAAAATCTTGAGCAGAATCAGCATTTGTTTTGCGACAATATTTGCCACTTGCATAGGCATCCACTACTTTGTTCAAATTAGTTCAGTTAGACTAAGTATTGCCAAAGGACAGATTGGCGGACTGGAACAATTTATTCAAGTAAACCCAACATCGGGTATTGCCGGAATAAATTTGGTTGGTTGGACTTTGTTTTTTAGTTTATCATGTTTCTTCATTGCACCTATATTTACAGGAAGCCGATTAAACAAAGTGATTAAATATACATTAATAGCTAACGGAATTATTTGCGTTTTAGGCGGAATAGGTTATGTATTCGATAACATTATCTTAATCTTTCTAACTCTGAATTTAGGAATGGGAGGAGCGACTTTGACTGCCACAATTGCATTGTTTGTGTTTTTTAGACGACTTCAAAAATAGGAATAGTAGCGGGGTTAAGTCTTCTTTGATTTCATAGATTCTTCGAATCTAAGTTGAGTGTTTAAATAGTTAATTAGATTTTAGTTAAAACAAACAAAATAAATGGGATGTGTGGTGTGATTCGTGCTATTCGTGTGATTTGTTGTTCCTCTTAGTTTTGAGGTTATGTGTTGGGTTTTGTTTTGACTCGTAACAGATTCGAAGAATATCCTACAGAGCAACTTCGATCGCGTTAAGTAAAAGACTTAAATCGTAAGGTTTCTCGATGTAATATTTGACGCCTGCTTCGACCATTTTCTGCTTGTATTCCTGGTCTTTCACGGCAGTTAAAACAATAACAGGTATGTTCTGAGTATAAACTAAACCTTTGAGATGCTCGTAGAATACAAATCCTCCCCCACCCGGAAGCAATAAATCGAGAATAATCAAATCCGGAGTTTCCTCTCTGGCGAACCTCATCCCCTGATCGACATCGTATGCAACTAAAGTTGTATAATTTGCTCTTTGTAAATCCAGTGCAAGCCTTTTTGCGAAATCAATGTCATCATCAACTATCAATATCTTTCCGGCGCTGCCGGCTTCCGCATCCCCTTTCTCCGGTTCCACTATGTGTTCTTCGATACTCCTTAATAATTCCTGCGGATTGTAAGGTTTTTCCAAATATTCAATAGCACCCGTCTTAAGTACTTTTTCTCTCATTTCGGCATCATGTACGCCGGTAAGAACAATAATGGGGATGGATTGAGTTTTCGGTAACCCACTTACACTCTCAAGGACTTTTAATCCGCCGCCGCCGGGTATCATTAAATCGAGAATAATCAAATCCGGTATTTCTTTTTTGGCGAACTGCACTCCCTGAATCGCATCTCCAACATTTAAAACATCATAGTCAGCTGAATGGAGATGCCTTATCATTAAAGCTGAAAGATCATAATCATCTTCGATAACTAAGATTTTCTTCTTTTTCATTCCATATTTTCAGAACATTACCAGCTGCTCGAAATACTTCCAATTATACGCCACTCGTCATAATCTTCGTATTCAAATTCTCCGGTATAAACGTTTCGCTCTATATCGACACTCATATTAGCTAAAGCTCCCATATACAAAGAAGAGCTCAAATATATACTGTTTCCGCCGACATCATCCGACCCCGAAGAAAAATTAAAGCCAATCCCATTTGTCCATATTTCAAAAGATGTATAATAAGCGCTTATATCGTAAGTCATAATGTTATCCTTCATATCAGGATAACTTGTCTCGGAATAATCCACAGCAAAAGATAAAGTAAACGGTACCACAAAGTTAATATCATCGCTAACAGAGATAGCTTTAGCAGAATAATTGTTAGCGTCTTCTACGTCTTCATAATTCTGGAAGGAAAAATAACAATTCAAATAGTTGCTGATATTTGCAAGATTCATATTATAGCCGGTATTAACAGAGAACATTTTGCTGGTCCGATCCAGACCAAGAGTATCGTTCTTTTCGCTATAAGGGCTGAAAGCAAAATCTAAATATGGTAAGTCCGTGAAATTGAATCCCACACCCACCTCAAAAGAATTAAAAGAAGTGGTAGACCCTTTCATCCCGAGAAGGTTATCCTTTTCCCTTGCAAGAGAACCGTATAGAAACATACTATTATCCCATAAATCCTTTCTTATTCCAGCCTCATACGCGAAAAAGTCATTACGCATATAAGGATTACCGAAAGACTCAAATCCAGGTCCTGCCATACTTACCGATCCGGAAATTTCCGTATCGTAAAAATCGATAGCGGAATTAACCATAAAGGCAAAATCAAACGCGCTGCTAATCCTGGGATGGAAAAGACTGGTAACGAAAGAAGGGATTTCCTCATCAGTAAGTTCGGGCATACGCACATCTCTTGTAACTTCCGTACCCATAATTTCCGATTCTATATAGAACTTGTTTTCAAAAAACGATAATTTCAAATCAACACCAACAACATAATTTTCCATAGGTCTCACAATTTCCACACTATCCGAATCAGTATAAGCAGGGACAAAGTAAGGTTCCACAGAAGTTGTATCGTCTCCTGAATGCATATAAATAAAATGGAAATGAGAGTTTTCTTTTCTGCCGAAACCCACGTTAAAGGCAGCCAAATTCCTGGCATACGCATAGTCGGTATAAGTTGTATCAGACCAGTCTACACTCCTCTGCAATTTTCCCATTGAACCTTCCAGATGAAGGAATCCAGGGTTTAGCTCGACCACTCCTCCCGAAACAGGAACACCTGAAAGGGAGTATGGAGAGAAATACGGATAACATGTCCCGAATTCAACATTAGAAATAGCAATAACAATACTCGGAACATTAACCATGTCTCTCGCCATTTTTTCCGGTTGTATGCTGATTCGGTATTTATTAAGAGCCTGGCGAGCTTGCGACTCCATCGAACTTAACTGCAAATCAAAAGTTATAGGCATCTCATAAAAAGATATAGTTGGACTAATGGTAAATCGAACTTGAGAAGTCGGCTCCATCAAAGTATCCCCATTTATAGCATCATATTCGCCGTACAAGTTTGCCGAACCTGAAAATTTCACTACATCGGCAGCATAAAATACAAACGACATAAAGAAAAGGATTAATGCTATTTTTCTCATCATACACTTTCCGCCAATTTATCTCTTTTTCTCAGGAGGATCCGGCGGCATCTGTAGCTTGTTCACCTTGACAGTTGCCCCATTTAACTTATTCCAATTACTGGGAATAATTTGCTGCCAATCTTTACCGGAAACGCTTATTTTCCTTGAAGGCATCTTCGTTACCTTACCATCAACAACTTGAGTGATTTCAAGATTGCAGGAAACAGCACTTTTCTCTCCCTTAACAAGAAGAGCGTCTCGCCCCTCAGTCAATTTCAGTCTCACCGGCGAAGAACTCGGTGCCGTTAGATTCTTTACTTTAAATATCCTTGACACATTGGAACCGGGGCCCTTTTGCTGTAATTCCACTTCAAATTTTGCGGCTCCTCTTTTGCTGCTTAATTTCAATTCTTGATTATTTGTTGAAAGCTTCTTTACCTCGAAATTATCTTTTCCGCTCGACCCACCGGGTGCGGAAAGCCTTATTATGTTGTCTTTGCCCGCCATTTCGAATTTGTATTTTTTGCCGGTCGAGACAATCTCAAAATTAAGATTTTTTCCTTCTGAGCCTATCGCGAAGTAAATCTCGGGGGGATTTTTTCTCTTTCTCGTAACCCTTCTTACGCCTCTAACCGGAGCAGAAGTCATAGGCATCCTGAACACATTTTTCATTTTAAGTGATGAGTTATCTTCTATATCTGATAACCTATTATGTGAACCCGCGCTGGTCTTGTAAAATTTATGCCCTTCATCATCCGTAATCTGGGATATATTAGCTCCGGTAAGAAAAACATGATTCATCGCATCAGTAATTCCGCCAAGCTGAAGGGGATTACGTGAAGAGGCTTTCACAATGGACATCGGTGTAGCAAATATAAAACCACCGGGTGAACCCCAGACCGTAGATATATTCCATTGATAAGTCCAGTCACCACTACTTTTATCTATCTCTATATAATTTTCATGATTATCGTAGAAAAGCGAATCGGGCGGATACCACTTGTTCGAATCATGTATGTAAATGTATCGTTTCGATCCGCTTTCTTCCACCCTGTATGGTATCAATGTATGACCTACCATATCCGTATTCTTGACTATAGTAAGTACCGGAAAATCTCCCATAGAAAGATAATATTCTACCTGCTCATAAGCATAATTCCCGTCTTTTGCATGTGTACCCGTTATATTCTCAGCCAACCACATAATACCGGAATGACTCCATTCATGACACTGCATAACCGTTATAGTGGTACACAATTTTGCCGAAGCCGGACCGTCTACACCTCCGGAATAAGTATAAGCAGGTTTACAAAAACCCATATGTCCTTCTTCTTTATAGATTATGTTGGCGAGCAAACTCATACCAAAACAGTTACCGGAGGCAACCGCGAATGCCGCATTGTAAGCTTTAAAAAAGGCGTAATCCAAAGGACAGTCGACCTTAGCAATATTAGAATCCGGACAGATGCCTATAAAACTCCTGACATATACTTCCCAGGGCAGTATCGTATCACCTGCAGCATTAGTAAAGTAAGTCGTATTTCTGAAACCCCAACAGTGCTGCTCCACAAACTCATCTCCGGCATACGACGGGATTGCCAGGAAAACAACAACTATCAAAGTTAATATTAATGTTATTTTTCTCATCTCATCCCCCTCTTTAAGGCGTTGCCTTACCATTTTTGGCAGTTGAAACGAGCGAACGGTTACCATTTTTAGCAAAATACTGGACCTTGTAGTAGTAATCTTTATTCGCTATTATCTTATTATCAAGGAACCTATTCTCTCTTATAATCGGGCTGATCTGACGATAACCCCCAGCAGGATCAGAACTCCTGAATACTACAAAACCGGAGTATTCTTTATCATAAAGCGGCTTCCATTCGATAAGGAGAGCACACTTAACCTTACCCGAAGGCTGTGTAACCTTCAAGTGATGCGGTTTCGGCGGAGGACCAATGTTATATGTATACGTCTCTATCGGAACCGAAGGGTCTCCGATATTACCGCCGTAATCCGCAGCTCTTATTCTGTACCAGTATACCTTTTTTTCTTCAACGGTAGTATCAACAAATGAGAATACAGAATCAGCCGCCCATGTATTTGTAGCAGGTATGTCATCGCAATCTATGGCTGTAGGGAACATAAGGGAATCGCTCACTCTCTTGTAAGGACCACTCTCGTTATCCGCCCTATCAACCATAAATTCAAACAAATCCTGTACAGGTGAAGAAACCCACTCGACCTTTATCGCCCTGTTTCTCGCTTTAAGTCCCGCGATAACGGGCGGAGCCGGAGGCGTTTCTTCCCTCAACTTCTGACAAACGGTCTTGGAAGTATCGCTTAGATTCTGACTTCTATCATAAGCTTTTATCGTATATCTGTAACAAATCGGAGAACCCGGCGGAACAGTGAAATCTTTATACCTCAAACTGTCGGGATGGTCTTTATTTCCCACAAGATGCATAGGATAATTTTCCCAAACCCATAACGTACATCTTGGCTCCTTAACAACATAAGTAGTAGTAGGCATTTGCTCATGCCCAACACACACAGAATCTCCTCCGCAGACGCCTCTATAAATATTATAACCTGCAAGATCAGTTGGAACAGGAGACGGTTTATCCCAGGTTAATGCAATATGGTCGGCATGACTCTTCGCCACTAAATTTCTCGGCGGAAAAGGTGGCGTTGTATCCGGTAAATTATTCCCGGCTGAAGGAGAAAGACCGCTTATATTCCCAGCGCTGTCGATACACCTTACCCTATACCAGTAAGTTTTCTCACCGTACGCGGAGAAAATTGCCGGATCCGTATCCTTATAAAATGGAAAGACTCCGAATGTATCGGGCACCATAGAATTAACCACAATACTATCAGCAAGAGAATCCGCTGAGTTAAAACGATAAACTTTGTAACCCTGTACTCCCGACAATTCCACATGCCCTAACTCATCGTGGGTAACCTGGTACCATTTTGGCTGTAAACCATCCGGATAAGCATCCACGGTAATACCATACGGCACAGCCGGCGGTGTTTTATCCTGCGGAAGTGCGGGAACATCCGAACTGAACATACCCGGTCTGCCAAGAGCATCGTATGCTCTTACTTTATAATTATAATTTGTTCCGTTACACGGACCATAAATTGAATCAGGTGCTACTACTTCATGTTTTACCGTATCGCCTGCTTCATCCCAGCGCATGAAATCTATAAAGCAGTTTTTCTCGGGGATTTCATTTCCTTCTAAATCAAGAGTACACTTTTCAACTATATCGGCTCCATTAATCTTAACAGGTGTTACCATAAGTGAACTCCTATAAACATCATAACCTGAAGCTGTTCCCATCTCATTCCATCTTACCATAACCTTGTTGTCACCGGCAATAGTAGTAACACTCGAGGGAGGAGGTAAAGGAAGAACCGTTCCGGCAACAACCGTAACAGTATCGATGGGCTTAACTTCCATGCTTGTCCCCAAACGTTTGGCAGGGGCTATCGCGTACATGTATTTTTTACCAACAACAACATTATTATCGATATAAGCCTGCCCCATGACAACACCAACCTTCCAGTATTTACCTGTAAGAGCCTGTAATTCTCTATAAGTCTTGCTGGTATCCGAAACAGAGGAAATATTACAGGCACTAAGTTTAGCAAGTGCAACCGGAACTGCAAATCTATCTATGTCAGGTTCCTTGGGAGCTATAAGAGAAGAACCCTTAGTCGTACTTCCTTTTGTTTTCGTTTTAGGTTTTGGAGGTCCATTAAGAATATTACCAACCGCTTGCCATTCTTCGGAACCTACAGGTATGATTTTCTTGATGTCATCACAGTCGCTCATAAGTGTAATCGGTTTAGAATTTATCGGAGTTGTGGGAGTTAAACCGGATGGTATTTCTTTCCTATAAAGATTAAAAGCTTTAACTCCTTCCATTTTAGGCCATTTTAACAATATGAAAGTATTTTTACCTAAATTTTTACTGCTTATGGCATACAGAAAACCGGTTTCGGTAGGAGCAAAAAGACCTTTGAATAGGGAAGGATCTACACCCTTCAAGGCACCACTCTGCAGTTTGTCTATCTTGCTTTTATACTCACTAACTAAACCCAATTTGCCGGCAACTGCTTTAACCTGAGAGGCAAGAAGTGCTACCTTTCCATGCTCGCCATCGTCATAGGCTTTTTTGAGTTTACGAAGCACAAAATCCGCGTCGCCTTTTTTCCATTTATACCAATGCTTCATCTGGTCCTTTTTGAACTTTCCAAACTTTGCCGATTTTCCCTTTTCCATAGAAGCCATTTCACCCTCTCCCAACATTCTCTCTTTACCAGACGCCTTTTCTTTGAAGCTTAAATTTCCCCCCAACATCTTACATTCCACCTTACCTGCTATAAACGATTTTTCAAACTCCGTTCCCGCAACACCTGAAACAGAAACCGGGGTTGAGATTTCCAGAGACTCTCCTTTCACCAGCTTTTTGACTTTAGCCCAGATTCTGCCGAAGGACAGAAATACAGTTCGTTTTTTTGTGCCGCTTGTACTAAGAGTTGTGTTCTCGTCTAAATAAAGCACGGTACTATCTGCATAAAGAATCTCAGCCTTAGAACTATCTTTTACAATAACTGTATCTATATCCTTCAATTCCATACCGATGGTAGGAGTAATAGTAGTATCAGCTCTTTTAACTACCACATCATTTGTGTAAACATTCAATACAGTTCCTAATAATAATATTATTAACATCGATACCTCCTATCTCACTCTATATAGATGCCATCTGAGTTTATTCCTGCAGTAATTTCTATTTCGCCGCAAATAACCCAGAGAACACATCCTCTAAGACCAAAAGTGCCTTCAAATCCCATTAGAGTTCCAAAATAAATCTCTAACTCTCCCCAGGCTGACGCTGAAACAAGACCCCAGAGTATCTCACCGTATATGTAAACTCCAACTACACCTATAATAATGAAATCTCCATCCTCAGGACTAGTAGTTCCATCGCTGCCAGCATAACTACCAGTCAAGAAGACTCCTACACCGGCATAAATTTCAATTCCACCTTCGATTATCCCGACGAATCCTATAGACATTTCGAGATCTCCAAAAACATAAACACCTGTTACAGGAGATACCATCTTGGTTATATCAATACCAAACCGCCGGCTATCACTACTCCCTTCTTTTATTACCCAAATCTGATCTAAAGGAGCCTGATACCCTATGAACAAACCCCCTCCAAGACCGGCTCCGAAAGTCAGACCGCATAAATCAACTGCTAATCTACCCTGTATGTAATTCACATCACCGCTAAAGAACCAGTTCGCCTGTCCTTCCGCCTCAATATCAACACCTAAAGCACTCAAATCGAAAGCTCCTTTTATTTCGCCTTCTACGCTTCCGGCAACACGGTCTGTCTTAAGAAAAACACTTCCAGTCATCTCAAGATCGGCGGTAAGGACATAGAGATACATCATCCCATCAGCGGCAAAAGTGGTTATATTTGGTGTAACTGCCATCATAACTTCTATACCCACTCCACCTTTAGGAACCAACACATCAAAACCTCCTCCGACAGTCGATTCCAGCCTACCACCAATTGCAATGCGCTCAAGCTCATCTCCTTTAATAACTGCGCATCCCCATATCTCACCAAGACTTGCTAACTCTACATCTAAAAGCAATAAATCATGCACCTGCGTCTCTAAAACACAAATCTTTATATATAAACTATCCAGCTCTATTTCGGCATCAACAGCAGAGTTTTTGAAAAAGTCAAAATCGACTTCACCCGTACCTATGAACCCATTCTGATCTGCCGCGTCGTAACCAATCTCATCAAAATCCATCTCCGCAATACCCGAACCCCAATTTCTAAACAGTGCAAACTCGCTCGGCTCTATGGTAACAAGACGCGAGTAGAAAGGCGCGCCAGACACCGTATGGTTTGCGTCGTGTACCGTAATCAATGTGTCCGGCTCCCCAAAGAAATTAAAGTGAACTCCGCTTCTGACAACAAGCTCTCCTGCCTTACCCGGATCAAATTTCGAGAGCCCTGCCGAATCCAGCGTAATCGGAAAACCGTCGAATTTCTGATAAGCCGCGTTGTGATTGAAATAGAATTCTCCCAAATCTCCATCGGCGAGCATTTCACCCCAGATTATATTAAATCCTTTGCTGAAATGGACCAGCTCGTAGATTTCCGCGTTCGTATAAATAATTTCTCCAACTCTGACACTAACAACACCTCTCTTCGAACTTAAACCAACGCCCCAGTAATCAAGATCAAGCGTATCATCCGGGAAGAACGCGTTTCCTCCCACGAAACTGGCAGTCGAAGTAACTCCAACTTCTCTGAACGGAGGTTTTATATTCGATGGATATGGAATCTTAAATGTTCCTCTGAGATCGGTATCAAATGAAGAATTGCCTACGAACCAGAATTTCATGAAGGTTTCCAGGCTATCAACATGAGTAAAGGTCGTATTGAAAGAAGTGCTCGCCAAATAACCTGTTTTACTTGGTATACCGAGATTAACATTCATATCCGAGGTTTCGACATTAGAAGACAAATACCCTCGCAACCCTTGCATCTCCAGGTTAAACCAACCTGCTAGCTTGATTTTGTTGTAAGTTCCGCCCATTTCTCTAAAAAACAGGGGGAATTCTGTGTCTCCCGAATACACCATTAAGAAATCATTTGTTCTATCTATATAAGGTACTATTAAGCCTATCAAAGTATCTGTCATCTTCGTAGTCATTGTAAGAAAAGTATCGCTCTGTACAACCGTATGGTATGCATAAGGTTTTGCAGGGAGTCTAAATTCTGTGTATTTCGCCATCAGTCCAAATCCTCCCCATCTCATTCGCTTAGCTACATTTACGACTGCATAAAGATCTAAAAGAGAATCGGCAATAAGACTGTCGTAAACTGCTGTAATAGGATTTCCCGAATTATCAAACACTCCGTTACTATTGGAAGGAAGAACTATGTCTCCGTTCATGAACTTTCCTTTTTTTACTTTACACTTCTCAATCTCAAGCTCTCCCCCGGTCAAACTTACTTCGAAACCCATCGGAATCAAAGAATAGAACTTCCAGGGTTGGGCAAGCTCGAGGGTAGCACTAAATCCACCGGGAGCAAAAACACCATCATCAAAAGTATATTTACCGTAAAGGTAACCTGTGTTACAGGTATCCATACCGGGCTGCTCGACAGTTTCTCCTCTCTTCATCTCTATTCCTACTTTACTTGGTGTAATCGTTCTGCTGAGATCTATTGTTATTTCTCTCTTGGATTTGATGATTATTCCGGTTTCTCCCAACCGGTAAGGACCTCTTTCTGCGACACCGAGTTCTTCATGTATATCCGGAAGAGGTGAAAGTTTTTCACCAAAAGGTCCGAGTTCAACCGGTTCGCAACCGGTTGTATCATAAAGGCAGCTTACCTTGACTCCGACTTTACCATGCGCCGAATCGGGCCACATATGTATATCGTGCACTGAAACGTGATAACCTTCGACTCCGAGTTCTACGGGAGATGAAAAACTTTCCTGGATTTCTCCGGAAAGAACATCCGCTGTGTCCCCGGTTGCCCAAGCCGCGTTTAAACCTTCAAAATCGACATCGAATTTGATTTTCACATAAATAAAAATCGGACCGCCAGACTTCTGCAAGAAGAAAGATTCTCCGCTTCCCGAAAGGGAATCAAGTGAAGATGAAGTGTAAGTGATATTTTTCACTACAAATTCACCCATCTTTAAATAAGTAGGAACCAAAGGTTTTATTTCTTTCAATATATCAGGATTGACTTCCCATATTTCACTCATACCTTTATTCGTGCCAAGAGGCAATCCATCTTGATAAAAAGCCTGTACCTGCCAGGCATAACGTTTCTCAGAATCAAGCTCTCTTGCCCTAAGCGGATAAATAAAACTTGTCCTGTTGATTTTATCCTTTTGATACCAGGCGGGATTTGATCTCATCGCTTCTTCTTTTGACTGTCCTTTATAAATCTCAACGACTTTGAATTTATAAAGTACCCTTTCCCGCGCAGGCACGGGAGCAGGTTTGGTCCAGGTAAAAGTCGGACGCTTAGCTTTTAAACCTTTACCTGTTTTAGGAGAAATCAATCTTGGAGGGCTGGCTGGTCTAACAAGTATATTTATACAACGCTGCGCAAGTTCACGCCCTGAAGCGGCATCTATAAGATACAAACAAACCGTATATTCTCCGGCAGGAACACTTCCCGTTCTTTGAATAAAAGATTTGTATTCTTCTATATAAAATTCATCCCTTAATTCCTTTACGTCTCTTGACTTTAAACGTAACCTACCAGGAGGCGACTCGAACTCATTTGTGCTGGCACTGAATATCGGACCCTTTCTTGATTCCTCAATCTCACCTCGCAAATAAACCATAAGCGGTTCACCTGAATTGTTTGTCACATCAACCCACCAAAGATCTTCTATCTTCAATTGATTTGGCGGCGGCGGATGAATTCGCAGTGAAAACTGAGCTTGAATTGGGCGACTCGAAACTAAAAGAAACAGAACAACTATGCCAATTTTGTACCTCTTCATAATCCCTCCTTATTTAAATTTAAATATTCCCAATAAAATCTTTAAAGTACAATCTCAAAAAAGTAAAATCTTAAACTATACTACTGATTTTTATGCCTTTTGTCAAGAAAAAAAATTTGCGATTTTACTTATTGACAATAACTGATAAATTCATACAATAATAATTAAGGAGGTGTCTAATGAAAAAACTGTTTATCATTGTATATTTACTATTAATCAGCCTTGTTTTACCCGCACAAAAAATGTTGTTACCTGTGCCCTATCACTGCCAGGGAAATCCACATAACCCCTCTCTACCACCGGATCCCGGATATCCACCTGCACCCAATAATTGGTGTACTGTAGCCTGCCTTCATATGCTTTTCGATTATTACGACCATATGGGCAACAACACAACTCCCTTGCCTGGGCAACAAATCGCTTGCGTTTCCAACACAGATGATATAGCCGGCCTCACCAGCGGTCACGCCGGAACCGCCGCAAGAGACGCTCGAAGAGCAACACATTTCAGTATGCTGAGTAATTCTGCCGACGGATCTGTTGTCGGCGGGTACAGCTGGAGAAAAATTGGTTATTCGGCAATTGATAGTACGAACGGAAAAGAATTCCTCCTGCCAGGCACAAACGGCATGGTAGGATGGATGGAAGTATTAAACGAAGGATATCCTGTCATCTTCAACGGATATTTTCCCTGGACCTTAGGGGTTCCAGATGGAGCGGAACCTACCGAGCCGCCGATTGAAGAAACTGTAATCGGGCATTCAATTCTACTTATAGGGTATGATCTGGGAGCCAATCTACTTTATTTTCACGATCCATGGTATGGGCCTAACGTCAGTTATCATATAGACTCATTACAGGAAAAGTGGTACTCCGGAAATTACATCTTCGCTTCACCCTGGGAAGTAAAAATAAATGCACCTGATATGGTTTTAGAAGATACTTCGTTTATTGTCTCGGCTTCAATAAGATATACCGCTCCGACAGTAGAATATGTTCAGCCAAACGGACCGGCTTTTGGACAGGAATTTCCGGTCGTTGACGATCCCATTGCTGTTTTACAGGTAGATTCATGTTCGCTTCCGTTAGAAATTGCCAATCCCGTAGATACCCTTTATCTAATAGATAAGACACAATCCTCTTACGCGTGTCATTGGTCCGCAACTCCTGGTGCCTCCGGAGTCCACGGAAGTTTCAGGGTGAAAGCCGTAGGATTATTAGAATCAACGAATTCTTATTCCTATCCGACATATCAGGATACAATAGGTGGTATTGTAACCGGAGATTGCTCTTATTCATCAGTTGGCGGATCGGGAATGGGAATGCGGGAAATAAATAGCTACAAAACCAGGCTTTCCCCGAATCCTTTTGTCAAATCCAACACAATGACTCTCAACTTACCGGAAGCCGGAAATGTGGAAATAAAAATATTCGATGAACTCGGAAGAGTAATCAAAGTTCTCTCAAATGGAATTTTGGGAAAAGGATCTCATATAATACCCTGGGATGGAAAAGGCGACAACGGGCAACCTATGCCGGCAGGTAAGTATTTCTATCAAATTTATGTTAACGAGGAAAAACTTTCGGGCGAAAAGGCTGTATTGCTTAACTAAGATTCGAAGAATCTTAGTTAAATATTCTTCGCTGACCACCGACGGCTGACGGCAGACAAAAAAAGAAAAAACATTCGTGTTATTTGTGTGATTTGTTGTTGAAACTAAGTTTCTTTTGATGTGGTTGTGTGAGATTAATTTGGTGTGGTGTGGTAGGTTTTAAACAAACAAAAATATAGTTTTTTTCTCTGTGTACTCTGTGGTAAAATTTTTTTTGTTCTTTGTGTCTTAGTGCCTTCGTGGCAACTAAAGATTATCGATGATGTTCCACCTGGCGATCCATTTGCCCTGTCTATCGCCGGCGGGGTCAAATTTTACGTAATCTTTTGGAAGATATTTTTCTTTTATCGGAACATCAATTCCTACCGTTTCAAGCAGATATCCTAACCGTGCCAACAAACTTTTATTCTGACACCTGAGGGCATATTTTATCAGCTTTTTTATTGATATATATTCAAGGATATCTTTCAAAATCACTTTAAACTTATCCAGCTCCGGACCGTAGGCTGTTTCTTCCAGGCAATCTACGATTGCTTTTTCCGGCTCAGCCATTGCAACTTTGTTTCCATTAATATTCAACTGACAAAAACCGAAAAATTTATATGGTTTAAGTGTAATGTATTTGAAATTATATTTTTTAAATACAATAGGTCTTTTCCGTTTTGGAGTTGCCACATAATAAATCTCATCCTTCGAAATTTCTTTTGTTCTATATACGGACAGTGCGGTTTCAAAAGAGATGTAGGAAGGTTGTACAGTTCTTGAAGCAATAAGAAAAGGATACCCAACTCCTTCAGGTAAAGTGTATTTACCTTTTTCTATTTCCTCTATCTTTTCATCCATTTTCAGCTGGAATACCATTTGAGAGGCATAATTGTTGGATATATCGAACAAAGTACACATATCCGAAATAGTAAAATAGTTGACTCCCACTTTTCTCAAACCGGATAGGATTAATTTTTTTGTAAGTGACATATTCAATATTAACCCCAAAAGCTTCCTTAGTCAAGGGGGCAACCTCCCCCATACCCCCTATTTTCAAACCACAGAGAACACACACAACAAACAGTCTTGAGTCGTACGTCTTGACTCATGACTCGGTGCTCTGCACCGCCCTTGACTAATTTTTTACTATACTTATAATTTACCAGAAGCATAAAAAAGGAGGAAATTTTGGAACAAGAAAAAAAGGAAATTAAAGTTAGATTCCCGGAAAAAATAATGGGTGGCGCATACGCCAACCATATGATAGTCTTACATACAAAAGAGGAATTCATTATGGATTTTATAATGGCGTCGTATCCGGCAGGAAGTGTTACCGCAAGAGTTATTACCAGTCCCGGACATATGAAGCGCATAATTCATGCCCTGAGTGATAACGTTAAAAAATATGAAGAAAAATTCGGAGAAATAAAAGAAGCTCAGCCCCCACAGGGCTTTATAGCTCCGGAGGTAAAACCCGCTTAAAAAAACTGATTAATATTAGCCACAGATTTTCACAGATATTCACGGATTCCCACTCACATCCCCATTATTTTTTATTTTTAAACAACAAAAAATCTTTTTTTTCTCTGTGTAGCTCTGTGTTCTCTGTGGTTCAAAATTTTTAAAGAAAATTACCTCGCAGAATCACATTCTGGCAAAACTATTCAGATTCTCCAGGTAGGCTTCCACTTTCCCCGGAGTCAAATCCTCATCACTGTAATTCGTTTTGCTGATATAGATACCTTTGGTATTTGCTTCTATTTTGTTAAAATTGTTCTCGAAAAAATATTTTATCGCATCCATGCGTTTGGTTTCCATCAAATAAGAACTCGCTTCATAAGATTTATCCGAACGAATCAAATACTCCTCATCAAAAGAAACGTCATTTAGTTTTACTTCTTCTCCCCATCGGAAAAACACTTGATTTAAAGCCTGTTTTTTGGTAATTTTGAATCCGAATCCTACCGGATTAAGCAACTCCAAAGATAGAAACGAGGGAGAATCTTTCCCTGCCGGAGTTAATTTGAAACGAATTTCAGACCCGTAATTTAATATACTAATATAAGTTCCTGCAATAAAAGAAGATTTTATTTCGGCATTAAGCATTTCAGCAATGGGCTTAAGTTTTTTTTGAACTAACATCGCGGAAATCTTTGATATGATATACACCAATAAAGAGAACCCAACTATACCGAGTGTAATAATCCCTGGCAAACTGAGATCGTCTAAAAGTCTTTTGATTAACATAATCTCCTCCTTTTTTTTATATTAAATATCAAACATTAAAAAGCAAAACCCATACCACACCCCAGATATTAACCACAAGATTTCACAGATTAAGACAAGATTACCCAACCTCCCCCATCTCTTATTTTTGTAAAACAACAACTTTTTTTGCCACAAATTTGCACAGATATGCACGGATTTCCCAATCCTCTCCATAATTATATTTTTGTAAAAACAACAAAATATTTTTTTTAATCTTTTTTTATCCGTGTTCATCCGTGTTAATCCGTGGCTAATATTTTTTTTAGGTGGGTGGTGTGGGCTATTCATTTTCCGTATCTTCTTTTTCTCCAAAACAGTACAGATATCCGTTTCTCGAACCAACATAGATTTTTTCATCCCATGCGATAGGAGTTGCCTCGAATATTCCCGGATATTTTTTATCGAGCAATTCAAAATTTCCCTTATCATCGAATTCGAATAGATGTATTCCTCCGTATCCCGCGGCAACAAGTCTATTACCGACAATAATGGGTGTGGAAATTGATCCTCCTATTCTTTTTTTAAAGACAAGCTCAGGCGTTGGATAAGTTTTTTTGTTATTTGGTCCGTAAACTTTTCCTTTTTTCTCGTCAATTTCTTTATGGTTAACAACATATAGGTATCCGTCGATTCCGATAAACGCGGCCAGGAAAGGATGGTTTTGGGGTCTTGTTCTGTCGTTTATACCCACAGAGCCTATAACTCCTCCTTTCCATTCTGCCAATGTTGCATTGCCCGTAGGGAAATACCACACAACTGCCTCGGATTCACTTTTTGAAGGATCGAGTTTGAATACGCCTCCTTTCCCTTCTATATACTGTTTCTCCACAGTAACAAGTATACAGCTGTCTTGTGTAACTACAGGCGACCCGTCAAGATCGGAACCTATGTAAAAGTCCCAATCAATTTTTTTTGTTTTAAGATTATACCCGTACACATAACCGGAACCCGCGGTTATATAAATACGGCCATTTAAAAGACAGGGCGAGGATTCGGTTACCAGATTTCCCCTGTGTTTCGTAATATCTTTGTTGTTATAAAGATTTGATTCCTGATATATTTTAGGCTGTTCCATTCCGTTTTTCTTTGATACGCTGTCGGGATTTGGATTCAGTACCGTAAAGATCGCATTTTCCAACCCAATATATACAGTATCGTTCAGAATAAGCGCTGAGGCATCTACATCTCTGCTGTAACTTGATGTTCTTTTTACATCTAACCGCCAATATTCTACCCCGTAGAAATATGATACCGCCCTGAAACTCGGAATCTTATCGGAATGAAGAGAATTCGCTACACCCCTTCTGCTTCCCTGAAGAATTATAAGGCTTTTACCAAAGTTCCCGGCATACTTGTTTGACCAGATTGTACCGGTGCCTTTGAGCACATCATCATATTCATACTCCCAGATGATTGTGCCATTACTTGCATCGATCTTTTTCAAATTATGGTCATATGCGCCCTGTATCAAATAGTATTTTCCATCTTCCAAGACCAAAAGAGGTTGCCCGGTCCAGCCGCAACCCGACCATTTCACTTTTCCTTCTTCACGGGAAACGACCGTGTGCCCGCTGCCCAGAAACTTTTTCCAAATTATATCAAGCTTCGAGGGAGCTTTATTGCCGTAATAATTCCTGGAGAAATCTCCCAGAAAAGTCCTTATCTTCACTTCCACATCAATGAACTTGCCGTATGAAAGTTTCTCGAAATCTTGAGAATAAAGTTTCAAATTGCATGTTATCAAAGAAAATAACAAAACAGATAGAAACCAGAGCTTTTTCATTTTCTCACCAACAACCTATTTTTTAACAACAAATTGCACAAATCTCACGAATATTTTTTGACTCAAGACTTTGGACGTTTGACTTTGGGCCATAAGAGTATTTGTGCTATTAGTGTTATTCGTTGTTCCTTCGTTTTTTTTATTTTTTGTTGTCCTTATTTTCTTTCAATAGCTCATCAAACTGAATAACTTTGACTCCCGCTTCCTTTAGAATTTCCTGTGCGAATTCATCGGGATAGCCTTCTTTGTAAATAATCTCTTTTACCCCTGCGTTTATTAACATTTTGGCACAGGTGAAACACGGGTGAGTGGTTACGTAGAGAGTTGAGTCTTGTATTGAAATTCCCATTTTAGCTGCCTGAATTATGGCGTTTTGTTCGGCGTGTATTGCTCTTGAGAGTTCCATTCTCTGTCCGGAGGGAATTTTGAGCTCATCTCTCAGACAGCCTCCCCTTTTTTCACAATGCATAATATTTTCCGGTGGTCCGTTGTAACCGGTGGTTAATATACGCTTATCCCTGGTAATAACCGCTCCAACCTTTCTTCGGAGGCAGGTAGCTCTTGAGCTTACCAATTCGGTAATTTGCATGAAATACTCATGCCAGGAAGGTCTGCTCATAATCTATTTATTATTTCCTCCATTTCGGAATGGATTATTCCGTTCGAAGCAATAACATTATCAGATAGATGATTCCAGCTATCTTCGTAAAAATTCGTAATTTTCCCACCCGCCTCGGATACAATTAATCCGCCTGCCGAGATATCCCATATCTTCAAGTATTTTTCCCAGTAACCGTCGAATCGCCCGCAGGCAACATAGCAAAGATCGAGAGCTGCGGAGCCCAGGCGTCTAACTCCTCTTGATTTCATCAGAAGAGCCGAAAACTCCGGCAAATTGGAATCTTTTTCGGTTTTTTTTATATAAGGAAAACCGGTTGCCAGGATCGAATCGCTGAGTTTGTTTCTTTTTGAAACGGAAATAACAGATTCGTTTAAAAAAGCTTTTTTCCCTTTCTCGGCATAAAACAATTCTTTATGTAAAGGATCGTAAACCACACCTGTTTTCAAATCTCCGCCCGACTGATACGCGATGGAGACACAAAAAATAGGTATCCCCGAGGAGAAATTATTGGTTCCGTCTAAAGGGTCAATAATGAAAGCTTCTTTTTCCTGAGCGTTAGCAGGTTTCGTTTCTTCAGCTATTATTCCTGTTTCGGGATATTTTTCTCTGATAGCGGCTATAATAAACTCCTCGGATTTCATGTCCGCTGTTGTTAAAAGTTCACTTCCTTCCTTACTCTCAATTTCAAAATTTCCCCTGAACAAATTAATGAGTATATTACCCGCTTCCCGGGCAACATATTTCAGGAATTCAAGCTTATCATTATAAGGGGAATTCATTGCTGCAACTACGCTATCCGCTAACCGCCATCCGCTTTCCGCCAACTCTTTCCCCATTTACCCTAAAAATACAAAAAAAACGGAAGGGGGTTGGGTGTAAAGCGGTTAGCCGTAAGCGGTAAGCCGAGAGCGACTGAGGACTTAAGTTATCAATGTTGTTCATTGTTTTGATTTATCTGTCATAGAAGAATTCAAAGAAAAGAAATTTTCCGAATATGTCTTATTAAGCTTGTATGAATTAAAAGTAAACGTTCCCCCGCCTGCTTCCTGAACGAAATTTATTTTTTCCGGAAGAAAACTTTTATTAAAACGAACAGAAATAGGATAGCCAAACTCATCTTTTACTGGTGAGAGATGTGTCCAGTTTGAGCTGGTCGAATCTACCCTGTAGTTAACAGAAGGAGAAAATAAAACATTGTAAAAAACTATAGGAGTTTTACTGCGATAAATTTGACCGGTTTTTTCTCTCCAGACAAAAACAGAATCACCCTTAAAAAACATAACCTCTTTTTCGGGCGTATAAACATCTATTCTTGCTTTATTTCTTATTGCGTAAACAGAGCCGGTAAAATTTAAAGTGTCCCCATTAAACGTAAGCACTTCAGTGAAAGCACATTCAATAGATGTAACTGAATTCAGATTAGCGGAAACCTGATTTAATATCGAAGAAATTAAAAACAACAATAGCAACACTTTATCTCTCCCTTTTTATTAGAACTTCTCTTGGTTTTGATCCCCTGAATTTTCCCACAACGCCGGTTTTCTCTAACTGGTCGATTAACCGTCCTGCGCGCGCATATCCTATTTTCAACTTCCTTTGTAAAAGCGATACCGAGGCTGTCTGCTGATTAATTATTATTTCCTTGGCTTCCCCGTAAAACTCATCAAGTTCTCCTATTTCTTCGGAGCCTTCTTCCACTGTAAGAAATTCTTCAATTTCTTCCGTAGGCGGATAATAATCCAGTTTATCCACAAATTCCGTGAATTCGTTTTCATCTATATCGAGACGAATATCAACCAATTTACTGAATTGTTCTATTCTTTCTGCCGCTCCGGGTAGGGTTCTGTCCCCGAAAGCATCAAGCATATCTTCTTCTTCTACTAAAGCGCATATTTCATCGGCATTATCAAAGCGAGCTTTTAATAAACCTTTTAGATGGCTAAGTCCTATTATTGTAACTATTTTTTTAGTTTCTTCCAAGGTTATATAAGGACCATGCAGTCTTTTAGAAACTCCTTCGTCCGGAGGGACAAAAAGCATATCTCCATTGCCAAGAAGTTTTTCAGCCCCTTTTGCATCCAGAATAGTCTTGGAATCATGCCCGGAAGCAACCTGGAAGGCAACCCTTGCAGGGAAATTGGCTTTTATCAAACCCGTTATTACGTCTACCGAGGGCCTCTGAGTGGCCAATATAAGATGTATGCCTACCGCTCTACTCATCTGGGCAAGCCTGATTATCGCATTTTCGACGTCTTTCCCGCTTCGCATCATTAAATCGGCAAGCTCATCGATAATTATAAAAATGTACGGTTTTTTATCTTTTATTTTACTGTTGTATCCCTGTATATTTCTTACGCCAACCCGAGCAAATTCTTTATATCTCTGTTCCATACATTCAAGACTTTTAAGTAGATATTGTATTGCGGTTGACTGATCGTTAATAACTCCCCTAATCAAATGAGGGATTCCGTTGTAAACCGAGAGTTCTATTCTTTTTGGATCTATTAATATAAAACGAAGTTCTTTAGGTGTTGCTTTGTATAAAAGAGAAGTTATGATTGAGTTTATAAAAACAGATTTTCCGGAACCTGTAGCTCCCGCAATAAGAATATGAGGCATCATAGCTATCGAATAATAAAAAGGATTTCCGGTTATATTTTTGCCAATCGGGATGTAAGTTATAGAGCTGTTATTTTGAAATGCTTCGTTGCTTATAAGGTCTTTTAAGAATACGGTTTCTCTGTTTTTATTTGGCACTTCGATGCCCACTACTCCTTTACCGGGTATAGGAGCAATAATTCTAATTTTTTCTGCGTGGAGTGCCAGAGCTAAGTCATTTGAAAGATTTGATATTTTCGATAATTTTATTCCGAG
>Ga0315549_1001715_pt1 | contig 22153 bp, 20 predicted proteins | sample SalMarSW160200MG_FD_203101 | JGI IMG/M metagenome (GOLD analysis project Ga0315549, IMG submission 203101) | Salt marsh sediment microbial communities from the Plum Island Ecosystem LTER, Massachusetts, United States - Salt Marsh Sediment SW1601-200 ... | reverse complement strand
AACTTTGAACGTCCTTCCAATATATCACTTTACATTTGTAATGGTTAGTTAAACTGTATGCCATAATTGCAGCTGTTAAATCGGTACCTCCTCTACCAAGAGTTGTAATTTTTTGATCCTTTGTTGACCCATAAAATCCAGTTATTGAAATAATATCATATTTTTCAGAATTAATGAGTGGAACGATCTTTTCTTGAACAAGTTTTTCTGTTTCATCTAATATTGGTAGAGCATTACTATAATTATCATCTGTAATAATTATTTCATCTGAAGAGACAAATTGAGATCTAATATTGATTGAATTTAAATATTGATTTACAATATAAGTACTTAATTTTTCACCATAAGATATAATTAAATCTTGAATATCCAAACTTGGTCGTAATAAGCGTACAACTCTGCCCAATTGGATTAGATCTTTTATGTTTACTTCTAGAAAGTCAATAGTTTTTTTATATTCTTTTTTATCACTTTCTATATTTTCATTAATAAATCTTTTATGAATTGTATTAATTCCATCAATGATTTCATTACATTCTGATCCATCCCCACAAGACTTATTATAAAAATTAATAAGTTTATCTGTTATACCTTTAAAAGCTGATGTAACTATAATTAATTTCGAACTTTTAAGATAATCTCTTATTATTTCAGTAGTTTGTGAAAAAGATTCAATATCTTGTAAACATGAACCACCAAATTTCATTATTACTAAGTCTTCTTTTTCTCTATTCATTTTAATCATTAATCTTTTTAATTAAAGAGTCATTTTTAAAAAATGAATTAAAATTATAAGGTTTTATGAAAATATTTTATATTTCTATGAAACAAACTATAATGGAAAATTATGATATTTTAAAACAATTATGAAAAATGTTAAAATATTTGAAGAAAGAATGACAGAGATCGGTTTTGTCATTATTCCTTTTGTAACTTTTTTTTAGTAATGTATAACTTACACCATATAATTCCATTCTTTTAGACTATTTATAATAGCATTAAATTACTTTAAATGATTAAAAAAAATAATCTTAAAATATTATAAAATTGATTCAAATGATTATCAGAATATTGAATTTCATTTCTTTGTTAATATCATTTTTCTTATTAGGGTATATTTATATCCTTAGTCTTCAACCTATGAAAAAAGCAGAAAAATTAGGAGATAAAGCTTGGAAATATTGTAAGAATCTTCGGGCTTTATCAAGTATTTTTGAATTTATCTCCATCCTCAATTTTATTCTATGGATTTGGTATCCTCTACCTATGGTTGATGAATGGATTATAAGTCAAAATATTTGGATAGGTGTTCTCATAGCTATTTGTATTTTTATTCCATGTTTTATAATCATGATTAAGGGGGTATTAGATGCAGGATCAGAAACAATTTCTCCTTCAGAAGAGACAGAAATGTATGGGGGAATATATAATTATATCCGACATCCTCAAACTATTGGAGAATTTCCGATTTATATTGCTCTAGGTTTTTTTTTAAATTCATGGTTTTTGGCAATAATATCGTTAATTTTTATTGTTTTCTATACTCCAATTATGATTCATTATGAAGAAAAAGATTTAATAAGACGATTTGGTGATAAATATAGAGAGTATCAAAAGCGAACTGGAGCATTATTTCCTAAATTAAGAAAAAATTAATGACAAAAATAATTGAATAATTTTTATTTTTGGGCCAATAAAGAAAAAGTAAAAGGTATTTTTCCTTTAATATTAAGGTGATACCACCATTCATACCATGTATCTCCTTTTATTTTAATCATACCGGGAAAATTTCTAAAAAATGATTTATCATATTCATTTATGATTTTAATTTTCAATCCTGCTTTAATTAGTGAGTTGATAATATCGCTTAATGACCATTGCCATTCATAAGTTTTTATATCTAATTTTATGGACTTATCTGCATAATCAATTCAATCCTCATATTCACGAGGATCGTTGGAATGAAAATAAGAATATTTTATTTTAAAATCAGATATTTCATCATCAAATATATGGATTATTGGATGTGTTTCAAATATATAAAAAATACCCCCAGGTTTAAGATAATCATAAATAATTCTTCCCCATTCTTCTAAATTTTTTAACCAAATTAACTCTCCTTTTGATGTATAAACAATATCAAATTGATGACTAATGTATTTTCGAATATTATAGATATTAAAGGAAAAAGTTCTGCAGATATATCTAATTCTTCTTTAAGTTTATTTGCTTCGAATATAACCCCTTCAGCAAAATCGATTCCTGTAACTATAGCTCCTTCTCTAGCCCATGATAGATTATCTAAACCAAATCTACACTGTAAATGGAGTAAGGTTTTTCCTTTATCATTTCCAAGTTCACCTCGTTGAATCTCATCTAACGTAGTTTTACCTTGTTTAAAAGGTTGGATATCATAAGCTTTAACATGGGTTGCGGTAATTTTATTCCAGAGTTCTTTATTTGATTTTTCATAATAATTAATCATGAGATTTAATAAAAATATTTCATAGTTAAAAATTTTGTAAAATCCTATAACTGATTTGTTTAAATAACTCTATAAATATATATGCTTAAATACTTAGAAAACATTTAATATAAGGTGTTGCAACCTAATATAGACTCAAACTTATAGCAAAATAAAATATGTTAATAAAGGTCAAATCTCCAAAAAAAAAAACAAATTAATAATTACTCATGTAATTTATTCTTGAGTAAGACTTTTAATCTTTCTGCAATTTCATAGATGAATTCTAGTTTCTCCCCAAGGATTTTCCTCTCTTCTAAATAAAAAACTTCTATATCCAATATATTCATTTCAATTTGAATATGAGTTGAGATCTTCCATTGAGTTTCTTTAAAATTATCAGTAATCCATTTTTTTTCATTAAACAGGATTCTTACACATGATAATTCCGGAAATTCCATAGCAGATTTTATAATTTCTATTGCTTCCTCTAAAACAACCTCTAATGATATTTTATCAATTTCTATTAATCGAGTAATTCCATATAAAGCGTTTAATTCTTTTACCCGTTCTTTTAATCTTGATTCTAATAATTTTCTTTTAGAAATATCTCTTATTATAAGTTGTATAAATTTTTGGTCTCCTATTTTTATATTACTAGCACTAATTTCAACAGATATCCTTTTCCTCTTAATATTAATAATATCCATTTCAATAAGTTCTATTTTTCCATCAGAAATCAGTTTTAAAATATTGTTATAAAAATTTTCATAATCCTTTATCGCAAAAAATTTTATGATATTTGAATTTAAAATAGTTTCTCTATTATCTCCCAAGATTTTCTCAGCTTCTAGATTAATATCAATAAAATTACCAGTTTTTAATTCAAAAATAACAATTGCATCTCTTGCTCGTTCAAATAAAGTTTGATATTTTAGTTCAACATTCCTAATTGCTCCTAATGCAGATTTTGCAGACTCATAGAATGTATGAAATAAATTTTTTAATTCTTCCTTTTTTTTTTTATTTTCAATAAATAGATCTGATTCATTATAAAACGCTATATACAAATCTTCAATATTTTTAATTGCTACCATAAATTTTTCTAAAATATCTCTAATGAAATCATTATCAATTTTGCTTTCAATATCAAAAATCATTGAAATCTGGAGGATTTCTCTATTACCTCTCGCATATACACTAGGTATTTCAAAGATACGATTTACTCCCTGATAAGTATCAAAAGTATGAATAAAAAATCCACTATCATGAAGATCCATTAGGGATGAAAACTTTTGCATGATTTGATCTTCCAAATCTTCTGGAGATTTAAGAATAACTAAAGGTCCTATTGTTTGATCAAATCTGGATAAAATTAGGCCTATCACGTTTATAAGAGGGTTATTTTTTTATAAATGAATCAGCAAGAGTAACTGTTTAATAAAAATTACTATTTAAAAAATAAATGAAAAAGATGAGTTATAAAGTCTTCCTTGAAATCCATATAAAATAATTTCTATCTACTATAAATTCAAAAAAATTATAATAAATTAAAAATATTTTTAAGAAATATGGTAGATTTTTCATTGATAGAAAGAATTCCAACGGTTCAAGAATATCATACACTCCGTAAAGCTGTCAATTGGCGAATTTTGGATAAAATTCCAACTCAAAAGCGACTTAATAATCCGATATATTTTATATGCGTTGAAAAAGCAGATCAAATCATTGGTATGGGACGAATAATTGGAGATGAAGGATTAGCCTATTATATTCAAGATGTAATTGTTTTACCTAAATTTCAAAAAAGAGGTACAGGTATACAATAATAATGAAAAAAATAATGAATTTTATTGAAGAAAATGTATCCCCATTAGCAACTATTGGATTATTAGCATCGAAAAATATAGAACCATTTTATGAAAAACTTGGTTTTATTAAGAGACCAAATGAAGAATTTGGAGCGGGAATGTTTACTTTTTGGAAATATAATTTTGATATGTGAAGTTATATTCAATTTAAGTTTTAGATAGAAATTAGAATTATTATTAGATTTAGTACAAAAAGATATTAATTTCGATATAAATAATATTATAAAGAATGAAGAAAGTTGAATTACTAGCTCCCGCTAAAAATTTAAAAGCAATAAAAGCAGCAACCAAATATGCGGATTCTGTATATTTCGGCGTCAGATCATTTAATATGAGAATGCGATCTGATAATATAGATTTAAAAGATTTAGATAAAATTGTAGATTATTGTAAAAAACATGAAATGAAATCATATCTTACAACTAATATATTATTATATGATAATGAGATTCAGGAATTAGAAAGAATAATTAGGACTGCAAAAGAAGTTGGAGTAGATGCCATAATTGTTCATGATATTGCTGCTATAGAAATTGCAAAAAGAATTAAAATACCATTTCACATCTCAACACAATGTAATGTGTCCAATTCTTTATCCGCTAGATTTTATGAAAAATTAGGTGCTGAACGTATTGTTTTAGCGCGGGAATTATCATTGCAGAAAATTAAGGAAGTTAAAAGAAATTTAAGTTCTACACAAATAGAAATTTTTATTCATGGAGCGATGTGTGCCTCCATTAGTGGAAGATGCTATTTTTCTCAAGATATTTGTGGGACTTCAGAAAAATCTGCAAATCGAGGTAATTGTATACAACCTTGTCGGAGAAAATGGTGGGTACGAGATGATAAAAATAATGAATACCTTTATGATGGAATTCGATTTATGAATTCGAGAGATCTATGCACAATCGCCTATATCCCAGATTTAATAAGATCTAAAGTGGATGCTTTTAAAATAGAAGGTCGGATGCGTCATCCTCATTATGTGGAAACTGTCACCAAAATTTATAGAGAAGCAATTGATGAGTTCTATAATAATACATTTACTAAAGTTAAAGCTAAAAGATGGGTAACTGAATTAAAAAAGGTATATAATAGAGGATTTACTACAGGCTTTTACTTTAAAAAAGCGACTGAAGAGGATCATCAGCATAATTATCCATATAATTTATCTCATTATAGATATATAAAAGTGGGGAGAATAAAGAATTATAATCCTCAGACAAATTTTGTTGAAATTATATTAGATAATGGATATTTTGAAAAGAATAATGATTTAATTATTATGGGGAAACATAATGACACTTATATACATCAAAAAGTTGATTATATAGAATATAAAGGGAAAAAGGTTAATAAAAGCCCAAGAGGTATAAAAGATAAAATGATATCAATTAAAATAAAATTAAATGAGACACCAGAAGAAATCAATAATGAAGATGTTTTTATATTTACTGATAAAACATATTCAAAACAAAGTTATTCATTATGAAATATATATCTGAATCCCATTATTCAGTAATGATTTTTACACCTTTTTCTTCTAAAATCCTTAGAAATGCAGGTATTTCTTGGATACTATTTTTTTTTATATCTAGATGTTTAAGATTATTAAGATCCATAAGTGATTCTGGGACATTTTGTAAAAGATTCATATTTAAAAATAAATATTCAAGTGATTTTAGCAACCCTATGTTTTTTGGAATGATTCTTAATTCATTATTACTTAAATTTAGATATTCTAGATTTTCAAGAGAACTTAATTCTTCTGGAACTTCTACGAGATTATTGTAATATAAATATAAGTATTTTAAAGAATTTAACCTACCAATTGAATCTGGAATTTTCCTAAGATGATTTTTTCCCAAATCTAAAGTTTCTAGATTAGTCATATTTCCTATTGATTCAGATATTTCACTTAGATTATTAAATCCTAAAATAAAATTCATTAAAGATGTTAATCCTCCAATGCAATTGGGAATAGTTTGTAATTTATTATTTGATAAATCCAATTCTTTTAGAGATCTTAATTTACAGATAGAATTTGGTAATTGTTCGAGATCATTACTACTTAAATCTAAGATATTTAGACTTAATATTCCTTCAAAGGAATCAGGTAAAAATTTTAAATTATTACTATATAGATCTAAATCAATTAAAGAAGTTAAATTCTCTATTGTTCCGGGTAAGGTTTTTAATTTATTTTGATTTAATTCTAGAGATTCTAAAGAATTTAATAATCCTATAGAATCTGGTAATTGTGTAATCTTATTTTTATTTAATAAGAAAAATTTTAAATTTGTTAAGGTACCAATGTTTTCTGGTAAAGAAGTTAATTCGTTATTTTGAATATCAAATCTTATTAATAAACGGAGATTACATATCTCATCTGGTAATTGTGTTATAATATTATCATTTAAACTTAAATTTTCAAGTTTATATAAATTACCGATTGAATCTGGAAGATTTTTTAATTGGTTTGAATTTAAACCTAAATATTTTAAATTTTCTAGTAATCCTATAGAATTTGGAAGAGATTCTAATTTATTTCCTTTTAGAAAGCAAGAAGTTAAGGCGTCTAGGGATCCAAATGATTCAGGTAGTTTAGTTAATTTATTATTTCTAATATTCAATCTCTCTAATTTTGATAGATTACCTATTTTTTCTGTAAGTATTTCTAAGTTATTATTACTTATATATAAAAATTTTAAGGATGAGAGAGAACCAATTGAATCTGGTAAAATATTTATATTATTATTGCTTAAATTGAGGAATTTTAAATTAATTAAATTTCCCAAAGATTGAGGAATCTGATTTAAAATATTACTACTTAAATCTAAAGATTCAAGATTATTAAGACTTCCAATATTACTTGGGAGGTTTCTCAATTCATTTGTTTCCAAATTTAATACTTTTAAATTTTTTAACAGCAGAATTTCATCGGGAATAAATTTTAATTTATTTTCACTTAAATCTAATAGATTGAGAGATTCTAATGAACAAATTTTTTCGGAAAATAATTTTATATTATTTCCTCTCAAGTATAACTTTTTTAAATGACTTAAAAAAGCCATTTTCTTAGGCATATTTTCCAAACCACATGAAAATAAGCTCAAACCTGTTATTTTATTATCTTTGACTTTATATCCAATAGAATGGGATGATAATTCATTAGCTTCTGGTATCTCTCCACCAATTTCAGTCTCCAGACTTTTTAGTACCGATAGTTCTTCATTTGAAGGACTCATAATAATAGTAAATTAGATCGAAATACTTATTGAATAATTATATTTTAACTTTAATGAATTAATAATAGTTGATATTTATATGTTTAACAATTTAGTGTTATGTTATAAAGGTTGTCAATAACAAAAAAAAAAGGGAAAATATTAAAAAGCTTATTAGAGTAATATCAAGATTAATCAAGAAATTAAAAGTTTTAGATATAATATTTCTTTAGAAACATCTCATTCGAAAATCTATGATTAAAAAAAAGAAAATTGAGATATCAAATTTTATTTTAATTCTGATATCACTTCTGTTAATATTTCTAACATTTCTTCTAATTCGCTAACAGTTATTTCTCCCATATGGCCAATCCTAAAGGTTTTATTTGCTAGAGAACCATAACCGTTCACAATTCTGTATCTTTTATCTAACATTGTAGATATCATCTTACTAAAATCAATATTAATTGTATTGGTCATGGTAGATACGGTATTTGATTCATAACCCTTTTCGGGAAACATTTCTAAATCCATTTTTTTTGCCCAGATTCGGGTTCTTTCTCCTAAACGTTGATGTCTTTCAAATCTATTTTCTATTCCCTCTTCATTTAAGAAATAATCTAATTGAACTACTAATCCTCTAATTTGAGGGATTGGGGGTGTATTTGGTGTTTGATTTACCTTGTTTTTTTTCTGTAAATCAAGAAAATCTAAATATAATCCCCTATTCTTTACTTCCTTCGCTTTATCAAATGCTGCAGATGAGACTGAACACACTGCTAATCCAGGAGGTAATGCAAAGCATTTTTGAACCGAAGCTAAGCAAACATCTATTCCAAGAGTATCCACTTCTATCTTTACACCTGCCATAGAAGATGTTGCATCAATACAAACGAGAGCACCTGAATCTTTAATAATGGGTATGATCTCATTCACAGGATTATATACACCAGTTGACGTTTCATTTGCTTGGAGACAAACTACAGCATAGTTATCTTTTGATAATTCCTCTTTTACAATGTCAGGTGTAGCTGCTTTACCCCATTCTATCTCTGCCTTTGTAGAATTTTTTCCATTATTAACTCCAATCTGATACCATCGATCTCCAAATGCTCCTATAGAGAGGAATAGTGCTTTTTCATTATCACTAATTAAATTTCTAACACAAGCTTCCATAATTCCTGTAGCACTTGAAGTGAATATAAGGCATTCATTTTTAGTATATAATACTTTTTGAAGCCCTTCTATTGCTAATTTATGCATTTCTGAGTAAGGCCCAGATCTATGTGTATCATTAGCTAATGCCATAGCATTGAGTACTCTATCGGGAACTTGGACAGGACCAGGAGTAAATAATTTTAATTTTGAGCCTTCAGCTTTATTAAAATGTACATCACTCATAATTAAATCAAGCTTTAGAATATAGCTATGTATAAATATTTTTTGAAACTTGCTTAATAACAATAAAATTGTTGTTAAACTTAATCTAAAATTATTGATGTATAATAATGCTTATTAATATAAATCGCATTTATCGGAAATATTGAATGAAATAATAAAGAATTATAATTTTTTAGAGCTAAACTTTTTATATTCTTTCTTAACAAATGTGTATAATTCTTTGGCTTTCTGATCTTTTTGAAAGTGTTCTCTTATAGGTTCAATTAATTGATTTAAATATTTGATAACTGCCTTTTTAAGATCCATAGGATGTAAATTCCCTTTAATATAGTCTTCTTCTATATCAATATATTTATTATATTCAATATTTCCTCCAAATTTATCTGGTCTTTCAATTTTAACGCTATCAAAGCGTTCAAATATGATATATTTACAATATTCAAGAATGGGATTTTCTCTTGCTTCTTTTTCAGGACAATAAGCTTTATTTATTTTACGTTTAATATCCTCAAGATTATCTAACATAAATATAGCAGAATCTGGATTTGATTTTGACATTTTAAAATGTATAGTTCTATCGATTCCTAAGAGATCCGTTTTAGGAGGAGGTGTTAATCCCATTAACATGTGATGATGAATTGAGATTGGCTTAGGAAGATCAAAAATTTTGGACACTTCTCTGGCAAGCATATTTACTTTTCTTTGATCTAATCCTAATTGACATATATCAACATTGAGGTGGAATATATCTGCGGCTTGCATAATAGGATAGAGAATTTGAGATGCGGTTAAAACATCACTCTCGCTTCTTCCCATAATTTGAGTGCATCGAATAATCCTATTTAGAGTACTATTGATAGCTATTTTTAATACTAATTCCCAGTATTTAGGATCTTTAACTATATCTGAAGCATATATAAATTCAATCTGAGATAAATCCATTTCACATACTTTCCAGACTTCTATAAAGAAATCGCCTACTTTTTTTATTACTTCAAGATCTCCTCCAAATTTTTGATTTGCTGCTGCATGCCAATCTGCAATTAGAAATTTAAATTTTATACCCGCTTTAGTTAATTTATTAACATTTATTGCTCTTAGAAGGCCTTGAGCTATATGAATGTTTCCAGAAGGTTCAAATCCATCATACGCTATGATATCTTTTTTATTTTCTATTTTCCATTTCAGCATTTCCTTTAATTCATTTTCTTCAATTATTTCTTCCCCAACTTCCGTTAGTAATCCTAATTTTTCCTCTAAAGACAAACTCAATATTTTACCTCTCCAATTTTAATATGTTTAAATAAATATATCAATCGATAAAATCTTTTACTTTCTCCTGATTTCTTGAGAACAAATTTAATAATAATCTAGATAAAGATGATTTACTCACGAAGTATTTTGGAGTAATAATTATTAGATATTATAAAAAATATAAAAAAAATAAATAGACAAATATAATAAATAAGAAAATAATTATTTGTTTTTAATATTTGCTTGAGCAGCAGCAATTCTTGCTATAGGAATTCTATAAGGTGAACAAGAAACATAATTTAATCCTATTCTATGAGCAAAATCTATGGAGCTAGGCTCTCCGCCATGTTCTCCACAAATCCCACATTTTAAATCTTTACGTGTATCTCTTCCCTTTTGAATAGCCATCTTCATTAATTGTCCTACTCCTTCCTGATCTAAGATTTCAAATGGATTATCTGTCATAACTCCTCTTTCAAAATAGATTGGGAGAAATTTACCTTCAGCATCATCTCTTGAGAATCCAAAAGTCATTTGTGTTAAATCATTAGTTCCAAATGAAAAGAATTCTGCTTCAGTAGCAATTTTATCAGCAACTAAAGCCGCTCTGGGTATTTCAATCATTGTCCCAAATTTATAGTCTAAATCTACATTATAATGATCTATTGTTTCTTTAGCTATTTTTACAAGTTGATCTTTTACTATTTTTAACTCTGAAAGCATACCAACTAAGGGAATCATAACTTCAGGTTTAACATTTATCCCTTCTTTCTTTATTTCACAAGCTGCTTGAAAAATTGCTCTTACCTGCATTTCATTTATTTCTGGCCATGTAATTCCTAAACGGCATCCTCTAAGACCCATCATAGGATTTTCTTCATGCAATGTTCTAATTATATGAATAAGTTCTTCTTTTTCCTTCAATTCCTCATCGGTTGCTGCATTGGTCATTTTAAGTTTTTGAGTTTCTAACAAAAGTTCTGTAAATTCTGGTAAGAACTCATGTAATGGGGGATCTAATAATCGAATAGTCACTGGTTTACCCTTCATTATTTTAAATATATCATAAAAATCGCCCTTTTGCATTGGTAGTATCTTGTCTAATGCAACTTGTCTTTCTTCTGTTGTTTTTGCCATTATCATTTGCTGTACAACTGGCAATCTTTCTTGTGCCATAAACATATGTTCTGTTCTACAGAGACCTATTCCTTGAGCACCAAATTCAAGGGCCTTTGTAGCATCAGTTGGTGTGTCAGCATTTGCACGTACACCTAGTTTCTTTATTTCATCAGCTATGTCTAATAATTCTATAAATTCTCCGGTTAATTCTGGATCTACTAATGGAACTTTACCTTTAATAATCCTTCCAGTAGTTCCATCTATCGTTATATAATCTCCTTCCTTTACAATAGTATTTCCAACAGTAAATTGCTTATTTTTAATATCTATTTTAACATCTTGAGCACCAACTACTGCAGGTTTTCCTATTCCTCTAGCTACAACAGCAGCATGAGAAGTTTTTCCACCAAATTGAGTTAATACTCCAACTGAAGCATATAATCCATGAACATCATCAGGTTTTGTTTGAGGTCTAACAAGGATAACATCCATATTTTCTTTGTTTTTTAATTCTTCAGTTCTATCTGAATCAAAAATAGCAATTCCTGTAACTGCTCCAGGAGAAGCATTAATACCCTTTGCGATGACTTCAAAATCTGCTTTATCATCTATGCTTTTAAATAATAAATCAGATATTGATTTTGCATCAATACTCATTATTGCTTGCTCTTTAGTGATTAAACCTTCTTTAACCATATCAACAGCAATTTTAACTGCAGATGTAGGTGTTCTCTTACCATTTCTAGTTTGTAATATAAAAAGTTCTCCGTCTTCAATTGTAAATTCAATATCTTGCATATCTTTATAGTGATTTTCTAATTTCTCCATTAAACTCATTAATTCATCGTAAACTTTAGGAAATTCTTCTTTCATTTCTGTCATTGTTTTTGGTGTTCTAATTCCAGCTACAACATCTTCTCCTTGAGCATTTGCTAAATATTCTCCAAATCTTCTTTTTTCTCCTGTTGAAGGATCTCTTGTAAAAGCTACACCTGTTCCTGAACTCCATCCCTTATTACCAAAGACCATTACTTGTACATTAACAGCAGTCCCAAAATTTGGGATTTTATTCATTTTACGATATGTTATTGCTCTTTTATTATTCCAAGATTTGAACACTGCGTCAATTGAATTGAATAATTGTTCTTGAGGACTTTGAGGAAAAGGAGAACCAATTTCTTTTTCATATAGAGCTTTATATTCTCTAATAATGTTCTTTAAGTCACTAATTTCTAAATCCGTATCTTTAGCATTTTCTCCTTTTTTTGCTTTATATGCGTTTAATATCTCTTCAAAGTGATCTAATTCAATTCCCATTACTACATCTGAGAACATCTGTAAAAATCGACGATAAGAGTCATAAGCAAATCTCTCATTCCCTGTTTGTTCAGCAAGACCTTTAACGCTTTCATCGTTTAATCCTAAATTAAGCACCGTATCCATCATTCCAGGCATTGACATTGGTGCCCCCGAGCGAACAGAAACTAATAATGGATCTTTTATGTCACCAAATTTTTTATTGTATTTATCTTCCAATCTTTTAATAGCATCTAATACAGCTGGTTTTAAAGTCTCCATTACTTGATCTTGATTTTCATAATATTTTAAACAAGCAGATGTAGTTATAGTGAATCCTTGAGGGATGTTTAAACCAATATTGGTCATTTCAGCAAGATTAGCACCTTTTCCGCCTAGTAGATTCTTTAATTCTTTTTTACCTTCAGAAAAATCATAGACATATTTTTCATTTTCTGTTGTCATATTTTTAACCTTTATCTATCCAATTTTTTGTGATTAAATAGTATAATAATCAAGAAAATGTATTTTCGAAAATAAAATTTTTCAATATAGAAGATCTCTACAAATTAGAGTCTATTAAAAATAGAATTAAATTAATATAAAATATAAGATAAAATGCACTTATATGAATGAGAAAAAGAATTTTCAAAGAATGCGTCTTATTTCCATGACTATGGGATTTGTTTCAATTGAATTTATTCTTTTAATATTGATGATTGATATTGGTAATTTTACACTACTCATCTTATACACCGCAATTTTAAGTCAAATGGAACTACCAGGGATAAAAAAAATATTTGATTTTAAATATCACTCTGAACAAGTAAAAAAAAAAGATTTACTTTCTTTAAAAATAATCGGGATTTTGGGTATATTTTGGATATTTATTTCTATTTATTGGTTATATTTTAAATTAATAACGTTTTATCTTTTTATTTTAACATATATTATAACTATATTTCAAATTATCGTCTATAATATTTTGAAACTAAAAAGTACCAAATTAAAACAATCTATAACCAATCTTTTTCATTCATGGCTTATTATTGAGGGATATACTGCATTATTTTTGGTTATTTTAATATTTTTCGAGCTTATATTCAATCTAAACCATATTCCCCTATCATTATTAATTTATTTAGGAATGGAAGGCATTACAAACATTTTATTTGGATTTAAAGGGGCTATTTTTTACGATACAAATAATATTTCAGAAAATAATAACCGAATTGAATAAATTTATCATAGAATATAAATTATAATATATTAAAGAATTTATTTCTATAATAAAATAGTATCAAATTTCTATTTTTATTTCTTTAACTGGATAAATCAATAAATTACGACCTTTTTTTTGAGATAAAATTAGATTATTTTTTCTTAACTTATTAATGTGATAATTCATAGTATTTTTTTTTAATCAAATTTTATCAGTAATAGCAGAGGGGGTTATTCCAGGAAACCTTGCAATTATGCTTAATATTTCTAAACTAGTTTCTGATTTCATGATCTTATGATTATATGTTTTAGATTCTAAATCATAATAACATGGAAAATATGTGTTATATCGTCCTACTTTCTTTTCTTTAATTATTCCATATTCTAATAATATCTTTAAATGCCATTGTAGTTGACCAGGTTGTAAATGACATTCTCTTAGCAGTTCTTTAAAATGAATTCCAGAACTATAAATAATACTTTCAATTATCTTTTTTCGATTTTCGTTCTCAAATACCTTCTCAAAGTCCAGTCGACGATTGCTAACAATATTATTTCTTTTAGAATTTAAATATGATTTATATTCCTGTAAGGTGGTAATAACAGAGAATAGGAGTAATATTGCAATAATTAGTGATATAATTAAAATTATAAAGGGAAAGAGGTATAATAAAGGTTCATCCGATATTCCATATTGATATAATTGAGAATTATAATTTATTTGATATATTTAGACAATAGATTCAGAGAGGGCTAACGAGATTGTCGATATATCTATTAAAATATTTCTCTTAATTGAAAATACTTTTCTTCTCTTAAAATAATCTTTAAGAAATATTAATATTCCTATAATTCCCAAAAGAGAAATACTTAGGATAAGATTATTATCAAATGAAATATTGGGAGAAATCTCTGTTTCAATATAAATACACACATACATAATTTCATAATCAGAAGCATCACCTTCCCAAATACCTAATGAAGAATTAGACCAAATAACATGAACTCCATTTAAATTATCAATAGCAATAGAAGTTTGAATATTAGCTCCATTATTCCAATAGGTGCCATTATATCCATCTGAAATAACTGTGGCATTTGACCAAGTGGAACCTGAATATGATGCATAAAAAATTTCCGTATATATACCCCAAGCACCACTAGTAGTATCAGACCAAACTACATGTATATTTCCAGAATTATCAACGGCTATGGAAGGAGAAAAACTAATTCCATCATTCCAAAATGATTCACTAAATCCAATCAGAGATTATAGTTATATTAGAATAGTAAGTATAAACAGATCCATTAGAACTTGAATTTAAAGTAGATAGATTGCCAGTATTTTTCAATTTAGGAATACTTATTATGAAAAAGTTGAGTGAAAGAATTATAATTAATAATATATCTTTTTTTTTCATGTTCTTCTTCAGTTTTTTACACTTTATATTTGTTCTTTAATACATTTTTAAAAGAAAGTTATAGATTTGGAAGTGTTTAATTAGAAATTATATTATGTTCAATATAAAACCATTTGGGATAATTATGAATATAATATATTTTTATTATAACTCATTTTAAAGGAGCTTTCATTCAAAAAAAAAATAAACACTATTCCCATAGTATACTAGTTTTTTTGGGAATTAGTTTGACTACCTTTTTTTTTATTTCTTTTGAATCTGTTAAGGGATTTTTACCAAGAGTAATATTATAAATATTATTGCAATTTTTTATTGAAATTGGGAGATCATGAAGTTGATTGTTATATAACTTTAATTCTCCTAGATTCTCTAAATTACCTATTGAATCGGGGAGAGAAGAAATCTGATTATTTTCTATGTTAATTGTCCTTAATTTTGATAAATTTCCAATACCTTCTGGAAGTGAAATTAATTGATTATTTGAACCCTGTATAGCTTCTAAATTGGATAATTTTTCAATTGAAGGAGGAATGGCGGAGAGAAGATTATTATTTATTGATAAAAGTTTAAGATTTGATAAATTTCCAATACCTTCTGGAAGTGAAGATATCTTATTTTCATTACACCATAAAAATTCTAAATTGTTTAATTTTCCTATGTTCTGAGGTAATTCTTCTAGTAAATTATTACTTAAATCCAATATACGTAAATTAGTTAAATTTTCAAAACTAAGAGGGAGTTTATTTATTCTACAATTATTTATAGAGAGAGAACTTAACTGTGAAAGATGCTCAACAGAATTACTTATATTATGAATATCTAAATTCTTAAACACTAATTTCTCTAGATTATCTAATTGATAAATTTCATCTGGTAGTGATGTGATATTGGTAGATATAATCCATAATTTAATTATTGAACCATTTTCTAAAGCAAATCCTGATTGTGTAATTTTACCAAGGATATCATCTCTAATGTTATAATAGCGTATATTTTTAACATTTAAATGTTGTTTAAGCTTATTTAAAATTTCATTATCCTTTTCATTTATACAAAGTTTAAATAGACTCATTGATGATTTCAATCTTCATTTAAGATTTCAATATATAATAAAAATATTTGATATTATATAAAGTGATATAGTCCAAAATTGAATATTTAATTGAAAAATTTTAAGAATATACATAGAAAAAAAGAAAAAGAATAATATTATTGTTCCTTAAGATTTTTGACTCCAAATTAAATGGATTTATAATATAATATCAAAAAGTATGTGTATCAGATATGATTCTTCCACCATCAACAATAATACATTCGCCATTTATGAAAGATGAATCACTACTTGCTAAAAATTAGGCAATATTAGCAATTTCTTCAATAATACAGACACGTCTTTGGGGGGGATAAGTATTTGATATTTTATTTAACCATTCCTGAATTTCTTCAGGACTTCGATCTCCTTCTGAATTAGCAATTCTTACAAATCCTGGGCAGATCGAATTTGAGGAGCAAAATAAATCGCTAATGATCGGGTTAAAGCATTCATAGCTGCTATAGTAACAGGATATACACAGTAATCCTTTAATACTTTAAAATCGGCGCAGGATGATATATTATTTATAGATCCACCATTGCCTTTTGAAATTAGGGGAATGGCGAATTTTGAAAATAAAAAATATCCATTTAAATTAACTTCTATAGTTCTTTTCCAATCTTCTATTGATATATCAACAATATTTTTAGAAATATTTCCTTCATATGAGTTAGCACAATTTACCAATATATGTAATTGCCCATATTTTTCTTTAACTTTAATATTTGTATTTTTTACTTCAGTTTCATTTAAAACATCTGCTCTAATGAAGAATCCTTTTCCACTATTTTTTTAATAAGAGCTATTGTTTTTTGACCCATTTCTTCCAGAATATCTATAACAACCACTTTAGCACCCTCTATTGCAAACTTTATTGCTATAGCACTTCCAATTGAAGGGCCACTATCTTTATAACCTAAAGTACCACCAGTAACTAAAGCAACTTTATTTTTTAATTTCATTTTTCCACATTTAAAGAATTTTATTTGTATTAATAAGATAATTTTTAAAAAGTAAAGAGAAGATTAAAAATCTAACCAATTATTTACAAATAAAAATATTATCTCCTATTCAAGCTATTTAAAAAATACACCATTTTTTTTTTATATTTCTCAAATGCACTTCTACCTTTTTGAGAAAGCTTGAGAATTGTTATTGGTTTTTTTCCTATAAATTTTTTTTGAGCATCTATGAACTCAACCACCTCAAGTTTGCTTAAATGAGAAGATAAATTTCCATCTGTTAATTTTGTCTGATTTTTAATAAAGACGAAATCTGCGCTTTCCAACACATATAGAATTGATAAAATTAATAAGCGAGCAGGTTCATGAATAATCTTATCAAAATCATCCATTGTTGGTAAGCTATTCTTAATTTCATCTTTATTATTTTTCATTAATATCACTCATACTGATTTTGGATATTTCTTAAGGAATCTTATAAATATTAAAATTCCTATACAGACAATTATTGAACCAATTATTAATAATATTAAAAATGGATAGGATTTACCTATAAAATATCCAAAGATTTCATTAACTAAGGTACCTATTGCTGTTAATAATCCATATATATACAGCTTTTTAAATTCAATTAAATAAGCGGTAATACTACAGGGAATAAGAAATATCATTAAACCTGCACAAATAGCATTAAAAAATCGATCATTTCCCATTATGGGATATATAAGTTTTGTATAAATATATCCAAAGAACAAAAGAATAACTCCTAGATAAATTATGCATAAAATTATCATCTTTTTCAATATTATTTTACGATTTGCTCTATATTTCACAAATCCAACCCTTTCAGAAATCAAGGTATCACTTAAATATTTAAACAAAATACATAATCCAGTTAAACAAGAAAAACCAAGAAAAACGTACCAAAAAATAAATGAATGATGACCCATAGTTATTCTTAAAGCAATATTACCAATAAAATAGTGAGTTGGGATAAGGATAATTAATATTGTACCAAATAATATATCCCATAATCCATGTTTAAAATTTGATTTCCAGATTTTTTTTTCCATTTTTTTTAAAAATTTTACCTCTATCATTTCTCTCCCTTTTTGTTTGTTTTTGGGTACTTCTTGAGGAATACAATAAAAAATATGAATCCAATACTAATAATAAATAAACCAACTATTGACATTAATAAATCCCTAAAATAATAGAATGTATCAAATATATCGAATAGAAGTTCATTAATTAGTTCCACTAATCCTGCAAATAATCCATATACGTATAATCTTTTGAATGCAAGAAAATAAGCAACAATGCAAGTAGGAATAATATAAATAATTAAACCATTTATTAAAGGTAAAATATAAATAAGATATTTTATATTTAGATTCTCCTCTATTAGGTTAAATATGTAGATTACATAGATATAAACAAAAATAAAGTATAATAATAATCCAATTATAGTTATATATAAGAATCTCTTACGTTTTAGGCTATATTTTACATATCCCACTCTTGGTACACCTACCAATCCGTATAAATATCTAAAAAGAAAACCTATTGCAAAGATAATACTCAAAACAAGAATTATAGAAATTAAGGGAACATATTCACTAGCTATATCAATTATATCATACATAAAAAACATTAAATAATTAATTAATATAGTCATAATTAAAAAAATCCCATATAACATATCCCATAAACCATGTTCAAAATTGGATTTCCATGCGATTTCTTCAATTTTCTTTAAATCTTTTTGCTCTATCATATATTTCTCTAATTAAAATTAAAGTTTCTAATATTTTCTAATAATATTTCTTAAGATGTAATAATAAAAATTAATATTTAAAGCTTTGTATCACAGAGTGCATGATAGTGCAAAGCTTATTAAATTTAACATTTAGTAAAAAATATAAATAGATATTGTAAAAAATGATTTATTTTCTGCCTAAAAAGAGGATTAAAAACATAATTTTATTATAATATATCTAATAAGTTCCAGACACCTTCAATTACTAGATCTGGTTTATTTTCACTTACTTGAATCATATCGAGGTTAGTTTCACCTGAGAGAACACAACAGGTCGTAATACCGGAATTTATACCCATCTTTATATCAGTATAAAGTCTATCTCCAAACATAATAGCTTTTTTGGGAGAAATTCCTAATTTTTGAAGTTTAAATAATAACATTTCTTTATTGGGTTTTCCAAAAACTCTTGGCATTCTTTCTGTAGTTTTGTATAAAAGAGATGCAAATCCCCCTGCATCTGGAATATATCCATTTTCAGTTGGACATCTATCATCTAGATGAGTTGCAATATACGGAATATCATTTTCCAGAAATCTTGATGCTTTTACAAGTCTTTCATAAGTTAATTCTTGATCAAAAGCTAATATTAAAATTTCAGGGATTTCTTCAGTCAATTGAAAACCTTCTTTTTTGAATTCTTCCTTTAATGAAGTAGTTCCCATTAAAAAGATTTTCTTATAACCTTCATTTTTTAAGTAATATATAACAGGATGTTGTGATAGAATGATGTTATCGATAGTTATATCTAAATTGTAATTATTTAATTTTGTTAAATAATCATAAGTTGATTTACTCGAATTATTTGATAAGAAAAAAAATTTTGTATCTTTTCTACTTTTTAATATATTAACTAAATCAAGGACTTTATCAAATAGTTTATTTCCCAAATATATTGTTCCATCCAAATCAAAAAAAAAGACTTCTTTATCTTTTATTATTTCTAATTCTTTTTTGCTTGAAATCATAATCAACAATCTATAATCCAATTAAACATATTCCAAATGAATATTATTAAAGGAAAATTAATAATTTAATCAATTAAAATCTAAAAATTGAGCTGTTTTTTATAAAATAATATTAGAGAAAAGAGATTTTGAAGAGATAAGATTATACTCCAATACCAATAGTATTTCCAATACCTGCTATAATTACTTTTGTTCCTTCCTTAGTACGTTCTCTTATAGCTGTTTTTATTTTTTCTACTATTTTTGGAACAGATTGAGTTATTGAACGATTCATAGTAGTAATCGCATCTTCTAAAGATTGTTTGCAGATCAATGCTTCAATAGGTATTGACTTTCCTGTTGATGATTCTTCCATATAATATTTTTCTATACCAATCCCTCCAATAGCAGCACCAACTCCTATTACAACAGAACCTGTTTTTTCTCCTTCAAACTTAAGACCTGCATCAATAGTAATTATAAGTGATATTGAATCACTATATTTTTCAACTAATTTTTTCATGGCAGTTCCTGGTTTTCCAACAGTTCCACCGGGACCTTTGGCTCTAAGAACAAATAATGTTCTTCCTTCAAAATCAAGTTCTTGATAGATAGTCTGTTTAGCTATATCAATAGGGGGTATATCGACATCTTTTACTATTTCTCTTATCAAACTTCCTACAACCATTGGACCTAGTCCATCACCTATTGGACTTCCCTCCGAGAAAGCTTTTGCTGCATTATAATAAGACTTAGCCAAACCCATAATAATATTAAGTTGCATAGAGATTGACATTAATAAAATCATAGATTTAGACTTCTTTCCTAAAATTAAATAATGCTTTATTAAACGATAAATCAAATTAACAGCCATAGCAGCTTCCAACAAATTTTCAAGATTTTGACATTGAACATCATTTGCTTTGGTAGCTATTTTCATAACTTCATTCTCAAAACGATTATTTCTAACATCGACAATATGATCAAATTTAGGAATTATACCATAAGGATCAAGATCTACGGGACCGATTGTTACAAATGTCATAAGATCCTCAAGTTTCATCATAATATCTTTATCTGTTTCTTTTTCATCTGAAAATTTGCTATATTGAATTAGTAGAATTTGTTTACTTTCTTCATCCCAAGTTTCTAATTTTTCTAAAGCTGCTTGAATTTGCTTACTTGCTTGCCACGCTTGTAATTTTTGTGCATAAAACATCATTATGATGAAAAATCCAAAGAACAATAGATTAATTGTTAATCCCACTGGATCTGTACTATCACCACCACCAAATAGCCCCATCAATTGAATAATCATATTTATTATCCTTAACCTTTTTTAAAATTCAAATATGAATTGTATCTTTTTATAATAACAAAATTTATTTAATCATATAATCTTTTCTATTATAAGATAAAGAGAAACTATAGCGTATATATTGTATGATTGAAGAAGAAAATGAAGATGATATCTTAAATAATAAGATATCTTGGAAGAAAGTATTAAAACATGTTGTTATTATAATTTTCATAATTTTAGGAGGAGTATTTATTATCAGTCCAATCATTGAGAATGACGCTTATAAATATATCATAGGCTTCACATTTATTTGTTTTGGAAGTAGTTTATTGCAAATACAAAGTGAACCTTCTGAACCAAAGAGACAAACCTTAACAATTACAAAATGCAAAAAATGTAATATTACAAAAGTAAGGCATTATGAAGAAGGAGATTATGTTTATAAAAAAATTGAAAATTGTGATAAATGTTATAATTCCATGGAAATAACTCAAATTTACTGTATAAAATTAAAAGGTTCAACAATTTCCAATGAAAAAGAAAATATATCCATAAAAAATTCTTGATTTGAAAATATATTTCTTTAATTCTTTTTAGATTCCTTCATTTTTAAAAAAGGTGATTAAAATTTTAGATTTGGTAGGTATAGGGGGAACTTTTGATCATCTTCATGAAGGACATAAATTTTTAATTAAAACAGCTTTAGATTTCTCAAAAAAAGTTGTTATAGGTCTAGCAACCGATGAATTATTGATAAA
>Ga0315549_1001714_pt1 | contig 22159 bp, 23 predicted proteins | sample SalMarSW160200MG_FD_203101 | JGI IMG/M metagenome (GOLD analysis project Ga0315549, IMG submission 203101) | Salt marsh sediment microbial communities from the Plum Island Ecosystem LTER, Massachusetts, United States - Salt Marsh Sediment SW1601-200 ... | reverse complement strand
GGAATTTTATTTTCCCGCACCCCCTCGCAAAATTTGAAGTGCTCGCCTTTAAGTTGTTAAAATCCTAATCTTGAGATATACTTTATTTTCCATTAAAAATCATTTAAAGAAGATTGATTTTTTTTGTTGACTAATTCTTTTGCATCCACATTAAAAATCTGAAAAATATTTTCTATTGCAGGAATTATTTGTTTTTCCAAATAATATTCTATGTTGTATTCGCCTTTTTCTTCAGGCAGTTTTACTTTTTCTCTGACGAGTTTTGTTTTTTTTCCTTTATTGTCTTCTGAAATGTAATATTTAATAAGGTTTCCTTCAGAAATCGGGATTTCAAATTCTTTCATTTTTCTTGCAGCAATTACATGAGGAGAAATTGCCTTGTATTCTGAAAGAGGTTTTTTCAATTGGGTTTTTATTATAATTTCTTCTTTTGGAATTTCTCTTTTTTTTATTTTTTCAATAATTTCTTTGGTGTATTCAAGAGCTTTTTTTTCATTGCCGTCTTCTAAGATTAATTTTATTACTTTGTCCTGAACTTTTCTTGCGAGATTGCACCAATCTCTTCTTACTGTTTCAAAGCCCCTTATTTTTAAATCATTGTCTTTATCAAGAAGAGCATATTTCTTTTTGGCGCCTGCAAGTCCTGAACGTTTTGTTACCCAAATTCCTCTTTTGTAAAAATCTTCTAATTCCAATTCCATAACTCCTGGAAGTTCTGAATTTAATTTTTTAAGAAAGTTCTTTATTTCTTTTTCTGATTTTTCTTCCCTTAAAAATGCAATTGAATCTGTATCCCCGTAAATTACTTTGTAACCTGCTTTTTCTGTTTTTGAGATTGCTTCTTTGTTGAATTTTCTTACAAATGCCAGGATTGATGCAGATGATTCTAAGGAATAATATCTTGCTCCAAAAAATCCAATGTAACCGTGCACTGACGCTGACAAAACTTTGAAAGCATTGCTTCGGGCTTTTGTTATTGCATCTGGATTTTTTTTGTATTCAACTTTAAAGAATTTTCTTTTTTCAAATATTTCATTTAATAATTCAGGAAAAAATCCTTTTTCTTTTGAAAAATAAAATTTTGTTTTTTTGTTTTTGAATTCTATTTCAGGAGATTCATAAGAATTTTTTTGTTTTTTTTCTAATAATGTTCCCTTGGAAATGTTATATGAAATTATTATACTTGTGTGCATTGATGTGAAATCAAACATGACAATGTTTTCATAGAGTCCGGGTTTTGGTTCAAAAACAAAAGCGCCTTCAACTTTTGCTCTTGCTCTTCTTTCTAAAATTTCGTCCCTGTGCGGATGTTTTTCAGGAATTTCATTAAAGCGATTTAAATTATGAAGGATGTATGACTCAACATATTTTGATAAACCTGCACGCGATAAATCAAAGACAGGTTCTTTTGTAACTTTTGTGAATTCAAGCAAATCAGGCCAGAATTTTTCGAACAATTGAAATGTTAAAACTGAATCATGCAAATTATATTCATAATAATCTATCCAGTTTTTTGAATCAAGTTTTGAAGAATGTTTGATTTTGAAATCCTTTTTTGTATCGCCTAAAAATTCTTTTGCAACTTCATTTAAAGAGAGTGTTTCTGATTTCATGTATTGGGCGTAGGCAGTTCTTATGAATCTTAAAATATCAATATGGGTGATTCCTGAAATTTTTCCTGTTGTGGAGTCCTTTCCAAAACCTCCGCGTGAAAATTTTGGCTGTGAATCATCAAGCCCCAAAGATAATTTTACTTTGAATTTTTCTGCACGTGATTTTAAATAGGGCAAATCAAATCCGTCGGAAAAATATCCCACTAAAAAATCAGGCGAGATTTTTTTTACATTTTCACAGAATTTTTCCAGAAGTTCTTTTTCATCTTTAACATATTCAACATAATTTGGTTTTTCTTTTTCAGGAATTTTTTTCCATGTCAAAACTTTTTTAAAATTTTCAGAAACTAAAGAAACCATTAAAATTTCCCCTTTTCCTATTTGGAGCTCATCTGTTTCAATGTCATAGGCAAGGACTTTTGGTTTGAAGAATTTTTTTTCAAGAGGTTTTGCTTTTTCAAGTTTTATGCAGAAGTCCACATTTAATGAATTGTCTATTCCTCCGAATTCGTTGGAATTGTTTAGCATTTCTCCCTGGATTTCATACCAGTTTAAAGGATTGAGTTTTTTTTCAATTATATAATGTGTTATAAAACCCAAATCATATCCCCGTCGTTTTTTAATTTCGGGTGTTACAATTTTATCTGCAATATCGTGCAGGTCCTTGTAATTTGTTGCGAAAATTTTCAGTGCTTTTATTGGTTTGTCTAAAAATTTTTTTTCGTGCAGTTCAACTTTTTCAACTTTTGTCTGGCGTCCTTTGATGTTGAGTTTTATTTTTTCAAATTTTTTAATTAATTTTTTTGTTTGGGATTTTTTCAAAGTGTCTTTTAGAATTGCCCAAAAATAAACATCACAAGTATCTATGATGCAAATTCTTTTTCCTTCTGAGTTTCTGCCAATTATTTTTGCGTGGTTTTTTCCATTGAAATCAAAGTAGTTATAATCAATTGGAATGAAGTCGGTTTTCATATTTTATTTAAGGAGATTTGGTTTTTATAATTTGGGAATTTCTAAAACGAAAGATTTAAATATAACTAAAGAGTAGTGAATTTATGAAAGAGAGTTTGCAGGATGAAATAGAAAGCGAGGATTTCGCAAAATTATTTTCAATAATGCCTAATCGTGATTTAGCTAAAGAGTTTTTTGCTTATGTTTCTGAAGAGGATAAGAATTCTGAAGAATACTCTATTTTATTAGATGAAATTTCAAAAAGAAATAGCTTCAAGAATTCTTTTGAAAATTGGGCAAAAAAATATAATTTGACTAAGACAGCAGAGAAAGATATGGAATTTTATAAAACTCTTGATTTGAGAGGATTATCTCCTGAGGAATCTAAAATTTCTTCTTTAAGAAATGCTCTTAAGGATGTTTATAATTATTCCCGACTTTGGGCAGGCACATGCGAGGTTGAATTTCCAGATGGAGAGAAAATGCAAAAAGGTTTTAGGAAGAGATTGGAAAATATTAATCCAGAAGTAATAAGACGATTTTCTATAGATAGATATTACAACGGCGAGAAGATTTATGACAGGTTAACTAAGAGTTAATTATTTATACAAGTTTTCCTTTTAAAAATTATGGGATTAAATATTCGTGAAATTATTCCGAGAAAAGAAATTGAAATAGAAGATTTGTCTGGAAATGTAATTTGTGTTGATGCATTTAATGCTTTGTATCAGTTTTTGAGCACTATTCGGCAACCAGATGGCACTCCGCTTATGGATTCTGAGAAAAGAATTACTTCACATTTGTCTGGAATTTTTTATAGAAATATTAATTTGATGAATTTTGGAATTAAACTTGTTTATGTTTTTGATGGTGAGCCTCCTGAGTTGAAAAGGAAAACTCATTTTAAGAGAAAAGAAGCTCGAGATTTAGCTGGAGAGAGATATGAAATTGCCAAATCAGATGAGGATTTTGAAAAAATGAAAAGTTATAGTTCGCAAATGGTTCGGTTGAGTGATGAAATGATTTCAGAGAGCAAGGAACTTTTGGAGGCAATGGGTGTTGGAGTTATTCAGGCGCCAGGAGAAGGCGAGGCAGAAGCAGCTTATTTGTGTCATGTTAAGAAATCAGTTTATGCATCAGCTTCGCAGGATTATGATAGTTTGCTTTTTGGTGCAGATAAGTTAGTTCGGAATTTAACTCTTTCCCGACGGAGAAAAACTTTTAATGGTTATGCTGAAGTCAAGCCGGAAATTATAGATTTGGAAAGAGTTTTAAATTATCATGAAATAAATCTTGACCAGTTGATTTGTCTTGGAATTTTGGTTGGAACTGATTATAATCCAAAAGGTGTTCCCGGAATTGGACAAAAGAAAGCTTTGGATATTGTAAAGAAATTTGTTTATCCTGTGAAAATTTTTGAAAGTGTTGAGGAAAAGATTTTGAGTTTGCCTGATGAAGACAGATTTGATTGGCAAGAAATTTATGAACTTTTTCATAAGGCAAATGTTAAAGATTTTGAAATTGAATTTCCAAAAGTTGATGAAGAAAAAATTAAAGAAATTTTAGTTGAAAGACATGAATTTTCTTTGGAAAGAGTTGAAAAACAACTTGAAAAGTTAAGAGAAATAAAATCCAAACAACAGCAGAAGGGGTTGGGGAATTGGTTTTGAGGAAAATTTTTAAAGTATCTTTCTTTATGTATTTTTATGGTTCATTTAGATGATGAGGCGAAAGGGATTTTAAGATATCTTGCAAGTAATTATAAACAATCCTCTGGATTGCCTGATATTGTTGAATATTTGAAAGATTCTGGATATGATGATGTTACGAGAAGAAGCGTTACAGAAGATTTAGATTATTTGAGAGATGTTGGATATGTTCGTTCAAAAACAAAAGGAAAGGGAGAAGATCGTGAAGAAAAATTTTATCTTTCAAGAATGCCTTTTGGAGGAAGATTTAAAAGAAGAGGGTTGCAGGGAAGAGGAGTACTTCATGATGCAAGTAGTTTAGTTAAAAGATTAACAGGGGGATTTTTCTTTTTATTTGGTTTTGGAGTTATAATTTACGAAGGATTAAATTTTACTGGTGCTGTAATTTCAACAAATAATCAAATTGGAATTTCATCAATTTTAGGTTTTGCTCTTTTGCTTATTGGGGGATTTTTGTTTAAGAAGAAAAAATAAATTATTTTAGTTTATTCATTTTATTAACAATATTTTGAAGTTTTTTTTGCAATCTCAAATATTCTTTTTTTGCTCCAGGAATGCCTTTTGCTATATTTAATTCGTGCTTTCTTGCTTTTTGATATGTTTCATTATATATCATTCTTAAATTTTCAAAATCTTTTTGTTTTAATTTTTCCATTCTTTGTGCTTTTTTTCTTGCCTTTTTTTGTTCTTGGATATAATTTATTCCTTTTTTTGCAGTATCTGCAACAGCATAACCGGCTTTTGTTGCATTGTATCCAATATTATATCCTGCTTTTCTCCATCTTCCAAGTTTTCTGGCTCGCTTTTCTTCTTTTCTTCTTTGCATTTCAAGTTCTTTTCTGGTTCTTTCATCTCTTTTTCTTTGAATTTTCTCGTTTTGTTTTTGTGTTGTTTGTTCATGTCTTCTTTGTTGTCGAATTAATTGTTTTCTTCTTTGTGCTTCTCTTTTTTGCATTTGCAACATTTCTTCCTGTTGTTGCTTTTGCTCTCTCTGTCTTTGAGATCTTATTTGTTCTTCTTTTCTACGGAAATTTTCTTCAGATTGTAATTTTTTCCTCCTAAGCAATTCTTTTTCATATCTTCTTTTCCTTTGCTTATTTTGCTTTTGAGCAATTTTTTGTTGGTCTTTTAATCGTTTTTTTTGTTCTTTACGATATTCTTTAGAATTATAACCTCTTCTACTACCAGAACTTAAATTCTTCTTTTTTTTTAATGCAATAAATCCCCCCAAAGCAACTAGCCCGGCACCGACGCCAATCATGAAAGCTTTTCTATATACAAAAGGCATGAAACCTAATGCAACCATTGCTCCGCCTAAAATCATTAAAAATCTTCCGAATGAAAATTTCTTTCTTCCTGTTTCTGGATTTTTTTTTCTTGATAAAAAGAATACAAATAACAAAAGAAGTATTGGAGCAATTATATACAATAAATTTTCAGAAATTCCGATTCCGTAAATCCACGACGTTAAATCCAGAGATGTTCTGTTTAAACCGTACATTGCTAAAAGTGAGATTGCCAAAGAGATTACTGTTTTTATTGCATTGTTTTTTCCGAGACCGGTTCTTCCAAGAATCCACATAAGCATTGCAAAAACAATTACAAAAAATATAACAAGAATCATTGTGTTGGGGTCTATTTGATAAAGTATGTCGGTTATTGCCATGTTTTATTTAATGAAATCGGGATTATAAAGTTTTTGTGGTATTCCCACCCGCCCTCCCTTGGGCTTTGCTAATTTGCGCTCGCTTTGCATTGCGAAAATAATATTAAAATAAATAAATCTAAACACAATTTTAATTAAACTTTCTTTTTAAATATCAGAAAACTTTAATATCTCAAAAAATAATCTATAATTTCATTCTCTTTCCAAAAATTCAAAAATTTCTTTTTGTTTGTGGCTGTTTAGTCCAACATGGATCTCTCCTGTTGAAGGTTTTGTATTCAGGAATTCCAGTTTGATTAATTCTTTGATAGCTCTTTTATGTTCTTTTGTTCCCCGCAAATGTGATGGAAGGGATTTTTGCAGATTTTTTATTTCAGTATGCCTTCCACCCCAAATATTTAAATTAATTAATTTTCTTAAGATTCTTTTCATAATTGCTGTTTGCAAATCCATAAAATAAATAAATTACTGTTTCTTATAAAATTTGTCTGGTTTTTATATGGAACATATATGTTTCAAAATAGAAACATTTAAATAATAAGGGTTTTTATATAGTTCATGGGAACATTATTCAGACATGCTTTAGGAGACACCCCTAAAATAAGAGTTTTGGAATTTTTGATAGAAGGTCGTGAATTGGATTATAGTATTTCAGATATTGCCGAGGGTGCTGAAATTGGAAGAACAACTTTGTTTAGAATTTTTGATGATTTGCTTAAGACAGGAATTATTGTTCCAACAAGGGAAATTGGAAATGCAAAACTGTTTAAACTTAATATGAAAAATGTTTTTGTTCAGAAGATGGTTGCAATCTTTGATGAAGTAATTTTTCAAAAGAATAAAATTGTTGTTAATTCTTAAGTTTTCTTTATCAGAAAACTTTAATATCCCAGAAATAATGTAGTTTTATGAAACAAAAAATTCAAAGATCATTTAATGTTTTAGGAAGTGTTGCAATTGTGAATTTTTCAGATGATGCGAAACTTGCTGATAAAAAGAAGTTTGCTAAAAAAATTTTGAAAGAGAATTCTCAGATTAAAACTGTTTTGGAAAAGTCAGGGAAGTTTTCAGGCAGGTTGAGGAAAATGGAAACTCGTTATCTTGCTGGTGAAAAAAATAAGGAAGTTTTATACAGGGAAAATAATTGTGTTTTTAGATTTAATATTGACACAACTTATTTTTCTCCCCGGTTGAGCAATGAGAGAAAAGAAATTGCTAATGAAATAAAAAAAGGCGACGAGGTTTTTGTGATGTTTGCAGGTGTTGCTCCTTTTTCAATTGTTATTGCAAAAAATCCTCGTGCAAAAAAAGTTTATTCAAATGAAATTAATCGCGAGGCAAATAAATATGCAAAATTAAATTTGGAATTGAACAAGGTTAAAAACAAAGTTGAACTTGTTAATGGTGATGCAAAAAAAGTTTGTGAAAAATTAAAATTGCAAAAGAAAAGATTTGATGTTATTGTTATGGCGCGTCCGAATTTGAGAGAGACATTTTTGAAAGATGCGTTTAAAGTTTCAAAGAAAGGAACGCGGATTTTTTATTATGGTTTTTGCAAAATTGAAGATGTTGATAAAGTTGTTGAGCAGATAAAAAATTCTGCTAAAGAATCAAAAAAGAAAATTAAAATTTTAAAAACAAAACATGCCGGGGAAATAGCGCCTTATAAAATTCGGGTTAGAGTTGATTTTAGAGTTTTGAATTAGGAATTTTCTGTAAGCAACAAATGCTTCATGGTTTACATCTTGGTCAGCTTCAATAGGGATTCTAGAGTGTTTATTTATTGTTCTTTCTAAATCTTCTAAGTTATGTATATTATACAATCTTACTTTAGGAACACCGAAATTATAATTTAATTTATTTAAATTTTCTTCTGATATCTCTTTAGAATCAAATACATTATGATGATTACAAAATTCGTATAAGTAATCTTTATTTACTTTCATTTTATTTCATTGTATAAATAGTTTATAAAAATTTGTGTGATTTACAATTCTTTCTCAGGTTCAATTGCAGTCGGAGCTTCTCCTCCGTGCCATGTAAATCGCGGTCGGATTTTCATAGGATAAATTCTTTCTGAGTTGTCGTCGAGGATTATTGCAGAGCCTTTTAGTGTCGGAAGATTATCCATGTTTTCTTTGATTCCCTGAAGAAGATAACTTTGCATAATTTGGTTCAGGGCTTCCAAATCTGGTGCAGAAGTTACCCGATGTGAGATTACAATATCTGATTGGGTCATTACATCCCTGTGAATTTTTCCCGGTTGTTGTGTTGCTAAAACTACTGAAATTCCGGGTTGTCTTCCTTCACGAAGCAACTGAATTAATGCGTCGCTTGCAAGGGATTTTCCTTCTAAAGGAAGAAACTCGTGTGCTTCGTCAATAAAAAGCCAAACTAAAGGAACTTCTTTTTTTGAATCATAACCAGAATAAGATAAACCTCTTGAGATGGATTTTATTTCTTCAGATTTTCGTGCAGCCATTCTTTCATTGAACATTTTTCTTGAAATTAAACTAATTACTAAAGCCCGAACATTGAAACTTCCAACGGAATTGTAGACACTTAGGTCAAGAACTGTTGTTTTTCCAGGGTTGATTAAGTCACTGATTTTTGTTGGTTGCACAGATTCATTTGAGAAAATTTCCCATGTTTCTGCTGCTTCAAATAATCCTGCTGCTGCGTTTTTTGTTTCCTGTGAATTTTTTGTGTCAGATTCAATTTCTTTTATAATATCTTTTATTGAATAAGATTTTTCTTGTTTTAGTTTATTTATTGTTCTTTCAATTAAAACAGCGACGGGATTTATTATATCCAAACCAAAAGTCAGAACCCAGTCCTCTGCATTCATTTCAGTTACGTCTAAGGCGAATTTTTCGTCGATGGGCATTCCTTTTTCTGCATAAGAATTATAATACCCAAATGGAACAAAGATTTTCACTGCTGTTGTTTCTGGTTTCAAATCCCATTCCTGCAATAATTTTTTATCTTTTTCATTTTGGTATTTCATTGTCCAATAAATTCCCATTGTGTCAAAAATTAAAGAAGAAATATTTTCAGAAGCTTCTTTTGGAAGTTTTGTAAGTTCTTCTGCTAAAACTCCAAGGGTGTAGGATTTTCCTGAACCTCTTTTTCCTGCAACGAGCACAACATGACTTCGCGCAATATCCATATAAATTTTATTTGATAAAGAAGTATATTGCCCCATTTTTACAAAGCCCTTTCCAATGTAAATTAGTCCTTTGTCTTTGAAATCTTTTTTATCTGTTTCATTTCTTCCTATTATTATATCATATGGCATGTAATAAATTAGTGAAAGAGATTTTTAATTATTTGTGTTTTGAAGAAAAGAAAATAATTCATGGACTTAACATTCATCTTTACCAAAATCTTTTTAAAGGAAAATTTCATGGTTGTAAAATGAGTGAAGATGAAAAAGAAAATCATGAAGTGCATTCGCACAAAAAGAAAGTTTCAATTGTGAAGAAAATCCGGCATAATCCATGGGTAATGTCAACTATTGTTTTAGTTGTTCTTGTTGTGATAGTTCTTGTTTCAGGTTTTACAGGAAGCACAGGAAAAGTTGTTTCTGAATCAAAGGCATCAGACAACTTGCTTGGATTTTTGAATACTCAAACAGGCGGAGGGGTTTCATATGTTTCTTCTGAGGATTTGGGATTGCTTTATGAAATAACTGTTCAATATAATGGTCAAGATATCCCTGTTTATGTTACTAAAGATGGAAAATATTATGTTCAGGGAATTTCTGAATTAAGTTCAAGTGAAACTTCTGAATCAACTGAAAACTCGCAGGATATTCCAAAATCAGATAAACCTGTTATAGAACTTTTTGTAATGAGTTATTGTCCTTATGGAACTCAGGCAGAAAAAGGTATTTTGCCTGTTTTGAATTTGCTTGGAGACAAAGTTGATTTTGAATTAAGATTTGTTTATTATGCAATGCACCCTTCTTATGGAGAAGTTGAGGAAAATTTAAGAGAGTATTGCATTCAGAAAGAACAGGAAGATAAGTTTAATGATTACCTTGAATGTTTCCTTGATGAAGGGGATAGCGACGGATGTTTGGTTGAAGTTGGAATTGATACTGCTAAGTTGGATTTATGTTATGCAGCAGCAGATGAGGAATTCTCAGTTACTGCAAATTTGGAAGATGAATCTTCATGGTTAAGTGGAAGATATCCTTTGTTTAATGTTGATAAAGAATTGAATGAGCAATATGATATTGGAGGGAGTCCAACATTGATTATTAATGGTGAAGTTGTAAGCAGTGGAAGAAGTCCTGCTGTTTATTTGGATACAATTTGTCAGGCATTTACTGAAGGAAATGTTCCTGAAGAATGTGAGACAGAATTAATTTCAGATTCTTATGTTTCTGGTTTTGGATGGACAACTTCAACAGGCACAACAACTGATGGTGCTCAATGCGGTTGATTATATAAATTTTTAAAAAGTTTGAATGTTTTTTTATTTTATGGATTTGCTTGAGATTGCTAAAGATTCTGTAAAGTTATTTAAAGAAGATTATTGGACAAATAACGAGGGAGACAAAATTCCTGCAATTAATGACAATATTTATAGAATGTTTTTGAATTTTTTTGTTAATAATTTTAATTATGATTTAGTTTCTAAACCAGATATTGGTTTGTGTGATGACAGAAGTGTTGATTTTTGTTTGAGAAAGAATGGATATCGTTTTTTGGCAAATATTGGTTTTAATGGCATTAGTTGGTATGGAGATGATGGAAAAAACAAAGACAGGATTTCTGGAGTTAGAGATTTTGCTTTAAGAGAAATTTATTTGAGGGCGTGGATTAAGAGGAATTTTTCTGGTTAATTTGCAATACCATTTCTCAAATACTCAACTTCTTCTTCAGAAAGCTTTAGTTCCCATGCGATTTTTGGATTTGAATTTATAATTTGTTTTATTATTGGAAATTCTTTCATTGCACGTTTTTTTCCGACATGGGCAAGTTTTGCGTATTTTTCTGCAATTGATTTTTTCTTTGCTGTTCTTTGATTGTTCATCCAAATTTTTAAAATTCTTGTTGGTTTTTTGTATTTTGTAAAACCATATTTGCTTTCTTTTTTTGCTGCAGAAATTCCATAACTTAAAAAAATATTTTCATAAACCATAAATCTCCAGTATTGCTGTTTGTAAATTCTTCCTTTGAAAACATCAGCACGGCTTAATTTGTCATATGCAATTGCAAGTTCTTTTCCTTTGTATTCTGCTGGAATGTTTTCTTCAACCCATAAGAATATTTCATCCATTGACATATTTACTTTGTCATAAATTCCGAGAATTTCTTCTGTTGGTTTTAATTGGAAAACTTTTTTTAATGCATTGAAAATATCAAGTTCTTTGTTTCTCTGGTCAAATTCAATCTTGTCATAGTCGGAATTAACAAGGTTTGAAATTGTTTGCAAGTCATTTATTGCTGCACGCAAATCTCCTGCTGACTTTACTGAGATTTTTGTCAATGAATCCTGTTCAATAAATTTGTTTTCTTTTTTTAAAATCTGAATTAAAACATCACGGATTATTTTGTAATCAATTTCTTTTAATTCGACTATTTCGCAGTTTCTTCTTAATGCTGATAATTTTTTTGACCATGCATCGTTTGCTGTGAGAATGACGGGATATTTTGATTCTTCAATTAATGAAATCAATTCAGGAATTCCTCCGCGGTCCTGATAACCTGAAATTCCGTCAACTTCATCAACAAGAATTATTTTTGTTTTTTTCGTTAGAGACATTTGCTCCATTGCCGGTTTTAGAATTTCATTCAGTTTTTCCCTGTTTCGCAAATCAGAAGCATTTAATTCAAAAATTTCTGCATTGTATTCTTTTGCTGAAACATGGGCAAGAGTTGTTTTTCCTGTGCCGGGAGTTCCGTGAAGCAATAAAGCTTTTTTTGCTTTTCTTGTTAATTCACCAATATTAAAATTGCTTAGAAAATCTTTTATTTTTTTTATTGCTTCGTCTTGTCCGCGAATTTCTTCAAAAGTTTTTGGTCTGTGTTTTTCTACCCAGGGGCTCATTTTAATTCTCCTACTTTAGCGATAAATTCTAAACCTGTTCTTCTTGCTGGGACATGCCCATCCATACTATCATCTTCGGTGAATACCTTTGGGCCTACGAAATCTCCTGAAAAACAACATAGAGTCCCGTATTTATTTTTGTAAACATCTATTTCCTTTAGATTTTTAGAACCCATAACATTTTTTGCTAAATAAATTCCTTCTTCAATTGGAAAACCCTTTTTATCTAATCCTTTTTTTTCTTCGGGCATTTTACTCCTTTCCTAATCCCGCTAAAACGAATGACGCGAGAAGAGCCTGAAGTTGAATAAATGGGTCAGAGCCCTCGACAATTCGGAATTCTGTTTCACCTGTTTTTTCTGTGAGTTTTACTTTGATTTCTGGCTCAACAGGAAGGTTCCAGATTTCTTTTTGAATTGCTTTTATTACATCCTGTCCGGAAATTGATTCTTTTAGCATTACATCCAATAATTTTTCTCTTGAATTTTGAAAGTCACCTGCTAAAGCATAATCAAGGACAAGCTTGATGTCTTTTGGTTTTGCATTTGAAATAATTGTTGATGCAAGTTCAGAAGTTATGTTTGGAGATATTGACGCTGTTGATTGCAAGAGGTTTGTTGCTCTTCTGCAGTCGCCTTCAGAACCCTCATAAATGGTTTCAATTGCTTCGGGACTGATTGTTAATTTTTCAAATTCAGAAATTCTGTTGATATATTTTTCAATATCTTTTTTTTCAAGAAGTTTGAATCTGAAAATTGCACAACGCGATTGGATTGGGTCAATGATTTTTGAAGAATAGTTGCATGATAAAACAAATCTGCATGTTGAAGAATAGTTTTCCATTGTTCTTCTTAGTGCCTGCTGGGCTTCAGGTGTTAGAGCGTCTGCTTCATCAAGAAAAATTACTTTAAATGGAACATTTCCAATTGATTTTGTTCGCGCGAAGTTTTTTACTTTTTCTCTGACAATATTTATGCCTCTTTCGTCTGAAGCATTTAATTCAAGATAATTTTCACGCCAGTTTTGTCCGTAAAGTTGTTTTACAATTATTAAAGCCAGGGTTGATTTTCCTGTTCCTGCTGGTCCTGCAAATAATAAATGCGGTATATTCAAAGAATTTGTCAAGGATTCAACACGCTTTATAATGTCTTCTTGTCCGACGATTTCTGAGAATTTTCCAGGACGGTATTTTTCAGTCCATATACCACTTACCATCTTTGTATAATTTGATTTTAGTTAATAAAGGTTATTGTGGTAAAAACTATATTTAGAATTATTTAGCTCTGGCTCTTCGGACTTTACGTTTTCGTTTTTCTTTTCTAAGTCGTTTACGCTGCCATTTCCAACGCATTTGCCTTTTCTTTTTCCAACGTCTTGAGCTTCTCTTCATTTTATTTTTTTCCTGAAATTAAATGCATGAGAATCTTTGATTCTCTTCATGGAAATTTGAAGCTAAAATTAGTTTATAAAGTTTTTGTGGAGTTTTGTTTAACATAAATTTATAAAAACAAAATTCCAAGAAATCATACGCCCCTGTAGTATAGAGGCCAAGTATGCTGCCCTCTCAAATGGTATTGAAAGAAATTCTCTTTGGTATCGAGATTTAGAGAGGTGATTGGAACTCGACGAGAGGAAAAGTCTAGCGTCTCAACGCAGCCTCTTTGGAGTACGGCAGTGACCCGAGTTCAAATCTCGGCGGGGGCGTTTTATTCAAAATTTTTTTCATAATATTCAAAGGGGTCTTTGATTAATATTTTATAAGATTCTATGTCTCCAACTCCTGCATAAAGAAGACAGGTGCTATTATTTTTTCTCATTATTCCTCCGGGGAAAATTACATTGTACAGTTCAGGTTTTTTTGATTCGCCTTCGGGAAGTTCGGCTCTTCGGAGAATTATTCTTAAATTTGAAGCGATTCTTGTTTCAGGGTCAAAACAAAATACAATTGCATAATAAAATCTGTTTTGTTTGTCTTTTGAATATCTTGCAATATGTCCTAATGCTCCTATTTTTCCATTTTTTAGAATTAGTGCCTGATTAACCCCTCCCCATTCTCCTTTTGCAAACTGTCCTTTTATTATTTGCGCTTTTGTTAGTGTTCTTGGGGTTAAATTTTCTAAAGAAGATATTGTTGTAAAACCTATTTTTCCTCTTCTTCCTTTTTTTCCCTGAGGTCTTGTGAACACTCCGATTTTTCCATTTTTTAATTCAACTAATCTTATATCTTTCATTCCCCAAGGTCCGGCAGAGAATTTTTTCAAATCTAAAATATCTTCTCCCTTGTAAAAAATTGTTCTATAATTTATTTCTTTTTTTCCAATATCTTTTTGGACTTCAACTCCTCCAAGGATAAAAGTGTTACCTATTTTATTTATGAAAGGATCCTCAAGATTTAATTTTTTGAAATTTTTTTCAAGTTCCCAGGTGTTTGTTTTCTTTTTTTTGAATAATGAAATTTTTGAATGAAATCCTTCTCCTTTTTTTGGTTCTTCACGCCCAAATAAATACCATTTGTCCTGAAATTTAAATGGCGCAGTGATATTGTAGACTGAATCGCCTCCTGTTCCAATAAATTTTAATTTATTTGCCTTAATGAAATTTTCTTGTTTGTAAATTTTAAGAATTTGTTTTATTGTTTTCATATTAAAATCAGTTTTTTGTTGTTTAAATTATTTACCACAATAATGCTTAAAAATAGGGAAAAAGTTGATTTTTTATGAAAAACTACAACTTTCATAATCGTCCTAAACCAATTGAAAGAAAAGTAATTGCTTCCCCTGGAGATTATAATCCTCTTTCAGATCAATGTGAAGTCATTGGAGCTTTTAATTCACCTTTAATAATTGTAGAAACTCATGAAGGCATAGAATATAGATTAATGCCGAGAGTTGCTGAAATACCTACAATTACTTTAACACAAGAAAAAATGTATTTACCTGAAAGAAGAAGACATCTTCCCTATTTTGAAATTCCCAATAAAAAAGTTAAGACCCTTGAAATGGGTTTTGATAAGATTCCTGAAGAGGATATTTTATTTGAAGGAGAAAGGGAAATTAAATTAAAAGGACATGATAGATTAAAACATATTTCTCTTCCAAGATTATTAAGACTAAATGAAAATTTGGATGTAATAGAAAGACAACAAAACCCTGCAATTTACCCGGAATTTGAATATGAACGGTTTGGAATTGAGGATGTCAGAATAACAAAATTCAGTGAAGAGCTTGCTAATGAAATGGGTTACAAATATGGTTTAACTTATGTAACTCCTCATAGAACTCATAAAGTTTCAACATACATTGCTCTAACAAATGATTTTATTAATTATAAAAAATTACCTTTTGGAGATACTTCAAGAAGAGTAATTACTGGAAAAGATATGGCTCTCTTTCCAGAAAAACTTTTAACACCTCATAAACCTTTGGGCTTCGAATCAAAACAAAAGCATTATGTTAGCTTTAATCGTCCTGAAGAACAAACGCAAATTTCTCCACCAAGTTTGGGTCTGGCTTATTCTCCTGATTTAACTGCTTGGTGGTTTTCCCATGATTTGAATGGGGGCGCACCAGATGGAAAAACAAGAGGAACTGGAACCCCCCCTGTAAAAATAGGAAATTTATGGGTTACTGCATTTCATGAAATTACTTCAGTAGGTGGCAAATATAGATATGACACAAGGTTAATGGGTCTTGATTTAAAAAATCCCTGGAAAGTTAAATATGTTTCAGATATTTTTATTACAAGAGATGATTATGTAGAACTTGTTCCTGAAAAAGGGTATGTTCCAAATGTTATTTATACCACTGGTTTCATAGAAAGAAATGGAATGTCTATGTTTTCTCATGGAATAGATGATTTTAAGAATGGCTTAGGCCAATTTCATACAGAAGATATAATTAAATTTCTTAAAGGGCAAAAAGTTTTTAATTTTTAGATAAATCTTAATTGTAACCATTTTTTGATTAAAACAGGGGAAAAATATTTAAAGGAATGCTGTTGTTTTTCTTGCATGAAAAAACAAATTGACTATTTGCGGAAAATAACTGATGATTTTGGAGTAATTCAATTTTCTAATGATGGAAATCCTGATGTTAAAAGTGGATACACCCTCGATGATGTTTCGCGAGCTTTGATTGTTTCTTCAAAATTGGGTTTGGAAGATTTATCTGAAACATATTTTAATTTTATAAAAAATGCACAGGTTTCCGACGGAAGATTTGTAAATGTTTATTCTGGAGACAGAAAACCTTTGGAAGAAGTTGGAAGTGAAGATTCTTTTGGGAGGACTTTATGGGCTTTAGGAGAATATTTAGCAGAGACAGGGAAAGGTGAGGAAATTTCTTTTAAAACTTTAATGACTTTGGATAAATTTGGAGTTCGTTATCCGATTTCAGAATCTTTTGCAATTTTGGGTTTGACGAAAATGCACAACGCTGGTTTTAAGAAAAATTTGACAAAAGATTTAATTTACAAATTTTCTAATTCTCTTTTAAGTAGATTGGATAGTCATTTTGATAAAAATTGGTTTTGGGTTTCAGATGAAATGTCTTATGAAAATGCAAGAATTCCGCAGGCACTTTTGAGAGCATATGAATCTGTGGGAAATATAAGATATTTGGATGATGTGAAAACACTTACAAATTTTCTAGATGAAACGGTTTTTGAAGTAAATTATAAAGGAACTTTTTTGAATATCATTGGAAATAACACGAGCGGTTTGGAAGGAAGTTGGTATAAAAAAGGTTTTGTGAAACCAAAATTTGATGAGCAACCTGTTGATGCAGGGGCAATGACAGAATTGCATTCAGAACTTTATGAATTCACAGGAGACAAAGAAAATTTTGACAAAGCGAAAATTTCTTTGGATTGGTTTGATGGTAGAAACAGATTAGAAAAGAAAATGATTTCCCCTGAAGGAGGAATTTATGATGGGCTTAATGAAAATAAAGTTAATCCAAATCAAGGAGCAGAATCTTTGCTTGCTTATATAATGGCTAAGATAAAATTTGATGAGGTAAAAAATGGAATATAAAAATAAATTTTATGTTGGAATGGTTTCAACAGTTCCACCAAGAAAATGTGGTATTGCTACATTTAATTGGAATCTTTATGGGAGCATAAAAAATGATGGGAGAATAGATGATTTGGGTTTTTATTCAATAATTAGAGAGAAATTGGATTATGCTCCAAAAGTTAAAAAGATGATTGAAAGAGATATTAATCAAGATAGAAAAGATTCTTGGAATAAAGCATTAGAAGATATTCTAGAAAAATCAGAATATCGAAGAAGTCATGGTGTGAATAGTGGGTATTTTTTTCAGCATGAATTTGGTATTTTTGGAAAATATCATAATTCAGATGACAATATAGTTCAAATACTTAAAACATTAAAAGAAAATAATATTCCTACAATCACAATAACACATACTCTTGAAAAAGGAATGTCTGATTTTAAGAATAAGGTTATGGAAGGAATTTTAGAAAACACTGATAAAGTTGTTTGTTTAACTCCTTCTGCAAGAACAATATTTAATGAACTTTATACTGTTTCAAGAGGAAAACTTATCCATATCCCACATGGTGTTCCCCGAGTTGAAATAACTGAAAGTCAGGATGAGTTAAAGAAAAAATTTGGTTTTTTTGATAAGAGAATAAATTCTCCGAGGTATCTTGTTTCTAATGTGGGTTTTTTATCCAAAGGAAAAGGGATTGAATATGCATTAGAAGGATTTTCTCAATTTTTAAAAAACGATCCTAAAGGAAATCCGGTTTATTGTATTGCAGGAGGAACACACGAGGAAATTAAAAAGAAAGAGGGAGAAAAATATAGAAAAAAATGCATAAAACTTGCAAAAGATTTAGGACTTAGAGTTATTAATTCAAATGGAAACAAAAAAAAGAAAGATTTTTCTGATTATAATGTTGTTTTTTATGATAAATATTTGGATGATATAGAATATCTTAAGTTTATGAAAATGAGTAATATTGGATTAGTTACAAATCAAGCTAAAGATCAGATATCAAGTGGGCAGATTGCTTATTGGGTTGGAATGGAAAGACCTGTAATTGCAACAGAATGTCCTTTTGCAAAAGACATGGAAGATGAAGGAGTTGGTCTTTTGATAAAATTCAATAATTCAGAAGATGTTTCAGATAGATTAACTTTCCATAATCATCTTGATATAGAAAAGGATTGGGAATTGAAATTTCTGGCAGCAGGCAAAGGTGCGACAACAACTTGGCCGATTGTAGGTAAAACTTATGTTAATCTTATGGAAAGTCTAATAAGATATTATGAGGATAAAAAATAATTCCCAAAAAAACTTAATTTAATTATTCTTCATTTTTATTAAGAAAAGAGCTATCGGGTTCAACTTCTTTTGTTTCACCCCTATAAATTCCTTTTTTCTCAAAAATATATTTATCAAGTTTAATCTCTTTTCCAAGTTCACGAACCGGGTAAGCTTGAACTTTAAAATCAGAAGTTTTAGGATTATTAGCAATACTTTCTAAAGATTTACTTATTATTTTTTGAGCATCTTCACCCTCTTTCACCTCAATAAAAAGATTATTATACTTATCTTGCGGAACTCCTGGATGGACCATTGAAGTTACAGTATAAGGAATTATATATTCTGTCATGCAATTTTAGGTTTTGTTGAGTTTAAATAAATGATTGTCTTTGAGTGTTATGTTTCCTAAAATCTATAAACCCTCATTCCTTAATCCTTAAATGAAACCACGTTATTCATTTTCATCACGGCATAATCGCAGAACTGAGAATATTCGGAAACAGAAGCAAAAGTATCCTTCAATTGCAGACAAGATTATTGAGAATTCTGATATTGTTCTTGAGGTTTTGGATGCGCGGTTTGTTGATGAAACGCGGAATCAGGAATTTGAAGATAAAGTAATTGGAAAAGAGAAGATTCTGATTTATGTTTTTAATAAAGCAGATTTAGTCAGGAAAAGTTCTTTGAGGAAATTTAATTATCTTAATCCAAGTATTTTTGTTTCTTCTACAGAGAGAAAAGGAGTTCGGGAACTGAGAAATTTAATTAAGAAGTTATCTAAAAAAATTTCCAAGCCAGTTGATAAAGATGGTTCTGGAAAAATTGTTGTTGGAATTATTGGATATCCCAATGTTGGAAAGAGTTCTTTGATAAATGTGCTTCTTGGCAAGAGTTCTGCCGGGACTTCGTCACAGTCGGGTTTTACAAAGGCGCTGCAAAAACTGAAACTTTCTGATGAAATTGTTTTGCTTGATAGTCCTGGGGTTATTCCAGAAAAAGAATATTCATCGTCAGACAGGAAAAAAATTGCTCAGCATGCAAAACTTGGGGCAAGGGATTTTAGCAAGGTTAAAGATCCTGAAATGGTAGTTTTTGAAATTATGAAAGATTATTCAGAGGCAATTGAAGATTTTTATGGGATTGATGCTGGAGGAGATACAGAGATTTTGATTGAAAAACTTGGACGAAAAAAAGGTTTTATGAAAAAAGGCGGGGAAGTTAATGAAGATAAAACAGCGAGATTAATTTTGAAAGATTGGCAAACAGGAAATATAAAAATTTAAATCTTATAGGTTGTGCATTCATAACAAGGACAGGTTTTGTTTTCTTTTGGATTATATTTGCATGTTTTACAATCTCCTGCATGGCTTTGTCCTGGCAAAATTCCAATTGGTGGAGAAATCTGATTTACACACCTCTCTATTGTGGGCATAATTCTAAAAGGATTCATATTATTTAAATTTGGTTCTTTTTTAAAACGATATTTTGTAAAATATATTTTAGATTATATATTATAAAGTATAATTTAAAAATTCTATTTTCCATTATTTTATATGCATTTTTTTAAAAACAGAGACAAAATTTCAGGGCAGATAAAGAAACTTGGGGTTTTGGATTTGGTTTCGTCTTTGGCTTTGGCTCTTGTAGGAACTATTTGGGCAATTTATTTTGAATTTATTGTTAAAGATGTTTCAAAAGTTGGTTTCATAAATACTATTTTTGGAATTGCAGGGGTGATTGCTTTTATTGCTTTTATTCCTCTTTTGGAGAGAAATAGTAAGACAAAAATTTTGGGAATCAGTTTTTTGATTTATGCTTTCTCATATTTTTTGTTTTCTTTTAATAAGAATTTAATTTTTGCAGTAATTTTGGGAGTGATTGTTTATTCTGCAGCGTCGGTAAGAATTAATTCTATGGGGATTATTTTAAGGGACAAATCTAAAGATGGTTCTGTTTCAAAAAATACTGGTTTGATTTATACTTTGCTTAATATTGCCTGGTTGTTGGGACCTGTTATTGCGGGTTTTTTGTCAGTGCGTTTTGGGATTAGAAGTGTGTTTTTTATTGCAGGGATTTTAATGCTTTCTGCTTTTTTGTTCTTGAAATTTTCAGGATTTAAAGATAATCGGAAAAATGAAAAAGTTCGGGGAAGTATTTTTAGTTTTGTGAAAAACTTTTTTTCAAAAAAGAAATTTATTCTTAATTATGTTGTTCGTGGAGGAATTAGTTTTTGGTGGGCTTTTATTTATATTTTCATTCCAATTTACATAATTGAATCAGGCAGAAGCAGTTTGATTGTGGGTTATTTTTTAGCAGGAGTTGTTGCTCCATTAATCTTTTTGGAATATCCTTTTGGAAAAATTGCCGGAAGAGGAGGATTTAAAAAAATGTTCTTTAGAGGTTACATGATTCTTGCGATTGTGGGCATTCTTTGTTTTTTTATCGGAGATTTTTACGCAATTCTTGTTTTATTAATTTTGGGCAGCGTCGGTGCTGCAATGCTTGAACCGACAACAGAAGCATACTTTTTTGACATAACAACAACTTATCAGAGAGACAAATATTATGGAATTTACAACACAAGCCTGGATATTTTTTATGCTTTGTCACTTTTTGTGATTGCAATTGCTTTAAGGTTTTTTGAGTTTAAGAATTCATTTTTGTTCATGGGAATTTTTATGCTGATTTTTGCTTTAATTTCTCTTGGTGCAAAAGAAGTTATTGAGAGGAAAGGTTAGATTGGAAAGTTTTAAATATTCTCTTATTTAAATTTTTTTATGATAGATGCACATGTTCATTTAGGTTCAATTCCAAATTCAGGAAAAGAATGGGGGAAGTTTTGAAGAGAAGTTTGAATTTTTTCAAATCTTTTTTTGGATTGCTGTAAGGAAGTCCGGGCATGATGTGATAACCGACTTTGAAACCTGCGTTTTTTAATCTGTATGTTGCATCAATTACATCTTTAATTGCATGTCCTCTATTAACTTTTTTGTAAATTTCATTATCTAAAATCTGAACACCGATTTCAACTCTTGTGCAACCAAACTTAAGCATTCTTTTAATGTCTTCTGATGAACAATTATCCGGGCGGTTTTCTATGCAGAGTGCGACGATTCTGTGCCTTGCTTTTTCATTTAATTTTTTTGCTTGTTCTAAATTTTTTGATTTTTTTCCATTAAGAATATCATAGCATGATTTTATTGTATCATATTGATAGTTCATTGGATATTGCAAGAATGTTCCGCCGATAATTATTAATTCAATTTTTTCAGTCGGATGTCCCATTGCAATTAAAGAATTTAATCTTGCTTGAACTTGTTTTTTTATGTCATAATTTAAAGCTCTTGCACGCATAATTGCTGGACTTTTGTCTGTATAAGATTGTGGAATGTTATTGCCACCAGGACAATAAAGACAATTTCCATGGCTGCATTTTTTTGGTTTCAAAACAACACTTAAAGGGGTGATTCCTGATTTTGAACGAACAGGTTTTTTTGGTTTTTCTTTTGTGTAGGTTTTATTCGGATGTTTCATAGAAAACCGAGAATTTTTAAGCTTAAAACTTTTTCCTAATCAATGGAACAAGAAACACAACAAAAAGTTTGGGATAGAATTGCTAAAGAATGGCATGAATTCAAAGAAATTCCTTCGGAGTTTAGTAAGAAGTTTTTGGAAAACTCTTCTGGAAAAGTTTTGGATTTGGGTTCTGGAAGTGGAAGGCATATTACAAAAATTAAAGACTCTGGAACAAAGTCCCAGGCCTCGCCCTCGAAAAATCGAGAACGAAACGGGAAAATGTATTTGGTTGATTTTTCAAAAGAAATGTTAAAACTTGCTGAGAAAAAAGCCAAAAAACAAAAGATTGAA
>Ga0315549_1001710_pt1 | contig 22190 bp, 16 predicted proteins | sample SalMarSW160200MG_FD_203101 | JGI IMG/M metagenome (GOLD analysis project Ga0315549, IMG submission 203101) | Salt marsh sediment microbial communities from the Plum Island Ecosystem LTER, Massachusetts, United States - Salt Marsh Sediment SW1601-200 ... | reverse complement strand
TACGGAAGTGGTTCAGGAACAGAGTATACCCTCTCCGACAGATATAAACCAGGGGTCTGAAACCGATGACGAGCGCAACCAGGACAAGCTCCCCATCGAAATCAAGGCAATCCCGCAGCCTGATTCACAAGTATCCACTTCAGAATTAACACAAACAACACCCCCGGATACGGAACAAAACCAGCCTTAGTTAAAGACTGCTATTTGAACTGCCTCCAAAGACAATGACTTACGGAAGTATGTATTTAACGCACAAAGCGGTGCTTTGGGATGTTGGAATTATATTTAAGATAGCCTTTTATACACTTCTTTTCGGTGGGCAATTCTGAGTACTAATATGGTTACTTCTTTGTTTTTAAGTGTATATATTATTCTATAATTGCCGGAACGTATCCGATATAAGTCTTCTTCCCCTTTTGACTTTACACAATTTGACGGGTAAGGATTGTTCCTTAGATTCTTGATTTTATTGTGTAGTTGGCGTCGGATTTTCTTTGTTTGCCCTCTAATAAAATCGGCCGCGCCTTCAGCAACAATGACTTTATACATCATTGTATTGTATTACAAATCCAATTCAGCCTCCAGCCTTTCTAAAGGGATAAATTTGCCTTTTTTCAAGGCTTTTTTTGCTTCTTGTATATCAATTTTCTCCTCAAGAGCCTCTATTGCCTCAAAATCCTCGAAGCTTACCATCACAAATGCAGGCTCTCCATTTCTCTCTACACATATTCGCTCGCCATGATGACAGACCCTGTCCGCCAATTTACGGAATTGTGACCGCGCATCTGTAATTGTAATCGTAGTCATTGATAATCCTCCTGTACATAATTTACATTATTATCACTCTGTACATAATATACGTTGATTTCGGTCATTTGTCAAGAAAACTTTCAAAAAAATTGAAAAATTTTTACTTATGGAAAAACAACGCTGGGGCAATATGCCCGCTTGTCCTCACTGTGGTTGTATAGATGTACACAAAATGAATGGCAATAATGGCGAACGAAACAAGCATTTTCTGTGGCGTTGTCATGGGTGCAAAAAGCAGTTTACAGTGCGAATAGGAACGGTTTTTGAGGATTCAAGTATCCACTTCAGAATTTACTCAAACAACACCCCCGGATACGGAACAAAAGCAGCCTTAGTTTATGACTTTCATTTGAACGGCTGCTGTCACAACGACCTGTTATAGCAATTACAGTTAAAGATTGCCGATAGAATCAGACATAGTGCCGACTGGAAGGGTCTGGATTCCTGCTTTCGCAGGAATGACAGACTCAGGCAATCGGCAATAACTGAATAGAATTGGTATTACAGCTGAACTTCACTGTTTTTCTTATCCAACAGCCCGAGTCCGCGCATCCAGTCTGCGCAGCGAAGAGGCCAGCTTGAAACTGCACCGTGATTCTGACCAAGGCCGAATCCGTGTTGGCCTTTCTGGTAGAGATGCATCTCGGCGGGCACCTTGGCCTTCCGCAAGGCGAGGTAAAAATAGATACTGTTTTCCGCCGGCACGCCTGTGTCTTCGTAAGTGTGTACGAGAAATGTTGGCGGTGTTTCAGGCGTGACCTGCCTTTCATTAGAAAGATTTTCGACCAATTTTTCGTCGGGATTGTCACCGAGTAAATTCCGCCTGGAGCCGCTGTGCGTGCACCATTCGACCAGCGAAATGACCGGGTAGATAAGAACCATAAAGTCCGGCCTGCAACTGACTCGGTCGACAGAGTCTTTTGCATCTGGCTTTCCCTTGTGAAAGTGAGTGCCTGCCGTCGAGGCCAGATGTCCGCCTGCTGAAAAACCAAGGATGCCTATCCGGTCTGGATTGACGTTCCATTCTTTAGCCCGGCTGCGGACCATACTGACGGCTCGCTGGGCGTCGTTTAACGGTGCCGGATGCCCATAGCCGGCTCCGCTGTTGCGGTGGCGGTACTTTAGAATGAAGCCGGCCCCACCTAATGAATTGAGCCACTGTGCGACCTGGTGTCCTTCGTGGTCCATAGCTAAGAAGCCATAACCGCCGCCGGGGCAAATCACAACAGCGGCTCCTGTGGCCTTTTCCTTCGGCGGCAGGTAAATCGTCAGCGAGGGCTTGTCACCATCCTCGGTGCCCTTGGCGCCGGGTGCGCCTTCGGGCCATAGCAGTTCGACCTTTTGTGAGATGACTGCCTGCTCAGAACCGGCTCCTGCGGTTGTGGTCGGTCCTATTATCATAGAGACCAAAACGATGCAAATGCCGTAAGGCATCCTACGGAGATATCGATTCATCTTTCCACGCTCCTTTCGTTGTTTCATCGGGTTTTGTGCCAGAGCAATTGTTGACAAATTGTAATCTAATACAACAGATTGATTTTCCCAAGGAATTTCTTGCCCTTGAGATTGGATTTTTCTGAAAAAGTGTCAATTTGACCTGATTTGAAACAGCTTATCGAGCTTTTGGCGCAGGTTCGGGTTGAAATCCGTCTGGAGATTGTTAGAATAGTAAACAGAGGGGGCACATGAGGTTGAATAAAGACGGCCTATAGTGCCGGAGGAGCAAAGGAAGGAAACAGATATGGAGCCGAAATCAGATGTTGTTAGCGAAAAAGCCCGCAAGGAAAACAAAGAACCGACAGAGCAGATCGTGACACGACGTGATTTTTTGGGCAGCACGGCCGGGATGCTCGCGGCACCGTGGATTGGGCTTGTCGCCTCAGAGGCAAAAGCGGCTGTCGACTCGGAACAGCGCCAGCGAATTGAGGCAGCGATCCCGACCAAGGCCTTCGTCACACCTCGTAAAAATCGCAAACTTCTGATTTTCGACCTTAATGTCGGATACGGCGGACACGGTTCCATCCCTACGGCCAATCTGGCCTTCACTTTGATGGGCGAAAAGACCGGCGCCTTTGAGACCGTCATCAGTAAAGACCCGTCCGTCTTCAGGCCTGAGAATCTGAGGCGGTTCGACGCCGTCTTTTTTAATAACACCGTGGGCAATCTCTTTGAGGACCCGGGATTGAGGCAAAGCCTGCTCGAATTCGTTTACGGCGGCGGAGGACTGCTTGGGGTACACGGCACCTCGGTGGCCTTCACCCGCTGGCCCGGCGCTTACGAGGACTGGCCCGAGTTTGGCATAATGCTCGGTGCTCGCGGCGCCAACCACCGTGACAGCACCGAACACGTTTTCATCAAACTCGATGACCCCAACCACCCCATAAATCAAACTTTTGGCGGCAAAGACTTCGAGTATCGGGACGAGTTCTTTCGTGTCCACGAGCCTTATTCGAGAAACAGGGTCCGTGTGCTTATGAGTATCGACACCGAGAAAACCGATTTCCAGGGACAACCGCGCGGCAACTGCTTCCGCGAGGACAACGATTACGCACTGGCGTGGGTGCGGCGGTACGGCAGGGGACGAGTTTTCTACTGTACCATCGCGCATAATCCCTACGTCTTCTGGGACCCGAAGATGCTGCGGTTCTATCTCGCGGCCACTCAGTTTGCTCTGGGCGACCTGCCGGCGCCGACCATCCCCAGCGCCAAATTGACGCCGGCCATCCGGGCACAGGAAAATCTTGGCTGGCGCCTCGGCATCGAGGCCTATACTTTTCATAAATACACGCTATTCGAGGCAATCGATAAAACCGCCCAGCTTGGCCTGCCGTATATGGGCGGCTTGAGCTTCCAGAAGGTCAGCAAGGAGATTTCCAAAAACTTTGATGACAAACTGACCGACGACGAACTGAAACAAATTCGGCTGAAGTTAGACTCTGCCGGTGTTTGTCTGCTTACATATTACATCCACCTAATTGGCGGCGATGAGGCCGGCTGTCGTAAGATATTCGAATTCGGGCGAAAAGTTGGCATCGAAACCTTTATGTCCGAGCCAATTCCGGAGGCCCTGGATACAATCGAGAAGTTCTGCGACGACTATGACATCAACGTAGCCATTCACAACCACGACCGGAAAGGCTCGCCTCAGTACTGGCATCCGGAAGGGATTATGGAGGTCTGCCAAGGCCGGAGCAAGCGAATCGGGGCCTGCGGCGATACCGGCTATTGGATGCGCTCCGGCATTGACCCAATCAAGGCCGTGAACATGCTCAAAGAGCGCTTAATCACCGTGCAGATGCATGACCTGAACGAGCTAAGCCCCGAAGGTCACGATGTGCCCTGGGGGACCGGCATTGGCAAGACCGGACAGTTTATCAATGAAATCCACCGGCTGGGAATCAGGCCAACCATGTTCGGCCTCGAATACTCCTACAACTGGTTCGAGTCGATGCCTGAGATAGCCAAATGCATTGAATTTTTCAACAAGGCGAGCATGCAAATAGAGAAGGAAGGTAAGAAATAATACAAATGAAAAACTTCAAAGAAAAAGACACTCGACTGATTACACGGCGTCAGTTTTTGGGCCGCACGGCTGCGCTTTCGGGTATCGTAACTGCACCGTGGATTATTCCCTCCTCAGCGCTCGGTGCGGACGGAAATATCGCACCAAGCAACCGAGTCACAGTAGGCTTGATTGGCCATGGAATTATGGGGAGAGGTCACTTGCGACGACTGGCCGGCGACCGGGATTTTCAGGTGCAGGCTGTTTGCGATGTGGACCGTTCACGGTGCGAGGATGGCAAGCGTCGCGTGGAAGAAACTTATGCCTCGCAGCGCGCCAACGAGACGTACAAGGGATGTGCGGCGTATAATGACTATCGCGAACTCCTGGCCCGGCCCGACATTGATGCTGCCGTGATAGTCACGCCGGACCACTGGCATACCTTGCTGACGATTGATGCGGTCAAGGCCGGCAAAGATGTTTATTGTGAGAAGCCGATTACGATAACGGTTCGCCAGGGACGCCGGCTTGTTGAGGCGGTACAGAGGTATGGCCGGGTCTTCCAGACCGGAAGCCAGTATCGTTCTATTCCGACAATCCGACAGGTCTGTGAATTTGTCCGCGCCGGCGGGCTCGGTAAGGTCAAGCAGGTCTTCACTCTGTGGAGCAGACTGGGCGGCTTCTTCGGAGCACCCCGCTTCGGGCCTTATCGACATCTGATGGACGTTGAGAATTCGGGCAAGTCCTACGTACCCCTGGATATAACCCTGCCGGCCGAACCTGTGCCGGACGGACTCGACTGGGACCTCTGGGTCGGACCGGCCCTTTGGCACCCCTATAATCCCGCCTACCACATAAATCCCTCGCCCGGCGTCGTGCCCTGGGCCTTCTGTGAAGATTTCGGTGCGGCTTCAGTGACCTGGCATCACTCTCACAGTGCGGACGTAATTCAATATGCCCTTGGCGCCGAAAATAGCGGACCCGTGGAGTTTATCCATCCCAATAGCGGAGAGTACCCGACTCTCACCTGCAAATACGCCAACGGGACATTGCTTCATCTGGTTGACCACTGGGGAATGGTAAAGGACGTCTATAAAGCGGTTCCTGAAACGGCCCGATTAGCCGGCAATTTCGGAGGTATATTCGTCGGGGAAAAGGGCTGGGTCACGTCAATGTCAACGGGAGGGCCCATTGAGGGCGGTCCTGAGAAACTCTTCGAGGAGATGAAGCTAAAAACCCGCCAGGTAAACATCGGTGAGAACAACCATCACGCGAATTGGATTGAGTGCATTCGTACACGCAAGCAGCCCAGCTGCAACGAAGAGATAGGCCATCGGTCGGCATCACTGGGACATCTGACTATTATCGCGCACAAGCTGCAGCGTTCTTTGAAGTGGGACCCGGCCAAAGAGCAGTTCCTCGGCGACGAGGAAGCGAACCGAATGATCTTCCGCGCTATGCGTTCACCATGGCGGCTATGATGCCAAATTTCACATAAACGACGAAGACTATGAGGAGAGATACGCATGATGTTAGAGACGAAAGTAACACTTTTTGCCATCCTTTGTGTCGCAGTACAAGTCATCGCCGACGACGGCATTATCATTCGTAAGGACCAGCGGACGCTGGAGCAGATTGAAAAAATCTACTCAGAAATGCCGCCTGTAAAGTACAGTCCTCCTTCCGGCCGCTTGCATCGTCTGCCGCAAACAAGACAGCGCTTGACCGAGGGGGGCACGCTGCGAGTCGTCATGCTCGGTGACAGCATAGTAAACGACACAAGCCGTTCCTGCTGGAATCTTTTACTTCAGAGAGACTATCCAACTTGCAGGATAGAAAAGATTACCTCCGTTCGCGGCTCGACCGGCTGCTGGTGGTATAAAGAGGCCGGCCGCGTACAGAAATATGTGCTCGACCATAAGCCCGAACTTGTGATTATCGGTGGCATTAGTCAGCGTGGGGATATCAACTCAATTCGCGAGGTGATTCGTCAGATTCGAAGTAGCTGCGAGGCGGACATCCTCTTGATGACGGGAGCGTTCGGACAGGTTGACCCTTGCGACGAGAGCCAATGGGAAAAGATAAACGACCCAAATCATTTCAGTGATTACTGCAAAGGCATCGAGAAGCTTGCTACTGAGGTCGGGGCCGCCTTTCTCGATATGGAGGCGGCGTGGGCGGAATATATCCGACAGTGCGGCAAGGACCTTGGGTGGTTTAAGCGAGATTCTATCCACGCCAATGAGCGGGGCGAACAGATAATCGGACATATTCTTGCAAAGTATATTTCTCCATCAGCGGCAGATGCTGACAGTCCAAAAGCATTGGATATCGGCAGCCGACTGGAATTGTTCGTAGATGATTTCCTTATCGAACAGATGAAGGGAGTCAACCTGACTTTGCACAGGCCCATCTGTCGCGAGGTTGTCATCGTCCACGATAAGCCGTGGGAAGGAAATACCTGCGGCTACCACACTATATTCAAAGATGGGGACCTTTACCGAATGTACTACCGCGGCTGGGGACACGATGAAAAAACACAAAGACAACTACACGAGGCGGTGGTTTGTTACGCCGAAAGCAGTGATGGGATACATTGGAACAGGCCCGGCTTGGGCCTCGTGGAATTCAACAGCTCGAAAGAGAACAACATAATCTTAAAAGGACCCGGCTCACATAACTTCACGCCGTTCAAGGACACGAACCCCAACTGCCCCGCGGACAAACGGTACAAAGCCGTGGCAAGGGGCGAAGATGAAGGCAACAAAAAACTGTTCGCATTCCAAAGCCCGGATGGAATTCATTGGCGGTTAATGCAGAGTGAGCCTGTCATAACAGAAGGGGCCTTTGATTCGCAGAACCTGGCGTTCCGGGACCCGGTCCGAAAGGAATATCGCTGCTATTTTCGCGATTTTCACTCCGGTGTACGAGATATCAAGACATCAACGTCAAAGGACTTCATACACTGGACAAAACCTGTCTGGCTTGAATATCCCGGCGCCCCCAAGGAACATCTCTACACAAACCAGATACAGCCTTACTACCGGGCGCCGCATATTTTCATCGGCATGCCGACCCGCTATATACCCGAACGAGGGTCACTAACCGAAGGTCTGCTGATGACCAGCCGGGACGGAAAGACATTTCGTCGATGGCCGGAAGCAATAGTTAGGCCGGGCCGAAACAGGGACAGGTGGCACAATCGAAGCAATTATATATGGTTAGGGATGGTGGAGACGGAATCCAGTCTGCCCGGTGCCGGCAGGGAACTGTCAATCTACAGTAACGAACGTTACTACAACGGCCCCGGCGTGAAGACGCGACGCTACACATATCGAATTGATGGTTTCGTGTCGGTGCGTGCCCCGCTAAGCGGCGGCGAGTTTATTACCAAGCCGCTTATCTTTTCGGGAAACGAACTGGTTATTAATTTCTCGACATCGGCTGCAGGAAGTATCCGCGTGGAAATTCAGGATTCGCAAGGAAATCCGCTCGAAGGCTTCGGGATAACCGACTCGGCCGAGATTTACGGAGACGAAATTGAACATTGCGTCACATGGAAAGGCAGCAGTGACCTGAGCAGGCTGGCGGGCAAAGCGGTCCGTCTTCGATTTTTACTCCGGGATGCCGACCTTTATTCACTCCGGTTCAAATAACTGTCATCACAGGGGTTACTATCCTTGTCAGACTTCCTTCGTGATTCCCGGTTGCGGGGCGGCATAGATACCGTCCGGACCCGCCTTGATTGGAACTGGCGTATCAAAGGTCATATTGTCTATGTCCTTAACGAATTGAAAGTCGGAGTTCAACGCCTGGTCCCAGGTGATGTACCGGCCCGTGTGTGTTGCCATGCGCCCCATCAAGGCGACTACTTCGGCCTCGCCGGCCCGCCGGGCCTCATTATGCGGTTTATCCTGCCGGATAGCATCCACAAGCACCTGCCATTCGGCTTGGTAGGGATTGCAGTCCGGCCGGCCATACTCCCAAACCAGCTCTTTCTTAACCATATTATGACTCTTGTATATCTTTGGCCTTGGGTCTCCAAGGGCAGCCATAATTACAGCCGAGCCTTTTGAGCCGTGGGCGTAGTCGGAGTAGGTACTCCAGCAGTTGTTCATGTGCCGCGAGAAAGCAAAAAGCTTCGTGCCATCCGCAAAGGTATATTCCACCGTATAGTGGTCGAACTGGCTGCCCGCCTGCTCGTAGCAGCGGCCTCCCATCCCCTGTGCCGAGACCGGCCAGGCACCCTTGACCCAGCAGGCCACGTCGATATTATGGCAGTGCCAGTCGATGAAGAATCCCGACGATACCCAGGTAAAGCTGTTGGGATGCTGGAGCTGGAAGACCAGTTCATTGGCGTTTTTAGGCAGGGGCGGGCAGTGGACCGGGCCGTGCACGCGGTAGATTCGCATAGTGTGCACATCCCCGATGACCCCATCGTGAATCCGCCGAATCACTTCCTGTCTTGCCTTCGAGTGCCGCCACATGAAGCCGACACCGACCTTTAGATTCTTCTTCTCGGAAAGCTCCGCGGCTTTCAGCCAGCGTCGCACTGCCGGGGCATCCGTGGCGAACGATTTCTCGGCGAAGATGTTCACGCCTTTCTTGACGGCGTAGTCGAACTGGAGGGGACGAAACGCCGCGTGAGTGGTCAACAGCACGACGTCACCCGGCCCCAGGCAATCAATCGCCTTCTTATAGCCATCGAATCCGACGAACTGGCGCTCCGATGGCACGTCGACCTTGTCCTTAAAACTATTTGTCAGGTTGCTCAAACTGCTCTGTAAGCGGTTTTGAAACAGGTCGGCCATAGCGTAGAGTTTTACCTGGCCGCCTTTGGTCGAGAAGGCATCAGCGATCGCCCCTGTGCCGCGGCCTCCGCAGCCCACCAGGGCCAGCTTGATAGTCGAGTCTCCCGCAGCGTAACAGCGGTTTACAGCCACACCCGTTAGCGCTGAGGCGGCTGCCAGATGTCCTGAGAATTTTAGGAACTCCCGTCGTGACTTCGAGCCGGAAAAAGTGTTAGGATTTAATGTACTCATCACAAACTCCTGTCTGAAATAATATTTATCGAATACCTCACGTTATTCAGGTAAAAGAACTATATCATTTAACTGCCCGGGTACAATCGCAGCATTATTACACCATGCCGCGGTACTTGCGTTTCAAATTTTTCTGCAAACACTCCTAAATCCTTTTGCCTCCAGAGATCGCGTACCCTGTATGTCCCTTTCGTACCAATATCCGCCCAGCGCAGAGAGACGACCTGTTTCATTTCCCCACAGTTAAATAGCCCGACCGCGACCGACCCATCCTCCATCGGCTTTTTCCAGATTTCCCTTTCCTCCTCCACGACTACCGGGTATCCCTGCTTACCAAGCGGGTCCTGATTCACTTCAATCAGCTCGGCATTACATAAGACGTTCAACGTAAACTCATCCAGTAAGTTCATATCGCCTGAGAAAAATAACGGTGACGCCATTAAACACCACAGGGACATATATGAGTACTGCTCATTTGGGGTCAATGGACAAGGCTTATAAGGTTTTTCTTTTATGTTTGGCTGTCCAATGTACCCGAGCAGGAGATAATCCGGGTCGTTCCACGCTCCGGGGACGGCGTAAGAGCGATGTTTCGAATTTTGGAGAGCCACATTATGATAATTTCTCAACTCAAATCCAAGGTCCCCGGCCGTTCTCCAACAATTTCCTCCAACCTCTTGGCCCCATTTCCATACTTCTCCCATTCCGTATTGACACAGGTTATAAACGATATCCCTGTCCAACTCTTTAAGGATTTGCCCCATGATTCGATACGGTTTCTGCAGCTCGGGCAGACTCTGGTCTTTGGCGATGCGTCCATACGAGCACCAGTCATATTTCAGGAAGTCGAAGCCCCATTCGGCAAACTGCCGGGCATCCTGCTCTTCGTGGTTATGGGTACCGGCAAATCCCTGGCAGGTATAGGGCCCGGGGGATGTATATAAACCGGCCTTTAATCCCAGCGAATGAATGTAGTCGGTCAAATCCTTCATATCCGGAAAGTACTCATTGGGTACGATGTTGCCCTGCGAATCCCGCAAAGGCCCCACCCGTTTCTGGTCCTCGTATTTCGGAGCATTCATCCAGCAGTCGTCTATATTTACATATTGATATCCGTAATCAGCCATCCCCGATTTTATCATAACGTCCGCCGCCTGGCGCATAAGTGTGTCGGTAATATCTATATAATGGATATACCAGTGGTTCCAGCCCATCGGTGGGGTCAGTGCCAGCCGGTCGCCAACAACAATGCGAAACTCCCTCTCGTCTTTTCCGAAAGCATTTTCAGCGATGAGAGTAGTCTGCAATGTCCGTTTTGTTTCGTCCTTTATGCAGCCGTTGATTATTCCTGTTTTCGTATCAATCGACAATCCCTTCGGCAGGTTCTTTACCGTAAAACGGAGCGGTCTTTGTCCTGTCGCGGGAATCCGATACAGAAAGGGTCTGCCCGGCCGGACTCCGTATACTTTCGCGCCATTGATTCGCGGTTTGCGAGAAGGCTTCGGTGTCAAAAGCACCGGCTCTTCCTTTGGCGAATCAATCGCCCTCGGCTTTTGTCCCTGCACCTCGAATTTCGCCTGTGCCCAGTTTGCATGGTCGAAACTTGAATTGTCTTCGGCTGTTGTTACTATTAGAAGTAAAGTCCGGGTGCCGGCAAGATCCAAGTCTACTTTTTTGGCCTTTTGACCTGTTTTCATCACGCCACTGTCGAAGATTTTCCGGGCGTCTGCGTAAATCTTGAAGCGGACGGTCCCCGTGCTGTTTCCCACTTCATCGTCTACACCCACGTAGGCACTGAAGCGTTGTGTTTGGCCCGCGAGGTCAATATACATTATACTGTGAGCGTGGGTGCCCACACCTCTTTCAAACTCTTGGCCGGCAATCCTCAAAGGATTGGACTGCACGCTTTTATCCACCTGCGGCCGGCCCCAGCCTGCAGTCATCCTGGAAAGGTCCAGCTCGGACAGCCACACCGTCTTTGCAAAAGTCAAACTGCAGGCAGAAAATAAAAGAATACAGACTAAAAAACCTGTTTTGTAGTATTTGTTTCCGGCGCTTCTCATTGGGTCAACTCCTTCTGTCGAATGAAGTTTTGATTTATACCGGCCCAGCTATGCCGCATAGACTCCTTCTTAGTTAATATCAGATTTTCCCGTAAAACTCAACCTTTTTGACTGCTCCTTGATAGTTTTTAGAGTTAGTGTTTGCAGGAATACTATACATTTTCTTGATAACGTAAAAGTATATCGATACACTTGGCTGCGTTTTCGTGGTTTTCCGGCGACAAAAAAGCGATAACCGTCCGGCTCGCCGGCTAATTGTATTGCGAAAGAATGCTTCTATGGCAGGGGATATTGCTATGAAAAAACCGAATACTCATATTTGGAAACCTTTATGGATGGGTATGACAGCCCTTCTATGTGCGGCGCAGATTTCGTGTGCAGTCGAGAGTACTAACAATGCAGTTTCACCTTTTTCATCTGCCGGTGCTGAGAAGGCCTCATTGATTGTCCACGCGAGTGAGAAATTGAAGTACCGTATCCCGCGATATATTACCGGAAAGTTTTGTGAACATCTGTATTTCAATATCACCAACGGAATGGATGCTCAAATCCTCAGGAATCCGACTTTTTCGGATTATCCGTTCCGGACCGGGCAGATGTCACCTGACGGCGTGGCAACGTTTCATTTTGACAGGGAAGAAATCGCCCGAAAAATCCGCAATAATGCCGGTCGTTGGGGCTGGCCGGATTCCGAAATTGAAGCACTGGTCAAATCCCGCGATGAGGCGGTAGCCTGCTGGTGGACAAAACTTGGTCCTGTTGACGCCAGCCCGGATACGGGGCCTTACGGCGGACGCGCTCAGCGTATACACGCTCGCGCGGCGGGGCAGGGCGTCGCACAGTGGACCTGGCTGCCTTTGCATCGAATAAGAAAATACAATTTCGAGGTGTGGCTCCGCTCTCCGGGTATGAAGCCGCTGACGGTGGCTGTTTTTGGACCCGAAGGTAAAGAAATTTGTGCAAGGAAAAAGGTTTCACCGATAAGCTCACGATGGGAGAAATTCGAAGGCGCTCTCGAAATACCAAACACTTTTCCAGCCGACAAGGCCTATAAATTTGCCCTGATAGCTGACGAAGCCGGGCAGTTCGTTATCGAGCGTATCTTGTTATACCCTGCGGACCATATCAATAGGGCCGACCCGGATGTTATTCGTTTTCTGAAGCAGTCTAACCTGCCGATTCTTCGCTGGCCGGGCGGGAATTTCGCCAGCGGCTATCATTGGGCCGATGGTGTCGGCCCCATTGAGAGCCGGCCGACTTTACCGAATTATGCATGGGGGGAACAGGAAAACAATTTCTTTGGCACGGACGAATTCATTGCCTTCTGTCGGGCGGTTGGCTGCGACCCTATGATTTGTGTTAATGCCGGCAGCGGCACGCCTGAAGAAGCTGCTCAATGGGTCCAATATTGCAATGGTGGGCGTGACAGCCCGATGGGAAAACTTCGGGCGGCCAACGGCTACCCTAAGCCCTTCGAAGTGAAACACTGGGAAATCGGCAACGAGTTATGGGGACGCTGGCAGTACCATTGGACTGCCGCCGAAGGCTATGTGGACCGGTACAGGCAGTTCGTCAAAGCGATGCTCAAGGTTGATACCGACATCAAAATTTACGCATGTGGCGCGCCGGTTATGTGGGGCAAACAATGGAACGACACGCTCATTGCCGGAGCGGCTGATTTATTGAGTATTACTACGGACCATCCTCTTATTGGTGGTAATGTCGGCGCGGATACGGACCCGCTGGATGTTTTTCGTGACTTTATGGCTGTGCCGGAAGTACTGGAGGAGAAATGGGCGGCCTTGCAGGAGGACATGAAGAAGGGTGGGATTGCAAATCCGCGATTAGCGGTCACCGAATTGCAGATGTTCGCCCGCGTTGGCCAGCCTTCTTCGCCGGATGCCGTCAGGCGGCTTACACATAAAACCATAGTAAATCCGGGCACCCAAGCGGAGGCGTTATATGATGTTTTGATTTATCATACCTCAGTGCGGCTGGCACCGTTTGTCGAAATGGTTACCCATTCGGCGACAGTCAATCACGGCGGCGGATTGCGAAAGAGGCGAGAGCGTGTTTATGCCAATCCATGCCATTATGCCCAGGCGATGTTTGCCGCCTTTGCCGATGCGATACCTGTAAGGACCGAGTTGAGCTGCTCGATAAAAAAAGCACCTTTGGTTTTACCCGACCTTAAAAACGTTACTTCCTCGTGGTCTTATAAATCGGTTGACGCCCTGGCTGCCATAGCATCTGACGGCAGCTTATTGATTTCCGTTGTGCATAAAGGTACGGATAATGCTGTCGATTTGGATTTAACACTTGAAGGTTTTGAGTCGGCTAAAAAAGTCGAGATGCAAACACTTTCAGCCGATGTGCCCTGGGCGGAAAATACCCTTGAGGACCCCCGGGCCATAACACCGGCCAATACAGTCAAACGAATCGAAAAGGGAAAATTATCAATCACTATAAAGCCTTATACGGTACTGCTGATGAAAATCCCTATTATGTAACAGCTCCGTCGCCGGAATGGGACTTCCTTTACACGTGGGAGCGGCAATGAAAATTAAAATCGCCATAATGTTGATGTTGGTGTTTGGCTCGATGCTGCTGATGACGTGTACTCAGCAAAGCAGGCTGACTGTCGAGCGAGAAACAGCCTCCCTGGTGGAATTGGTTAAAGAGGGAAAATCGGAACTCTTCAAAGTGCCTTTTGCCCGTTACGAAGAGAACACGAAAGCGCTGCCTATCGGTGTATTCGACTCCGGTATTGGCGGGCTAACAGTGCTCGCCGCTATTCTTGAGCTTGATGCCTTTAACAACAACACTGGCGAACCGGGCCCGGACGGCAGAGCCGATTTCGAACACGAGCACTTTGTGTACCTCGGTGATCAGGCAAATATGCCCTACGGCAACTACCCCTCCGAGCAGAAGGTTGATTTGCTGCGCGAGCTGATAATCAAGGATGTCGTATTTCTCCTCGGCGAGCGGTATTGGCTTTCTGCTACTGCGGAAATGCCACAATACGATAAACCGCCGGTCAAAGCCATCGTCATCGCCTGCAATACAGCTACTGCGTATGGACTTGAAACCGTGCGTGCTGCGCTAAAGCAGTGGGACCTGCCGGTCTATCTTGTTGGTGTTGTCGAAGCCGGTGCTGATGGTGCTATCCAGGCCATAACCGAGCCGGGCAAAGGAGGGGCCATCGCTGTCCTGGCTACGGTGGGTACCTGCAGGAGCGAGGGCTACGTCCGTGCAATCACAAAGTCCGCCGAGGAAGCCGGTATTGAACCGCCGATGGTTATTCAACAGGGATGCCTGGGACTTGCCGGTGCGATTGAGGGTGACCCATCGTACATTAGCTCGCCCGGAGCTGCTGCGACCGCGGATTACCGAGGGCCGGCCGTGGGCAATAAGACGGCGCCCATTGACACCGCTTTGTTTGCACAGTATAGCTTTGAGAACAAAGGGCTTTTGGGAGACATCGACAGGCCTGTCACCTGGCGGCTTAATTCTGTAGAAAACTATATCCGTTATCATACTACATCCCTCATAGAAAGGTATCATCGGGGCGGCGCAGAACCGATCAGCGCTGTGATTTTGGGCTGCACGCACTTCCCTTACCAGGTGGACCGCATCGAGGCATCGTTTGGGCGGCTGCGCAACTTTCGCACCCAGGATGGTAACGAGCCTTATAAGAACCTGGTTTTCGAACAGCTTTCCTTCATTGACCCAGCCGAGCTTACTGCGACCGAGCTTTATGAAGCCCTCGCCGATGCAGGACTGCTCATCAGCAGGAGCGATGAGTCTGCCCTTGCCACGGACGAGTTTTACATTTCGGTACCTAATGTATCATTGGCTGATATGAAGTTGACCGTTAGTGGAGGCTTTACTTACGAGTACAAGTACGGCCGTGTTCCCGGTAACTTTAGGGTCGAGTACGTCAAGCGTGTGCCGATGAGCAGGGTGAATCTCTCACTCGCTGTTCGTGAGAGTATCAGAACAAGGATGCCCACAGTGTGGAAACGGCTGGTTGCCTTCAGCCAGAGAAGTCTTCGAACTATGAGCCTGCCGGCGTCGGCACGTATTATGCCAATCAACTGATGTGTTGTGGTTCGTTGGCGGATGTATTATAATTTTTGTCGCAGGTTAATTATTGATAATTCGAATAACCAATAACCAGTTACCATTTTATAGAATGTATATGATACGATGGCATATCGGAGGTGTATAAAGTGCAGCCTTTGATTATCGTTGGCGTTTTTACGCTCATTGTTGTCGTGGGAGTCCTGGCTTATATTGGCGCCCGTAAACGCCGTGAGGCGATGGGGGCTCTGGCAGCCAGGCTCGGCCTAAGCTTCAACCCTAACAAGAATTGGGACCTGGCCAGGCGATATCGCTTTTTGGACAAGCTTCGCAAAGGCTCGAATCGCTATGCGTTTAACATTCTGTCCGGCAATTACCAGGGGCACAACATTTTCCTGTTCGACTATCATTACCAAATCCGCTCCGACAAGAGTACACATCACTATTATTTCTCTTTCTTTATACTGCACCTGCCGAGGTCTTTTCCTGAGCTAATCATTGACAAAGAAGGATTCTTCTCGAAAGTGGCACAGGCCATTGGGTATGACGACATCGACTTTGAGTCCCATGAATTTTCCCGCAAGTTCTGTGTCCGCTCTCGGGACAAAAAATTCGCGTACGATGTTTGTAATGCCCTTATGATTGAGTACCTTTTGGCAAATAGCGATTTGAGTATCGAGATTGAGGGTGATACGCTGGCGATTTCGTTCGGTCGTCGTTTAGCGCCGGAGCATATAGAGCCGAATCTGAATCGGCTCATTACTGTCAGGTCACTAATGCCGGACTATCTTTTTTCCAGGAGTTGATTATGCCGGGACTACTAATATTCGTTGGTATTATTTTTTTACTGCCCATCGTTTATATTATCCTTACTTTCAATTCGCTGGTGGCCTTGCGAAATCACATTCGCGATGCATGGAGCAACATCGACACCGAGCTTAAACGACGGTACGATCTGATTCCGAATTTGGTTGCTGCAGTCAAAGGCTACGCCGCTCACGAGAGGGATGTATTCGAGCGTGTTACTGAGCTGCGTGCGAAGTGTCTTGCCAGCCAGGGAACTCCCAATGAGCAGGCCATAAGTGAGAACCAATTGGTAGACGCCTTGAAAGGCCTTCTGGCTGTCGTAGAAAACTACCCTCAGTTAAAAGCGGACAAGAATTTCCTGGAGCTGCAGAAGGAGCTGGTAAATACAGAGGACCGCATCCAGGCCGAACGCCGTTTCTTTAATGGGAATGTGCGCGACTATCGAAACAAGTGTGAAACTTTTCCGAGCAGTATCATCGCCGGCATATTCGGTTTTGAGTCACAGGACTACTTCAGCGTACGCCCATCCGTCCGCGAGGTGCCGGATGTGGACTTTGGATGAGCCGGATACCGTCTAAAGTAATTAAAGGAGCAATTATGGAAAGAAAAGTGTATTTGTCTGTAATCCTTGGAGTTTTTGTACCGGGTATCATTATATGTTCCGGGTCGCAGGCCTTTGCCGATACCCTGCAGGCGGATTTGCCGCTGAAGGTGAAGGACAAAGTATCGCAGAATGTCTATGCCTTCAGTCTTCGTGACGTCCGTCTCCTGGACAGTCCTTTTAAGACTGCAATGCAGCTTGATGCCGAGTATTTGTTGTCTCTGGAGGCGGACAGGCTTCTTTCTCGTTTTCGTGAGTTCGCAGGCTTAAAGCCAAGGGCCGAGGCCTACGGCGGCTGGGAAAGAGCTACTATCTCAGGTCATTCCCTGGGACATTACCTGACCGCCATATCAAAGCTTTATGCTTCAACCGGTGATGAGCGCCTGTTGGAAAAGGTCAATTACATCATAGACGAGCTTGTTCTGTGCCAGAAGGCCTGGGGCAATGGTTTTGTTGGGGGCTTTCCTCGGAGTCAGGAAGTTTTTGCTGAGATTAAGGCCGGCAATATCCGGACAGCGGGTTTCGACCTTAACGGCTTATGGGTGCCCTGGTATAACCTGCACAAGCTCTATATGGGACTGGTCGATGCCTGTCTGTACTGTGGCAATGAAAAAGCAAAGGAAATCCTGATTAAATCCACCAACTGGGCCTGGGATGCGGTCGGCGGTCTGAGAGATGAGCAATTTGAAAAGATGCTTCACTGCGAACACGGAGGTATCAACGAGGCCTTTGCCGAGATTTATGCACTGACCGGTTATAAAAAAGCTCTTACTCTCGCCGAGCGGTTCTATCATCATCGTGTGCTTGATCCGTTGTCTCGACGAGACGACAACCTGACCGGGCTGCACAGCAATACCCAAATCCCCAAGCTGATAGGTCTTGCCCGGCTGTATCGGCTGACCGGAACGAAACACTATAACAGTGCCTCATCGTTTTTCTGGGAGACTATTGTGCAGAATCGCACTTATGTTAACGGCGGCAATACTGATAACGAGCATTTTTTCCCACCCGAGGAATTCAGCAAACACTTGAGCGTACACACCACGGAGACCTGCAACACCTACAATATGCTAAAACTCACCCGGCAGCTTTTCGCCATAAATCCCCGCGCCGAATATGCAGATTATTATGAACGGGCCTTATACAACCATATTCTTGCTTCTCAGGACCCTCGGGAGGGTATGATGATGTATTTTTGCCCTTTGAAATCGGGACATTTCAAGACGTATAACACACCTTACGAGTCTTTCTGGTGCTGCACGGGTACAGGTATGGAGAACCATGTCAAGTATGGCGACAGCATTTACTTCTATAACGACAGGGCTTTATATGTGAACCTGTTTATCCCGTCGGTATTAAACTACCGAGACAAAGGGCTGACCATCGTTCAGCAGACTCGCTATCCGCTCGATGGGAAGGTTCAAATACAGCTTATCGTTGATAAACCCGTAAAGCTGGCGGTGAAAATCCGTCGGCCGCACTGGGCCAAGGACGATTTAGTGCTCACGGTCAACGGCAAAGCCTATACTGTTAATGTCGGGGCCGCTGATTATATAACCATCGATCGTTTATGGAGAAACAGCGCGGAGATAAAACTGACCTTGCCGTTGAAGCTTCGCACGGAATCCATGCCGGACAATCCAAACAAGATTGCGTTTTTCTATGGACCGATGTTGCTTGCGGGCGCGCTGGGTACAGAGGGCATCGAAGATGTCGACCCGCACGTTCAGAAGCGCGGCAAGTTCGATAATGTCCCTTCGCCGCCGATACCGGTCATCGTAGCCGGTGACAAAAAGATGGATGAATACCTCAAGCCGGCCGGCGAACCTGGAATTTTTATTTTAGATGGCTCAATGTTGAAAATGCCTGGCACTGATAATACTGCCGATATGAAACTTATTCCCTTCTATATGATGCACTATCAACGGTATATGGTCTATTGGGACATGTATAGTCGGAAGGATTGGGAGAAGAGAAAAGAACAGTTTGAAGCAGAACAAGCCGAGATTCGAGCTTTAGAAGCCCGAACAATGAAAAAGTAGTAACTAAGATTATCCTCAATATAATACGATGAAAAAATCAAATTCAGGTACTTGCTAACAATTTTTTTCCGAAAGATTGTGAACGATAAGAGGAGGTAAATTGAGACTATGGAATTCTCAATTCAACTGAAGATAGCAATCCAGCTTGTTTTGTTTAGTGTATCGTTTTTTACTGCTAAGGAGGTTGCTGCCCAGGGCACCCGATCAGACTATGAGCGGGCCTTCAATCTTCGTAAAATTACAGCCAATAAAGTATACAAGCAGCGTGTTACTGCCCACTGGTTTGCGGGTAGTAAACAGTTTTGGTATCGCAACGATTTGGCAGATGAAAAAATCGAATTTATCCTCGTGAATGCAGAAACCGGCACGCGCCGACCGGCGTTTGACCATGAGCGTCTTGCTGCGGTGCTTGCCAAAGCCACCGGGGAAGAAATACAGGCCGACAGACTTCCAATTGACAAGCTGGAGTTCAGTGAGTCCGGTTCAGAACTTCGATTCACCTGTCAAGGCAAACGGTGGAAATGCGACTTGAGCAGTTATGAAGTTCGAGAGGTGCCGAAAGATGAACAGACGACCTCTACCCTTCAACCACAAATTGAAGTGCGTCCAAGTACCCGGACAGGTGAGGAAACTTCGGTTACATTTATTAATCGCACGAAAAACGCTGTGGAGCTTTATTGGGTGGACTCTGAGAGACAAAGACGTCACTACGCGACAATCAAGGCGGGTGAGCAGCACGAGCAGCATACTTTTGCGGGCCATGTGTGGCTGGTAACGGACGAGGACGAAAAGCCCCTGGCGATATTTGTTGCTACTGAAGAAGCCGCAGAGGCTGTCATAGACGAAGATGTTATTGAGAAAGCCGCTCTCAAAGATAAGCCTAAGCGGCCAAGACGGCGAGGTCGGTCGCCCGATGGCAAATGGTTCGCTTTTGTCAAAGATTATAATCTCTATGTGCGCACAATCGAAAATGATGAGGAGATTGCGCTGAGCAGTGAGGGTACAGAGGAAAACGCGTATTCTGAACGTGTATACTGGTCTCCTGATTCCAGAAAGCTGGTTAGCTTGCGTGTTCAAAAAGGAGAAGATAGAAAAATCTATCTCATCGAGTCGTCGCCCAAAGACCAGTTGCAGCCAAAGCTGCATACGCTCTCCTATGCCAAGCCCGGCGACCGAATTGACATTCGCAAGCCCAAATTGTTCGATATTGAACATAATCGTCAAATTCCCGTTTCGGATGAGCTTTTCCCCAATCCCTGGAGTGTTTCGGATATTCGTTGGGCGCCGGATTCGAGCAGTTTCACTTTCCTCTACAACCAGCGCGGCCACCAGATACTGCGGCTAATCAGCGTGGATGCCAACACTGGGGAAGCACGTGTGATCGTCGATGAACAGAGCAGGACGTTTGTCGACTATTCATTTAAGCAGTTCAGCCATTACATCGACGATACGAACGAAATTATATGGATGTCGGAACGTGATGGCTTCAACCACCTTTACCTTTACGATGCGGAAACGGGACGCGTAAAAAACCAAATCACTAAGGGCGATTGGGTTGTACGAGGTGTCGAACGCGTAGACGAGGATAAAAGACAAATCTGGTTTCGGGCCGGCGGCATCCGACAGGAGCAGGACCCCTACTATGTGCATTTTTGCCGCGTCAACTTCGATGGTTCAGGTCTTTTGGTGCTGACCGAAGGGAACGGAACGCATCAAATAGAGTTTTCACCGGACCGTCGCTTCTTCCTCGACCGATGGTCGCGGGTGGAGCAGCCTCCCGGCAGCGAGCTGCGAGACGCCGACGATGGTAAACTTATTTGCGGATTGGAACGTGCCGACTGGAGTGAGCTGCTAAAAACCGGCTGGCGTCCGCCGGAGCGATTTGCTGCAAAGGGCCGGGACGGCAAAACAGATATATACGGTATCATCATTCGTCCGAGAGATTTCGACCCCAAACGCAAGTATCCCGTAATCGAGCAGATTTATGCCGGGCCGCAGGGTGCGTTTGTTCCGAAATCCTTCGGGCTGCATACGCGCCAGTATGCTATAGCTGAGCTTGGTTTTATTGTTGTGCAGATTGACGGTATGGGTACCTCTCACCGCTCGAAAGCATTTCATGATGTTTGCTGGAAAAACCTCGGCGACTCGGGCTTTCCCGACCGCATTCTATGGATGAAGGCCGCCGCAGAAAAGTACCCGTATATGGACTTGGCGCGAGTTGGTATCTATGGCGGTTCCGCGGGCGGACAAAGCGCGCTGCGTGCCCTGTTAGCGCATGGTGATTTTTATAAGGTCGCCGTCGCCGATTGCGGCTGCCACGATAATCGTATGGACAAGATTTGGTGGAACGAACTGTGGATGGGTTGGCCTATAGGGCCGCATTACGAAGAGCAATCAAACGTCACACAAGCTCATAAACTAAAGGGCAAACTGCTGCTGACTGTCGCGGAGCTTGATAGGAACGTGGACCCGGCCTCGACGATGCAGGTCGTTGATGCCCTTATAAAAGCGGATAAGGATTTTGACCTTTTAGTAGTGCCGGGTCGCGGTCATGGTGTGGGTGAGATACCCTACGCCAGCCGTCGGCGTATGGATTTCTTCGTGCGCCACCTGCTTGGCGTGGAACCGCCGAATTGGAATTTGGAAAGCGGCCAGTAATACTTTTCGCAGTTTGTATTCGACATGCGAAGTCCGAATCTGCAATCCCAATATGTGCGATTAACTCTAACCCCGTCAGTATTTCAACTGGCCGGCCTTGGGGGTTACTTTGTCGATATTGGGTGTAACGTCGACCTTGACGTTGCCCATTACCCAGGCCAGTCCGCCGGTGATGATGCCCTGGACGAGAGGATTTGTCCAGATGTCGTCACGATGGCCGAATGAGGTATAGAAGACACGACCTTTTTTGTGCATTCGGGCCCAGGTCATTGGGAACGGCGGACGCTGGTAGCAGTCGTTTTTCATACCTTCATTATCCTCGATGAGTATCACGTGCAGGTCTTTGGCGAAGTTCTTCAGGGTGTACCACTCTTCTGTGAGTTTTTGAACCTGGCCGAATTGCTTTACGCCGGGGAAGCCGGGCGAGGCGGCACGTATTAAGGCTTGCTGCTGGGCGCCGTGGACGATAAACTCACCGCCGAGCATCGCGATATAGGGGTCGACTTTGGTCTGGTTTTGGTCTCTGGGACCCTTGGAGTGGAAAGAATCCGTGGCTGAGTGGAAACCCACAAAGCCTTTGCC
>Ga0315549_1001703_pt1 | contig 22271 bp, 22 predicted proteins | sample SalMarSW160200MG_FD_203101 | JGI IMG/M metagenome (GOLD analysis project Ga0315549, IMG submission 203101) | Salt marsh sediment microbial communities from the Plum Island Ecosystem LTER, Massachusetts, United States - Salt Marsh Sediment SW1601-200 ... | reverse complement strand
ACACCGGCCTGGATACCGCGGCGCAGCCAATGGGGGAAGAGTCGCCGGCGCATGACGCTGGCATCGTACACAATCTGCCGGGCGCGCCCGGCAGATTGCCGGAATCGGCGCTCGAGACCCGGTCCATGAGCTGCCGAACGGGCTCCGCTGCGCGTTGCGCCCTCCGACCGTATGGCAGTGCTTCCGGCCGTGTGGCGGCCCGCAGGGTCGGCTAGATGTGGAAGCGCCGGAAGACGGCGACGGCGTTCTGGCCGCCGAACCCGAAGCCGTTGACGATCGCCGTGTCGACCTTGCGCTCCCGCTTCACGTTGGGGACGTAGTCCAGGTCGCACTCGGGATCCGGGTTGTCCAGGTTGGTCGTGGGCGGGATCACGCCCTCGCGGATGGCCCCGATCGCAGCCAGGCCGCTGACCGCTCCGGCGGCCCCGATGAGGTGGCCGACCATCGATTTGGGCGAGCTGATCGCGACCTTCCTGGCATGGGCCCCGAAAGCGGCCTTGATGGCCCTCGTCTCGGTCACGTCGTTGAGCGGCGTAGCCGTGCCGTGGGCGACGATGAAGTCAACTTCGTCGGGCGCGATGCCCGTGGCCGCCAGGGCCTTGGTCATGGCCGCCGTCGCGCCCCGCCCCGTCGGCTCGGGGGCGCTGATGTGGAAGGCGTCGGCCGTCATGCCTCCGCCCAGGACCTCAGCCTGGATGCGAGCGCCTCGGGCCAGGGCGTGCTCGGCGGACTCCAGGATGGCCACCGCGGCTCCTTCACCGAAGACGAAGCCGTCGCGGTCGCGGTCGAACGGCCGCGAGGCATGGGCCGGATCGTCGTTGCGGCGCGAGAGCGCGCCCATGTTGCCCAGGGCGGCGAAGGCCATTGCCACCAGGCTGCCCTCCGAGCCGCCGACGATCGCGACGTCGCACTCACCCGACTCAATCAATCGGACCCCGTCCAGGAAGGCGATTACGCTCGAGGCACAGGCTGCGACCTGGGTGATCACGGGGCCCGTCGCGCCGTACTTCATCGACGCCTGGCAGCCGGCCATCGAGCAGGACAAGGCCGGGATGGCGAACGGTGAAACCTGGCCGACGCCCTTCTGCTTGAGGACCTGCATACCCTCGACGACCTGCTCCAGCCCGCCGCCGCCGGTGTTGATCACGACCGCGACTCGATCCCGCTGCTCGGGTGTCAAGGCCGCGAAATCGAGGCGCGACTCCTCGACGGCCTCTGTCGCGGCGACCATGGCCAGCTGCACGAAGCGGCTCATGCGGCGGGCCATCTTGCGGTCCATGCCCAGGGTGGGATCGAGGTCCTTGACCTCGGCCGCGATCTTGACGTCGAGATCGCCCGGGTCGAAGGAGCGGATGACGTCCACGCCCGAAACGCCGGCGATCAGATTTTGCCAGTACTCACCGGCTGTGTTGCCGATTGGCGTCACGGCCCCCAGGCCCGTTACGACGACTCGCCGGGCGAGATCCTTCTTGGGCACGACCTCCTCCTAAGACCAATCTTCGCGGGGGCGGCCGCCCGTCCAGCGGAGCAGCCGACTGGGGCGCATTGTACCGGCTGGGACTCGGCCTCGGTCGGCCGGGCCAGGACCCCGCGGATCGGCCCGCGGGGCTTCGAGAGCGGGTCTGGCAGGCGGCGGTCAGTCGCCCGTGTAGCGCTTGAAGATGACGGCGGCGTTGTGCCCGCCCAGGCCGATGTTGTTCGAGAGGGCGCAGCGGATCGGCTTCTCGATCGTCTCGGTGGCGATGGAGAGGTTGCACTCCGGGTCCGGCTCGCGGTAGTTGATCGTCGCGGGCACGGTCTGGTGGTGCACCGACAGGACGGTCGCCACTGCCTCGAAGGAGCCCGTCCCGCCCATCATGTGGCCAGTCATGGACTTCGTGGCCGAGATCAGGATGTTGGGCGTGTGGGCGCCGAAGACGGTCCAAATGGCCTCGGCCTCGCGCTTGTCGCCGAGCTGCGTCGAGGTGCCGTGGGGGTTGATCATGTCGATCTCGTCGGCCGGAACGTCCCGTCGCTCCAGGGCTATCTTCATGGCCCGGGCCGAGCCCTCACCGCCCTCCGCTGGAGCGATCATGTCGAAGGCGTCCGCGGATGAGCCGTAGCCCACGACCTCGGCATAGATGCGCGCGCCGCGGGCCCTGGCCAGCTCCAGGTCCTCCAGGATCAGGGCACCACTACCCTCGCCCAGGATGAAGCCGTTGCGGGTGCGGTCGAAGGGCCTGCTGGCCGTGGAGATGGGCTCGCCGGGGCGGGGCAAGCCGAGGCCTCGCATATTGCCAAACCCGATCTGGGCGATCTCCATCAGCGGCGATTCGGCAGAGCCGGCAATGATGGCCGTGCAGTCGCCACGGCGGATCGCCTCGGCGGCCTCACCCACGGCGGTGGTGCCGGTGGAGCAGGCCGAGACCGGGCAGAAGTTGTGGCCCCTGGCTCCGGTCTCGATGGCGATGGTGCCCGAGGCTGAGTCGACCAGGCTGTTGGCGATGAAGAACGGGCTGACCGAGCGGGGACCCTTGGACTTCCAGATCTCGTAGTTGGCGATGAACAGGCTCTGCCCGCCGGCGCCGGTCCCGAAGATGACGCCGACGTCGTTGCGATTCTCGTCCGTGATCTCCAGGCCGGAATCGGCCAGGGCCTGCTTGGCGGCCGCGACTGCGAAGTGGACGGTGGTCTCGCAGCGCCGGGCGTCCTTGAAGTTCATGTACTGGGTGACGTCGAAGTCGCGCACCTGTCCGCCGGCCTTGTACTCGTAGGAGCTGGCGTCGAAGAGGGTGATCTCGCCGATGCCGGAGATGCCGGCGGTGAGGCCGGCCCAGGTGGCCGGGATGTCGTTGCCGATCGAGCTGACGACGCCCAGGCCGGTGATCACGACGCGGCGATTGTAGTCGGGCTTACGCACGAGACTCTGCTCCTCCAGGGCTCGAATAGGCCGCGCAGGCGGCCGGTTCACGAGTAAGGGCGATCGAGGGTTTCATCGTTCGAGGAATGGAACGGCGATGCCGCCGGAGGCGGAGGCGTCGCCCGTGGCCAGGGCGGTCGCCTCGGGGGCGATGCGCTTGATTAGGCCGGTCAGGACCTTGCCCGGCCCGACCTCGACGAAGGTGGTCACCCCTCCGGCAGTCATGCGTTGCACGGCCGTGACCCAGTCGACGCCGCGGGTCAGATGCTCGATGAGCTCGTGGCGTGCGTCGGCGGCCGAGGTGAGGGGCCGCGCGTCGGCGTTGGCCAGCAGGGGAACGGCGGGATCGGCGAACGAGACCGGCTCGAGCACGGCGGTCATGCCCCGCGCCGCGTCTTCCATGAGCGACGAGTGGGCCGCGACCGAAACCGGCAGCAGGATTCCCCGCTTGGCACCCAGGTCCTTGGCCGCCGCCACGGCCGCCTCGACGGCCGGCCGGTCACCCGAAATCACGACCTGCCCGGGGGCGTTGCGGTTGGCCACGGTGACGCTGCCGTGGGGGGCTCCGGCCGCGAGCAGCTCCGGCAGCCGGGCCTCTTCGAGGCCGATGATCGCGGCCATGGCTCCGCTGCGGCCCTGCCCCGAGGCCTGCATCTGGCGGCCTCGCTCGCGAACGAGCCTGACGGCGTCGCCCAGCGAGATGGAGCCCGCGGCAACCAGCGCCGAGTACTGGCCCATGGAATGGCCGGCGCAGTAGGCGGGACCAGGGGCCTCCACGCCGGCTGCCGCCCAGCGCTCGCGCAGCGCGGCGAGGAAGGCGACCGAAGTGGCGACCAGGGCCGGCTGGGCGTTGACCGTCGCGTCCAGCTCCTCAGCGGGGCCCTCGAACGCCAGGCGACTGATCGGTTCGCCCAGGGCCCGATCCGCCTCGGCCATGATCTCGGCCGCTGCCGGCGAGGCTCCCGCGAGCGCCTTGCCCATGCCCACCGACTGGGATCCCTGGCCGGGGAACACGAACGCGATTCTGTCCATGGGCTTCGCTAGCCTCCTTCAGCTGCCTGCTTCGCGAGAGAACGAGCAGGCCGCTAGCCGGCTGCTGCTTCCTCTAGCGGCGCCCGTCCCGTGCGCCGCTCCACAAGCTTAGCCGAGTCTGGCCGGAACCCTGGAAATCGTGTGCAAGTTTGCAAGTATCGTCGCACCCGGGCTATGCTGCTCTCGTGCCGCAATTCCCTCCCAAGCTGCCCCCGGCCGAGACGGCTGAGCCGCCTCAGAGCGAGCCTTCCGCAGAGGACGGCTCAGAGAGCGCCAGAACCGGGCTGCTGCGCGCTCCTTCGCGTCCGTTCCTGCGTCTGCCCAGCCTCCGCGTCCCGAGCTGGTCGGCCATCGAGAGCTCGGCGCGCGAGCTGCTGGCGGGGCCGGCGGAGGCCACCCGGCCGCACGCCCGGAACCCGCGCGAGCTGTCGGATTCGATCGCCATGGGACGGGCCATCTGGCGTGAGCTGGTCATCGGCTTCGCCGCCCAGCTGGGCGAGTTGAACCTGGGCTTCACCCAGCTCGCCGCTCTGTACGCTCTGTACGACAGCGGCACGATGACGATGGCCGATATGGCGGACACGCTGGGCCGCTCACCTTCGGCGGTGAGCCGGCTGGTCGACTCGCTCGAGAGGCGGCAGCTGGTGGAGCGGCATCAAGACGCCGAGGACCGGCGGCAGCGGACGCTGGTGCTGACCGCGCGCGGCAAGGCCGTCCTGGGGCGGGTCGATCGGGCCCGGGCGGAGGAGTTCCTGTCGATCGTTCGGCCCCTGCCCACCCCGGAGCGGGCCGTGGTGGCCGTGGGCGTCGCGGCGCTCTCGACTCACTCCCTCTCGAAACGGGGCCGGCTGATCAAGCTGGACCGGCCCCGGCACGTGCCCTAGGCGCCGCGCCGCGGGCTGGCCAGGCTCGCGACCTGGGGGATGCCCAGAGCGGAGCGCGCCTTCGGCTCGTCATCCACCGAGAGCGACCACTCTGCCCTGCCCTCGCGGCGGCCGATGATGCAGCAGCCGGTCACGTTGACCTTGGCGTTGGCCAGCTTGGCCGTCAGCTCGCCGAGGGCGCAGGGCGAGTCTTCGATCTCCACGATGAGCGTCGAGCCGGCCACGAACGAGTAGCCCATGCTCCGCAGGACCTCGTTGGTCGCCGCGTCGTCGTCGGTGTAGATCAGGGCGCAGGCCAGGTCTCCGGCCGCGCTGCCCTGGATCTGGACGATGTTCACGCCGCGAGCACAGAGGCTCTTGGCCAGGTGGGCGAGCTCGCCCGGACGGTTGGGAAGCTGGACGACGAATGGCTGACCCATGGGGCCCTCCTGGGGAGGTCTTGATGGCGTCCTGAATCTAGCGGAGCGGAGACCGTCAGCTTAGCCGCCACCCGGCCCATGCGGGATGGGCCAATCGTCCGCTCGGGGGAGGCCGAGAAGCCGGACTACTTCGCCCGCGGCGATCGGTACGGCGGCCTCGACCGGCGGCGTCAGCGCCTCGCTGAAGACCCCGGTCATGCGGGCGACCACCGTCACCACCCAGATCGTGGCCGGCAACTCCGCCCCGGCCCGTCGTCCCAGCTCCAGTGCCGCGGCCAGCGACACGTCGTGGACGGAATCGAGGCGGCCCACGGCCCGCCGCTCCATCTCTTCGAACCGCCGGGCTCGAACCTCGCCGGCAGGGCGCTCGGCGAAGTCGGCCGCGTCCACCACTATCGCCTCGTCGAAGCCTGTCAGGAACTCCATCAGGCGCAGCCCGCCGACGCCCAGCCGCTCCACGGCTACCGGCGGCAGCTCCAGGCCGGCCGCGGCTGCAGCCCGCAGCCATTCCTCCACCGCGTCGGCCACGCACCAGCCGACCCCGTCGTCGCCCAGGACGGGATTGCCCAGGCCCACCACCACCGTCCGCGGGCAGCCGGCGAGGGCCCGGCCGACGAAGCGCCGGTCGCTCGGCCGGTCCATGGCGTCGTTACCGCCTCCGCCTAGCAGTGCTGCGACAGATCGTCCACCACCTCGCCGTCCGCATCGCGGATGACGACCTGCAGAGGCATCTGGCCCGGGAGCGAGTGGGTGGCGCAGCCGAGGCACGGGTCGTACAGGCGGAAGGCCATCTCGACCCGGTTCAGCAGGCCCTGGTTCACCTGGCCCTTGTGGATGAAGGCCTCAGCGGCCTTCTTGATCGACATCGAGATGGGGGCGTAGTTGTTCGTGGTCCCGACTATCAGGTTGACCTTCGTCAGCACGCCCCGCTCGTCGGTCCAGTAGTGATGGGTCAGCGTCCCGCGCGGGGCCTCGACGATGGCCACACCCTCGGTGGGCTTCTCGGTTGGCACCGCCCGCACGTCGGGCGAGGTTATCTCCGGGTCGGTTACCAGCTCGACCATGCGCTCAGCCGCGTACAGAAGCTCGATCAGGCGAGCCCAGTGCGTGGCCAGGCGGTGATGGACGATCCGCTTGCCGCCCGACTCGGGCTTGGGCGCGAGCGTCTCGTAGAAGCGCTCGTAGGCGGCCTGGGCGAGCGGCGTGGCCATCCCGTCGGCCGCGTTCAGGCGCGACAGCGGGGTGGCGCAGTAGACGCCCGAATCCACGCCGTCTGTGAAGCCCTTCCAGCCGACCTTCTTGAGGAACGGGAACTTGAGGTAGGTCCAGGGCTCGACGTGCTCGGCGATCCAGTCGCGGTACTCGGCCGGGGCGTAGATGCCTATGCGCTCGCCGTCTGGCGACATGACCCCGACCTTGCCGTCGTAGAAGTTGACCTTCTTGTCCGCGTCGAGCAGGCCGATGTAGTAGGTCCGGTGGTAGTAGGTGTCCCCCAGGACCAGCTCGCGGAAGGCGTCGTTGCCCAGGACGATCTTGTCGAAGAGGTCCAGGCTGAACTGCCCGAACTCGACCGACTGGCGTGCGATCTTCTCGATCTCGGCGCGCTGCTCTTCGTTGATGGCGGAGGTCATGCCGCCGGGCACCGCAGCCGCGGGGTGGATCTTGCGGCCGCCGATGATCTCGATGACGCGGTGGTTGCCCCGGCGGGCCTCGATGACCTTGCCGCCGATGTCCATCCCCACCTTGGCGATGACGCCCAGGATGTTGCGTTCGGCCGCCGGGGCGTCGGGGCCGACGACGAAGTCCGGGCCGCCCAGGGCGTAGAAGTGGGTCGTGTGGTCGGTGACGTAGAAGGCGCTGTACAGGAGCTCACGCAGCATCTTCGCCGTCCGGGGCGGATCCACCTTGTAGACGGCGTCGGCCGCTTTGGCGGCGGCTATGTGGTGCGCCTCGGGGCAGACACCGCAGATGCGGTTGGTGAGCGTCGGCATCTCCTCGACGGGCCGGCCGACACAGAAGCGCTCGAAGCCACGCAGCTCGGGGACCTGGAAGTAGGCGTTGGCGACCTCACCCTGCTTGTCCAGGAAGACCTCGATCTTGCCGTGGCCTTCCAGGCGGGTGATGGGGTCGATGGTGATCCGTTCCATGCTCACTCCTCACCGCCGTTCTTCCAGGCAGACCTGCCGCCGCGCAGCAGCGACGTCGCCAGGCTGAAGCGATAGAACTGGCCCGCGGGATCCACGATCCCGTCCAGGATGGTGTCGATCTCGTCCGTCTTGTCGGCGCTGATCACCGAGGCGTAGGCGGACATCAGGCGAGCGCCGTAGTCCACCACTCCCTCGGCCGCGCCGTAGCAGCCGATGCAGGGCGCGCCGACGGCCGGGCAGAGTGCGCCGCAGCCGCTGCGCGTCGCCGGGCCGTTGCAGGGCAGGCCCTGCTCCAGCAGGCAGATCTCGGGATCGAAGGCGGCCTGGTCGGTGATGCGGACGAAACGGTCGATCCGCTTCACGTCGCGCTTGCGGTCGCATTCGTCGCAGACGGTCGAGGTGCCGGCGCCAAGGACCGAGCCCTTGGGCGGCAGCGGGCCTGTGCCGTTGAGCGCGGCCACCACTGCCTGCAGCACGGCCCAGATCTGCTCCGACTCGGGCGGGCACCCGGGAATGACGTAGTCGACGTCCACCACCTGCTCGAGCGTCCGGAGCTGCGGCTCGAACTCGGGCAGGTGGAGCGTGCCCTCGGGGGCCTTGTACTCCCAGGTCGGCCGGACGCCGTCCGGATTGTCGGTGCTGTCGGTGGCGTAGACCGTGTCGAAGATCTCACGCCGGCTGGACAGGTTGGCCAGGCCGGGGATGCAGCCCTCGCTGGCGCACGAGCCGAAGGCGACCATGAGCTTCGACTTGCGGCGCAGGAGCTTCGCTAGGTGGACCGTCTCCTCGGTCCGCATGCTGCCGTTGATGAGGGCGATGGTGATGTCGCCGTCGGCGAGGGCCTCGATGTCGGCGTACTTGCCGTCCATGATGGTCGGCCACAGAACGATCTCGAAGGCGTCGCCGACTTCGACGATGTGCTCGTAGATGTTGGCGATGGCCACGTCGCAGCCGCCGCAGGAACCTGCGCCGAAGATAGCGAGCTTGGGCTTGGCTGCCGGCTTAGCGGTCGGACTCATCGCTTGGCCTCCGCTGCATGCTCGGGGTTCTCGCCCCCGGGTGTCTCGGGTGGGCCGCCGGGCTCACCGCCGGTCGCCTCCCAGGCTGCCTCGAGTCCAGCCGCATCCAGGTGCCCGTTCCGGCCGGCTGGCCAGTTGAGCGGCCCCAGGGCCCTGACCTCTTCGGTCACCCGGGCGATCTCGTTGGCCAGGCGGGTACCTTCAGCCGCGCTGGCCCACACCAGCTGCAGCCTCTCGGGCTCGATGCCCATCTGCTGGATCGTTCGCCTGAGCAGCTCGAAGCGCCGCAGGGCCTTGATGTTCTGCTCGATGTAGTGACACTCGCCAGGATGGCAGCCGCTGATCATGACCGCGTCCGCGCCCTCGGCGAAAGCTTTGAGGACGAACGTCGGATCCAGCCGGCCGGAGCACATCAGCCGGATGAGCCTGATGTTGGGCGGGTACTTGACCCGCGCCGTCCCGGCCAGGTCGGCCGCCCGGTAGCTGCACCAGTTGCAGGTGAAGCCGATGATGACCGGCTCGAAGGTGGCAATCTCGGTGGTCATGCCTTCGCTCCTGTCGTCGCCAGGCCGGCATCTTCGGTTGAGCCGGGTGGCTCCTTGTTGAGCATGAGCAGGCCCTCGATCTGAGCCAGCACCTGCTCGTTGCTGAAGCCTGTGCCGCTGATCGCGCCGGCCGGGCAGGCGGCCACGCAGGTGCCGCAGCCCTGGCACAGGGCCGAGACGACCTCGCTGACGGCGCGATCCTCGTGGAAGACGATCGCGTTGAACGGGCACAGTCCGTTGCAGATCCGGCAGCCGGAGCATGCCTCCTCGTTCACCGAGGCTCGTATCGGCTCGAGGGCGATCTCACCCTGCTGGATGCGACCGACCACTCGAGCGGCCGCCGCGGCGCCCTGGGCGACCGTCTCGGGGATGCCCTTGGGGCCCTGGACGCAGCCGGCGATGAACACGCCTTCGGTCATGGTGGACACGGGGTCCAGCTTGGGGTGCTTCTCGATGTACCAGCCGGCGGCGCTGCACGAGATGCCGAAGAGCTTGGCCACCTCCGCGGAGTCGTGGCGAGCCTGCAGGCCGGGCGACAGGACGACCATGTCGACCGGTACTCGCCGCTGTCTGCCGGCCAGGGTGTCCTCGACCTGGATGACCAGCTTGCCTTCCTCGCCGGGCAGACGGGGCACATCGCTGATATCGGCGACCTTGCCCCGGATGAAGTGCCCGCCTTCTTCCTGCACGCGCTCGTAGAACTCCTCGTAGTCCTTGCCCGGGGTGCGGATGTCGATGTAGAAGTTGTGGACCTCCGCGCCCGTCCGCTCCATGACGAGGTGGGCGTACTTGATGCTCTGCATGCAGCAGATGGCTGAGCAGTAGCGGTTGTAGTTCGCGTCGCGGCTGCCCACGCAGTGGATGATCCCAACCGACTTGGGCACCGTCTTGCCGTCCCGCAGCACGACGTTGCCGCTCGTAGGCCCGGCAGCGTTGCAGATCCGCTCGAACTCGAGGCTGGTGAAGACGTTGTCCAGCCGGCCGTAGCCGTACTGCGGGATGACGCTCGCATCGAACAGGTCGTAGCCGGTCGCCAGGATGATGTTGCCGACCGAGACGGTGAAGACCTCGTCCTGCTGCTCGAAGTCGATGGCGCCGGTGGGGCAGAGCTTCTCGCAGGCCTTGCAGGTTCCCTTCTCGAAGTAGGTGCAATTGTCCTTGTCCAGGACCGGGTAGATGGGCACGGCCTGGGGGAAGGGCGTGTAGATCGCTTTGCGGGTGGTCAGGCCGACCTCGTAGACGTCGTCCGTGACCTTCTTGGGACACTTCTGCCAGCAGATGCCGCAGCCCGTGCACAGCTCGGTGTTCACGTAGCGCGCCTTCTGGCGGATCGTCACCTCGAAGTTGCCGACGTAGCCCTCGACCTTCTCGACCTCGCTCCAGGTGTGAAGCTTGATCTTGGGGTGCGTACCGACCGCGACCATGCGCGGGGTCAGAATGCAGGCGGCGCAGTCCAGGGTGGGGAAGGTCTTGTCGAACTGGGCCATGTGCCCGCCGATGGACGGCTCGCGCTCCACCATGTAGACCTGGAAGCCGGCGTCGGCGATCTCCAGCGCGGCCTGGATGCCGGCGATCCCTCCGCCCACCACCAGGGTGTCGGCGTCGACGGGGACGTGCAACGGCTCCAGGGGCTCGTGATGGATGAGGCGCTCCAGGCCGCCCCAGATGATGGCCTTGGCCTTCTCGGTGGCTGCGGCCTTGTCGGTGTGGACCCAGGCGTCCTGCTCGCGGATGGAGACGAGCTCGCACAGATAGGGGTTCAGGCCGGCCCGCTGGCAGGCCGTGCGGAACGTCTTCTCGTGCAGGTGGGGCGAGCAGGCGGCCACCAGGACGCGCGTCAGCTTCTGCTCCTTGATGTCCTTCTCGACCATGTCCTGCCCGAGGCTGGAGCACATGAAGTCGTAGTCGCGGGCGACGACGACACCGCGCTCGCGGAGCCGCTCACCCGCCCATCGAGTGACCTCCTTGACGTCGACGACGCCGGCGATGTTGGTGCCGCAGTGGCAGACGTAGACTCCGATTCTCTCAGCCATGGTTGTCACCACCTTGCCAGTCAACGGCGTTGTCGGGGCGAGGGCGATGGGGGGTAGGTCTGTAGTGCATCACGTTTGCTCCAGTGCCTCCTCCACCAGCTCGATCAGGTCTTTGACCGCGAGCCTGTCTTCCTGGCCGGCAGTCTTGACCGCGTCTCGGTACATCGTCAGATCCTTGGGGCAGGCCACCACGAAGTAGCCCACGTCGCTCAGTTCGGCCGCCTCGCGGATGCGGTTCTCGCTCGGCCGCTCCTGGACGGCCGACTCGTCCATCCAGATCCGCCCCCCGCCGGCGCCGCAGCACAGGCTTCGGTCACGGTTGCGGGGCATCTCGACCACTCGACAGCCGATGGCCTCCAGTACCCGCCGCGGGGCGTCGTAGACGCCGTTGTAGCGGCCCAGGTAGCAGGGGTCGTGGTAGGTCACGGTGTAGCCCAGCTGGCGGCCGATGGGCAACTGGCCTGAGGTGATAGCTCTGTCGAGCAGCTCGGTGTAGTGGAGGATGGGGACAGCCGGCATCCCATCCGAGTCGCCGTCCGACCGATACTCGTTCTTGAGGGCGTTGTAGGTGTGGGGGTCGGTCGTGACTATCTCCTGGAACTCGCAGCCGTTGAGAGCCATCTTGTTCTTCGTCGCCAGCAGCTCGAACAGGCCCTCCTCGCCGGTGCGCCGGACGTCGTTGCCGGTGTTGCGCTCGGCCTCGTACAGGAGGCCGAAATCGACCCCGGCCTTCTGGAACACCCGGGCCGTGGCCTGGGTGACCGCGGTCAGGGTGGGGCTGTAGGAGGCGTAGTCGCCGACGAACCACAGCGTGTGGGCCGGCTCGCGCCGGATGTCTTTGACCGGAGGCGCCATGTCGGCCGTCCACATCGCCCGCCGCCGCTCCGACTGGCCGAAGGAGTTGCCGTAGCGCCTCAGATTCATGAGGGCGTCCACCAGCGTCGCGTCTGCACGCTGCTGGGTCAGCAGGTAGCGGCGCATGTCGACGATGGGATCGACGTGCTCGATGAAGAGCGGGCACTCCTGGTCGCAGGCGTAGCACGTTGTGCAGGCCCACAGCGCGGCGTCGGAGATGACGTCGCCGGTCAGCTCCTTCTCGAGAACCGCCGTCGCGGCGCTCGCCGGAGCATCGGCCGAGGCCTTCGCGGGGCCGGCCTTGAGGGCTGTGCCTCTCTCGTACAGGTGCGCCCGCAGGCCCATGATCAGCAGTTTGGGAGAGAGCTCCAGGCCGCTGGCGTAGGCCGGGCATACGTCCTGGCAGCGCCCGCACTCGGTGCAGCTGTACCAGTTCAGCATCGCCCGCCAGGAGAACTGCTCGACGTTCTTGACCCCGGTCTGGTCGCCGAACTGCGGTGCCGGGGGCAGCTTGCCGGGCGGCTCCAGGTCGCGCAGGAAGACGTTGAACATCGAGGTCACGACGTGGAAGTGCTTGCCTCCCGGCAGCATGGTCAGGAAGAGCAGCACCACGCTCAGGTGGACCCAGTAGGCGACCCTGGCGACCATGTCCTGGGCGCTCGTGCTCAGCCCGGCCAGCAAGCTGCCGACGAAGGCCGAGACGGGCTGCCAGTAGGCCGGCTCGATGGGGCTGTCGCCCTGCTCTCGCTTGATCCCGTTCATGACCAGCAGGCTGATCATGATGGTCAGGATGAAGAACAGGACCACGACGCCTTCGGTCTTGTGGCTGCCCTTGTAGCGCTCGGGCTTGACGATGAGCCGCATGTACAGGTCGTAGACGACGGCGATCGCGACCGCGACTGCGATCAGATCCTGGACCAGCGCCAGCGGCCCGAACGTCCCCAGGAAGGGCAGCACGAAGCCCGGCCAGACGCCCTCCAGGATCGCCTGGGCGATCGTCGGCAGGAGCAGCAGGAAGCCCCAGAAGACGAAGAAGTGGGCGACGCCCGGCCTGGCGAAGCGGAACAAACGCCGCTGGCCGAAGACGTACACGAGCCACAGCCAGATGCGCTGCCGCCACTGGCCGATCGACTCGGCCGGTTGGCCCAGGCGCATGTGCTCCAGTCGGCGGTAGACCCGGAAGCCGAACAGACCGAGCGCTGCCAGGAATACGGCCAGGACCAGGAGGGGCTCGATCGGCATCGGTCAGCCGCCCTTCGCCTGCTTGACCCTGGCGGTCAGCACCGGCATCAGCTTCAGGGCGTCCTCCATGACCCCGTACTGGGCGTAGTCGAGGATCGGCGCCTTCTCGTCCGTGTTGACGGCGACGATGCATTCGGCATCGCTCATGCCCTCGTGATGCTCCGGCGCGCCGCTGATGCCCAGGGCCAGGTAGAGCCTGGGCTTGACCGACTTGCCCGACTTGCCGACCAGGCGTGAGGTCGGCAGCCAGCCCTGGTCGACGATCGGCCGCGAGGCCGAAACCGCACCTCCCAGTGCGGCCGCCAGCTCCTCGGCCAGCTTGAGGTTGTCCTGCTGGCCGATGCCTCGGCCCACGGACACCAGGATCGATTCCTTGGTTATGTCGATGCCGCCGGCTTCGGGCTCGATGTAGCCCTTCAGCTTGGTCTTCAGATCGTCCAGCGGCACCGGGGGCTGCACCCGCGCCACAGGGGGGGCCGCGTCCTTCCGTCCGTCCTGGGGCTTGTGTCCGCCCGGCACCAGCGTGACCAGGCAGGCCGGTTCGGGCAGCTTGCCTTCGGCCAGCACCTTGCCGCCGCAGGTGACGCTCACGAAGCCGGCCGCGGCGCTGAGCGTCTGGCAGGCCGAGACCAGGGGCAGGCCCAGATCGATGCTGATGCCGCTGGCTACGTCCATGCCCATCGATGAGTGGCCCATCAGCACCGCGCGCGGGGCGGCCTCCTTGACCAGCGCGGAGATCGTCCGCCGGTAGGCGTCGGGCGTGAAGTCGGCCAGGGCAGGATGGTCGACGTAGGTGACGCCGTCCGCGACGCCCAGCGTGCCCGCCAGCCCCTCGGCCTTGCTGCCCAGCAGAAGGGCCGTCAGCTTGCCTCCCAGCCCGTCGGCCAGGGTGCGGCCGGCGGCCAGCATTGTGTACGTGTTCTCCAGGACCTCGCCCCGGAGTGACTCGACGACGACCCAGACGTCCTTGCTCATAATCGCCCTCCTACCCCAGCAATCCGCGCTTGCCGAACAGGGCCACCAGGGCGTCGGCCACCTGGTCCACGCCGCCCTCGATCATCTCGGCTCGCTCACCCGATTCCGGCAGGTACATGCGCGCCAGTTCCGCGGCGCCCTGGGCGTCCGCGTCGCCGGCCGCGACCTCCTCGATCGTGGCCGTCTTCATGGCCTCCATGACCTTGGCCGTGACCACGTAGCGCGGCGGCTTCTCCGCGGCCGAGATGCCCAGCACGGCGGGCAGATCCACCGTCATCTCGGCCACCAGCCCGCCCGGGTACTCCTTGCGGACCACGATCCCGCCGTCTTCCTGGCTGACGGCCAGGACGTAGCCCACGAAGGGCAGGCCCAGACGGGCGGCCAGCAGCGGACCGGTCGAGCCGTCCAGGTCGTCCGTGGCCTGGGCGCCGGTCAGGATCAGGTCGAAGGTCAGGTCCTTCGCCGCCGCCTGCAGCACCGAGGAGGCGGCGTGGTTGGTGACGCCCTCGTCGAAGCTCTCGCCGGTGACCTTGATGGCGCGGTCGGCGCCCTTGGCGATGGCCGTGTACAGCGTGTCGTCCGTATCGCCGGTGTCGAGCGTGATCACCGTGACCGAGCCGCCGTGGCGCTCCTTGAGCAGCAGCGCCTCCTCCAGGGCGTGGTCATCCTGCTCGCTGGGGATCAGGCGCATGAACCTTCGATCCAGCGCCACCCCGTTGGCGGCTATCTCCAGCTCCTCGACGAGGTCCGGTACCAGCTTGATGGGGACAAGGATGTCCATCGGCTCCTCTCCTAGTCGCGCATGGCCTCGCTCAGCAGTTCGGCGATGTCCTTGACGATCAGCTCTTCCTGGTGGCCTGTGCTCTTGACCGCATCTTCGAAGCGCGGCGTCTCATAGGGGCAGGCCACGGCCAGAATCTCGGCCCCGGCCCGCACCGCTTCCTCGACCCGCCACTCCGAGGTCCGGGCATGGGCTTGCTCCCACACGAAGCCGTCCAGCCAGTTGCCGCCTCCACCTCCGCCGCAGCAGATGGTGTTGGCGCGGTTGTGGGCCATCTCCACCAGCTCCAGGCCGGGGATCGCCTGCAGGAGCTGGCGGGGCTCGTCGTAGATGTTGTTGCTGTTGGCGCGGCCGAGGGCGCAGGGGTCGTGGTAGGCGACCCTGGCGTTCAGCTCGCGGTGGAGCAGCGGCTTCAGCTGATCGAGGCGCTCGGCCAGGAACTGGGTGTAGTGCTGGATTGGAACCGTGACGCCGGCCCTGGGGTACTCGTTCTTGATGACGTTGAAGGCGTGGGGGTCCGTCGTCACGACCTGCTTGAACTGGTACTTGGCGAAGGCCTTGCCGTTCTTCAGGACCAGCATCTCGTACAGCCCCTTCTCACCGGACAGCAGCTGGGCGTCGCCGTCGCTGTTCTCCTCGGGGCCGAGAATGCCGAAGTTGACGTCGAGCGCACGCAGGAGCCGCGCCATCGCTCTGCTGACGACCTGCGAGCGAGGGTGATACGAGGCGTAGTCGCCAACGAACCACAGCACGTCCACGGGCTCCTTGGCTTCGGCCATGAGCGGCACCGGCGGGCTCAGATGGCTGGCCCACTCGGGACGCCGGCGCGGCGACTCACCCAGGGTGTTGCCGTAGCGGCGGGTGTTCTCGAGCGCGGCCTGCAGCTCGGAAGGGACCTTGCCCCTCAGCATCGACTCTGCCTTGAAGGTCGTCAGGAGGCTGGTGGTCAACGGGATCTGGACCGGGCACACGGACGTGCAGGCGAAGCAGGACACGCACAGCCAGATGAGATCGCTGTCGAGGGCGGACGTGAGTTCCTCGGCCCGCAGGGCGGCGATGAGCGACCGCGGCGGGAACTCCATGGCGAAGCCGTAGGGGCAGATGCCGCTGCACATCCCGCACTGCAGGCAGAGGTTCAGCCTCTCGCCGTGCGGCGTGGCCTCCAGTATTTCGTCGTAGAGCGTGGGTTCGCTGGTCATGGTTGAGGTCACGGTCACCTCCACGGGCGCTGTGCTTCGCCATGTGGCGCTGATGAGCATGGGCAGACGAGGAGCTGGCTCGGGAACGAGGGGCGAAGAAGGAGCGATGAATCGGTGGCGCGCGGCGCGCGACCCCGGGCGAGGCGAACACTCGCTCTCGCTCCGGCAGAGGGTCCAGCGACTGCCGCGACCGTCATCTGTTTATGCTAGCCGCTCGGCGGTCCGGCCCACGTCGCAATATCGCGCGGCCGATGGCTCGGGCGCTCTGGCGTGCGACCCTCTCCGGATGAGCATGACGGTCGATCACGGTGGTTTCCGAGGCGGCTGGGGTGGCGGCCGACCGGCACCCGAAAGCGGGGCGCACCCGCCGGGCACCGAGGGCAACTGGACCACACCGCTTCTGGCGCTGCCGGGCGGCGCAGTCTTGCCTTGAGCCGATTCTGCGGATCAGGCCGGGCTACCGGTAGGGCCGCTTTACCCGGGCCTGCGGGGGCCAAGTCTCCTGCCGAGCCGAAACGCTCGCGCCCGAGGCCGGGAAACATGGTCTCGGCGGCTCGGCCGGGGCAAGGACAGACCCCGGCCGCGCCGGCGGCCGGGGTCTGTTCCACTTTCGCGTCCAGGGCTGCCGTGCGGCGGCCTCAGCGGTTCCAGGCGGTTCTGGCCAGGTCGGACCGACCGAAGAGAGAGGCTAGGCCTTCTTGACCAGGGCGAGCGCGCCGCCGCCGATGGCAAGGAGGCCGCCGACGACCACGACGATCACGCCGATGCCGATGCTGGCCCCAAGGTCGGAGAGGTCCTTGAAGCTCATGTCGCTCAGGATGTCGGTGAAGTAGACGATCACCAGGACCGCCAGGACCAGGACGCCGAGCCCGAGCTCGATCAAGGCCAGAACCAGCGGCGGGATCTTCACCAGCTTGAGGATGGCGATACCGGCCACGACCACGAGCAGGATGCCCAGCGCCAGGACAACCTTGCCGCCGAGCAGACCCTCGTCCAGACCGGTCATATCGTCGCCGTGGAATGTCATCCATGCCAGCGGCGCGCCGACGATCGCCACGATGCCGCCGGCGAGAGCCAGGAGATCGGCGACGGATACGGTCTTGCCTGCGATGTTGACTGTCATCCGGAGACTCCTCCATCCACGCGCCGCAGATCCCGTCCCAGACCGATGACGGGTCGGCGCGCCGCTAGCGTACTCGCGTGCGTGCGCGCGAACACCCCTATTCCGCGACCTTCGCCGCAAATGGAGTGGAGAGTTGTGGTGCGGTCCGGTGGCGCAGGCCGGGTCAGCCGCAGAACCGCGTCACGGCGTCGAACAGGACAGGCAGCCCCCAGGCCAATGCGTCCACCGAAACCCGCTCGTCGACGCCGTGCATCAGCTCCAGCGGGCCCTCGCGACCCTCGATCCGCAGGGGCGAGAAGCCGTACACCGGCACCCCGATGCGGGCCAGGTGCTTGGCATCGGTGGCCCACGGCGCCATGAACGGCACCGGCACCGCTTCCGGGTCGTGGTCGCGCAGCACCTGCTCCAGGAGCGGGTACATGGGCCCGTCCAGGGGCGCCTGCGCGGGCGCCCCCACGAGGGTGCACTCCACGTCCAAACGAGCCCACAGCTCCTCGCCGACGCGCCGGCGCAGCTCCTCCCGCATGGCCGGCTCGTCCGTCCCCGGCAGCGTCCGGCAGTCGATCTCGATCATCGCCGTGCCGGGGATGACGTTGTACTTGACCCCGGCCTGGACGATCCCGACCGATACGGTGTCGTGAGTCATGGCCGAGAAGGTCCGGACCAGCGCCGGGTCGCACACCTCCCCCAGGGCGGCGAGGCCCTCGCGGACCGTGTCCGCCTGGAGCTTCGATGGGTCGGCGAGGAGCCTCTGGACCGCCCCCGCCGCACGGGCGGTAAGGCGCGGGATGGCTCGGTCGACCGCGCCGGCCATGGCCTCGGTCAGGCGGGCCGGCCCCTGGTCCGCCAGGCGGTCCACGATCCGGGCCGCGAGCAGGGCGGCGTTGTCCTCGCTGGGCACCGAGCCGTGGCCCCAGCGACCCCTGACGTGGAGGCGGTAGACCACGTAGCCCTTCTCCGCGACCTGGACGGGGTAGAAGCGGACGCCCCCGAACGGAAGGGGCATACCGCCCGCCTCGTTGAGGGCCGCGGTTGCCTGGAGCCACTCGGGGTGGTTGTCCACCAGCCAGCCGGCCCCTTCCCGACCACCCGCTTCCTCGCCCGCGGAAGAGCAGAGGATCACGTCGCGGCGCAGGCCCGGGATGGGGTCCGTGGCGGGGTCCAGGCCGGCTGCGCGCGCCGTTCGGGCCAGGCGGCGCATGACCTGGATCTCCATGGCCACCATGCTCTTCATGTCCAGCGCGCCGCGGCCCCAGACGTAGCCGTCCGCCAGGTCGCCGCCGAACGGGTCGTGGCTCCAGCCCTCCGGGTCCGCCGGCACGACGTCCAGGTGCGAGAGAAGGAGCAGCGGGTCGCCGCCACTGCCGTCGCCGCGGACGCGGGCCACGATCGAGCCGCGGCCGGGGAACGGCTCCACGACCGTCGATGGGATGCCCTCTTTGGCGAGGACCTGCTCCACGAAGCGGGCCGCCTGGATCTCGTCGCCAGGCGGATTGACGCTGCGGATCCGGATCACGTCTCGCAGGAGCTGGACGAGTTCGTCCCGCTCCAGGTCCGATACTCCGGCGGCTGGCGGCTTGCTGGGATTGCCGGGGTCCGAGGTGGCTGCCATGATCCTCCTCTGGTGTTCGGAGCGAGCATATCGGAGACCGCCGGCGGCGCAAGATGAGGCTGGCATGACAAATGCACCGGGCCCGAGCGGCCCCCCGGAGCGAACGGCGCAGGGCTCGAGCGAGCCCGGCCTCGGGGCGCAGCCCGGCGGACCGCCGCAGGGCTACCAGCCGCCGGCGGGCCAGTGGCCGCCCCCGGCTCAACCATCGTGGCCGCTCACGGCGCAGCCATCGGGCGATCGCCGGTCGGGCGGTCGCTCATCGGGCGACCGGCCGGGAAGCCGGCCCCCGGTGCAGTCCGGAAGCCGCGCCGCCTCGAACGGCGCCGCCTGTCTCGGCTGCGGGTTGGTCCTGCTCATGGCATTGATCCTGGTGACCGGCGCGGTGCTGATTCTGACCGGCCAGCTCGACAGGATCCTGGTCGAGATCGGGGATCAGCTGGCGAGCCCTCCGGCTCACCCCTGATCGGAATCATGACCGAGATGCGCCCGGTCCAGCGCGCCGAGCGGCACTAGACGCCGATCACCAGGACTCGCGAGGCCTCCGGCTCTCCCTCCACCAGGCGCCCGAGATCGTCCGCATCGGACGTCAGGATCAGGGCCGGCGCGGACATCAGAGCTTCGGCGGCGACGATGGCATCGATCGCGTCCGAAGTCCCCGCCCTTGCCTGCAGCTCCCCGGCGCGGCGTGCGACCGCCTCCGAGGTGGGCAGCAGCGCGCCCACCGCCTTCACGACCCGATCGACGTGCGCCCGATCCCGGCCGCCGCGATGAACCTGGGCCAGCACCGGCGTGGGGATCACTGCTACGTACCCTTCCGCGACGGCGCGTGCCATCGCCGCCCGGGCGAGGGCGCCTCCGTGGGCCAGGGCCAGAACCCCTCCGGCATCCAGGACCAGCCTCCGCGGCCTGCGAAGCGCCTCTACCGAGGCCACTCCTGCCCCTCGACCCGCCGTGTGATCTCGTCCGGAACGGGGCCGAGCTCCTCCGCCATCTCGTCGAGCATCTCTTCCAGCCGCGCCCGCTGCAGCCGCATCGCCAGCGACTCGTTCAGGTAGCGCGAGAAGTTCCGCGCGCCGACGCGCCTCTTCGCCTCCGCGACGTTGGAGGCATCGAGGGTCGCGGACACCTTGACCGTGCTCATGCCTGATATCCTACCTTGAGTAGGATTTACGTCAAGAACGGCCCGTGGTCCTCGAATCACGGCCACAGAATGCCAGCCCGTCCTTCACTGCCGCTTATCCAGGGGCCCCTCGCGCGGCGGAGGCTAGGCGCGGCGCAGGAACGTGCTGCGGAACTCCCGGCCCATTCCCCGCTGACCGGCCACGGGGTCGTTGCTGGGCTTCTTGTCATCGAACTGAACCAGCGCGCCGTCGGTCAGGTCGTCGCCGTACACGTTGCCGAAGTTCTCCACCACGGTCGCCTCGCGCCCTTCATCCGGTCCGCTGACAACCACGACCTTGTCGCCGGGTTCATAGGTCTGCGCCATCTACTCGTTCCTCGATACTGGTGCCGCCCGAGCAACCCTGGGCTGCGGAGATGATAGATCGCGGCGCCTGAACAGGCGGGGCCTCCGCTTCGTCCGGATAGCTGACACGCCGCGTCATGTCGCGCGGGCAGAATGGGTGATCGAATGTGCACGGCCAAAACCACCCGAACACCTGAAGCCACCGAATCCGCCGAATCGGCCGAACTTGCGGCCGGTCTGCGTTCGGCCGCCCGGGACGCCGGTATAGACCTGCTGGGGTTCACCTCGGCCGAGCCGTTCGAGCTGAGGGAAGAGTGGGGAGTAGACCAGCCGAGGGAGCTGTTGCCGGCCGGTCGTTCGGTCGTCGTGGCCGGCTTCGCCGTCCGCTACGAGCCGCGCCCGGTCCCATCCGAGCCGGGCAAGCCGCGCGGCCGATTCCCAGCCTTCGGCAGCCGCGTGTTCGAGCAGATGGAGCGCCACTGCTGGGACGTCGTGGGCGGCTACCTGGGCCGGCGCGGGTTCGCCGCGGTAGAGGCCCCCTGCATCCCGATCAAGCCGGCGGTGGTGCGAGCCGGCCTGGGCCGCTACGGCAGGCACGTGGTGGTGATCACGCCGCAGCTGGGGTCGATGGTCATGTTCGCCTGCATGGTGACGGACGCTCCGCTGGCCACGCCCGCCGACGACGCGCCGGTCTACGCTGAGACCTGCCCGGAGGGCTGCCGGCTGTGCGTCGACGCCTGCCCCACCGGGGCGCTGGCCGGCGACTACAAGCTCGAGCGGGCGCGCTGCATCACCAACTGGCTGTGGGGCGCCGATATCCCGGCCGAGCTGCGGCCGGAGCTGCAGAACCGCCTCTTCGGCTGCGGCGAGTGCCTGTTCGCCTGCCCGTTCAACTCGGGAGTCGCGGCGCCAACCGCCTACCCCGTCCCCACGGACGCGATGAACGACGGCCCCGAGCTGATCCCGCTGGCTGCCGGCGACCGCGGCTACTACGAACGCTTCGTGCCCACCTTCCCGCGCCGGGCCGGCTTCGACGCCACGCGCGCCGGCGCGGTCGTGGCGCTGGGCAACGCCGCGGATCCGGTGGCCGTCGAGACGCTGGGCGCGGTGCTCCGGGGGGCGGACGAGGGCGCCGCGGCCGACGCGCGCCTGCGGGGCTACGCGGCCTGGTCGCTGGGGCGCCTGGGCACGGATCGGGCACGCGAGTTGCTGGCGCAGGCCGAGGGAACCGAGCGAGACGCGGGAGTCCGGGCGGAGATCGAGGCGGCGCTGGGGTAGGAGCAGGCAGTCGGCCCGCCCTATAGCCCCAGTCGAATCAGCAGATCGCCGAGCATGACCGGCACCCTGGCGAGGCGCGCCGGTTCGGTCGCCAGGCCGTTCGCCTTGGCGACGCTCTGGGCGTAGGCGTCGTTGGTGAAGTCGAGGCGGACGAACTCGGCGTCGCTGTTGGCGGTCACCGGAGCCAACGAATCGGGACATCCGGGCGTCATGGAGCCGCGGCCGCGCCAGCGCATCAACCCGCCGACAAGGCGCCACACGACATACCAGGCCACGAAGTTGAGGCAGACGAAGGCGATCGCGATCGCCGTCCCTGCCGGGTCGTCGCTGAAGTCGTCGCCGTTGGCGATGCCCATGCTCCACAGAGCGAAGCCGCCCAGGAACATCGTCAGGATGCCGGCGTAGACGATCGTCCACTTCAGCCGCAGGGGGTTGCGCGATTTGCGCGAATGGACCTGGCAGGCCGGGCAGCACGGCACCTGCCAGCTCATGTCGATGCCGGACGTCATCCAGGCGAACAGCAGTCCGGCGGCATTGCCGTCGCTGAGGCTGGACTCGCGCGCCCGATGCTTCAGCTGATAGGCGCCGCCCTCGTTCGGCTGCCCGCAGCAGCCGCAGGCCTGCGGCCACTTCATCTCCTGCCCCTCGGTGATGACGCTCTTCTCGCCTATGTACGGCACCCGAATCCTGAGCATGGGGTCTCCCTCCTTCGGGTAGGAATGCTAGCGGATGGGGCGGGGGTCGGGGCGGCTTGCCGCGCCAC
>Ga0315549_1001702_pt1 | contig 22274 bp, 17 predicted proteins | sample SalMarSW160200MG_FD_203101 | JGI IMG/M metagenome (GOLD analysis project Ga0315549, IMG submission 203101) | Salt marsh sediment microbial communities from the Plum Island Ecosystem LTER, Massachusetts, United States - Salt Marsh Sediment SW1601-200 ... | reverse complement strand
AAGACTGCCCTGTTGGCAGCCGAAGTCGAATTCGTCGTGCTCACGCGGTGTGGTCACTTCTGGCAGGAATGTCCTGACGAGTTCTTTTCCCGTGTTCGGGCCTTTCTCAGACTACCTCCGCAACCTATCAGATGACCAGCACAACCTTCTCACAGATAGATATTGACCGCGTGACGTCAACGAAAACAGGGAGCAAAAAGAGCGCTTCGGGTGCCTCCCAGCTCGTTGAACAGAACTCGAACTGAAAGCATCCCGAAACAGGCAACTGCCCGGAGGTTATGTTTCGAGGAGAATCGGAGGACGACATGTCAGACGTAGCCAAAAACTCCCTTGGCCAGGCAATCCCCGTACAATTGGGGTAAAAGTACTGAAATCCTGTTCTGTATTAGCATTAAGCCCTGTTTTCGGGTAAGAAAATCCTACCCAGCAAGCTCCCAAGAGAACAAAGAAAAGATGGTTCGCCCCTGGGTCAAAGTCTCTCTTTGCCAGCATGAGAAGCTCAGGAGGCTAACAGAAAAGAGTGGTAGGTCACTATCTCAGATAATCCGAGAAGCTGTATGTGAGTTCCTGAAGAAGAGAGAATTTCCCGCTGGCACGGCTATCTCATCTCTTGCAGGAGGGACAAGAAATGAGTACAAATCTGTATCAGCTTATTTTCCCAGACCTGACTGGGCTCTTTTGGAAGAAATATCAAAGTGACCTGCCCCCATTAATAGTACCACTTGTTAAGTTAGAGTCACGGGCATAATGACCTCGGGAGCAGACGGTCGGTAACCAAGGGCACTGTGCGGCCGTACCTGATTGGATTCCTTACACCAATCTTCAATTAATATACTTGCTTCACTCAGTGTTGTAAATACCTCTCGATTAAGAAGCTCGTCTCTTAGCCTGCCGTTGAATAACCTTATTTATCAATTCTACCAGAGATTTCCTTATTGTGTCTTGCCAAGGAAACGCCCAGCCAAATCTCAGTACTTGTCAATATGAACTAAGACATTATGATGAAGAGAGATCCGCACTAGATAGATTTGTTTTTTAGGTAGGATTTGGGGAAGTATTTCTCAACCAAAGATGTGAAGATACCCTCAAGAACGATGCTTCAGAATGGCTCCCCGGGCAGGACGATGTTAGAACTTTTTTCAAGAATACCACAGATGACATTCGAATTCCAGCCTATAGCGTACCAATCTGATTAAAACTAAAACAGACTAAAATGCTAGAACTTTTATATTGTTTCAGATGGCCAGTCCTCGAGGTCAATTAAATTTATATAGTATCACCTGACCTCTAGTTGTAGAAGAAAGGAAAGCATATTATAGTGAGTGAAAAAGACGACAAAATGCCGTCGATCGGTAATTAGGAATGTGGATAAAATGCGGATTTTAGTTTGGAGGGAGTGCACAATGTCTTGCTTTTACATAGAAGACGACAAAAGTTCCTTCATGCTTTCTCCACAAGACGACGGGTTGAGGGGTAATCAAAAAGGAGAAGAATACTGAAAAGGAAAAATCCAGGGTCTTAAATTATCAGAGCTGTTTCTATGGGGTGGCGCTATCTGGGAGAATAGCCTGCAAATCATTTCAGGGCCATCTGCCCAGTGGATTTGACAGCGTCCGATTTTGGGCTATATTGAAAATGGTCTCTTAGAATCATTTGTGAAGGAGGGAACATGAAGATAAAGAAAAATCCAGCGTTGGTAAAGATTGGAATTAGGAGCCTCCTCTTTACTCTCCTGCTTATGACTCTACCTTGGGGGATTGTCGAAGCTATCGAGGCAAAAGAGGCAATTCTAACTGGCTCTCCTTCTTCAGTTAAACCCGGGGATGAGATAACCCTGACATTTAAAGGGGCCCCCGGTAATCTGCAAGACTGGGTTACTCTAGTTCCTGTTGGAGCTGCTAAGGAGCTTTATGGAGAGTGGTACTTCTTAGGAGAAAAACGAGAAGGCCAGCTCTCGTTTAGGGCACCCAAAAAAGAAGGAGACTATGAATTTCGTCTCTTTGCTGACTGGCCAGCGGGAGGATATAAAGTACTTGCCACCAGCAATGTAGTAAGGGTTGGTGGGGGTGCTCCTGTCGAGGGGGGAGACGGAGAGGCTCTCCTAGACGATGATTTTGACTCTGAGCACGGGGGAGAGGGTCAACTGAACTATTCTGAATTCGCCAACTGGGATCTTACAAAGGGCACCGTTGATTTGATCGGTCATGGTTTCTGGGACGTTTTCCCAGATCATGGCTTGTACCTTGATCTCGATGGCTCCACCAGAAAAGCAGGCAGGCTGCAATCAAGGACTGCATTCAGGCTTGAGTCGGGAGAATACCGACTGGAGTTTGACCTCGCTGGTAGTCCCTTGAGTGGTCCGAACACAGTGACTGTAAGTCTAGGTAGGGCCTACAGTGAAGATTTTACTCTGGCGGTGAAGGAACCTTTCAGAACTATTGCCCGCGCCATCCCTGTGCAAACCTCTACCAGCGCGAAACTCATCTTTGCCCATGTCGGGGGAGATAACCAGGGCCTTCTCCTAGACGACGTCAAGTTGACCCAAGTACTTGGTGAGATCCCCGAAGAGGAGGTGGGGGTACTGGATCTCTCTGAGGCTCCCGAGGTGTGGGCCCGGGAGTGGACAGTTCTCAGCACCCTCCTAGATTTCCTTGGAGGAAAGGCAGGGTTTTATCCCGAGGCAGAAAGAAGCGGCCATGCCAATCCCAATCCGGGGCGAGAAGGCATTTTGTACCTTCACCCTGTCAGTAGGGAGGAACCAGCCCGAATCTCTCGGCGGATCACTCTCACCGGACCGAGACCTACTTTAAGTATAGGAGTTTCTGGCAATCGGGATGTAGATGGGGACTTCGCCTTGGTAGTCAAAGTCAATGGTGAGCCTCTGGGAGAGGAGAAAATCATTGCCGGCGCTCAAGGCTGGCAGGACCAAACCTTTGATCTCTCAGCTTATTCTGGCAAGACTGTTATTATCGAAATCGAGGCCCGGGCCAACAATTGGCACTACGAGTATGCCTTTTTCGATTACATTCGAGTTGATGAAGGAAGTGTAGGCCCTCTTCCCACACCTTATAAAGATGCTTTTCGTTTATCTACAGGTGAATTGATTATGGGTGAGCTTTTAAGCTTTGATGGCAGCTCCTTTAGAATTAAAACCGAGAAGGGTGTGATCGAGAAGAAAAGAGAGGAAATTACGACCATATTAGTGGGGATTGCTCAGTAAAAGACCACAGTCTGAGAAGGAGAAAGCTGAATCCTGTTCGCGAAAATGGCTTCAGCTTGTGCTAGTTCAGTAAACGTCCCCATTTTGGGCCCGTGAGATGCACCATCGTCCGCCCTGCGTGTAGATGGAGGGTCAAACTGTTGCCGACCGATTACCGGTGCAAACAGCCTGATTCCAGAAAGCCAGACATTTGGCTCTCTAAAAATCAACAAAAAGCAGGGACTTGAAGAATCTGCAGTGAGTTAAAGGAGGTGAGCTGTAATGGTTCGGAGAATTGGCGTTATTTTTCTCAGTATGAGCCTCATTCTGGGTGCGGTTGCCGCACATTGTCCCGCTGTACAAATTATACAAGACAGTAGCCTTTCCGATGAAGGTTGGCGTGAACTCTCTTATATACCTCTTCCCCAAGAGTACAAAGACTATAAATGGAGGGCAGGGTTTGACTTCGCACACCTTCGCGACGTGGTAATCCCTCAGCTGAAAACAGGTCAAACGACTATGTTTGTTGGGCTTGCGATATCTATGAGTATGCTTTGCGCTGCAGCCGTTAAGTGGCTTGCGGCTAAACTGTTTGGCGAGGCGGCAGTCGTCGCCGGGCAGCAGGCAACTCACTGGGACAAACTACGAGGGGGAGCGGAGGCCGCCACAGGATCTGGAGCTGGTACTGGAGCCGCATTTGGGGTAGAAAAGGGACTTGGAAAGGTTTTTGGTTTGATTGGTATTAATTTGGAGTGGCCTGAGACCGTAACAGACCAAGTGAGGTTCTTGGAAACCGAGCTGGGTATCTCCGATTACTACGTTTTTGGAGCGGCCAAAGCCTGGGTAAGCGAGGTGACGCTGCCGCTCGGTACACGGATGACACTCCGCATCGGTTCAAGTGAGGATTACTATAATATGGGATACCCTCCTGGTGTGTTCCGTATTATTTACGACAGTTGGCCTCGGGTGCTTCGCTGGAAAACCCCGGACCTCGATTTTGAAAAGTTAGACGCGCGGGTGTGGGAGCGGGACATAACAGGCAAACTCCAGCCGACAACAGTACGCCGTGTTTTCCCCTATGAGGTGGTTGACGGTAAAATATTTCCTTTCACAAGGGAAGGGAAGCCATCCAGACTCTCGGTTCGACCTGATACCCCCAAGAAAGGGGGAAAAGTTGTGGGTAAGGTTAGCCTGAAGTACCTTCCTCAGTTGGGAGAGAGTGGGCTCAGAGAAGTTCACGTATGCAGCCCTGTGAATGAAGGCGTATGGGCCAAAAAATTGGACGATTACGCCTTCGCCATCGTAACTAACAAGAGGACAGTTTCACCTACTCCTTCCAAAGAAAAACTGAATGTTGGAGAAGAGCTGATTGTCAGTGTGAAAATAGACGGGTTCCATCCTGCTAAAGCTACTATGCGGGCATCCGATGGAAAGGTGTACCCCTGGGAGGACTGGGCAGGCGCAATCCTCCGGGGTGCATCCTTGAAAGGTGCCGGAATCACGGAAACTGATATGAAACACGAGCGTGAACGTACTCTCCTGAAGGGCACACCACAGGAGCCAGGGAAGGTGAAGCTTGTGCTGTCGACAAGGGACGGACCGGTGGTATGGGGAGTGGCCACTGTCGAAAAGGAAGTCAAACCAGAGGAAGTAGTCGAAGATAAGAAGGAACGTGCACAGGTTACCGCAACAATACAGGAGGTAGTAAAGACACCAGTTGGATGGTATTATCAGGTTGTTATAGGGGTCGAGGGAGTGAGAGTGGGTTTCACCAGGAGAGAGGACTGGGAGAGCTACCTCGACGAAACCCGCCATTATCGAGATCATTGGAAATCGCCCCTGATACTGAAAGCCGGGGAGAAGATCGTCCTCGCAGTTCAAGTAGTGAGGCCCGATAGACCAGTTCATGATCTAATCGAGCACCGCATCGTCTGGTATGGTGTCGATGAAAACCACAACGAGATAGAATTGGAATCGGTCTTCTCACCTTCCGAAACAGGTTATAAAGACTGGAGCGAATAAATTTGAAAATGGTCCGAGGGTCCGGATGACCAAGGACTCATGGTGGTGATGGATAGAATGATAATGAGAAAAAGAATTCTTTGCATCCTCTGTGGACTTATGAGTCTTGCATCAATATGCTATGCAGGTACTTGTTTTGATCTAACGCCTGGTGTGCCTATAAAGAAAGATGCAGCCAGCATCTTGGGAAAGCCGGTAACAGAAAAAATGCCTGGCATGCGGTATGAGTACGCTCCCCGGGCAGGACGTTGTTAGAACTTTTTCCGAGGAAGATATAGAGATCCCAATCTACAACATTCCGCTACAACAGCGGGTCAGAACACACTGAGCCAAATCTCAGCACTTGTCAATCTGGTTTTGGAGGGGTTCACAGAATCATTGTTTCTCAATAATGGCGATATAAAAAGGTCTACCCGAATCTAGGAGAATCTTGATCTTCCAGTCGGTCTCCTTTCCTAAATCTGGTGGCCTTCAAACCCAGCCGCTCAACCCTTCCCACAATCTTATGGCCTGGGATTATAGGAAGTTTTGCCTGAAGTCTTCCCTCAATTTCATCGAGTTCAGTGTGACAGACTCCACAGGTCAGAACCTCCACCAGGATTTCTTTTGAGTTTGGCTGAGGAACCAGCGAATCAGCCATCTCTAAAGGTTTCTTCTCTACCAAGGAGATTCTCTTCAGTATCATCGCCTTCATTTTGAGTCTCATCCTTGGTCTAGATTATTTTTGATTCGCTCTTTTCACCTAATATCTAGTGAACAATCACATCGTTCTCTTTATCTTGTTAGCATATCTATGGGCTAAATACAAAGGCTCTGGGAGTCTATGCTCCCTAAAGCAACTTTTAACAATCCCTAGACTAGATTTCAAAGAGACTCTGTAGCCGGGAGAAATATAGATTGCCTTAGCTCCCTTTCTTGTCTTTAACTCGTAGCCTCGCTTCTCCTCATTGATATATATTGCTTTATCGATTGTTCTACCCTCTAATAGATTCTTTGCCACTCCAATAGTCGGTTGATTCAACATTAAACCAACATAAGAAGCCAGGCCAAACTTTCTCATATGGGCTATTCCGTGACCCTCTACAAGTAAAACATCTGGTTTTGTTTTTAGCATTTTGAAAACCTCAATAATAGCTGGACCTTCCCTAAAACAGAGTAATCCTGGAACATATTCAAGTTGAGCCTCAACAATGACATATTCTCTTTCCATTATTTCCATCCTCTTCCTATCACAAACAACAGCGGCAGAGATTATCTTATTATCAAAAAAAGCCTGATCAACTCCGCCTATCACATTAGTTTCATAGAATTCGTCTTTGATGATAATTCGGGGGGCCAGTTTAATCTGCTCTTTTTTGAGTTCCTCAATTCCTTCTTTGAGAAAAGATCCGACCAGAAACATCAATTTTCTTCCTTCCCGTAGGGAGACTACCCCCTTGTCTATGCACACCACAGGCCAAATCTCAGCACCTGTCAATCTGTTTGGAGGGCTATGGTGGAGAATGCTTTTTTGACGGACAAGAGGACAAACAATTCAAGGATAATTAAAAAGAGCAGAGCCTCAAAGCGGAACGGCTCGACTGCCTTCCGGACGGCAAGATGCGTTACAGGCTTTCATCCGCAAATACCTGTTATTCCCAAGGAGGCCGCTCAAGCATTTAACTTAACAAAAGAGAGCTATTAGTCAAACCTCACTCAAACCTCGTGAGGCTTTTTGACACCTATCACTTTTCAGTTAAGATGACCGTGAGCTATGAAAATCTTTTAAAAAGGATAGCCAAGATGGCCAAGACATCAATGAATTCAGAGGAGGATTCAGCCAAGTTTCGATACTATGTTCTAGGTTGGATAGCCGGCATTATTTTCTTAGCGCTGGACAAGGTCGATTTGTGAAGACGAAACTCGAGAACGAACGCTTCTTTAAATGGAGCGAGAGAGGAGATACATGGAGATGGAACTAAAAGGCAAAACTACCATTGTTACCGGCTCCGGGAGGGGCATAGGACGTGCTCTGGCCCTCGAGTTTTCTCGAGAGGGGGCCAATGTTGTTTGTTGTGCACGGAGTGAGAAAGAGATTCGTGAAACGGTTGCATTAATCGAGAAAGAAGGAGGGCATGGTATAGCTATTCAAACGGACGTTACCCAAAAAGAACAGGTAGCAAAGATGATTAACGAAGTATGGGGACGATTCGGACAGATCGATATTTTGTTCAATAATGCGGGAAGTTTTCAGGCAATTGGCGGGGTATGGGAAGTCGATCCTGAACTTTGGTGGTATGACGTTACGGTAAATCTCCGGGGTGCAATGTTGTGTTGTCAAGCGGTTCTGCTGCACATGATGGAGAGGAATGAGGGCGTCATCATTAACATGAGCGGGGGTGGTTTCGCCGGTCCATTCCCGGGTGGCTCTGGCTATGCCTGTTCGAAGGCTGCATTAATGCGCCTCACCGACAGCCTTGCCAAAGAACTTGAGCGAGTAGGTTCCTCAGTTGTTGTCTTCGGTATAGGGCCGGGTCTAGTAAGAACCAAGATGACAGAGTATCAGGTAGAGACACCTGAGGGCCGCAAATGGATACCGTTCGTCAAAGAAAGGTTTGATCAAAGGCAAGACCGACCCCCTGAAGACTGTGCGAAGGCCACGGTTGAACTTATTCGCATTGCTCGTCCGGACCTTAACGGGCGCATCTTCGACGTAGAAACGGATTTTACCAAAGTTGCCAAACGTGCCTCGGAAATGAAAGAGAGGGATCTTTTTGTAATACGATTCAGGTCGTGGGATAAATAATGATTCGCGGTGTTAATTCGACTTTTACCCACTGGGAATTTTTGGCCTTTGAAACATAGTCCTAGTCTACAACAAAAGACGCAAAATTAGCCAAAATTAAGAGGCTCTAATCTTTTCAATGAAGAAAGAAGAAAATATCGTTGTGATAAGTTTTGATCTTTTGGGTTCTCTTTGTGTCTAAAACGCCAATTTATAAGGGGCTAAGAGGTGAACAATGAGAAAAGCAAAACAAACTGAACAAAGAGAAATAGGAAGGGTTAAGCTAAGTAATACCCGGGAGCTTGTTGCTTCTATCGTAGATAATGAGAAGTTAGACCTAAGAATATTTGTTAAGACCGATAGCTATACAGGGGCGACAAAGAGGGGAGTAAGATTTTATCTATTTGATAATAATTGGACTGAGTTTAAGGAATTAATGGAGAAGGTAGATAGAGAATACCAGGAACTTGCTTGAGGACTAGTCCATAGGGGGGAGGCAGTGAAGGGAGAGCAACCAGACAAATAAGTATACCTCACACGCAGGATATAACATATTTTCAAAACTCAAGGGGGAATGGTCAAGGAAAAGACTGTTGCCCGTGTATACCCAGTAAGGGAAAAAACGCTAGAGGAGTTTACTAAACGACGGGCAAAAATTAGGAGATGAAAGATGTCGAGTAGATATGATTTAACAAGAACGCGCGGCGGCAAAGATGATATGACGATCGAAGATGTGTTAAAGGATAACTGCGATGCACTCCGAAGAGGGGATAAGGTAGATATTAAATTGCTTCGAGTTTCCCCCTGGCAGGGTAAGAATCAAGTGGATATCCAATCAAATTGTGCTGATTTTCTCGACCGAAAAGAGCATACATTCTCACCAGCCCCTATCAGGGCTGCAGTGAGGGTCCTTCACAGTATGGATTCCGAGGACTCTTTGAGATCAAGGTCTCCCGAGACATACTTTCCATCCAGCCTTGTATCGAGCGAAAGGATTCAACTTCAAAGCTATCACTTAGTGGCGAGTTCTCATCGGCTCGGTTGGGCGATGTCAAGCCTCTGTGGAAGCGTGTTCTGGCAAATCCCGTTCCTCTGTTTAAGACAGTAAGAGATGAACCTCTTTTGGCTGTCTTTGACGAGAAGGGATTCTTCCTATCTCACGAAGCGCAACAGATATACAACCGAGTTAAATCTCTACCCCATATATATGCTGCAAGGCTTGAGTCAGGAAATGCTTATTACTTTGGCATTTCCAACTAACCCGGTGGCAGATGGAAACGTTCTCATGCCTATCATCTTGGTGGATTAGCGTATGAAATTCTCAAGACAAAGCGGGATGATAACCAGGACCGCAGTCACTGGGTTCGCGCATGGTTTGAACCTTTGGGACCCAAACGTTGTGGTTCTTACTACGTTATTCGAATGAAGGAAAGAGTCATTATATCTTTTTTTGCACCCCGGTCCCACGCATCAAAGGCCGAACTTGAAAAGGCCGAATGTCTTTTAATAGACGTAGCGAGACAAAGAGGACCGATCGTTCTCAATAAGAGAGGCTAATTGTGGTAGAGTAATCCCAGAATGGATGAGATGAGCTTGAACAACAGAATATTATACGCCACATTACCGACCGGGCACACTTAGGATAAGGCGAAATCATACCGCTATTGGAATCGGGATAAATCAAGATTTTACGCTAATTCACAAGAGAAAACGCTTTCATAGAGGGGTCAAAATCAATGATTGGGGGATCCCAGTCAAGCTGTGTCACCTGGGTAAATTCAGAGTGTCCATATCAAGAGAATTGTATCAAGCCAGTTACGGGATAGAGGAGTTTTTTAGCAAAGCTGGCTTTTGAGTAGTAGGACAGAGTTAAGATATGAAAGAATATGAAATTGAAGGAAGAGCGAAATGGAAAGTTTAGGAACTGGGCTTATGGTGCTTGGGGTCTTTGGGTTCTTGGTATCGCTGGTGGCTCTAATAGTAGCGTTGGTGAGGAAAAAGAAAAAGAAACTGTGGCTTCTGAGTTTCGTAGCTTTTCTTGCTCTTGCCATTATCGGAGGAGGCATATTATCAGATACAGAGTCGGGTGATAAGACTAAGAAACCTTCTACAGCAGTTAAACCAGAAAAAACCGTATTAGAAAAAGTTGTAGAAGTTAGAATTTGCTCTAGAGATGGAGTTAATATAAGAGTTGGTCCCGCAATTAATTACGAGAAAGACCGTCGTGGGCCACTAAAAAAGGGAGAAAGGATTTACATACTGCAAGATGAACGTGATTGGGTTAGATTTAGACTCACCAAAAAAAACTCCGGCTGGAGTGGCTGGGGTATGACATTTTTATTTTGCAGAAAGGGTGACATAATTACTTTGCATTGACATTCTATTGGTCTTTCCTTGACACCTCAGCTCCTTCTGGCTACCCTAGATTGGGGGACGGTCCCACCGCGAGAGACACTTTTTTTCTCCAGTCTTGTCTAAGTTAGAGGAGATGATGCGAAATAACCTGCCAGTCGATCAAGATACTCCCCTGATAAGGAGATTTCAAGAAGGTGATGGTTCTGCATTTGAGGAGCTATTTATCACGTATCAGTCAAAGGTCTTCAACACAGCCTATCGGATGCTGGGTAACTATGAAGACGCTCGCGATATGGCACAGGACGTCTTCATTCGGGCTCATAAGTCTCTTCGGAGATTTCGCGGAGACTCCAGATTCTACACTTGGCTGTACCGCATAACTGTGAACTCATGTATAAACAAACTGAAATCCCAAAAGACTACAGTATCTTTTAGTGATTGTGATGAATCATGGGAACGCACCAAATCACCCTTGAGTTGGTCTCCCAACCGTGGGCCAATTAAGAGGCTCGAGGAGAAAGAGCTGCAACGGCATGTTCAGAATGGAATAAACTCACTGCCAGGTAGATATCGCTCCGTAATCGTCCTAAGAGATATTCAGGGTTTGCGCTACCAGGAGATTGCCGAGGTCTTGGGCTGCTCACTGGAGGCGGTAAGATCGTCTCTTTACCGGGCAAGACAGGAGCTCAGGAGGGAACTCAAGGGCATTATGCCTCTCATCATGAATGGAGGGAAGAAGTAGAACAATGAAATGCGAAGATGTTCAACGTCTGTTCTCGGTTTATGTGGATAACCAACTTGATCCCAAAGAGAGCAAGCTTGTGAAGGAGCATTTGAGCGATTGTCCGACTTGCCAGGAAGAGTGGCGTGAATTCAACCGAGCCGTCGAGATCACCCGTTCCCTACCTGAGATCGAACCTCCTTCGGATCTCTTTCAACGGGTAAAGGAAGGAATATCTCCCTTCTCGAAGACAAAGAGGCTCTTGACAAGGATTGCTCGTCCTCTCTCGTTCAGGGTGCCAGCGTGGGGCTTGGCCGCCGTCGTCTTGCTGGTGGCCCTGTATCTTGTTCGTATCATTCCATCTCCACAGGAGAGGATTAAGGTAATGACAGGAGGAATTCCCTCCTTAAGCACAGAGAATGAGGGAGCCAGAGTTACTGCAGGAAAGAAAAGAACTCCAGGGAAAGCTCCCTCATTAGACGTGATACCGCACAAAGAGGAACTACCGGGAAAAGAACGGGAAGAGCCAATGCGAACAGCAGGAGAGCCCGAGGAAGGAGATCGCCTTGCACCCGGGCAGCCACCGCGGGCTCCATTACCCAAAGCAGATGATCGGGACGGTGCACTATCTTTTCGCTCAGTATCCCGCATGAAGCAGACAAACATGAGTATTGCAGGACCAGTAATGACTCGCGAAATCTTGAAGATGGTCGAGCCCGAGTACCCCAACTGGGCGAAGAAACGAGAAGTTGAGGGGACGGTAGAAGTGATGTGTGTGGTTCTCCCCTCTGGAGAGGTTGGCACGACAGTGACTTGGCTCACGTCTGAGTGGTCTGAGCTGGACCAATCTGTGGTTCAAGCCATAGGAGAGTGGAGATTTGAGCCGATTACAGGCGAGGAACTACAGGCAGGGATAGTGAGAATCGCCTTTGATTTTTCAGAAGAATGATTCTGGCTCTAGTTGGTGCTCACCTTTCGCCAACCACCCGTCTTCTGCCTTTCACCTTGTCTGGTAGTCCCCCTCCTCTTGAGAAAGTCGACAGTCTTCTCACGAGTCCTATCGGACCCACTTACCGTTAGGTGCACATGGCAAAGCAACAGTGGGAAAGATCTGACACTTTTTCTCATCCTGATTGTCCAAGAACTTGGGAGTGAATGAAAGTGAAAGCAAGTGAGAATTATGAAAAAGGTGGTAGGCAGCGTAATAGCTGCGTTCCTTGTGATGTTCTCCTTCGATGTGGGAGTAGTGATGAAGGACTACCGTCAGCGAACTCCATCTTGTTCATCCCCCAACGCACGTCGTCGGGGAAATCCCTAAGAAAGCAGCCGTCTCTCACTGAGGTGATTGTCTACCGTTGTTGAGTAGAAGATGAGGAGGTACCTATGCGAACGATCAGTAAATGCGTGGTTCTGGGTTTGATCGTAGCCTTTTTCGTGGTTGAGGTTGGTGAGGCTTCCAACATGAGAGAGGCTGATGAGTTATTTGACAAAGGCACATTCCAGGAAGCCCTGGAGGTCTACGAGTCGATATTCAAAGAAAGCACCGATGATGATGCAAGATGGAGAGCTTTCTTTAGAGTCTGCGAGTCCTTGGCCCACCTTTTTCGTTATGGAGAAGCAGGACAAAAGCTGATTTCGACCCCAGTTCCTCTCGACATGCCCTATCGTGTACGCATTCTGATTCTCAAAGCCGAAATACTCAGAAACTTCCTGACCCAGTATTCGTACCATCAAAGAAAAGATGTGATCGAGGAAGAAGAAAAGGATATCTTTCGACTAACTCCTGATGAGATACAGGCTGACATCATGAGGTCGTATGTCGAACTCTGGAAACTCCGAGAAGAACTCCTCGAGATGGATCTACGAGAAGAGGGATATTTTCTAGACATAGAAGATACCGATTTTGGCATGTATCCGACGTTGTATGACTACCTGATTCTGAGCTGGACAGACTTCCTATTAACTCAAGAGACTAGACGTCTGGGGGGAAAGGCTATTCGGCCAGACGCAGAGCTACTTTTGGCTGAGAGGGTTGAGCGTCTTGTCCACCTAGAAGACCCCCCGGCACTACTGGCTGCACAGCTGATGGAGGAGGCAAGTTACGAGAAACGAAGGAACCGACTTGAGGCGACTGAACGGTGGAAGATTAGACGGCTGTTGCTTCCTTTGAAGCACTACGGTCTATTCGACCTCAAGGCACTCGTAGACGACAGGACCGTACAGGATACGAAAGACTTAATCGAGGTTAGGAATCGCGCCAAGGAAATACTTCTGGGGTGGATGGAGAGTTTCAAGACCAAGGAGTCTAAGGCAGAAGCTGGCTATGAAATAGCATTGATACTGAATGCAGAGAATAGACCGGTCGAGGTGGTGAGATTATGCGAGAGAGTGGAGGGGGATTTCCCTGGCACTCATGCAAGTCGTCATGCTAAGACTCTTCGTTCACAGATCCAGATGCCTGCCCTTTACCTAAGAGCAAGAACCGTCCTGCCACCAGCTCGGGGAGCATTCACTATCACGACCCGAAATCTTGAGCGCGTCCATTTTCGCCTCTACCCCATTGAGCCTGATAGACTCAAAGATGAGTATCTTCTCTCCAACAACGGCTTCAGGGGTTGGTCTAGTACTCTTAGCTCTCCCAGGGAGTCCTGGCTCAAGGAATACTTACCAGGAAAACGTCCCTACAAGGAATGGAGTGCAAGAATCAAAGACAGGATTGATTATAGAGGGTTCTCAGGGACGATCGATCCTCCGGCGCTAGAAACAGGCATCTATTTGGCCTTAGCTTCTGCGGATAGATCTTTCGAGATGGGAACGTCACTTATGTCAGCCTGTTTTCTCAACGTGACTGATCTTGTTCTTGTGGGAACCGGAGGTTTCTCCACCAGGGCCAACGATGCGTACTACGATTTCATAGACAGGGGAGGTCCAGGCACAATTGATGATAGCGGCTTTCGTTTCTATGTCCTTAATGCCAAGACGGGGGAGCCCGTGGAGAGGTGTGAACTCGATGTCTATACCTATCTATCCCAGCAGTCAAGAAGAGAGTTTTTCTACCTTACCACCGACAAAGAAGGTTCTGCAGAGCTTTCCTTACCGGTCGCGATTTCACCTCGTGCGAGCAATCACTACTACACTGACCCCCTTGCCACATTTGAAGACTCCTTTTCCTATTGGAGGCAGCATCAGAACTTAAGTTATCGCCCGCCAAGTCCAATAGTGCTCTTTCTTGAGACAGATAGGCCAATATACCGACCCGGGCACACAGTGCAGGCAAAGGTCGTCGCAGTCTGGAGGAGACCCCAAGGATTCAGGACTCTGACTAGTGGAAAGACTGTTAGATTCTACGCTACTGACCCCAATGGAAAGGAGTTCTTCAGTGAAGAGGTAGAGCTCAATGATTTTGGGAGCGCGAGCACAAGTTTTGAAATCCCTCACGGAAGGCTCCTTGGTAGATACACCCTCCACGCTGGATGTACGGACGGTCGCTTCCACAATCATGAATCTGTTTCTTTTTCGGTCGAGGAGTACAAAAGGCCTGAGTTTGAGATCATGCTGGAGCCGGCGAAAGAACCCTGGAAGTACAACGTGCCTGTTGAGATTAAGGGGAAGGCCACATACTACTTCGGAGGACCTGTTCCCAATGCCCCAATCGAATACCGCATAAAACGTCAGACCTACATCCCATACTATTTCCGTCACTGGTTTGGGGGGTACTATCCTGATGGGGGACAAGAGATAGCCACAGGGGAGCTACAAACTGACTCGGAAGGAAACTTCCTTGTTCCCTTCACTCCCACCGCATCCCCTCAAAGATATGGCAATATCCCTGACATTGCACAGTTCTTGGTCGAGGTTGAAGGCCGCGATTCTGGAGGAAGAACTATTGAGACAGAGCAGTCCTACAAAGCAGGAAAGAGTGCTATCTATTTTGTTCTTGAACCAAAGAAGGGCTTCTACTTGGAGAAGGAACCAATAGAGATTGAATCAAAACGGCTCACCATAAACGATACCTCGGCACCCGGCACAAGTGGTTACCAGGTCTTTCATCTTGTGGATGCTCCCACCAAGTCGCTCACCCAGATAGGATACGGGAATTACGGAGGGTACTGGCGCTGGGTACCCCCCTTAGACGTTCAGTTGAAGGGTACTCCTAACGGTGAACTGGTTGCCGAGGGAACAATTGTGCATGATAAAGATGGCAAGGGGATAATAGAGCTTTCGCCTCTGCCACAGGGAGCCTACAGGATTGTCCAAAAATCCAAAGATAGGTGGGGTGATGAGGTAACGCAGAACAAGATCTTCGTGGTAGCCAAAAACACTAAGGAAGCTGTACCTCTGAATGCTGTCTCTGTGACGCTTGTAGAAAGAGACGAGTACAGAGTAGGAGACCTGGCCAGATTTGTTATCGGTTCCGGTTTAGCTGACGGCATTTATCACGTTGAGCTATGGGCGGGAGAGCATTTCCTAGAGCATAAGCTCATCGAGAGCGACAAGCCAGTGAGACTGATCGAAGTTCCTATAACAGAGAGAATGAAAGGCGGTTTCAGCTTGCGTTGGTTTGGGGTGAAGGATCTCGGTATTCACTATGGGCAGATCGCGGTTTCGGTTCCCTGGAAAGAGAAAAGATTGTCTGTCAGTCTTAGACCGTTCAACAAAGAACTAAAACCTGGTCAAGAAGTCACCTGGGGAGTAGAGCTCAAGGATGCAAAAGGCCTGCCCGTGGAAGGCGAGGTTCTTACCCTGATGTATGATCGCTCTCTCGAGTATTACATAACGAGCGAGAATCCTTGGTTGGATAGCCTTTATGCTTTGCGCACGACACCCATCTCTTGGAGTCAATCGGTATTCGAGCCATACGTGTATCCTGTACCGATCACACAGGGCCTACTTGCGAGATTACTTAAGGCTTTTCGCGAGCCGCCAGAAGAACCGAGGCTTCCGGGCCTTCGGTCGTGGAGAACCTGGGCAAGCGGGGGCTACTACGGCCCCAGACGAGGACTATTGAAAGAAGGGGTAATGAGGGCAACCGCTGCGAGAGAAGCACCCTCATCAAAAAGTGAAGCAGCTGACCGACTAGGGCCGGATATTCGAAAGGAGAAGGGGGAGAGGCTAGATTTCAACTACGAAGAAGCTGCAAAAGGAGTAAAAACGAGAAAAGAGTTTGCCGATACCGCTTTCTTCAAACCGCATATTGTCACCGGAAGAAACGGCAGAGGACGATTTAGCTTTGCCGTTCCCGAGCAGCTCGCGAGCTGGAGAATCAAGCTATTTGCCTTCAACCAGGATGTAGAAGAAGGTGCTTTGATTGAAGAAGCGCTCACCAGGAAAGAGCTCATGGTGCGAGCAGATCTCCCACGGTTCTTTCGGGAGAAAGACAAAGGCACAGTAACTGCTATCGTCCACAATGAGTCAGAGAGGACAATTGAAGGCGAGTTGTTCATGGACATAACCGAAGATGGTGAATCAGTTCACCAAAAGCTGAAACTTCAAGACAGCAGAAAGCGTTTTACTCTAGAGGCTCACAGCTTGGAGACCTTTAGCTGGATGATAGAAATACCCCAAGGGGTAACTAGCTACAAGGTTCGGGTAGCAGCAGTGACGGATGAACTCTCTGACGCGGAGGAAAGAGAGCTCCCTATTCTTCCTTCAAGACAAAGGCTTATAGAATCCGCATTCATTGCGCTTCATGGAAGCGAATCGAAAGTACTAGAGATTCTGCTCAAAGAAGACCCCACGAGGATCAATGAATCCATGGTGCTTCAGATTGAGCCTCAGCTTGCTCTTAGCATCTTGAACACCATCCCGTTCCTGGTCGAGTACCCTTACCAGTGCGTTGAACAGATACTCAATAAGTATGTTCCTCTAAGCATCATGAATGAGCTTTACAAAAAGTATCCCGCTATCCAAAGAGCAGTAAGCAAGATTCCCCGCCGCAGGACTCCGACGCCACCCTGGGAAATAGACGCTCCTCAGCGGCTTATCATATTGATGGAGACACCCTGGGTATGGCAGTCGGAAGGCCGACCAACCATATGGCCCATTATCGACCTCCTCGATCCGGAGGTCGTCAAGGCGCAGAAGGAAATAACCTTCAATAAACTGAAGTCTGCCCAACTTCCAAATGGTGCCTTTCCCTGGTGGCCAGGAGGAAAGGCCGACCCCTACATGACCCTCTACGTTCTCTCAGGCTTGGCTGAAGCTCGCCGCTATGGGGTTGAAGTACCAGAAAATATGATACGAAGAGCCCTCGAGTATGTGAATAAGAAGATTCCTCTGATGCTGGAAGCGGAAGAAAGAAACCTTGCCACTGTCTCCTTTGCAGCTTACGTGGTGACCTCTTACTCGCCTGAAGAATTCGCTGAGGCAAGAGCCGGGTTTGAAGCAGCACGAGCCTGGGTAGTCTTCTTGGAGCGGCACGTGTATGCGCTCACCCCATTAGGGAAAGCGTATCTCGCGTACACGTATCTTCACTTGGGAAACAACGAGAAAGCAGAAAGTATGCTTGATGTCGCGATGGATGGGGCACGGGAGGACGACATAGCTGGTGTCTATTGGACGCCGGAGAGATACTCCTGGGTGTGGTATTCGGATACTGTCGAGAAACATGCCTTTTTCTTGCGTACTCTGCAGGAGCTACGTCCTCAAGATAAGCGTATCCCTGGAATGGTCCAGTGGCTTCTCTTTAGCCGAAAGGGTACGGTCTGGAAATCTACCAAGTCCTCGGTTGCAGCTGTCTATGCCCTTCTTGATTATTTGAATCAGCGAGGGGCTCTCGCGAGTGATGAGCTATTCAAGGTGAAATGGGGCAAGGACACGTACTCCCAGGTGGTGAGAGCAGATGATTGGCTGGATGATCCCATTCGCTGGCAGAAAAGGGGTTTTGAGATTACATCCGAGGAGAGCAGTGCAGAAATCGAGAAACAAGGCCCTGGCGTTGCCTTTGCGAGTCTTACCTGGGTATACTCAACTGATCAGTTGCCTGAAGAATCTGGCCCCGGAATGTTGAGACTTCAGCGTAGGTTCTACCGAAGGAAAAAAGAGGGAGATAGCTACCACCTAAAACCAATAGAATCCGGGGAGAAAGTCTCGGTTGGAGATCAAATAGAGATTCAGCTCAAGATCAATACTCGAAGTCAATTTGAGTATATGCATCTGAAAGATCCCAAAGCTGCTGGTTTTGAAGCTGAGACGCTTTTGAGTGGTTGGAAGTATGATCCCCTCTGGTTCTATGAGGAGCAGCGCGATTCGCTCACTAATTTCTTCATGAGCTGGCTTCCCCATGGTGAGTACATCCTGCGCTATAGACTCAAACCCACAAAGCCCGGAGTCTACCGCATAGGCGCTGCTACGTTGCAGTCGATGTATTCTCCAGATATGAGTGCCCACAGCGCTGGATTTGTTATTGAAGTGGTGGAATAGGGAACTGATACGCTTGCAAGGTTTTGACTCCGGACAGCTGCATTCGCCATGAGCTATGCCAAGGGATGTAGCTGAGTACCAGTCGGATCACAACCCCCTTCCTGACCTGGTTTTGTGGCTCCCCGCAGCCGACATAATACGAAACCGTTCGAGATCATTATCAAAGGTCATGTAATCAAGATATCTAGCAACGGAAGACTACCTCAGAAGACTACTGCCTAGAGGCGATTCATTCAGGCGAGTTCTTTCTATACCATACGTGAGCTTGACTTCCATGAGTGAAAACGTAGACTAGACAGTGATCTTTGAAAGTGTCTTGATGAGGAAAACTAGGCTATGTCACTTTCCTGGCATGGTCCTGTGACGTTTGCTGGGTAGCGCCAGCAGCAAGAGTTCTTTAAAAGAGCAACACAAGATCTTGAGGAGGTGTGATCGTGGCTTCGGAAAGAGGAACAAAAGCTACAACGAGGATGTAACACTTGCAGGTACTCTCGATCTTCCTGCAGGCGAAGGTCCATTTCCTGCCTTGATAACCATTCACGGCTCACCACCACTCACACGGAACGACAGGTATAATCTCTACATGAGTGATTTCTTTCTGCAGCACGGCTTTGCGGTACTGAGATATGATAAGAGGGGGGCAGGCGAGTCTACTGGAACCTACGTCAATCCGGGTGATTGGAATCTTGTCGGTGGTGCTTCTCGGTTCGCTGAGGTTAGTACGGCTAAGTTCAATGATTTGGCCAACGATGTAATCGCTGGCGTTGAGTACTTGAAGACTCTTGACTACATTGACCCCGATATGATTGGCGTGATAGGCTTTAGCCAGGGAGGCTGGATTGCTCCGCATGCTGCTTCAAAATCAGACAGTGTTGCGTTTTCTGTTGCCCTATCAGGTACCACTGCCACCATAGGGCAGGAGATGTACTACAGCGATCTGGTTGAGCATGGAGAAACAGATATCTCCCTGGAGGAGGCGTCGAACATGGCGCGTGATGTGTTCAAAGGAGCACATGGGTGTGACCCCTTACTTCTCCTGGAAGCAATCAACGTTCCCTGCTTGTGGATAGTTGGCGGTCAGGACCGAAGCATTCCAGTGCCGCTCACCATCGAGATCATAGATTCCCTGGTTGCCGATCAAGGCAAAGACTTCAGTTATGTCTACTACCCGAACATGCACCATGGCTGGAAGGATGTGGACACCGGTGGGCTCTACCCCGTTCTGAATGATGCCCTGGAGTGGCTGAAGGAGAAGTTCCCGGGAAGAATCCATTAGCTGAATGGCTTCTTATGCGTTCTCATACCTGTGGTGTTCTGACCGGACAGGACAATATAAGTTCCGTTCTTTGAGAGGAGTGCTGTTGCCCGGAGTCCATGGTAGTCATTAGCAGTTCCATTGAGTGAGTACACCATGTTGCAGGAAGGTTAGAAGAGACAGGCAACCGAGGTGACAAATCCACAGTATGTGCCCGAGAGGGTCGGCTATCAGTACTTAGAAATCCAGCTATGATAACTTCCGGGGCCCAACGAAGCCAAATCCCGACACTTGTCAAACTGTTTGAAAGGCTACAGTGTACGAAACTCTTCCTTGTACTTCGTCACCGCTAAGAAAGCTTCGAGCAACTTCTTGCTCCGGGGGACGGACGATGTTCGAACCTTTTGCGAAGATTCGGGAGAAGAATCAGAGATCCCAATCTATGCTATTCCCCTGCTACACGGCTAACAACGGCCAAATCTCAGCACTTGTCAATCTGGTTGGAGGGCTCTGGTGGAGAGATTGTGTGTAGGCAAGCTTATTAGTCTGGCGGGGTCTGCCCTCACGTTTCTTCCTGAGGTCGTTCCAGTGCGATCGGGGGCAAAACAGCTCAACCCTGCTTCTATACTACTATCAGGCGGATTTTCCGACCCATAACCTTCTCAAGGATGTGTCCGCCCAAGTGGCTCTCAGCCCGATGAAGATACCGCCTGCCCCAATGGTTACTCCCAGCTTGTTTCTTCCCAGGGCGCCCTTGACAGCAATTGCGGCATCCGACGACAAGAGAGGGAAAAGAAAGCCGGGAAAAGAAGTTCTCTTGCTCTGGTTAGAATCCAATTTGACCTCTTCCTTTGCCTCAGATTTTGTAGTACTATGATAGCCATTCGCCGATCCCGGGAAAATGCTAACTCGGGCAAACCAAGAAATAAGAAAGGAGCTCAGAATAAAGATTGAAAGGAATCATATCGGTCTCTATTTTACGCCGTTCCTGGTAGATATGCGTATGGGCAGCATAATGATAGCTGTTTCCCTCCTCGCCATATCCTTAGGTGTATCGTCTCTTACCCTGGGAGCACTCGGGTTTACCTCAGGACTCGCCTACGTATCTCTTTGTTTTTTGTTTGGGAGATTATCTGAGAGGTGGCACCGAAAAGACTTGATGATGCTGGGATCCTCTCTATGGATTGCAGCTTCTCTTCTTCTATGTTTTTCCTCCCGGATCTATCAACTTTATCTATCCATGTTATTACTAGGAATTGGGGGAGCTATGTTCTGGCCAGTTTTGGAGGTCTGGATTGCGGAAAGGGAGAGCAAAAGATCTCTCGTCAAGAGAATGGCATCGTTCAGCATTTCTTGGAGTGCGGGACTCACCGCAGGTCCCCTCGCAGGAGGGATTCTATTTGGAATTAACTCTAAGCTCCCTTTCTACCTTGCTCTCCTCATAAGTACATTTATATTCTTTTTACTCTGGAAAACTGCAAGGGTGGACTCTTCCACCAGGAGCAAAGCTCCTACTCACAAAACTCTCTTTTCGAAAGGTGCTCGGGATGACTCCTCTGTGTATATTAGAATCTCTCGAGTGCTAATTTTGCAGTGTCCCTTTCTGTGGGGGTGATCCGGTATATCTTCCCTAAGTTGGGAACTCAGCTTGAAATTTCTCCCTCAGTTCTAGGACTTTTGATGTTTACCCTTTCTCTTTCACAGACGCTTACCTTTTATGGACTGGGGAGAGTCCATCAGTGGCGCTATCGCGCTCTTCCTCTGATTCTCTTTCAGCTTGTCACTCTTGTGGGTCTTGTTGCAGTCTTTACGACCGGTTCCCTTCCCCTGTTATTTCTCGCTTTTGTCTTTGTCGGAGTGGGCAGAGGAATGACCAATTTCTCCAGCCTCTTCTACAGTGTCAACATCACCTCTCAAAGAGGTCCCAGTGCTGCAATTCACGAAACCGTGCTCGGGAGCGGATTTCTCCTAGGTCCCCTAATAGGAGGAGCAGTAGCCCAGAAGTTTTCACTTAAAGCTCCCTATCTGGCAGCCGCTGCAGTAGTAGTACTGGTGGGGATACTCATCCAGATCTTGATCAAAAGATATTATCTTTCCCTGAACAAGGTAGCTACCCGATAGAGGGCTTAATCTCATCTTACCAGATTGAGAGACTTACCCCTTAGCCAAAGGATTCTGTTAATGTACGCTCAAGAGATAGAATTTGGCCGAGATTAGCCGAACCTGATTGTCAACTCATAGCGAAATTCCGTTGAGAAATGATCTACTTTGCCATGCTTTGGCCCTGCCCACATAAGTCAATGTTACCTCCTTATGTTGTGATCACAATATGATATGTGAGTTTGACCCGGTGAATCTGGCAGTCAGGATCTAGGTTGGTGGCTTGAACCAAATATAAATGCAATGATAATGAAAATTGCTTTCCTCAACCTCCAATCTCCTCAAATTCACCCCTCTATGCTCCTATTTCAACCCCCGCGGACACCATTTTCACCCATTTTTCAGAACAACGCCATAGAAGACCAAGGCACACCTC